>Ga0187846_10000036_pt1 | contig 75196 bp, 62 predicted proteins | sample TC_taG_FD_161473 | JGI IMG/M metagenome (GOLD analysis project Ga0187846, IMG submission 161473) | Biofilm microbial communities from the roof of an iron ore cave, State of Minas Gerais, Brazil - TC_06 Biofilm (v2) | ecosystem: Environmental > Terrestrial > Deep subsurface > Cave > Wall biofilm... | reverse complement strand
CGAGGGGCGACGACCCGCACTCGTGCCCCCATCGTGTTCAGGAGTGCGATGTTCGAGCGTGCGACCCGGCTGTGCAGGATGTCGCCGCAGATCGCCACGCTCAGCCCACCGAGCCGGCCTTTGCGGCGGCGGATCGTCAGCGCGTCGAGCAAGGCCTGGGTCGGGTGCTCGTGGCTGCCGTCGCCGGCATTGACGACGGCGCAGTCGACCTTCTCCGAGAGCAGGTGAACCGCTCCCGATTCGGGATGGCGGACGACCAGCACATCGGGGTGCATCGCGTTCAGCGTCATCGCCGTGTCGATCAGGGTCTCGCCCTTGACCATGGCACTGGCCGGCACCGACATGTTGATCACGTCGCCGCCGAGCCGCTTGCCGGCGAGCTCGAACGAGGTGCGGGTCCTGGTCGAGCTCTCGAAGAAGCAGTTGATGATCGTGCGGCCACGCAGCAGGCTGCGCTTCTTCTCGGCCTGCCGGTTCAATTCGACATAGCCGTCGGCGAGGTCGAGGAATTGGTTGATGTCGTCGGGCGACAGGCCCTCGATCCCGAGTAGATGGCGGTGAGGGAAGGGGGCCTCGGCGGCGCCTCTTTGCATGAGCCAGGGACTATAGGGCGGGCGCCTGCGGCCGGCAACCACGTCGCCGCGACGAAGAAATCGCCAACCCACCGGAATCGGGTAGCTCTGCTCTAGAACGCCATCGTAGTGCGCTCACCGTTGCTTCTCCGTGTGGAGATACGCTCCCTTCTCGGGATACCACCAGATATCTCCGTGTTCGAAGGAACTCCTTCTCCCTAGTTGATCCGGCGTCAGCGTTTCATCCCCAGTCGGATAGCCCAGTCTGCTTTTAACTCCGCCCAGCTGCAACCACAGGTCGCGAATCTGCCCTTGCACGACATGGGCGCAGGTCTTCGGACTCCAGTAGATCGAGGAGTCCACAGTAACGGATTCCCCCACTGGCACTGAGCAAGTCGGCAGCGGGGCGCCGGCACGTTCCATTTGTGAAAGGATAGTGCTGCTCATTCCAAACACTGACCCGCGATAATCTCGATACCTTCCGCCAACTCGATCATCTGTGGTGCGTTCCGGCCCGGTAGGAGAGCCGAGAAGGCCTATTTCGGCGCCATAGTTTGCGTATTTTTGCTCGATGGAATCACACAGAGCCGCCCGGGGCTGCGGGCGCGGCGAACGAATCAGCCGAGAGGAACCTCCAACATTGAGAAGCCCGTAGACAATTACTTGATTCGCGGCAGTGGCCCGAACCACCTTGCCGTCCGCGATGGTTGGAGGAACCGACTTGGCCCAAAGCACGTTATCGTCGTCGCTCCAGAGTTGCTTCAGGTTACTGGCGTCGAATGCTACCAGGCGGCCTGGCACGGGATTCCACTGGCCGTCCCCGAACGGCATCGAGGTCCAAATAATACCGGCGTTCATCTGGTTGGCTGAAACGGAACTGAAGCCTCCCGGCATCCCGTCGGTCGGCCTTGCAAGGGTGCCGGTGGCCTGCATCAGCGGCATTTCGCCGACGTTGTTGGTAGTCAGGTCGTACTTGAACGCTTTCAAGAAATCTTTCTCCGGCATTTCGTAAATTAAGCCGTAAGAAGTGTTCGGTTGCCAGAAGATCGGCCCTCCGTGAATATTGGGGCCGCACAATTCACCGATTTGATATCTTGACGGATCGATGTAGCAGCTGTGGCTCGAGGCAGTAGGGTCGCATCCTGCCGCGCCACCCGCCGGGGGACAGCTCGGTTTTGCGTTGTCGTTGTGATAGGTGTTGATGAACGCCTGAAAGCCGTTGAAGCCTAGCGCATCGGGTGCCGCATCTTGGGTCAGCGTCATGCCTCCTTGGTCTAGCACATAGTAGCGCCCCTGTTTCCCGCCACCGATCAATCGGCCGTGCGGCAGAAGCATGGGACCGCCGGAACCGAGATCGGTATCACCATTTGAGAGCGTGGCGGCGTCGTTGGGCGTAAACGATCCAGCAGCGACGAGGCCCGGAGGTGAGGCGGAGGGCTGAAGCTTTACAAAACTATCTTGCAATGATTCCGAGGTTGGTCCGTTACCTGTCTGAAGGTAGATGGAGCCATCCGCTGTTGCTGCGAGGCCATTGCCGGTCTGCCAGATTCCCACCCCTCCGGCCTGCGGGCTGGCATCGAAGACTGCAACCTGTTTCAGGTCCGACGCCCGGTAACCGAGCACCCAACCGCGATAGGGAGCGCCAGGAGCGCACGCCTGATCGCAGCTAAAGGTTCCGAACGCGGCGTACACTACCCCGTTCGACAGCAACAGCCCGGGGCGGTTGCGCTGACAATGAAAATCGAACTTTGTGTTGGGATTGGCCGGATCGGTCGCATCTATTTGGACCGGCGGCGTAACACGTTCGGTGCCGTCCGCAATGTTGATCGCATGTATAAAAATCGCACCATCGTTGGCGCCGCCCGTTCCATCCGAACAACGGGTGACCACGTACATGGTGTTTGTATTCGGGTCGATCACCGGCGTACTGGTGATACCCACCAAACGCGACCACGTTTCACTACACACGCTCGAAGGCACGGAAGAACAGAGATTTATTTGCCAAACCAGGCCATGCGCGGGGTTGGGGTCCAGGTTATCTGCGTCGAAGGCATATACGTTATTCTTCGAGGTCGTTACAAATATCAGGTTCTTCACACCCGCTGACGCGGTGCGGACGGCACGCACGTATAGCGGTTGGCCGACGATGTCGCCGTCCACGGTGCGGGTGTACAGCCGCCCGAACGTAGTGGGGTTGACGTTCGCCGGGGTCAAACGCGACTCGACTAGATATGCCCCTGAGCGACTGTTGTCATTGTGCTGAGTCAACACGTTCTGAGGCGCGCAGTCGACGAAGACCGAACTGGACGACGGACTGATGACGTTCCCTACGTATTGCACCGCGCGAATCTCGTCTCCCAGGGTCCATGTGGCGCCACCGCCAAGCGTGATCTGGTTATCGCCAGGGATTCCTCCAGCCATTGTTGCAATCTGACCGTTTCGGAACACGACGACGATCGAGTTAATGACGGTGTCGCGAACCGTGACAGAAGGGGTGCCCGCGCAAACCGGAGGTATGATTGTGGGCTGCGGCAAGGATGCACTCGGAGGCTGGGGTGGCGAAGGATTGCTGGAAGTGCAAAGCTTCTGAACCACCGAGATCCGCGTGGCCGGCTGGACCGGCGGGTTCACACCACACCAGTTTCGTGAATCATTCGCCAGGCAGTCGCCGATCTGTTTGTTTGCCACCGTATCGCTAATCAGGACTTCAGCGCCCACCAGCAGATCATCCATGGTAATGGCGTCCTCGCCAACTACATAAGATTCGACATGCACAAGCGGTATGAGGCTGGGGTCAGCCACTACGGTGACGCCGTCGGAGGTCTGGCTTATAACCCGCTTGGTGGGGAAGTCGGGACACGCCGTCTGTACGGCGGTCACTGAATCAAGCTCTGCAATTGGACTCGTGACTACCCCTTGCCGCGGCAAAGTGGCATCCCGCTGGCCGATCGGGTTCGGGTTGTTCTTGTCAAAGACACTCACATGGGTACCGGGATTGAGCTGGTCCACTGGGACATCCTGGCCGCATGCATAGAGAATGGGATTAACCACCGGCTTGTTCAGTGGCGGGTACTGGCTCGGGCTCACCGGGTCTACCGACGGACTACTGGTGAATCCCAGCAAACTTTGGGTGGCTCGAATGCTGTCTGTTAGCCTCAGGGGCCGGGTGAGGGTAATATCATCCTCGGGAAAACGCGGGTCATTATCGATCCCTACCTGCTCCACGCCGTTGGCAATGACCTTGACGACCGCGCCCGCGATATAACCGGTCACGTGGATCGATTTTGCGCATTTCGCCCACCGGCCATACTATAGGAGAAGCTAGTTCGCCGTTGCTCTGGATGGGAAATCGGTCGTTAATCTTAGGCGGGTCCGACTTTCCAGGCAGTGGGCAGAGCGTGATAAAAACAACAGAAGCGATTAGACTGCGGCCCAAAAATTGGAGCTTCATGGTGCTTTCCCCCTGTCGAGCAACGATATTTCGATTTCTTCGAATTTAGCGGTCAGGTCATCAGGTTAACACTCCTGACAAAGCCAAACTGACTGCCCCAAAAAGGGCGGCTAAACACTATTTACCATACTCATTCGAGCGCTTTTGAGCAAGGCTTCGGTCCCACGGCGGCCGATAAAACGGGTGATCGACGGCACCGGGCGCTGGATAGCCGTTCTAAATCAAGGCCCACTCCGCCACCTGTGACTATTATATGGGGTCCCATTTCCCGGTCGGGACTGGTGCGGGCCGCCGGCATCTTAGCGATGAGCGGGGACCGCCGGGAATATCCGACCGTCGCGACTCAAGTTTGCGGGAGGTTCGAATCAATCACCTGGCACCACATGTTCGCGGACGCGCCGGGCCGCGTGGTCCAGGTCCATAAATCTTCCGGAGAGTTAATTGTGGAGCTCTCCGCGTTATGCTATGGTTGGGGTAGAGGAGGCTTCGCGCCACTTGGGCGCGGGTTTTGGTATCGGCCGGTTCTCCGCGTCAGAAAGGTCCGTCTGGCGGCGGGGCCCCGCACTGGCGGCCCTTGGGGGTGCCCAATGTCAATGCAAGACCGAACAACATCCGTCGCCATGCGAGGACGGATGCGCTCTGCGCTTTGGGGCGGCGTGATCCTTGCGATCTCGCTCGGGATTTATGTCGGCGCGGCGCGCCCTAGCGCCGGGCAGACAGGAACTTTCACCGGAGACATATGCGCAACCGATCAGAGATCCGACACGCTTCAGGAGTTTGCCAAGAAATGCGCGGCCGCCGTCGGCGAGGACGTTCCCGCCTTCGATTGCGACGCCGGCACGGAGGTTCCGGAAACGCATTTGACCGGCAGCTACCCCAACGGCTTCTGCGACGCCCCCAATGTGCTCAACGGCCAATGCGATCCGGGCAGTCGCTTCCAAGTGCTCAAGGAAACCAGTGACGTCGCGATCGTTGGGCATTGCCGGAAGAAAGGAAATGCCGCCCAACAGTATGGCGATATCGCGGTCATCCAATACAACAAGAACAATGGGGCGATTTGCTTCTATCAGGCGCTGGGCGTGCTGCCTGCCAAGGTTACGGCGCCATCGGACGGCAATGGGCCGGGCAAGTTTCCCTGGCTCGACCCGGCGCAAACAGCCAGCATTAATTGTGTGGGGTGTCATGACAATGGGCCGTTCATTCGTTCACCCTACCTGGCGCAATTACGCAATGAACCGAAAAACCGGCTTCCCGGCACCAATCCAGGCCCGGGGCCCTGGGATCAGCGGTTTACTTGGAATCAGACGCTGCCCCTTTCATACGTCGGCAATGACTTCCAGTCGTGGAAGACATACGCCCTGTCGATTACCGGCGCCGGCAGCGGGTGCCTAGCCTGTCACCGGCTCGGGTTCAGTCAATCCAACGGGTCGTACAATGTCGGCAGTGGCACGGCGCAGAGATTCTCGCTGATCGCGACCGCAATGACCCAGGCGCACAAAAACCCGCACTCCCCCGATTCACCGATCTGGATGACGCCCGGCCAGATCACTTATAGCGCGGCCAACGAAAAAGAGGCCCAGGCCGCGGCTGCCTGCGCCAGCGCTATCGTAACCAACCTCAATAACCCTAACGCCTCGCTGCCGCCGCAGGGTTGCCAATTTGCGCAGTTCGGACATGGCAATACCTGCACCGGCGCACCGATCCAAGGGGTTGTCAACGGCGCCACGCGATCCGACCCGACCGGCGGACGCGTTGACGTTACCGGCACCGCGGGCTCTTGCTCCGATCCGACGAAGTGCCCGCCCGGCTTCTGTTATTGGACCTCGGTGCATGGGCCGTTCTGGCAGACGACACCGTTCAGCGTCCCTATCGCCGACATCAATTACCGCGGCAGCTTCATCCGCATCTTTGGCGAGAACGGACTTTGGAAGTGGCGTGCGTTCAGCGATACGACCGGCCTGCCGCCCAATGCGCCGCCCGGCGGCACGTACGAGTGCACGATCTTTAGCGAGATCTCCGCCATCCCCGATGTATCGAAATGCTTTGCCAACCAGTTTTCAATCATCGATAAGGACGGCACTACATCGTCCGGGAGCGTGGATGCGACGGTAGCGGGCGCCAAGACCGCCGATATCCTGTCGGGCTATATCGGCAATATTGCGCAGAGCAACCTAGGTGTGCTGCAAGAGCAGCCCGACACCTTGCGGGTATTCGAATCCATGAGCAAGGTACAGCTTATCCAACTCCACAGCCTCACACCGCCGAGCCCGCTAAAGATCGGGCCGCTCAAAGGCGAATCTTGGACCGATGGCTGCGTGTCCTGGACCGCCAACTACCTCGCTAAGGACGTCTATACGACGTCTGATGTACAATTGCTCGACCCGGTGCAGACCAAGAACGCCCGCTGCTTCATCACCGGCGTGACCGGGGGCTGGTCGAGCACGAGGAACAATGCCACCGTTCAGCCTTACGCGCAAATCTATCTCGGCGCTAGCCAGGAGGCACGTCTGCATGTCTCGCCGACCAGCGGCAACGACCGGGTCGGCGCCTACGCGTCCTGCATCCAGCTCAAGTGAGGCGCCTATGACCAAGCTGAAATCTCGCTATGGCGCGCTGCCGGCTGCGCTGATGATCGCCACCGTGCTTTGCACGCAAGCCGGCGCCGCGCCCCCAACCATGGTGCTCTCACCGGGGAAAAAACTTGCGTTTGACTTCTCCAGCTCTCCCAACGGCGGTGTGCCAGCCGGAACCTTCGACAATTTCGCGTTCGTGCTCGATCTCAACCGACCCGAGCAGAAGCTCCTCATAAAGCCCGGGGAGCAACGCCAGGACGTAATTGCTACTTACGATTACGCCGATTGCAGCAGGTACCAGGAGTCGCTGCTGGAGCGGACGGTCAGCGGTCTCGCTCGGGGGACCGCCGCCTTTGTCGATTACGTGGACATTGAGATGATCCCGACCAAGCAAAAGGGTCTGATTTGGAGCGGGGGGGTTTGCTACGGCTTCCGCACTAGTACCGGATGGCATTGGAACTTGACGTCGACACCCCTGACCTACGACGCCAAAGCTAACTTGGTGCGCGGGCGCATCTGGGTGAAGCAGCCGGATGTCGATGCTTTGAAGCTCGTTTTCGACTATTCGGTGCCCACCCAGTCGGTGCGCTCGGTTACGGTGACAACCCAGCCGGTCGAGCTCAACATCGTCAAATAGCCGTCCGGTCACGCATGGAGGGTCATAACGTCAGGGGCCGACGGTCCTCCTATCCCGGAGGCGCTCTGTATAACCGCGCTGCGACAGGGTCCTCTCCAATATTCGCGCGTTGACGGCACGAAGGAACCGTGCATGCGCTCGCTCTGCAGGCGCAGCATCATCACGATGTCGACATCGGCGAGGCCTTGCGCCATGTCGTGGAATACCTCGACACCGAGCCTTTCGATCTCGGCCGGCAACAGGGTGCGGGGGGCGACGACCCGCACTCGTGCCCCCATCGTGTTCAGCAGTGCGATGTTCGAGCGCGCGACCCGGCTATGGAGGATGTCGCCGCAGATCGCCACGGTGAGCCCACCGAGCCGGCCCTTGCGGCGGCGGATCGTCAGTGCGTCGAGCAGCGCCTGGGTCGGATGCTCGTGGCTGCCGTCACCGGCATTGACGACAGCACAATCGACCTTCTCGGAGAGCAGGTGAACTGCCCCCGATTCGGGGTGGCGGACGACCAGCACGTCGGGGTGCATCGCGTTCAGGGTCATCGCCGTGTCGATCAGGGTATCGCCCTTGACCATGGCACTGGCCGGCACCGACATGTTGATCACGTCGCCACCGAGCCGCTTGCCGGCGAGTTCGAAAGAGGTACGGGTCCGGGTCGAGCTCTCGAAGAAGCAATTGACGATCGTGCGGCCGCGCAAGGTGCTGCGCTTCTTCTCGGCCTGCCGGTTCAATTCGACATAGCCGTCGGCGAGATCGAGGACGTGGTTGATGTCGTCGGGCGACAGGCCCTCGATCCCGAGCAGATGGCGATGCGGGAACGGGGCCACGGCGGCGCCTTTGTGCATGAGCCCGGGACTATAGGGAGCACTCCCCTGCTCCGCAACAACGACTGCGGCGCGGATCAGGCCCAATGCCTGCGGCTAGGTGCATGCCTTCACCGGAGTTGGTATGCTCGCTTGTTGGAGCTCCGAATGGACAAGACCGTCGACGTAATCATTCCGGTCGAGCCTGAGGTGGCGGCGGCCGTCACCGATGCGCGCAACCGCGAGGCAGTCGGTCGTTTCGTCAGCCGAGTGCTCCGCCCACGAGCCGGTCCAAGCCCCTTGCTCAGGCCGTCGCTGAATTGAAGGCCGACGCGCGGGCGGCCGGGCTGACAGACGTGGATATCGACGCCGAGTTGGCGGACTACAATGCGGAGCGTCGCGACGGTAGCGCGGTCGGTTGATTGTCTTCGACGCCTCGGCCGTCGTAAGCGCGGCGCTCAAAGCCGACAGCGTTCCGGAACGGACGCTGTTGCGTGCCGAGGAAGTTGACATCCTCGCGCTCTCCGGGATGGCGGACGACCAGCACATTGGGGTGCATCGCGTTCAAGGTCATCGCCGTGTCGATCAGGGTCTCGCTCTTGACCATCGAGCTCGCCGGCACCGACATGTTGATGACATCGCCGCCCAGCCGCTTGCCGGCGAGCTCGAACGAGGTGCGGGTCCTGGTCGAGCTCTCGAAAAAGCAGTTGATGATCGTGCGGCCGCGCAGCGTGCTGCGTTTCTTTTCGGCCTGCCGGTTCAATTCGACATAGTCGTCAAAAGCGACCGTTTGGAGCGGCGCAAAAAAGGGCGGCCGAAGCCGCCCTAAAGCTTACCTCCGGATTATTACGATGGACAGATCTTGAAGATCGTCCCCGTGCCTGGGAATTGAACCAGCGGCGCATCCAACGGATCGAGATAACGGGTCGGGCCGCCTGGGCCGCCGCCGGGGTCCCGCACCGCGCCGTAATCGACGACATAGGCGCACCCGTCCGGCCCGAACCGCAGATTGGTCGGGCGATTGAACCCGGCCGGATTGGTCGTGCTGATGAACGCCTCGTCGCCGGTATTGTTGCGGGCAAAGTTCTGGAAGCTGAGCTGGAGCGGCAGGTTCTTGTCCTGGTTGAAGTTGATCAGCTTGACTTCATGCCCAACCTCCGCATTTTCGGCGGTGGAATTCGGCGGCGAGAACCCGAAATCGCCCTCGAGGCTATAGAGCGCCGCCCCGGGCAGGACCGGGTCCGTGACAAACGAGCTAGGCACGAAGTCGATGCCGGTGAACGACGAATCCGCCGCCTCGAGGGCTATTGGTGCGACGATCGGCGCCGGCGGAACGGCCAGCACGTCGGCGATCGGAACATCGAATTTCAAAATATTCGCAAGGCTCGCCGGCGTGCAGAAACTCGGCGGATTGGTCGCATCGAAGACGCAGAGATCGTCGCTAGCCCCGCCGATCGGGTTGAACACCGCCTGGCTCGTGGCGAGGAAGCCGTAGCGGTCCGGCCAGCCGTGATAGACCGGCGTGCCCGCCGGGTCCTGGTAGTCGACCGAGAGCACTTCCGGCGCGCCGTTCGACGGCCGCGCGCCGCGTTCGTCGGCGCCATCCTCTCCGACCAAGAGCTGGCCCGCCAGCGGATGGTCGTCCGGCGCGAAGCGGATTGCATAGCCGTTGCGGTGTCCCCAGCCGTAGGCCTGGATCACACTCGGATTATTGAGCCGCGCCCGCAATGTGGCGCCGTCGCAGACGCCCGTCCGAATCTGCCCCGTAAACGAGTTGAAGAAGGCCGGGATGGTCTTTCCGGGCTGTTGCATCCCGAACGGCGAATAGCCGCTCGTGGCCACCACGGGAGGTCCAAGGCTCGAGATGAACACGTTATTGCTCAGGACGATCTGCTGACACGGAATGTCCGACTGGTTCTGGCCGCTGCCATTGTCGAGGCCGACGACGCCGCTGTTGGTCGTCGAGCCCTGCGACCAGTAAACCCAGCCATCCCCCCTGAATGCCAGCTGCTCGGTCGGATGGTCGCCGGTCGGCAGGTTGGTGACGAACGGCGTCACCGTGCCGGTGGCGAGGTCGAGGATGACAACCCGCGAGCTGTTGTTCTGCCCGTTATGGGTATGCGTAGACTGGTTCGAATCGCTGGCGAACAGCCGCCCTCCGGAGAAACCGTTGACGAAGGCGATGTCGATCGCCGGCCCTTCCGGCTGCAGGCCGCCGCTCGCGGTTGGCTTGAAGAGCGGGCCGCCGATCTTATGGCCGGACTTATCGAACACCAGGACGTCGGGGGTGAAAGGGTTTGTCGGATCAAAGTCGCCGGTCCCGAACATCGACTGGTCATTGCACCTGCTCGGCAGTCCATGGCCCGACTCAAGCACGTACACCTTGAAGTTGCTCTTGTTGCCGGAAAAAGCGATGCCGGTCGGTGCATTCAGTCCGCTGGCGAAGACCGACACACGAAAGCCCGACGGCACGACGATGTCCTGGGCATGCCCCGGCGCATAGATCGCGGTTTCGGCCGGACACAGAGGGTTCTTTACCATCTGTGCCTGTGCTGCGATCGGCGACGTCAGAAAGGCCGCAACCCCGAGCGCGCCAGTCAAGGCAAGTGAACGTTTTAATCGCATAGCGTTATCCTTCCCCTCATTTGCTTTTGGCAAGGAATAGTACTTGTTTGAACTGCGTCGGCGTTTTGGCCCGACGGCGGGCCTCGAATGGGGTAATCAGATTGGCGCTCTGCGGACAGCCGTCCAAAAAGAGGCTGCATTCCTCCCCCAATAGGTTATTCGTCCTGCGGACCGGTCTTTGATCCGGAGGGTGCTCGAAGGTGGTAACGACGTCAATTAACCTTAAGGGGGAGAAGATTACCCTTTAGGGTTAACAAATGCGGAGAAAGATGCCCGGAGGGCAGGACCCCGACATGCGGGCATCGCCGGGCGATGCACCAACCTAACCTGACCTGTATTCTGGCCAGGGACCACTACCGTTCTCAATAGGAGCGGCTAGTCGTCGGCGGCCGCAGGTGCGACAGCGGCGGCCGGCGCTGGCCGGCGGCGCGCCTCGCGCAACAGCAGCAGCAAGGGTATGGAACAGACCGCGATCAACATTATCAGCCTGAAATCATCGACATAGGCGACCATCGCCGCCTGCCGCGTGACCTCGGCGTTGAGGGCCTCGATCCCGCTCGGAGTGCTCAGGCTGAACGGCGCCGCCAGATAGGGCGCTTGCGCCAGCGGATTGTCCGGCCGCAAGCCCTCGACCAAGCGCGAGTGCACCACCTGAGTGTTTTGCGCCAAGGTTGCGACCAGAATGCTGATGCCGACGCTGCCGCCGAGGTTGCGCATCAGGCTGCGGATCGCCGTCCCCTGGGTCATGATGTGGCGCGGCAGGGTCGACAACGCGATGATGTTTAGCGGTACTTGGGTGCAACCGAGGCCAAAACCTTGCATCAGCCCGGAGATGACGACCGGCGCCATACCCATCTGCAGCGAGAACTGGCTCATCTGCCACATCGCGGCCGCGGTCATCAGAAGGCCGAACAAAATGATCAGCCGGTTGTCGACCCGAGTGATCAGCGGGGCGACGAGGAACATCGCCGCCATGCTGCCGATGCCGCGCGGCATGGTCACCAGCCCAGTCGTCAGCGCCGGGTAGTTCATCAGGTTTTGCAGCATCGTCGGCAATAGCGCGTTGGTGCCGGTCATGATCAGCCCGCCACAGAACATCAGCAGGGTGCCGGCCAAGAAATTGGCGCTCTTCAACAGGTCGCGGTTGAGAAACGAGCGCTCGTCCGTGGTTACCGTGTGAATCGTAAAAAGATAGAAGCCGAGCCCGGCGACCGTCGCCTCGACCCAGATTTCGCTCGAATGGAACCAGTCCTTCAGCTCGCCGCGGTCGAGCATCAATTGTAGGGCGCCGATCCCCAGGCTCAAGGTCAGAAACCCGACGAAATCGAACGGTTCGCGATGCACGTAGCGGGTCTGGTGCATGAAAAGGAGGACGCCCAGCGTGCACAGCGTGCCGACCGGCAGGTTGATGTAGAAGACCCAGCGCCAGCTGTACTCATAGGTCAACCAGCCGCCGAGCGCCGGCCCCATGATCGGCCCGCAGATCGTGCCCATGCCGAACACTGCCATGGCACGGCCGTGTCGCTCCGGCGGGTTTATCTGCAGCAGCGTCGCCTGCGACAGCGGGACCAGACCGGCCCCCGCCACCCCTTGCAGCGCCCGAAAGAAAACCAGTTCGCCGAGGCTCGTGGCGGCGCCGCACAGCGCCGAGGCCAGCGTAAAGCCGATGACCGAAACCAGAAAGATATATTTGATGCCGAACCGGCCGGCGAGCCAGCCGGTCAGCGGCATCATGATCGCGGCGCAGACGATATAGGAGGTCAGCGCCCAGGCTACCTGATCCAGCGAGGCAGACAGGCTGCCCTGGACGTGCGGCAGGGCGACATTGAGGATCGAGTTGTCGACGCCCTGCATGATGTTCGCCAGCATGATCGAGATCGTGATCATGCCGCGGTTCGGGACCGGGGCGAACGCCTCCCCCCTCACCGTCGACGCTCGCAGGGCAGCATCGTTGCCGAGAAGCGCGTCAGGATCTTAGCGGAGGCCATGCGCACCGGCCCTCGATCCCGAGCAGACGGCAGTGCCGGAACGGAGCCTCCGGACCGCCTCTTTGCATCAGCTAGAGACTATAGGGCGCGCGCTGTTGTCTCGCAACAATGACTGGAGGCTCAGCGTGGCCTTCTCGACCAGGGATCGCGGCGCCCAGGAGGAAACGGCCGCTGAGCAAGGGTGCGTCGCGTGAACGGAGAGGCCATGGCGAAAGAACATGCCTCGGTTGCGCGCGATCTGTTAGGCTCGGCAGGGCACCGAGGATCGAGGAGACCTGCCATGAACGATACGATGAGCCTGTCGCAGCGCGCCGATGCGCTCGAAGCCAAGATGGCGCGGGAGCTCGATTATATTGTCATCAAGTCGCGCCTCTACAGCATGGCCGAGGGCGATATGGGCCCGCCGCCCAATGCCGGCGCGCTGATGAGGGATAATCCGAACGCACGCGTCTTGATGGGCGACGATCCGCGCCTGCCGGTAATGCCGGAGAGGCCGACCTTGATGGATTTCTTCAAGTACCGTTTCGGCCCCTGCATGCACCTCCTGCAAAGCGCCCGACACGCGGTGAAGGCCGACCTGCCCGAGAAAATGGTTCTCGCCTGCCTGCTGCACGACATCTCGACGATCGGCTTGATCCGCGGCGACCACGGCTATTGGGGCGCACAACTTGTCGAGCCCTATGTCGACGAGGAAGTGACCTGGGCGATCCGCGCTCACCAAGTATTGCGCTTCTACCCCGACGAGTCGGTCGGCTACGAATATCCGCAATCATACGTCGCCGCGTTTGGTAAGGATTACCGACCCGATCCCTATATCGAGGAAGACTACAAGCGGATGCGGAACCACAAATGGTACATGTCGGGCCGGCAGATCACCGTGCACGATATCTACTCGTTCGATCCGAACGTGCATGTCGAGCTCGAAGAGTTCACCGATATTATCGGCCGCAACTTCCGCCAGCCGGAACAGGGCCTCGGCTTCGACAACAGCCCGGTGGCGCATATGTGGCGGGCGATGATCCGCCCAGCGAAGTACTTGTAATTTCACCTGCTGCTCGCGCTGCCTCGGCGAGAGTCGAGCGCGATCAAGCATCGTTACCCGTCGCAGTCGCGCGGATGGGCCTCACCGTGCGGGCTTGGTACCCCTTCGGTTACGACCATATGCTCATCGGGGCGGTAGCAAGTAATACGGCGCGGAGAAGCCGATGAGCACGCACACCTACTCCTCGTATTTAGAAATCGACAAGCTGTTGTCGGCGCAGCGATCGATGACCGACTCCGATGACGAGCTGCTGTTCATCGTCATACACCAAGCGCACGAGCTGTGGTTCAAGCTGGCGATCCACGAGCTCAGCTGCGCGATCGAGGCACTGCAACGGGAACGTCCCAGCAATGGCGACTGCGTCATCGCGTTCAAGCGCCTATCGCGGGTCAGCGAAATTCAGCGCGTGTTGATCGCATCCTGGAGCGTATTGACGACATTGACCCCGGACGAATTTCACGTGTTTCGCTTGACGGTCGGCCAAAACGGCGCCTCCGGGTTCCAGTCAATTCAGTATCGCGTGCTCGAATTCAGTTTGGGCCTCAAATATCGCACTGTCCATTTCGAGAAACCCGTCGACGACGGGTATCAGATCATGGAATTCGATATCTTTGCCAATGCGGGCAGCGATGATGATCGGCGGGTGCTGGAGAACGCGCTAAACCGGCCCAGCATTTACGATGCAGTGAATTATTTCATCTCGAAGCATTTGCCGATGTTCGGTATCCAGGATGCTCTGACCGGCGATTATGCGAAGCCATATCGCAAGAAGCTGCCGGTGTTCAACGCGTGGCGGTACGTGTACCAAAACCGCGAGAATGAGCCCGAGCTGTACCAGCTGGGCGAAAAATTGGTCGATCTGGAGGACGCGTTCCGGCGCTGGCGCTTTGCCCATGTCGCGACGGTCTCCCGGGTGATCGGCAACAGCACCGGGACCGGCGGTTCAACCGGGCTCAGATACCTCCGGCAGGCCGCCAACAAATTGCTCGACGACCCGATCTACCCGGAGCTCTGGGACGTCCGGAATGCGATGTTCAGTCCGACCGAATTCGACCTCGAGAGCGCCGGATATTAGCCCACTCCGATGAGCCCCAATCCGATCTCGCTCGCTATCGTCGTGGCGCTCGCCGGTCTCGGCGTTCTCTTGATCGGCCTTACCGGCCTCGTCGTCCCCGGGGCGCTGCTGATCGTCCTGGCATTGATCGTGCTCGCGGCGCTCAAGATGGCGCGCCAGTGGGAACAGGCGGTCGTGCTGCGGGCCGGCAAATTTCTCGCGGTCAGAGGGCCCGGTCTGTTCTGGATCGTCCCGATCCTGGACAACATCGCCGCCCTGATCGACACCCGCCTGCGCACGACCCAGTTTGTCGCCGAGCAGACCCTGACCAGGGACACGGTGCCGGTCGATGTCGACGCGATCATCTTCTGGATCGTTACCGACGCAAAACGTGCCGCGCTCGAGGTCGCGAGCTATGGGGAAGCGATCTCCTGGGCAGCGCAGACCTCGTTGCGCGAAACCATCGGCGCTGCCGACTTGGCGATGCTGCTGTCAAACCGCAGGGCGGCGGACGAGGAGCTGCGCAAGACGATCGATGCGAAGACCGCGGATTGGGGGATCCGGGTCAGATCAGTCGAGATCCGCGATGTCCGGATCCCTGTTGCGCTACAGGATGCGATGCGTCGGCAGGCGCAGGCCGAACGCGAGCGCCAGGCGCGCGTCATACTGAGTACCGCAGAGGCGGAGATCGCCGACAAGTTCGCCGAGGCGGCGCGCACCTACGCCAATAATCCGATCGCTTTGCACTTGCGCGGCATGAACATGCTGTACGAGAGCGTCAAAGAGCGCGGTGGCACCACGATCATCGTGCCGAGCAGCGCGGTCGATAGCATGAACCTCGGTGGCGTCGCCGGCATCTCCTCACTGGCCAAGACAAGTGAGACGAACCCGCCCGGTGAACGCCCGCAGCCGCCCGTCTCGCCTACGGCATAGAGCGGCGGCGCGTAGTCGTGTTTGGCAGGCTCACTCGATATGGATGCCTGCTTCCTTGGCCACCCGGATCCATTTCGGGATCTCGGCTCGAATGAACGCGGCGAAGGTCGCAGGCGAGCCCCCGACCGGCTCGCCGCCGATCGCAGCAAGCTCCTTCACGGTATCTGGCTGGTGAACGATATAGTCGAACTCCGTGCTCAGACGAGCGATCACCGCTGCGGGAGTTCCCGCTGGCGCCAGCACCCCGAACCACGCGACGGCTGTAAAGCCGGGGAGGGTCTCAGCAATCGTCGGCAACTCGGGCGCCGCCGGGGCAGGATGCGCGCCGCTGACGGCAAGCGCGCGCAGCCGTCCGTCGTGTACCATCGGCAATGCCGCGACCAGGGGTGCGAGCATGACCTGAGCCTTGTCGTTGGCAACGGCCTCGAGCGCCGCGGCGCCGCCGTCGTAGGGGGCGTGGATTATTTCGGCGCCCGTGGTGATCTTGAACAGTACGAAGGCGAGCTGGGTCGGGCCGCCGGGGCCACCCGAGGCGTAATGAAGCATGCGCGGGTGACTCTTAGCATAAGCGATAAGCTCCTCTACCGAATCGACCGGGAGTGACGGGCTGATCACGAGGATCAGCTGCGAGGCTGCTAAGAGCGAGACAGGCGCGAACGCCTTTTCGGTGTCAAAGGGCAGCTTGCTGTAGGTGCCGGGATGGATCGTGTGGCTGCTCGACGCGAGCAGCAAAGTGTAGCCGTCGGGCGGCGCTTTGGCGACAAGATCGCTGCCCTTGATGCCGTCGTCGCCGGCAAGGCTGTCGATGTTCACGCTCTGGCCGAGACGCTCGCCGAGCCGCGGCCCGACGATATGGGCGACCACATCGACCGGGCCGCCCGGCGGAAACGGCACGACGATATGGATCGCCCGGTCTGGAAATGCGGCAGAACCCGCGTGTCCGCAAACGCCGAGCGTGATCAGCGCGAGACACAGCCGGACCAGCACCGTCATGATGTTACCTCCGAGACCGGCGGGTAGTCTCGCGCCGGGCGAACCGCGGCGCAACTCCGGCCTCAAAACGCGAACGCGTAGAGACGGCCGTCGGCGCCGACATAGAGCCGGTCGCCGGCCGCCAGCAAAGTTTGGAAGTGCCGCAGACCGGTCATCGCATCCCCCGGACCGCCGCCGGCGAACAGCGGCTCGCCGGTATCGGCACGATAGCCGTGCAGCCGATCGTCGCCTTCGGCACCGAGGATCCAGACGATCGCGTTCGAGTGCCCATCGGTCGTCGTGACAATCGGCGAACCTTCGCCGCGCAGAGCGCCGCACCAGCCAGTGGCCAGGCCTGGCGGCGACCCGGCGCGGATCTGCAAGACGGTCAATGAGTCGTTTCGGCGCGAGTCCGGGCAGTGAGCGCCCGACCCCTGGAATGCGACATAGATTCCCTCCCCGGCCGGATAGGCTGCCGGCGCGGTGCGGATCGGGCGGGTCGCCACGATCGCTGAAGCGAGGCTGCCGCCAATGCCGCCGAGGTGCTCGCGATCGAGAAAGTAGGCGCGGGCGTCCTTGCCGAGTGCCAGGACGAGCGCTTGCGCACCGCGGGAGGACGGCACCTCCAACAGTAGCGGGTTGGTGCCGCCGAGATCGGCATCGCGCTCATCGAGCGCGCGCCAGTCGGCCGGTGCGAAGAAGTCCCCTGGCTGGTCATGACGGCGAAGATCGGGGGCGAGACGAAAGACCGCCTCGCCATCGCTCCAGGCCGAGACGCCGATCGTATTTCCGGTGGCGACGAACAGCGAGCGGCCGTCGCTGGCGATCCCGCCCGGCGCCCAGATCCCGCCGCCCGGCCCGCGTGTGCTCCAGCTGACGACGTCGTGAGGGTCCTGCGTGCTGATGCCGACGACCCAGCCGCGATATTCCCCGCAATCGCCGTAATGACCGCCATAGGGGACGTAGATGCGTCCGTCGAGGATGGCGAGCGCGCCGCGCTGGTTCTGATCGCGCGCGTTGAAGCGCTGGCCCTGCGCCGCGAGCGCCCCGGCGACGTCCACCGGCCACCTCGGCAATGGCGAACCGTCCCTTAGCGACAGGGCAAAGACCCGGTGATGCGGCCCGGCGGCGTCCGCGACCATCGCATCGACATAGATCGCCTGGGTTGCCTCGTCGATGACTGGCGTCCCGGTGATGCCCAGCGGGTCGATGTTGCCGCAAGGCAGCGCCGAGAGGGGGACAGGCCGCCCCAACGAGCGCGCCCAGACCTGTCGGCCTGACCCCGCATCGATCGCCGAGACATTGTTGTCCTCAGTGGCGACGACGAGCAGACTCGTGACCGATCCCGGCGGCCGCCAATAGAGCGGCTGAGCATAAAGGTGGCCGGAGATCGCCGGATGAAAGCTCGGGTCGAGATGGATATTGCGGGCGCGCTCCCAGGTCAGCGCCGGCATGACGAAATTGCCGCTGCGGTCGGCTGTGCCATGGTAGGTCGGCACGGATTGTGGGTATGCCGTTCCGGAAATTGCGATTCCCAGAAGGAGGCCGCCGAGCTGCGCGATCCGGATTACCAAACCTTTACCCCTCGGATCACGAAATTGAGCGCCCACTGGAACCTGTACGACTAAGCATGATATTGCCGTCTCCAACCGGTGACGGAGAATGCCCAGCGATGATCAGCGACCCGATTGAATTCGAGCTGTTCAAGAACTCGCTGTTCTCGATCGCCGACGAGATGGCGTTGACGATCTTCCGTACGACCTATTCGGGCGTGTTGAAGGACAATATGGACTATTCGACCGCGATGTTCGACGGCGCGGGGAAGCTCGCGGCGCAAGGGCTGACCTTGCCCGGCCATCTCGGCTCGATGCCGACGGCGATGGCGGCGATCCAGGAGGTCTTTAGAGGCAACATCGAGCCGGGTGACGTGTTCATTCTGAACGACCCGTTTCAGGGCGGGATGCATCTGCCGGACATCTTCGTCTTCAAGCCGATTTTCTGCGGTGGCGAACTCCTGGCCTATGCTGCAACGGTGTGCCACCACACCGATGTCGGCGGCCGGGTTCCGGGCTCGAACGCTTCCGATTCGACCGAGATCTTCCAGGAAGGGCTGCGCATCCCGCCGCTCAAGCTTTTTGACCGCGGCAGCCGCAACGATACGCTCTATGCGCTGATCGAGCGCAACGTGCGAGTGCCGGTCAAGGTCTTTGGCGATCTGCGCGCCCAGCTCGCCGCCTGCCACATCGCCGAGCGCTCGCTGCTCGAACTGGCCGGGCATTACGGCACCGACAAGGTCGGGCGCTACATGACCGAACTGATCGATTATTCGGAGCGCATGACGCGCGCCGCGATCCGCGAGTTGCCGGACGGAGTCTACGGCTTCCTCGACCATATAGACGACGACGGGATCGATGTCGGCAAACCGATCCCGCTCAAGGTCACCGTCACCAAATCGGGCGACCAGATCTGGGTCGATTGGACCGGCTCGTCGCCGCAGGTCAAGGGTGCCATCAACAACACTTTGTCCTTCACCAAATCGGCGAGCTATTGCGCGATCCGCTCGATATTGCCGGCCAACATCCCGAACAATGAAGGGGTGTTCCGCGCAATCGAAGTCACCGCACCCCTGGGGACGATCGCCAATGCCGTATTGCCGGCCGCTTGTGCCGCGCGCGGCCTGACCGGCTTCCGCATGGTCGACTGCATGTTCGGGGCTCTCGCTCAGATGCTACCCGACAAGGTGTTTGCCTCTTCTGACGGCGGCAACACAGGGATCTCGATCGGCGGCTGGGACGGTGACCGCCGGCCCTTCATCTATGTCGATTTCACCTGTTGTGCCTGGGGGGGGCGCCCTTACGCCGACGGCCTCGACGGCAACTCCAACATCTACGCCAACATGGCCTCGCAATCGATCGAGGTGACCGAGACCGAGCAGCCGATCGAGATCACCGCCTATGAATTCATTCCCGACGCGATGGGTCCCGGCAAATTCCGCGGCGGCGCGCCGTTCCGGCGCGATTACCGCTTCCTGGCTGAGGAGGGCGTCCTGCAGGTGCGTTCCGACCGCCGTGATTTCCGACCCTATGGCCTATATGGCGGCGGGCCGGGTAAGCCGTCGATGAATTATCTTAACCCCGCCCAGGAGAACCGCCCGCTGCCGTCCAAACTGACGATGACGATCCGCCGCGGCGATGTGTTCAGGCATGAGGTCGCCGGCGCCGTCGGCTGGGGCGACCCGCTCGAGCGGGATCCGGCGATGGTCTTGCGCGATGTCAAGAACGAGCTCGTCTCGCTCGCCGCGGCGCGCGCTAATTACGGTGTCGTATTGGCCGACAGCCCGCCCGCGGTTGACGAAGCGGCGACACGGGCCTTGCGCGAACGGCTGCGCCGCACGCGCAACTGGCCGCGGACGCCGACGATCAGCTGGGAGCCGCCAGTCACTGCGATGGCCGCGGAATAGCGTGATTCGCGAGGATTACGGGGCGACGCTGCCCCTCACCCCAATCCTCTCCTCGCAAGCGGGGAGAGGGAGGGACCCGCGTAGCGGGAGGGTGAGGGGCGCCAGCCGACGGTTCGCTCCCAAATGACCCGGTATCGGGTCGGTGTGGACATCGGCGGGACTTTCACTGACATCGTGTTTCTCGGCGAGCACGGCGAGCGACTGACCAAAAAGGTTTCGTCGACGGTCGACAATTACGCGACGGCGATTGTCGACGGGCTCGCCGAACTGATCCATGAGCATAATCTCGAGGCGGCCGATATCGTCGAACTACTACATGGCACCACGGTCGCTTCAAACGCGATCCTCGAATTGAAGGGCGCGCGCACCGGGCTGATCACAACAAAAGGCTTCCGCGATGTCCTCGAGATCCGCACTTTGCGGATGCCGCGCCTCTACGATTTGGCATGGACCAAGCCGCCGCCACTGGTCGAGCGCCATTTGCGGGTCGAGGTCGACGAGCGCGTCAACGCCAGAGGCGAGATCGAGCAACCACTGAGCGAGGCCGATGCCGCGCGGGCGATCGAGAAGCTGATCGACCAAGGAGTCGAGGCGATCGCCGTTTGCCTTATTCACTCCTACCTGAACCCGGCGCACGAGCAGCTGGTCAAGGAGGTTGCCGCCAGGATCGCGCCCCAGGTGACTTTGTGCATCAGCGCCGAGGTATTGCCGGAGATCAAAGAATACGAACGGACTTCGACGACGGTCATCAACGCCTATGTCAGACCGATCGTCGAAAAATACCTGTTTAGCCTGACCACCGAGCTGGCGCGCATTGGGATCGATGCGCCCCTCTTGCTGATGCAATCCAACGGCGGTCTGACCACCGCCAAGGCTGCTGCCGTGACCCCGATGAACATCATCGAAAGCGGGCCGGCGGCGGGGGTTGTCGGGGTCCAGGCGCTGACCCGACAGATCGGCATCGCGAAGGCGATCTCGTTCGACATGGGCGGAACCACGGCCAAGGCCTCGCTGATCGAAAATGGCGAGCTCAGCCGTGCACTCGAATATTCCGTCGGTGGCGGCGTCATGATCGGCTCGCGGCTGTTGTCGGGCGCTGGCTACATATTGAAGGTTCCGGCGATCGACCTGGCGGAGGTTGGTGCGGGGGGCGGGTCGGTCATCTGGATCGATGCCGGCGGCGCGTTGCAAATCGGGCCGCAGAGCGCCGGCGCTGCTCCGGGTCCGGTTTGCTACGACCTCGGCGGTACCGAGCCGACACTGACTGACGCCAATGTCGTGCTTGGCTACATTAACCCGGGTCATCTGGTCGGCGGTGCACTAAAGCTCAACGCGCCAAAGGCGCGTTCGGTCATCGCACAAACGGTTGCACGGCGGCTCGGCATGAGCGTCGAGGAGGCCGCCTGGGGTGCTCATCTGATCGCCGGGTCGAATATGATCCGCGCGATCAAGGCCGTATCGAGCGAGCGTGGCCGCGACCCGCGCGAGTACGCGCTCGTCGCCTTTGGCGGCAACGGGCCTTTATTTGCCGCTTCGATGGCGGCGGCGCTGATGATCCGGCGGGTCGTGATCCCGCCTTCGGCCGGGGTCTTCTCGTCGTATGGGCTGCTCTACTCCGAGGTCGCCTACCACTTCACGAAGACACGAAAGGCACTGCTCGGAGCGATCGACCCTGCGGAGATCAGCGCGATCCTGGCCGAGCTGGAAGGGGAGGCCAGGGCGCGCCTCGCCGCGGACGGCTTCGCCGATGATCAAATTGCGCTCGAACGTCGCGCCGCCCTCCATTACCAAGGACAATCATTCGAGTTGGACGTACCGCTGCCGGCCGGCATGATCGACCGTGCGGTCCTCGCGGCCATCGACGAGGCCTTTAGTGTCGAGCACGAGCGGACCTATGGCCACCGCGCCGGGGCCGACGAGCCGGTCGAGCTCGTCACTCTCAAAATGGTTGGGCACGGCGTTCCCGATGTACCGCGTGCCGCACTCGCCGCGTCAGCCGAGCTGCCGGAAGGTGTCGTCATCGCCGAGCCGTTGCGGCAGGCCTATTTCGGTCCGGTGCATGGCTGGCAGGAGACGCGCGTCTTCAACCGCGCCGATCTTGTGGCGCCTCTCGAAGGGCCTTGCATCGTCGAAGAATACGACTCGACCTGCGTCATTCCACCCGGCTCGATTGCCGGCCTCGATAGCTTTGGCAATATCATTATCGATGTGCCGGTGACGGCACCCTTATTCTGATGACCAGCCGGATGATTCCCGTAGCTGTACTCATACCCTTCGTCACCCCAGCGGAAGCTGGGGTCCAGGGGCTAGGAACCGTATCTGCCGCCCTGGATGCCCGCTTGCCGCGGGCATGACGACGCGACGCGGATGGGTGCGAAGCGTTAGAATCACACCACTCTCATGTCCGCCTTTTCCAGTAGCAGGCGCGCGAATTCGTGGCTTTGTTTCAAGCGCGTCTTTCGGGCTGTGCCGGGCAGGGCAGGAGGCGCGGTCGTCATGACGACGGTTGATCATATTCTGATGCGCGAGTTGGAACCGCATGACCGCTGATGCGTCGCGGAGCTGCCTCGGTCTAGGGACCTGCGTCGGATCGGCGACCCGGCAGATAGTGGTTGCGAGGGTTCTCCCAACCGCGACCGCGCCCCCAGCCTTGCCCGGCGGTAGCGTGTCGAATGGTTTGCTGGCGCCTCCCTTGCATGCGATCACTGGTTTCTCCCGATTAGGCCACCGCTGGCACCTGCCGGGCGATGGCCCACAGGAAGCCGGTTAGTTCGCGGGCGATGGCGGCGGTGACGACATTGGCGGGCTTGCCGGCGCGCGTGAGCTCGCGATAGCGGGCGCACAGTCTGAGCTGTGCCTTCCAGGCGATTTCGCGGATCGGCCGGGGCTGCTCTTCCTGCCGCAGCTGCAGCTCGCGGCTGACCCGGGCCGGGAAACGGTAACACCAGGCCGCCTCGATCAGCAGCCGGCGGGCGGCGCTGTTGCCGGCCTTGGTGAGGCCGCCGCGTTTGACGCTGGCACCGCTCGAATACTCCGATGGCACCAGCCCGAGATAGGCCATCAATTGGCGCGGATTGCCAAAGCGCGAGAGATCGCCGAGTTCAGCGATCAGCGTCGCCGCATTGACCAAGGCCATGCCCCGCATCGTCTGTAGCGCCGCCACCACCGGGGCCAGTGTCCAATCGGGCAGCGCCGCCGCGATCTGTGCCGTCAGCCGATCGCGCCGCACCTTGGCAGCCTCGACTGCCGCGATGTAATCCTCGAGCACGATATGGTGCACCGCCTGTTCAAATCGCAGACCTGCGAGCCAGCGGCGGTGCAGCTGGGTCCATGCCGGGCGCCGATAATGGCATCCCTGGCGCAACAGAAACCCCGAGAGCTGCTGGCGTGCCCGCCGCAGCGCGCGCACCGCATCGAGCCGAGCGCGCACTAGGTCGCGCATTGCCTCATGCCCAGGATCGGGAACCCACACCGCCGTCAACTCACCTGCCCGATGCAGCTTCGCCAGATTGCAGGCGTCACGGCGATCGGTCTTGATCCGGTCGCCCGGCCGCCTCGGGATCAAGGAAGGAGCCACCACTACACAGTCGTGCCCGCTCGCCGACAGCTGACGTTGGACACCATAACCGCACGGTCCCGCCTCATAGCAGAACCGCAGCTCCGCCCCCTCCCGGCCGAGCTTGTCGGCCAGCCGTCGCAACGCCGTCGGCGTGTTGGCGACCCGACCATAGTCTCGGACTTCGCCCCGTAGGCCGCCCTCCGCTACCGCGACCACGATCGCCTCCTTGTGAACATCAAGCCCGACATACGTGATACGATCCCCCATGACCCGTCTCCTATGCATGAGGCTCGGCACCGGCCAATCCGGCGCAACCCTCGCTACCTGCATACTGTGAGACGGGTCGCCCCGTCCTTAGGCGGACATGTGGTCTGGCCGGATTGTAGAATGGGCGCGTCGTGCGCCTTTCAAAAGGAGTGACAAACCAATGGATGGAAAGACCGTACCGCCGAATTGTCTGGCCGGTATCAAGGTCCTCGATCTGACCCAGTTCGAGGCTGGAACCACCTGCACCGAGGCGCTGGCGTGGATGGGTGCGGATGTCGTGAAGGTAGAGAACCCGGACGGTGGCGAGGCTGGGCGCCGGGGTGTCTCCGACCCCTATTACTTTATGGTCTACAACGCCAATAAGCGGTCGATCACCGTCAACCTCAAGTCCGAGCGCGGCTTGGCGCTCGTCAAAGACATGGCCAAGCATGCCGATGTCTTCACCGAGAATTTCGGGCCAGGCGTCATCGAACGGCTGGGTCTCGGCTATGACGTGATCAGCGCGATCAACCCGCGCATCATCTATGCCCAGGTCAAGGGCTTCGGCGAGGGCAGCCCGTACGAAAAAGGCCTGTGCTTTGATCCGATCGCCCAGGCTGTCGGCGGCGCGATGAGCATCACCGGTGAGCCCGGCGGCAGGCCGATCAAGCCCGGGCCGACGATCGGCGACACCGGCACCGGCATGCTGCTGGCGTTCAGCATCGTCAGCGCGCTCTATCAGCGCGCGGCGACGGGCAAGGGCCGGCATCTGCAGGCGGCGATGCAGGATTCGGTCATGCATTATAGCCGCGGCATGTTCATCAGGCAGGCACAATCCGGCCAAGCGGCGCCGCGCCGTCCGGCCGGCGGCAATGCGCCATCGGGCATCTTTCCGTGCAAGCCCGGTGGACCGAACGACTATGTCTATCTGCTGACCAGCCGGGCCAACCCCGAGCATTGGCCGCGTCTCTTAAAGCTGATCGGACGCGAAGAACTGATCGGCGATCCGCGCTATGACAAGGCCGCCGCTCGGGTCGAGCGCGAGGCCGAGGTCAACGAGATCATCGCCCAATGGACGCGCCAGCACACCAAAGAAGAGGCGATGGCGCTGATCAGCGGCGCAGGCGTCCCGGCGGGTGCGGTGTTCGATTCGATGGAGCTGACCAACGAGCCGAGCTTTTACGAGCGCGGCATCCTGCAGACCATGCATCACGGCGACTGGAAGATGACGATGACGACCTGGCCGGTGCGCTTTGACGGCGCGCCGGCGCCGGTCAAGCCGGCACCGCTGCTCGGCGAGCACACTGCCGAAGCGCTCGGCGATTGGCTCGGTCTGAGCGCTGCGCAGGTCGAGGCGCTGCACAAGGACGGAGTGGTCTGACCGGCGCTCGCCGGTCAGTTCCGCGCGCAATACGCCGCCAGATCCCGATGGTCCGGCGGCGTTGTTCATTCTCTTCGCGAGGGCGGGGGCCCTTAGCTCACGACCCCGTAAGGCGACAGCGCCGGATCTTCCCGGATATCAACGGCCGGTCGGCCGTTTGCTCGACCGTCGAATTGCGCGGCGAAGGCCTCGGCCTCGCGCGGTATCTTGAACTCGATACTCACGAGCGTGCCGTCATCCGTATCCCGGCAAGAAAAGGTCGACGGCTCAAAGCGGTGCTCGTCCAGCCAGATCCGCATCGCGGACATCTGCCGGGAGAGATCTCCCGGTTGGACATGAATGTCTACAGCGTACATGCGCAACGCTCGGTTGTTGCTTCGAGCGGCCACTATAGCACGTCGCCGGTAATAAACGTTAATTTTCGCTCGAACTCATATTTTTGTCACGGCGGTCCGTGGGGCCTGGTCTCTCGGCGGTAATGATAGCGGTAAAGTTCGGTTTTAAGCCCGACAGCATCGTAGAGGGCAAGGGCGGTGACGTTGTGTGCTTCGACCTGCAAGCACGCGCCTTCGGCTCCCCAGTCCTTGGCCCAGGCCGCCAGGCTGGCGATGACCCGCCGGGCATAACCGCGTCTTTGCCGGCGGGGATGGGTGATCACCGATTCGTAGCACAGCAGGCGATTGTGGATGGCCGCGAAGGCCAGCGCCACAAATTCCCCGTCTATCGCCAATGCAGCAAACGCAGCACGGATCGCGATCGAGCCGACGATTCTCCGGTAGACCCGGCGCTGCTCGGCCGTCTGGTCCTGCAATGCCGCCATCGCCGCGAACCATTCTCTAGTCGGCCTGGATAGGAGCTGGACATCCGGATCGCTCGCCGCCTCGACGGCGGTCAGATCACCGTAGCGGACACAACTCTCGCCTTCACGGCCATAGCCGAGTTGGTCTAGCCGCTCGTCGAAATCGGAATCGATGATCGACGGCACGCGGAAAATCGTAGGCAACTGCCGCCTTTGGTAAAGCGCCGCGCAGCCGGCGATCAGACTGTCTCCGCTCTCCCGCGGACCCCTCAGCGGATTGGCCGAGTTGGCACGCCGCGTCAGGCCTTCGCTGAAGCGCAACACCCAGCCATTGAGCAACACTTGACGCAACGCCGGCCACGCATTGAGACAAGTCTCCTCGACGCGCCACTCCAGTCCTGCAACGGTCATTCCCGAGGGTAGCGCCAGGGCTCCTCCGGTTGCGGAGCGGTCTCGTCGATCGTCCATTGCGGCAATGCGAGTCCAGGGGCGACGTCGCTGAACACCATGCGCACGCGTGTGCCGATACCGACCTCTTTCACCATATCAGGAGGCGCCAGCTGGCCCTCGGGAGTGGCCAGATTGCCGATGACGCGCAACGCTTCATCGGGGGTCGGCTCACCCTTCTGGGTGTCGAGGTCGACCAGCAGGATCAGATAGGGTGTCTTGCCGCGGAATGCCGGCTGGATCGCGTGGTGCACCTCGCTGTAGGAGTGCACCGTCCCTTTGCCTTCGACCTGTTTCCAGGCCGATTCGAGGCTGGCGCACCACGGGCAGGCAGTCGTCGGCGGATAGCGCAGCCGGCCGCATTGCGCGCAGGCCTGCAGGTGGAAATCGTGCTCGGCGCAGTGGCGGAAATATTCGGTATTTTCGATGTCGAGATCATCGACAGTGAGCCCCATGCCCAGATATTCGCCGCGAATAGCCATTGTCGTTCTCCTCCTTAACCGCGCCGCATGACCATTGACGAGGCTGTCGACGGGTTGGCCCAGCCGAGATTGGCGCTGACCTCGACATTTCGGACTTGGCGGCAGCCGCCCTCCCGGTAGTCGTAGGTGTGCTGGCGTTTGCCACCGGGCCCGACCGGGCAGGAGTCATCGGCGTCGTGGCGCAGCTGGCGGGTGTTCTCGATGACCATGTTCATGCCATGGGTGTAGCCCTCGCAGAGATGGCCGCCGCTGGTGTTGTTGGGCCGCCTGCCCCCGAGCTGGATCGCACCGCTGCTGACGTATTCGCCGCCTTCGCCCTTTTTGCAGAAGCCGTAATCCTCGAGCTGCAGCATCGTGGTGAAGGTGAAAGCATCGTAAGAGCCGGTGATGTCGATGTCCTCGGGCCCGACCCCGGCATTGGGCCACAGGATGTTCTTGGCGTAATGGCCGGCAACGGTCGAGATCGGTCCGTGCTGGTAATGCATGTCAAGGCGCGGCTTGTTGCAGCGGCCGACGACGCCGCGGATCAGCACCAGCGGCTGCTTCATGTCGCGGGCGCGCTCGGCCGAGGTCACGACCACGCAAGTCGCATTGTCGGTCTCCACACAGCAGTCAAGCAAATGCAGGGGCTTGCAGATGAACCGGCTCGAGAGCACGTCTTCGACCGTAAAGCGCTTTTTATAAAAGGCCTTCGGGTTGTTGGAGGCGTGGTGGCTGTGCGCCACCTTGACCATTGCGACCTGCTCGGGCTTGGTGCCGTAATCGTACATGTGGCGCATAAAGGTCGGCGCAAAGCTCTGCCCGGCGCTCTGCCAACCATAGGCGCGGTTGTGCAGCATGTCGCCGCTGACCGGTGCCGCTGAGCGCGCGCCGGTGCCGCCGATGCGCACCTGCGAGTAGCCATTCATTGACCGGAAGATCGCGACGGTCTTGCAGCATCCGGCCTCGATCAGCCCGATTGCGATGCCGATCAGCGCCTCGGTCGACGAGCCGCCGCCCATCACATCCATGTAGAAGTTAAGGCGCATCCCGAGATCGCCGGAGATGAAAGTCCCCGAGGTCGAGTCGCCACCCTGGTAGGATAGCATGCCGTCGATGTCGGAGGGCTTGAGCCCGGCATCGAGCATCGCATTTCTGACCGCCCAGGTGCCGAGTGCGCGTGTCGTCCGACCCGAGCCGCGGGTATAGGTGGTCTCGCCGACACCGACGATCGCATATTTGTCGCGCAAATATTTGGGGGTGGTGGCGTCGACCTCTTGTCGTGGCAATGGCATGCGCTTCTCCCTTTCCTTCCGTGTCGGCTACCACAAACGGTAAAATTTGAGCGCGCTGTTATGGAACAACGCGTTCTTCTCGTCCTGCGAATAGCTCTCGGCGACGCCCTTGAACGCGTTCCACAAATTGGCATAGCTGCACATCCCCTTGTCGACCGGGAAGTTGCTCTCGAACATCGCGCGGTCGGGGCCGAATGCGGCGATGCAGGTGTCAAGATAAGGCCGCCACGCCTGCGCCAGCTGTTCCGAGGAGGGTGCGGAGTCCTGCCGGCCCATCTCGAATCCGCTGAGCGACGGCATGCCGAGCCCGCCGAGCTTGATGTAGACGTTGGGGAACTGGCCCAGCTTGGTGATTTGCGTGCTCCAATCGGTGAAGACTTCCTTGCGCTTATCGGCGTAGGGGCCGACCCCGAGCGCGCCGCCGATGTGGTTCAGCACGATCTTGGTCTCCGGGAAAGCGCGGGCCAGGTCGATTAGATCGCCAAGCTGGCTGTGGAACATCCACGCCTCGAAGGACAGGTTAAGCGGCGCAAGTGCTGCGAAGCCTTCGCGCCAGGAGCGGTCGAGATAGAGTCCTTCGCCGGCACCCGAGGTGAAGACCCTGAGGCTCGTGTCCGCATGCCAAGTGGCGCCATTGCGAATCCCACGGAAGCGGCCACCCGAGGCGACGATGTGCTGTTCGAGGATCCCTTTCGCGCGGCTGCCGACGCGGAAATCAACATTACCGATGATCCCGGCGCAGGCGCGTGCCGAGCCGTATTTGCCGCTCTCGCTCATCGCCGCGACACCGGCGACAAAGGTGGTCTCACCGAGCGAGCGCAATTCGGGTGGCCCTTCGGCGCGGTACATCTCACGGCATTCGAGAAACACCGTGGCGCGGATGTTATGGCCACTACTCAAATCCTCCACTAGGTCGTGCAGCAGATAGCGGTTGCCCGGCCGGTCCCACAGATGGTGATGCGGATCGATGATGGGACGGTCGGGTTCGAGCGCTGGCTCTTGGGTCGCGGCGAGCCAGTCCTTGCGGATCGGCAGATGACGGCTAGGGGCGGACGACTGCATCGGGTTCCTCGCGAAAGGCTTCGGGTGGAAGTCTGCAACGGTGCAGCAGCGAACGCCACGCTTTTGACCTGAACTCAGACCTGCGCTGGCGCGACAAGCTCCTGGAGCTAAAATTCCGGCATGGGCACAGCTCCGCGGATGTGCGTAGATAACGAGGTCAGAGTGACCCCAGGGACACCGCTATGCCGAATGTCGAGCCGAACCGCCTTCCCGCGACGACCCTAGTTCGCCTGATCGAGGACGATGAGCTGACGGCGGAGGCGGTGGTCGAAAGTTGCCTCGCGCGGATCGCCGAGCGGGAGCCCGTGGTGCGCGCATGGGCCCACCTTGGGGGCGAGACGGCGCTGGCCCGGGCGCGGGAGTGCGACCGAACAGGGAAGAAGACTTTGCTGAACGGGGTGCCGTTCGGTCTCAAAGACATCTTCGACAGCGCCGACATGCCGACGAGTTACGGCTCGCCAATTTATACCGGCTGCCGGCCGGCCAACGACGCCAGCGCCGCGGCTCTGCCACGAGCCGCCGGCGGCATCCTGCTCGGCAAGACCGTGACGACCGAGTTCGCCAATGCTCACCCCGGCCCGACGACAAACCCGCACGATCCCGGCTATTCGCCGGGCGGCTCATCCAGCGGCTCGGCGGCGGCAGTCGCCGACTTTATGGTGCCGTTCGCAATCGGCACGCAGACCGGCGGATCGGTGATCCGCCCGGCCGCCTATTGCGGCGTCGTCGGCTTCAAGCCGAGCTTCGGGTCTTTTCCGCCGGCCGGCATGCGCATCAACACCGAAGCCCTCGACACGGTCGGCATCATGGCGCGCTCGGTCGGCGACATCGCGTTGTTCCGCGCGGCTATGATGGCCATTCCTTACACGCCGCCGCCGATGCCGGAGACTGCGCCCCGGCTCGGTCTGTGTCGCGGCCCGCATTGGGACGAGGCGCAGCCGGAAGGCCGCGCCGTGCTCGAAGCGGCCGCCGACCGCCTCGCCTCGGCTGGTGCCGTGATCCGCGAGACCGAATTGCCGCGCGAATGCGCCGAAGGCGACGAGCGCCAGACGATCCTCGGATCCTTCGAAGGTTTGCGCAACCACATGCCCGAGCTCTACCGCCACGCAGCTTTGCTGAGCGTGCGGCTGCGCGAGACAAAGATTGCGCGGGGCCGCGAGCTTTCTCTAGCGGCTTTCCGCAATGCCTGCCGCGCCGCCGAGAAGGCGCGGACGGCGGCGCGCGAGTGGGCCGGCGGGTTCGATGCGATCCTGACCCTACCGGCTCCCGGGCAAGCTCCACGCGGGCTCGCATCGACCGGGTCGGCGGTCTTCAACGCGTTATGGACGCAGCTCTGGATGCCCTGTTTGACCTTGCCCGCGGGGCTCGGGCCGGGCGCCTTGCCGGTCGGGGTCCAGCTGGTCGGAGGCCGCCACGACGATACCGGTCTGCTCGAGGTCGGCCTCTGGGTCGAACGCCGGCTCGGGCAGGGAGAGCGGCCATGAGTGGCGCCTCGCGGCTGACCGCCAGCGAGGCGGCGTCGCGCCTCGCGGCCGGCACATTGACGGCCGAGGCTCTGACTCGCGATTGCCTGGAGCGGGCGAATGCCCGAGCCGAGATCAAGGCCTGGGTCTGGCTCGACCCGGAACATGCCCTGGCCCAGGCGCGCGCCGCCGACCGGGCCGGACGGCCGGGCCTGCTGGGCGGGGTTCCGGTCGGAGTCAAAGACGTCATCGACACCGTCGACATGCCGACCCAGCACGGCTCGCCGATCTACCACGGCAACCGGCCCTTTGCCGACGCCGCCTGCGTCGCGCTGATCCGCGCCGCCGGCGGGGTCATCCTCGGCAAGACCGTAACCACCGAATTCGCCAATCGCTATCCGCGCGATACCGTTCACCCCCACAATCCGGTGCACACGCCGGGCGGCTCGTCGAGCGGCTCGGCCGCCGCGGTCGCTGATTTCCAGGTGCCGGTCGGTCTCGGCACGCAGACCGGCGGCTCGACAATCCGGCCGGCCGCCTTTTGCGGGGTCATCGGTTACAAGCCAAGCTTTGGCGAGTTCAGCCGGGTCGGCATCAAGATGCAATGTCACAATCTCGACACCCTTGGCGTCATCTGCCGCAGCCTCGAAGATGTGGCGCTGATGCGTGCCGTGCTGACGGCGCAGGACCCGCACCGGGTCGACCGTGGATCGAATGCGCCGCGCGTCGGCTTTTGCCGCACCCCGGCCTGGGACCATGCCGACGCCGATACGCAGACTCTGCTCGAGCGGACCGCCGTCAAGCTCGCAGCCGCCGGAGCTACCGTGCGGGATGTGGCACTGGCCCCAGTCGACATTCTCGACCACCATCGCCGCATCTTCGAATTCGAAGCCGCGCGCAATTACGCCTATGAGTACGAGGTGCACGGTGACAAATTGAGCGCCGCATTGCGCGATGGGCTGCTGACCCCTGGCCGCGCACTGCCGCTTTCGGCCTATGTCGAGGCGATCGAGACGGCGGAGGCATTCCGGCGCAATCTCGACGATCTGTTCGAGGAGTTCGATGTCCTGCTGGCGCCGAGTGCGGTCGGCGAAGCGCCTGAGGGGCTCGGCTCGACCGGCGACGCGCGCTTCAACGCGATCTGGACTTTGGCATGGACGCCATGCGTGACCTTGCCTGCAGGGACCGGACGCAATGGGCTGCCGCTCGGCGTCCAGCTGATCGGCCCGCGCTTTGGCGACGAGGCTTTGCTCGATGCCGCTTCCTGGGTCGAGGCACGACTGCACGGCTAATCGAGGAGGAATCTCTAATTATCAGTAGGTTATCGTCATTCCCGCGTAGGCGGGAATCCAACGGCCCTGGACCCCTACCTTGCGCCGGGGCGACCGTAACTGTGGGTTCACTCGAGAGGAGGAGATGGGATGATCTACGAGCTACGCGTCTATCACTGCGTACCGGGGCGTCTGCCCGACCTGATCAAGCGCTTCGACACGCTGACCCTGCCGCTATGGAAAAAGCACGGTATCCAGCAGGCCGGGTTCTGGACCACGGTAATCGGTTCGTCGAGCCAGGACCTTTACTACATGCTCAAATGGGAGTCGCTTGATGACCGGGCGAAGCGATTTGCCGGGTTTAACGCCGATCCGGAATGGATCGCCGGACGCGCCGAGACCGAAAAGAACGGCCCGATCGTCGCGTCGATCACCAATACGATCCTGCAGCCGACCAGCTTTTCGTCGGTGAAGTAACGGAGGAAGCCATGCTCTACGAACTGCGTGTCTACCACTGTGTACCAGGGCGTTTGCCGGATCTGCTGAAGCGCTTCGACACGATCACCTTGGGGATCTGGAAGCGGCACGGCATCGAGCAGGCCGGCTTCTGGACCACCGCGATTGGCGATTCCAACCAGGCCTTGTACTACCTGCTCAAATGGGGCTCGCTCGCCGACCGCGAGAAAAAATGGAATGCGTTTCAGGCCGATCCCGAATGGCACACCAAGCGGGCCGAGACCGAGAAGAATGGTGCCATCGTCGCAAGAGTAGAGAATAGCATCCTGCAGCCGACTAACTTCTCAGCGGTCAAATAATTCACCACAGAGGCACAGAGGGCACGGCGAAGAACATTTCCTCTGTGCTCTCTGCGTCTCCGTGGTGATTATCCCTTGAACAGCTTCTCGAACTCCGCCCAGCAAGAGTCGTAATCGCTCTGCAGGGCCGGGGTTTCGAGCGCGAAGCGGGTCGGGCGGATCACGAGGTGCGTCTCGAACATGAACGCGAGCGTGTCTTCGATCTTCTGCGGCTTCAGTTCGACGGCCGTCGCCTTGTCGAAGGTGGCGCGGTCTGGGCCGTGGGCAGACATGCAATTGTGCAGCGACGCGCCACCCGGCACGAAGCCCGCCGCCTTGGCATCGTACACACCAAGCACCAAACCCATGAACTCGCTCATGTAGTTGCGGTGAAACCAGGGCGGACGGAAGGTGTGTTCGGCGACGAGCCAGCGCGGCGGAAAGATCACGAAGTCGCAATTTGCGGTACCGGGCGTGTCGCTCGGCGCTGTCAGCACGGTGAAGATCGACGGGTCGGGGTGGTCAAAGCTGACCGTGCCCAGCGTGTTGAACCGTGCGAGGTCGTAGGCGTACGGAGCATAGTTGCCGTGCCAGGCAACGACGTCGAGCGGCGAATGGTCGAGATCGGTGGCCCAGAGGTTCCCTTCGAACTTGGCGACGACTTCGCAGGGCTCGTCGCAGTCTTCAAAGGAGGCGACCGGAGTACGAAAATCGCGCGGATTGGCGAGGCCGTTGGCGCCGATAGGCCCGAGCTCGGGCAGCCGGAACAGCGCGCCGTAGTTCTCGCAAACATAGCCGCGCACCCGATCGTCGCGAAGCTCGACACGGAATTTGACGCCGCGCGGAACGATGGCGATCTCGCCAGGTCCTGCTTCGATTATACCTAATTCGGTAGCCAGCAGCAGACACCCCAATTGCGGCACGATCAACAACTCGCCGTCGGCATCATAAAAAACACGGCGCTCCATCGATCTCGTCGCGCGGTAGATGTGGACCGCGATACCAGAGCGCCCGCTGGCATCTCCGTTGCCGCCCATCGTAACCAGCCCGTCTACGAAATCGGTCGGCTCGTCAGGAAAGGGTAGCGGGTCCCATCTGAGGCGGTTTGGCGGCGGTGCCACGTCTTCGAACGGCGCCGTACGGGTCAGACCGTTGTCGATCCGGCGGAAGCCGCGATGCATCGCTGAAGGCCGGATGCGATAGAGCCAAGATCGCCGGTTTTGGCCGCGCGGCGCGGTGAACGGCGTGCCAGAAATCTGCTCGGTGTAAAGGCCGCGCGACGGCTTTTGCGGCGCGTTCTGGCCCTCCGGCAAGGTGCCCGGCAATGCTTCGGTGGCGTGCTCGTTACCGAAGCCGGACAAATAGCGCGGCGCTTTTTTGCTCATACTCATTCCCGCGGGATGATCACCTTCTCCTCGACGACGAAGCTCTTGATCCGGCCGATGAACAGCGCACCATCAGTGTTCAGCCGTTTCGCCTCGGGTGACGCGTTGGCCCGCTCCATGGCGGCCCGGTCGTCGTACCAGAGCTCAGCGACACCATCGATATCGACGTTGGTCGTCGGTATGTCGGGACGCGTGCGCTCTTCGACAATATGCGATTGGACATAGCGGCGCACCCCGGGCACCGCATGGGCCGATGGTGCATGCACCTCGAGCCAATGCTTGACAAATTCTTCGTGCGATAGCCCCTCCTTGCGGGTCAGCAAAGATACGCTTTTTATCATTGGGCAAGCCTTTTTGTTGCTCGGCGGGCTGATGCATACTGCGCCGCGCCGCCGGTTCGCATCAATCTTCGATGCTCCCGCGGTCCGGGCGGCTTCCATGCTTGGCCACCCGGCGCGAATCTGATGCATTTTCTCCGATCGAGTGATATCGAGGTAACTGGGAACGGCCCGGGGGCTAGCGCCTAGATGCGTTGGGTTCGAACGAACGTTAGAGGAGGATCGTGGTGCGCACTGTTTGCCCTCGCGATCCAATTCGCTCTGTCGTTCGGAGACATCGATCCAGCCAATTTCCCGTCGCTCTCCGGTCTTTCGCCGTCTTCAGCGACGGAAATCGGCACCCGCTCCACAGCTGCCGCGAACGCCCCATCCACGCCATCAAAACCGACGGGGTTCCCCTTCGATTACTGTGCGATTTGCGCAGTCATCGCTCTTGCCGGTTCAATCGTGCCTGCTGTACCCCCCGCCTCGCCGCTACCGGTCGGAGGTACTCGCATACGATTTTGGACGAATGCGCAGGTCGGTTCTACAGCATTTCCACATCGCCTTTTCCAAGCGCGCGCGCCACCCTTGGTCTAATCTCCGTATTCGCCGACTCCGGGCGTTGACTACTCACCCGGCGTGACACCATCCCTGCGACTGGCCCCCACCAATGTCGCGGCGCGATCTATTGGCTTGAGATGCCCCAAACAACGCAATCCGACCCGTCGGATACCCGGCACGGCCTAGCATTCCAGCGCAGCTACACGCGCCCCGGCATGGTCGTGATGCTGGTCTTGCTCGCGGCGGGCGTCGGGCTCAGCGCGAACCGGTTGATTGCGACCTTATCGGGCCTGCCGGCCCCCTCGACTGCTGCTACACCAAAGAGGGTGCCCGATCTCGTCAGAGAAGGCTCGCAGATTGTTATCCCGGAAGGCTCGCCGCTGCGCAGCAAGCTGACAATCGCGACAGTCGCAAAAAAGGAGATCCAGCGCACCTTGGACCTGCCGGCCATGGTCGAAGCCGATCCCACCCGCACCGTGAAGGTGCTGCCCCCGCTCGCCGGCCGGCTTATCGATCTGAAGATCCAGCTTGGCGAACGCGTCGAGCGGGGACAGGAGCTTGCGGTGATCGATTCGAGCGATCTCGCCCAGGCCTACGCTGACGAGGACAAGGCGCGCGCGGCAGTCAAGATGACCAAGCAAACCCTCGACCGCACCCTCGCTCTGGAAAAATTTTCCGGCGCTGCCGTCAAAGATCGACAACAGGCTGAGAACGATTACGCCCAGGCCGAAGCCGAGTTTGAACGTGCGCAGTCGCGCCTCAGGGCGATCGGGGTCTCAGCCGATCCCAAGGCAGAGGGGCGCAAGCTGTCGCTGAAGGCGCCGGTGTCGGGCAGTGTGATCGACCTGCAGGTGGCCAGGGGCGCTTTTCTCAATGACCCTACGGCCGCGATAATGACGATCGCCAACCTCGATGAAATCTGGGTTACCGCGAACGTTCCCGAGAAAGACACCGCCCTGGTGGCGCAGGGTCAGGCCGTCGACGTGGTCTTCACCGCCTATCCGGGTGAAGTCTTCAAGGGCCGGATCCTCTTCGTCAGCGATATTCTCGATCCGGACACGCGCCGCACCAAAGTCCGTATTGTGTTCCAGAACCCGGACATGCGGTTGAAGCCGAACATGTTCGCGAAGGCTACCTTTCGGACGCCAAACCAGATGGGGCCGATCGTCCCGACGACGGCCGTGGTGCTGAGAAACGAGGTCGATCAGGTGTTCGTCGAGACTGCGCCATGGACGTTCGAGGCCCGCCCTGTCGAAATCGGTTTCCAGCAGGGGGATCAAGCTGTCGTGGCGCACGGCCTCCAAGCTGGTGAGCGCGTCGTGGTCAAGGGCGCGGTGTTGCTCAATGATTGATCAGCTCGTTCGCGTCGCCCTGCAGAAGCGTCTGGTCGTGGCGATGATCTGCGTCTTTGCCGCGATTTACGGTTACTACTGCTGGACTGGGCTCGCAGTCGAAGCCTATCCGGACATTGCCGACGTCAGCGCACAGGTGATTACCCAGGCGCCTGGGCTCGCGGCCGAAGAAGTCGAGCAGCAGATCACGATCCCGCTCGAACGTGAGCTCAACGGCACCCCCGGCATGCTGTTCATGCGCTCGAAGAGCACGTTTGGACTGTCACTGATCACACTCGTCTTCCGCGACGGCATCGACGATTATTGGGCGCGCCAACGCATCAACGATCGTATTCAGAATGTCACCCTGCCGCCCGGCCTAACACCGGGTTTGGACCCGGTGACTTCGCCTACCGGCGAAATCTACTACTACACGCTGCAGTCGGACACGAAAGGCCTCAGAGAGCTATCCGAAATTCAGCGCTGGATCGTAATTCCTGCACTCAAGCAGGTGCCCGGGGTTGCCGATGTCGAGAATTTCGGCGGCATCACGACCCAGTTTCAGCTCGAGCTCGATCCAGAGCAGCTCGTGCGTTTCAATCTGTCCCTGAAGAACATCACCGACGCCATCAGCGCCAATAGCGGCAGCGCCGGCGGCAGTGTCGTGCCGCGCGGCGAGCTCGGGTTTGTCATCCGCAGCTTGGGGCTGGTCCAGACGCTCGACGACATGGGCGCCATCGTGGTGACCCAGCGCAACGGCACGCCGATCTTTTTGCGCGATCTCGGCAAGCTCAAACTCGCCAACCAGGAACGCCACGGCATCCTTGGATACAATGACAAGAACGACGGGGTCGAGGGTACTGTCCTGCTGCTGCGCGGCGACAATCCCTCGCGGGTGATGAATGGCATTCACGACAAGGTCGTAGAGTTGAACGAGCGCCTGAAGGCCGAGAATGTGCGGCTCGTGCCTTATCTCGACCGCTCGAACCTCGTCGATGCAACGATCGACAAGGTCTCGCATACCATCTTGCGAGGCATTGGGCTGGTGCTCCTTGTCCTCGTTCTCTTTCTCGGCAGTCCCCGCAGCGCGCTGATTGTCGCCGTCACCATCCCGTTTGCCCTGGTGACGGCATTCATAATGATGAAGCTCACCAATATCCCGGCCAATCTATTGTCGCTGGGTGCCATCGATTTCGGCATCATTGTCGATGGCGCCATCGTGATGACCGACGCCATCCTCCGGCGCCGCGAGGCAAAACCCGACGAGCCTCTTACGGAAGAGGACGCGGTCGCGGCCGCCCGCCAGGTAGCGCGGCCAATCTTCTTTTCGACGCTGATCATCATAGCCGCCTACTTGCCGCTGTTTGCGTTTCAGCGGATCGAGGCAAAGCTGTTCTATCCAATGGCCTATGCGGTGGGCTTTGCGCAATTGGGCGCGCTGCTATTGGCGCTGACCTTGGTGCCTGGCTTGGCGTATCTCGCCTATCGCAAGCCGCGGCGCGTGTTTCGCAACCCTGTCCTGAGCTGGCTCGAGGCAGGATACCGACGAATTTTGCTGGGCTCCCTGCGTCGGCCGCGCATTGCTTACTTGCTGAGCGCCACTGCTGCTGTCTTAGTGGTCGGCCTCGGCATGACGGTCTGGCGCGAATTCTTACCGGAGCTTGACGAGGGCTCGATCTGGCTCCACGCCGAGATGCCCGGCGGAATTTCGCTGGCGAAGGCGGCCGAGATGGACGCCGATTTGCGCAAAGCGGTGCTCGAATTTCCCGAGGTTGCGAATGTCGTTACCCATGTCGGCCGCAACGATGACGGGACCGACCCGTGGACGCCATCGCACCTCGAAGCGGGCATTACACTGCGCCCCTATGCCACTTGGCCGTCGGGTGGCAGCAAGCAAGATCTTGTGCGCCGCATGGCGGCGCGTTTAGCCCAGCTACCGGGCTACGAGATTGCCTTCAGCCAACCGATCATCGATAGCGTCCTCGACAAGGTATTCGACCCCCACAGCCAACTCGCGCTGAAGATATTCGGCGACGACTTCGACGAGTTGCGGCGCATTGCTAAGGAAATCGCCGATGTCCTCCAGACCGTGCCCGGCACCGCCGATGTGCTGGTCGATGAACGGCCGCCGCTGGCGCAGGTCGTGATCAAGGTCGATCGCGAGGCGGCGGCCCGATATGGCATCAACGTCGCCGACATTTCGGCACTGATCCAGACGGGAATCGGCGGCGTTGCAGTGAACCAAGTGTTCATCGGCGAACGACATTACGACGTGACCGTCCGCTTCCCGGAGCAGGCACGCAACAGCCCCGCGGCCATTGGCAGCCTGCCGCTGACCTCGAGCACCGGTGCGCTGGTGCCACTGGCACAGATCGCGCGCATCCAGTTGCAGAGCGGCGAGAGCACCATTGATCGCGACATGAACCACCGCTACCTGATGGTAAAGCTCAATTACCGCGATCGCAGCTTGCCGGCGCTGCTGGCTGAGGCCAAGAAGGCCATTGCTGAAAAGGTTTCGTTTGACGCCAGCCGCTATCGCCTCGAATGGGGCGGAGAGTTCGAGAGCGAAGAGCGCGCCGAGGCGCGTTTCGGGCTGATTTTCGGCTCAATCCTGGGGCTGATGATCGTCCTGCTCTATGCGGAATTTGGCGCGTTGCGCCAAGTGACGCTTATTCTCGGCGTTGTACCGCTGGCGACATTGGGTGGGATGATCGCGCTGCATGTCACCGGAGTCACGCTCAACGTCGCCTCCGGGGTCGGCTTTATTGCGCTGTTCGGCGTCGCCGTCATGAATGGGGTAATCATGGTGGCCAACCTCAGTCGGGTCAGCGATACCGATATTCCGCTGATTGATGCCGTGCTGATCGGTGCCGGCGAGCGATTGCGGCCGGTGCTGATGACGGCCACCGTCGCAACGGTTGGTATGCTGCCTGCGGCGCTAGCGACCGGCGTGGGCAGCGACGTGCAGCGCAGCCTCGCCACGGTCGTAGCCGGTGGCTTGTTTCCAGCGACACTGCTGACATTATTCCTGATCCCGACCTTCTATTTCGTCGTCGAAAGGCACGCGGCGAGACGCGTCCAAAAGGCCGAAGCCCGGACGGCGGGGTCTTCGGCGTGATACAAACGATCTTGTCTTGAACTGTTCGACGAACCCTGGGGAGCAATCACATGAAGATCGATCTGGCCGGCAAGCGCGCGATTGTGGCGGGCGGCAGCAGGGGCATCGGGCGCGCGACCGCGCTCGCTTTCGCTGAGGCCGGTGCGGGAGTGTCGGTCTGCGCCCGTGGCGCCGAGCGGCTCGCTGCCACGCGAGAGGAGATCGCCCGGCACGGCGGCACCGCGCATTCTGCGGTCTGCGATCTTTCCGATGTGGCGGCGGTCCCGCGCTATATCGAGGACGCCGCAGAGGCGCTCGGCGGGATCGATATCCTGGTCAACAATGCTTCCGGTTTTGGCGCGACCGATGACGAAGCAGGATGGGCGGTCAGCGTCTCGGTCGATCTGCTCGCGCCGGTGCGCGCGTCGCGCGCTGCATTGCCGTTCCTCGAAAAATCAAATTCCGGGGTGATCCTCAACATCTCGTCGATCTCGGGGTTTCGCGCTACACCCCGCACCCCGCCTTACGCGGCTGTCAAGGCGGCTGTCTTGCAATACACCTTGACCCAAGCCTCGGCGCTTGCTCGCAAGGGCATCCGGGTCAACTGCATCGCCCCCGGCTCGATCGAATTTCCCGGCGGCACCTGGGAGCGCGCCAGGCTGAACAACCCGGACCTCTACGGCCGCATCCTCAGAAGCATCCCCTTCGGGAGGCTGGGCAAGCCGGAGGAGGTGGCGCAAGTCGCGCTATTTCTGTGCTCGCCGCTCGCCGGCTGGGTTACCGGTCAGAACATCGCGGTCGACGGCGGCCAGATGCTCTGAAGAGGTGCAGCAAATGTTGGACGAGAAGGTCATTCGCTCGCTGGCCACCCGCATCGAGCAGGCGCGCAAGACGCATGAGCTGATCCGCCCGGTGACGGCACAATTCCCCGCGGCGACGATCGAGGACGCCTATGCCATCCAGCGCGCCTGGGTGGCGATCCGGCTCGCCGAAGGGCACCGGGTGGTGGGCCACAAGATCGGCCTGACCTCGAAGGCGATGCAGTCGCAATCGAGCGTTAAGGAGCCCGATTACGGCTGCCTGTTGGACGATACGGTCTTCGCCGACGGTGCCGAGATCCCTGCGGGAACTTTTACCGCGCCGCGGGTCGAGGTCGAACTGGCCTTCATTCTCAGCAAGCGGCTGCGCGGGCCGGGCTGCATGATTTTCGATGTGTTGAACGCGACGGATTTCATTATTCCGTCAATGGAGATCCTCGACTCGCGATTGCATCGGACCGACCCGGAAACCGGCAAAGCGCGAACGATTGTCGACAGCATCGCCGACAATGCCGGCAATGCCGGTCTGGTCACCGGCGGGCGGCCGTTCAAACCGCATGAGGCGGACTTACGGTGGGTAGCGGCGCTGTGCCTCCGCAATGGCCAGATAGAGGAGTCGGGAGTCGCGGCGGCGGTTCTGGGCCACCCGGCCAATGGCATCGCCTGGCTCGCCAACAAGCTTGCCGCGCACGACGTCGCCCTCGAGCCGGGGCACCTCGTGCTCAGCGGCTCCTTCATACGCATCGTCGAGGCATACCCCGGCGACACCCTCCACGCCGATTTCGGGCCTTGGGGCTCGGTCTCCTGCCACTTTAACTGAAACCGAAGCGCAAGGCCGGCCCGGCAATGACATCCGCCCCCGCGGCCACGGCACAGACAATCACCGGGTTCCTTCTACCGGCATCGACGCCGAATAGCAGTCCGATAAAAATGGCGGCCGGCCCCGACGGCGCGTTATGGTTCACCGAGGGCTTCCCCGACAAGAACAGCAGGGAAAAGATCGGCCGCATCAATTTGGTGCCGACCGCACCAATACCGCAAGCTGCTCAGGGCTGTTCTTCAATCGCGCCAATCTTCTGAAGAAGTATAGGCGCCGAGAGCGCTGCCCCGATGCATTTTCATGATGCTGGTCGCTATTTGCTATCTACGTCTCACGAGAGCGCAAATCCGTCAAAGTTAACTCTTGACGAAGTAACGACAGCCCTGGTGTTGGAGCAAACACACGGGGGCAGGAGGTCGCGTATCGACCATCCTATCGCATACAGAACGTATGCCGGACGAAGGTCGCCTAAACCCGGGAAATCTGTTGACGCTGTTTGGTTGGCGGATTATCCACCTTGGAGGGACGGCTGCGTTTGACCTACGGATCGGGTAATTTGAGAAAGCTCGCGACGGCGGGAATATTGTTGGTCCTCGTCTTGGACTTGGTGGGGGCGGCGACTTTCGTACATTGGCTGACGCCGCACACTACTGTGACGGTTCTCCGCGGTTCGCAACCCGCCATGGATTTGGGCTTTAGCCAGATATTTAAGGCTCTCGGCAAATTCGGCATTTGAATTAACCACGCCGCGCCCTTGAACCTGCTCGGCCCGTTCTCGCGTCAACGATTACGCGCTAGCTTTGGCTTTTTGAATCGCCTCCCAGACGCGGCCGCTGGTAGCAGGCATGTCGAGCTCTTTGACGCCGAGCGGCTCGAGCGCATTCATGATCGCGAGCATCACCGCCGGCAATGCGCCGACGCAACCGGCTTCGCCGGCGCCCTTGGCGCCCAGCGGGTTGCTCTTGGTCGGGACCGGGTTTTCGTGGACCTCGATGTCGCACATCACGTCGGCACGCGGCATCGCGTAGTCCATAAAGCTGGCGGAAAGCAGCTGCCCGGATTGGCGGTCATAGGCGACCTGCTCCATCAGGATCTGGCCAATGCCCTGGGCGAGCCCGCCATGCACCTGACCCTTCAAGGTCAGCGGGTTGATCACCGTGCCGACATCGTCGACGACGGTATAGCCGAGGAGGTTGACCGCACCGGTCTCGGGATCGATTTCCACCTCGCAGACGTGGCAGCCATTGGGGAATGTGGCGCGCTCGGGCGCATAGGTGGCGTGCTCGAACAGTCCCGGCTCCATCCCTTGCGGCAGTCGCGCCGGCTGAAACGAGGTCCGCGCCACCTGCGTCAACGGAATATTGCGGTCGGTGCCGACAACGGTAAATTTGCCGTCGGCGAATTCGAGATCGGCTTCGGCGGCTTCGAGCAAATGGGCTGCCAGCCGCTTACCTTTGTCGATCACCTTGCCGGCCGCAAGGGTCAGTGCGGAGCCGCCGACCACCATCGAGCGCGAGCCGTTCGAGCCCATGCCAAAGGCCACACGATCGGTATCGCCGTCGATATATTGGATGTGGTTCGGGTCGAGGCCGAGCCGCTCACAAAGGATTTGCTTGAACGCCGTCTCGTGCCCCTGTCCGTGCGCCTTGGTGCCCATCAGCAGCATCGCCGTGCCGCCGGGATTGAAGCGGATCTCGGCATATTCCGGGACCGGGCCGGCAGCGGCCTCGATCGCGTTGGCGAGCCCGATGCCGCGCAACATGCCCCGCTTCTTCGAAGCCTCGCAGCGCGCGGTAAAACCCGAATGGTCGGCCGCGGCGAGTGCGGTTTCCATGTTTCTCGTAAAGTCCCCGCAATCGTAGTTCGGCCCGAGCGCGGTCTGATATGGCATCACCGCCGGCGAAATGATGTTGCGCCGCCTGAGCTCGATCGGATCGAGGCCAAGCTCGCGGGCGGCGTCTTCGATCGCGCGCTCGATCAGGTAGATCGCCTCCGGCCGCCCCGCGCCGCGATAGGGTGCCGTCGGGCTGGTGTTCGACAGCACCGCATCGATGCTGACATAGGCGGCCGGGATGTCATAGACACCGACCACCGTGCCGATCATACCGAACGGGGTCAGCAGCTGACGGTCGGATGCGATATAGGCGCCGATGCTGGCGATCATGTGCAGCCGCAGCGCCAATATTTTCGCATCGTCGTCAAAGGCGAGCTCGATCTCGCCGATATTGTCGCGCCCGTGCTCGTCGGCGAGGATGACCTCGGAGCGCTCGCAGCTCCATTTGACCGGACGGCCGAGCTTTTTTGCGGCCCACAAGGTCAGGCGGTGCTCGACATATTGCCAGCCTTTGGCGCCAAAGCCGCCGCCGACATCGTGGCACACCACCCGGACTTTGCTCTCCGGCACCTTGAAGACCATGTTCGCCAGCATGTTGCGGACCCGGTGCGGGTAGTTGACGTCGGCATAGAGCGTGTAGCGGTCCTCGCCGGCATCGTAAGTACCGATCGCCCCGCGCGGCTCCATGTATTGGGCATGCACGCGGCTGATCACATAGCGGCGACGGACGATGTGATGGGCGCGGGCGAACGCCGCCTCGGTCTTGGCCTTGTCGCCGCGCTCATAGGTGTGGGAGATGTTGTCAGGGTTCTCGTCCCAAACCCGCGGTGCTTCGGGCAATGCCGCATCGGCCGTTGAGGTGACCGAGGGTAGCGTTTCGTAATCGACCTCGACCAGCTCGGCGGCGTCCTTCGCTTGCGCCAGGGTCTCGGCGATAACCATGGCGACCGGGTCGCCGACATAGCGGGCGCGGTCGACGACCAGTGCCGGTCGCTGCGGCGCAAACATCGGCGACCCGTCGGCCTTTTTGCGCGGCATCGCCGCCTTTGGCATCGCGAGCCCGTCGGCCGCGTAATCGGCGCCGGTATAGACGGCGTGCACGCCGAGTGCCGCGGCGGCAGCGGTGGCGTCGATCGCCCGAATTCTGGCATGCGCATGAGGCGACCGCAGAAACACCGCATGGAGCTGACCGGGCAGGCTGGTGTCGTCCTGGTAATGGCCTTTGCCCTTGAGCAGCCGCGCATCCTCGAGGCGCGTCACGGGTTGGCCGACACCGAATTTGATCATTGTTGGGCTCCATAGTCACGCGACCGGCCGGTCACCCTCCCGCCGACGCGGTGCAAGGGCAGAGCGCAACGATGTGCGCCAGGATCCACCATACTTAGTTGAATGGCCTTGCAGAATGCCTTCGGTGCCCGCCCGCACGAACAACAAAAGGGCATGCTCGGACTCATGCGCTCGCATAGCCGCGATCGCGGCGAACGAAGAGTGTCGGGGATAAAAGTACGGGTTCCGGTGTATAAGTATTATCAGCGACCGTCGCGGTCGCCGCAAATGCGGAGGTAAGCCGTGTCTGTTCTCACAAGGAACCACTGGCTCAAGAATCTCGCTGTGGTCTTGGTTACCGTGTTAACCCTTGGCGCCATGACCTTGCAATCGACACCCGCCGAAGCAAGAGTCTTTGTCGGCATCGGTATTCCATTTCCTGGTGTAGGATATTATGCGCCGGCGCCCTACTATCCTTATGGTTATTACGGCTACCCGGCCTATGGCTACCCTGGGGGATTTTTTATAGGCGGCACGTTCGGCCCTCACTACCACCACTACTACCACCACCATTGGCGATGACGAGCCGTCTCAAATCCCGAAAGCCAAAGCCGCCCGGCCCCGCGCCGGGCGGTTTGTTTATTTCAGGAATTCGCCGACATTGTGTTTGGTCACCCGGATTGCCCAGGACGCTCAACGGCGCGATCCTCGCCTCGAAGCGGCCGGGAATCGGGCGAATATCGGATAAGGCGGCTGAAACGGAGAATTGAATGATCACCATCCTCGACCTCAACACGGAATGCGCCAAGCTGACGATGCTGAAGAACCGCACTCCGGGCTCGACGGAGGCGGAGCGCGAGGGCGCGTTCGCGCAGGTCGCGCCGTATCGCGACGGCGCGATCTTCACCGCCAAATTCGCCGGCAAGAGCGCCTGGGAACGCCATCCGCAGGGCGACGAGATCGTGCAGATCCTCGAAGGCGCGACGGTGCTTCACCTGATCACCGACGAGGGCGAGCAGTCGCTGACCCTCACCGCCGGGATGATGGTAATCGTGCCGACCAACGCCTGGCACCAGTTCGAGACGGCCGGGGTCACCTTGATGACCGCGACCCCGCAGCCGACGGAGCACCTGCGCTACGAGGTCGACGACCCGCGAACCGCAGAGTGAGGGTTCGCGAGCGGGAGAGGGGTACCTTTAGAACATCACGTAGAGAAGGGGCCGGTGGACCGGCCAGGCGCAATTCCGGGCGCCTCCTGCCACGGCCTATCTCAAGAACAGCGGCAGGCTCGAAAAATGCCGCCGTAATGGCGAACCACGCCTCGACGCGGACAACGCAGCTCTATGATCGCCGGAGCGACGAAGTCAACCTCGGTGAAGTCGAGCGGGTCGGGATTTGACGCGGTCACGGGCTCAGCGGAAAAAGGAGATGTGATGAAGGCGGCCCGGATCAGCGGAACCGAAAACTATGCCGACGAGGCTCCGGAACTGCTCAAGCGCTATGAGAGCATCTCCTTTGCAGATGCCCATGCGCCCGTCCTGCACCTGATCCCGCCGGCTCCGTGCCGCACTCTCGATATCGGCGCGGGGACCGGACGCGACGCGGCAGGGCTCCTGGCCCTCGGGCACTCGGTCGTCGCCGTCGAACCCACCGAAGAACTTCGACGTGGCGCAATGCTTCTGCATCCATCGCCGATGATCGAATGGCTCGATGACAGCCTGCCGGATTTGACCGCTGTACCAGCACGCAAGGAAGAGTTCGATTTGGTCATGCTGACGGCGGTGTGGATGCATCTCGACGAGGCGCAGCGCCAACGGGCAATGCCAAACGTTTCAGCATTGGTGCGCAATGGCGGCGTCATGATCATGTCGCTTCGACATGGGCCGATCCCGCCGGGACGGCGCATGTTCGAGGTATCGGCGGAGGAAACGATAGCGCTGGCGCAGCGCTCGAACCTCTCCTGCACGCTGAACCGAGAGGCGGTATCGTCGTTGCGGCAACCCGGGGTCAGTTGGTCACGTCTGGCATTCCAAAAGACACCGCTCAGAACGCGCCGGGTGCGAAGCTGATCGACCAGAACGGCGATGATGGCGCCGATCAGCACAAAGCCGTTGCGGATCACCTCGATCAGCGCCGCACCGATGACGGCGGCGGCCGAATTATCCCACCCCGCCGTACCGGCACGCGGCAAGAAAGAACGCCACCGTACGCGCGACATGCGGCCCGATCTCGGCACGCAGTGCCGTAAGGTCCTCTCCAAATAGCGCGCGCGTCAGTACCGGCAACACGATTAGCTCGATAAATTGGCGTGCGGTGACGGCGCGACGGTCCGCGGCGAACCCCGGTAGCTGGTCGGATTCCGGGAGTTCCCCCAACAGTCGGGCGACGGCTTCCGCCCCACGCTCGCGCGCCATGTGGTGGACGCTGGCTGCCAAATCCGGAAACCGGGGCGCTTCGGCAATGGACGCCCGGCACAACCCGATCGTCTCGGGCGCCAGCACCTTGTGCAAGATGGCCGTGGCGGTGCTCGCCAGACGCTCTTCGAGCATGACGCCCGTTGGCGCAATGCTCTCGAAGGAGCCGATGTTTTCGCGCACTTGTCGCGCCATGACCGCGGCGAACAGCGCCTCCTTCCCCGAGAACCGTGCGTAGATCGTCGGCTTTCCGGCCCGCGCGACGTCGGCGATCTCGTCGATACTGGCGCCCTCGAAACCGCGTCCGAGAAACACCTTTTTGGCCGCATCGAGGATCCGTTCCTCGACCTCGCCCGCGAGCTCGCGGGGTGGCCGACCGGATCGGACGACGCTGTCCGCCCCGAAACGTTTTCTCGTGATTGTTCCCTCGTCCATGAGTCACTTTTACCCGACCGTAAACGACGCGGCACCTGCCATCGATGCCCCTTGATTAGGTCCGGATCGCGCTTAGTTAGATATGAACGAAACCGTTTCGTTTCAATCTAGCGAAAAAAAAGCGCGATGATGTTCGAGCGCGATAGTCGAGAGATGGGCGACCAGACGCTCCTGGAGGGGCCGCGATCCGAATCTGCACAGAATCGCGGGAACGACGAGCCATATGGCCCCGCTTTGGATGAGGCGGACCGGCTGCGCGCCCCGGCGCGCCGGGAGCAGCCCGTCGAGACGGAGAAAGATCGCGAACCGCAGGGGCGGCGTGCAGGCGGCGAAGCCCGCAAGAGCTGGCTCCGCCGGCACCCGATCGCGGTCGCTTTCGGTTTGCTGTGCTTGCTGCTGATGCTGCCGGCCGGATACCTCTACTGCGACTACACCAGCCATTTCGAGACGACCGACGACGCCTACATTGCGTCGCGCCAATTCCCGATCGCACCGGAGGTTTCGGGCTACATCACGGCCGTTCCGGTCACCGATAATGAGCACCTCGACGCCGGCGGTGTCATCGCCCGCATTGACGACCGCACTTACCGTGCGGCGCTCGACCAGGCGGAGGCGCAGGTCGCCGCCGCAAGCGCGAACATCGAGAACATCCATGCGCAGATGACTGTGCAGCAGGCCCAGATCGCCGCCGACCAGGCACAGCTGGACCAGCAACAGGCGGCGCTGGTGTTCGCACAGCAGCAGGCGGCGCGCTACCAATATCTGGCGCAGACACAACTCGCGGGCAGCGTTCAGAATGCCCAGCAATACACCTCGCAGCTGCATCAGCAGCAGGCCGCGGTCGAGAGCGCGCAGGCGACCCTCAAACTGGCGCAACGGCAAGTCGAGGCGCTGAAGGCGCAGCGCGACAGCGACATCGCGAGCCTTGCGCAAGCCAAGGCCCAGCGCGAACAGGCGCAGCTGAACCTCGGCTATACGGTCGTCAAGGCAGACCAGCCCGGCCGCGTCGTTCAGCTCAGTGCTGCTGTCGGCCAATACGCGCAGCCGGGAGCGAACCTTTCGATGTTCGTGCCGGATGACATCTGGGTCTGGGCAAACTTCAAGGAGACGCAACTCGACCAGATGCGGCCGGGACAGCCGGTGACGATCGACATCGACGCCTATGAGGAGCGCAGCATCCACGGCCATGTCGCCAGCGTGCAGCCCGGATCCGGCACGGCGTTTTCGCTGCTCCCGGCCCAGAATGCCACCGGCAACTGGGTCAAGATCGTGCAGCGCGTGCCGGTCAAGATCGCCATGGACAATCCGCCAACCGACGTCGCGCTCGGCCCGGGGATGTCCGTCGAGACCAACGTGCGGGTCAATCCGCACCGGTCGCTGTATGAGCAGCTGCGGGCGTGGCGATGAGGACCGGCGCAAGCGCTCCCGCCCAGTTCCCTTCCCTCTCCTCCCCGGGCTCGACCCGGGGATCGCGGGGGAGGGTGGGGTCCGGCCATGCCGGGGACAACCCGTGGCTGATCGCCGTTCTGGTGGCGTTCGCGGCGTTCATGGAGGTGCTCGACACAACGATCGCCAACGTCGTGCTGCCCTACATCGCCGGCGGCCTGGGAGTGAGCACGGACGAGGCGTCCTGGGTCGTCACAACCTATCTGGTCGCTAACGCCGTCAGTCTGACGGCGAGCAGCTTCCTCGCCCGGCTCCTCGGCCGCAAGCGCTTCTTCCTGATCTTCCTGGCGCTCTTTACCGCGAGCTCGGTGCTGTGCGGATATGCCCGGAATCTGAATGCGCTGCTGCTGTTCCGCATCGTGCAGGGCCTTGGCGGCGGCGGCATGGTGCCGCTCTCGCAATCAATCCTGGCCGATTCCTTCCCACAGGAGAAGCGCGGCCAGGCCTTTGCCTTGTTCGGCGTGGCGATGATCGTGGCGCCAGTGGTCGGGCCGACACTGGGCGGCTGGCTCGCCGACAATCTCTCCTGGCGCTGGTGCTTTGAGATCAATGGCCCGGTCGGCGTAATCGCGTTCGCGATGATCGCGGCAATCCTGCCGGCGCGAAGAACCTGGCCGAACAACGGAAACGGCTGCCGGAGCAGGGCGGGTTCGATCTCGTCGGCTTTGTGCTGGTCGCAACCTTTCTCGGCGCGCTCGAGATCGTGCTCGACCGTGGGCTCGAAGACGACTGGTTTGCTTCGTCTTTCATTGTCGATGTCGCGGCTGTCTGCGCGTTGGCGTTCGTGTTGATGATCCCTTGGGAGATGAGCCGCCGCAATCCAATGGTCGATATCCGCATGGTGGCGACGCGCCAGTTCGGCGCCTGTTTTATCGTGATGCTGGCGACCGGCGCGATCCTGCTCGCGACCACCCAGTTCCTGCCCAACCTTGTGCAGCAGGATTTCGGCTATACCGCGACCTGGGCCGGCCTTGTGCTGTCGCCGGGCGGTCTCGTCACGATGGTGATGATGTTCGTCGTCGGCCGGCTGTCGGCTAGGGTCCAGCCCAAATATCTGATCGTCATCGGAGCGGTGCTCACCGCGCTCTCGATGTACGGCCTGACCAATGTCTACGGCGATCTCAGTTTCTGGTTCTTTGCGCGCTCGCGGATGCTGCTCGGCGTCGGACTGCCGCTTCTTTTCCTGCCGACCCTGACCGCGTCTTACGACGGCGTTCGGTCGGGCAAGACCGACCAGGCCTCGGCCTTGCTCAACGCCGCGCGCAATATCGGCGGCTCGATCGGCATCTCACTCGCCAACAATGTGCTGTGGGACCGCGAGCAGTTCCATCAGAGCATGCTCGTCGGCCAGGCAATCCCGTCGAGCGTGCAATATCAGGACACGCTGGATCAGATGACGAACTATTTCGTCGCGCAGGGCAGCTCGCTGTGGCAGGCGCAGCACCAGGCCATCCAATGGATTGGCCAACAAGTACAGATGCAGGCCTCGTACCTCGGCTATATGGACGTCTTCTGGGTGCTGATGCTGATCTCTCTCGCGGCCGTGCCGCTGGCGCTGACCCTGCGCAAGAGCAAGCTGGGTGGCGCCGCAGCCATGGGCCATTGATGAGCACGCGACACAGGCTCGTCGGGCGATGGGGCGCGAACGGGGCGAGAGGAGCCTTTCATTGCGGGCGCGGACCAGGAAGGCTCAGCAGCCCTGGAAACTGTGTTCGGCGGCAAAGCACACCGCATATTCGAGGTCGCACAGGTTTATGCCCCAACCGTCTCAACTGCGCCCCAGGTCCAGACAATTTGGGGTCGGATCCCAGTGATCAGACCCAAGTGATCACCTGGCGCTATTTCAGGAACTCGCCGACATTGTCTTTGGTCACCCGATCGACGCCGGTGTAGATGATCTCTTGCACCGGCTTGCCGTCGTGGAGTGCCAGCAGGGTGTCCATCGCCTTCTCGCCCATCTCGAACGGACGCTGTCCCACGAGTGCGGCAACGTAGCCGTCTTTGAGGAGCTGCAGCTCGGCCGGCAACGTGTCGGCGGAAACCGCCACCAGCTCGCCGCTCTTGAAGCGGTCGGCATTGTTGTTGAAGAAACCTCGATAGCCCTCAGGCACAAAGAGCGGCCAGCCTCCGACCGCGACGACGGCGTTGAGATCGGGGTGCGCCGTCGTCAGGTCGTTGAGCTGCTGGACCGCCAGCGCCGGATCGTCGTTGCAGTAGGTGGGCGAGCCGGACACCTCCTTCCAACCCGCCTTCCCCGCCACCTCTCGGACCCCTTCGAGACGCTCATTGAGATTGGCCGCCGCCGGGCCGCCCGAAACCATGCCGTAGGTCCCGGCGTGGGGCTGCGCCCTGACCAGCATCTCGCCCAATGCCCGGCCCAGATCCTTGTTGTTGGTGCCGATATAGGCCTCGCGCGCCGAGCCCGGCGCATCGGCGTCGAAGGTGATGACATGAATACCGGCGTCGCGCGCCGCCTTGATGACACTGGTCGCAGCGCCGACGTCGGAGACCGAAATCGCCAAGCCGTCGACCCGCTGTGTGATCAGATCCTGGATGATCTGCACCTGGGTCGCGGGCTCGTGCTCGATCGGCCCGCGATAGACGCATTCGACGTTACCGAGCTCCGCGGCGCGCTTCATGCAACCATCGCGCGCAATATCGAAGAACGGGTTGTTCATCGCCTTCGGCACGATCGCGAACTTGAGTTTCTCGGCGGCCCCAGCGGGGGTGGCCAGCACCATCGCGGCGAGCGCCGCGAGAATGACACGCTTCATGCGCTTCCTCCTCCATTCTGACGCAGCCGCTCGCATGACTTAGAAGACGCGCCGGATGCGGAGCTGATCGATCAGCACGGCGATGATGATGATCACGCCGACAAAGACCTCCTCCCAATAGGTGTTGGCGCCGATCAGCACAAAGCCGTTGCGGATCACCTCGATCAGCGCCGCACCGAGGACTGCCCCTGCCGCACCGCCTGCGCCGCCGGCAAGATTGGCGCCGCCGATCACCGCGGCAGCGATCACTCGCAGCTCGTAGCCGGTCGCGAGATTGGCCGGAGCCGCACCGAGCCAGCCGGCGATGAGCACGCCGCTGAAGCCGGCGGCAAGGCCGCTCAACACATAGACCGAAAGGACGACCCGAGGAACGCGGACGCCGGTCAACGCCGCGGCTTGCGCATTGCCGCCGACGGCGTAGAGATGCCGGCCCCAAACGAGGTGGTGCAGCGCCAGCGCCATCACGACGGCGAGCACGAGGAGATAGACGAGCTGTGTGGGCAGGCCGAGCACGGTGCCGTTGGCAAATCGGGTGAAGAGGGCGACGTCGGGCCCTACGGGATACTGCGCGCGGCCCTGCGTCAGGACATACGTCATGCCGCGGGCGACCGAGAGCATGCCGAGCGTAGTGACGAAGGGCGAGAGGCGAACACGGGCGACGAACAGGCCGTTGACAAGGCCGATCAGCGCCGCGAGCGCCAAGGCCAGCAGCGCTGCGAGAGCGATCGTGCCGCCCGGGACCTGCGCCGCCGCCGTTGCCGACAAGAAGCCCATCAGCATCATCGTCACGACCGCACTCAGCGCGCAGACCGAGCCGACCGACAGATCGATGCCGCCAGTGATGATGACCAAGGTCTCGCCCAGCGACATCAGTGCGATGAAGCTGAAGTTCTTCGAGATGTTGAGGAGATTGCGCGGCGTCATGAACACCGGCGCCAGGATCCAGATAACGACAATCAGGACCGCAAAAGCGACGCCGACATAGGCGGTCTGGGTCTGTGGTAGGCTGCGGCGCCACCATGTCGGCCGCAGGCGGGCCGGCAGCGCCGCGGGTTCCGAGGTTCCCGCCATCAGGCACGCTCGACGGCGCCGGTTATCAGAGCCGTCACCTCCTCGGGCGAGGTCGTCCCCGTCGGCTTGTCTGCAACCTTCTGGCCTCGGCGCAGGACGGTTATCCGGTCGGCGACGGCGAAGATGTGCGGCATGGCGTGGCTGATGAAGATCACCGACTGGCCATGGTCGCGCATGCGGCGCATCAGGTCGAGGACCTCCGTCACCTGCCGCACCGAGATCGACGCCGTGGGCTCGTCGAGCAGCACCAGCTTGGCCTCGGCGAGCCGCGTACGCGCGATCGCCACAGCCTGGCGCTGACCGCCCGAGAGGGTATGCACTAGAGCCTCGGGGCGCGTCTCCGATTTGAGCTCGGCGAAGAGCCGGGCGGCGCGGTGCGTCATTGCCGCGTGGTCCAAGATGCTGACACCGGCGACCCTTCGCCTGAGCTCACGGCCGAGAAAGACGTTGGCGGCACCCGAGAGATTGTAGGCGAGCGCCAAATCCTGATAGACCACCTCAATGCCGGCGTTGCGCGCATCCTCGGGCCCGCGAAAGCGGACTTGGCGCCCGTCGAAATGCATGGTGCCGTGGGTCGGCGGAAAATTTCCGGCGATGATCTTGACCAGCGTCGACTTGCCGGCGCCGTTGTCACCAATCAGGCCGACGATCTCGCCAGGCGCTACGGTATAGTCGACCTCGGCGAGCGCGCAAATGGCGCCGTACTCCATACCGATGCCGCGCAGCTCCAGAAGGCTCATGGGAGGAGGTTAACGTCGCAGCCACCAGCCGAGCAACCGCACCCCTCGCGTTGTTTTTCGTTCCCTGCTGGCTGTGCAGATTCGGTTGATATCCGGTGTCGATTTCGTTGTTCTGCGATGCTCGAATTTGCGGTCTAACGGATTGATCTAACGTGCTGTTCGCGATGGGAGAGCGGGCGTTTCGCAGGTGGAATCGCGATTTTCGCTGTTTTCTATCCTGGGCAGGCCTCGGCCGGCCCGCAGAAATGAACCAGCTGCACGACGAGCGGCATGAAGAATACCGGGACGGTAAACGATAGCGGCATCATTCGCCCATCGTCGGTGACCAGCAGGTCGACCTTCCGCGGTGCGCTGTCGGGATCGCCGTCTTCGCTCGTCTCGCCTTTGAATCCTGCAATCGGGCGCAAGGTCAGCTCGACCCGAAGAGTGCCCTCGCTTGCATCCTTTTTCGGCAGGATATGGCCAAGGATGTCGAAACGACGCGCGCCGTCATAGACCGGGATCGCAAAGGAACCGTCGGCCGAGTGTCGCGGCGCGCGCAACGCACCGCGGACACGCTCGAGTGCCGTCATCGGATCGACCGTATTGCTGCGGAATTTTTCGGCGAGCGGCGGCTTATGGCTGGTATCGGCCGGGCCGCGCTCGGCGATCTTCGAACCGGCGTGGTCGACGAAACGCATGCTGATGCGGCTGTTGTGGCGCTTGCGCAAATCGTAAGTCGCGTCGTAATGCGACGGCTCAGCCGGCCGACCGGCAACGAGCCCTCCCTCGGCTAGAGCAGTTCCGCGAAATTTCGATATCAGGGCAGGCAGGCCCGAGGTCCGGATCTCGATCTCATCGCGATATGCGCCGGCGCCGTCGTGCAGCCTCAGGCGGATCTCACCGGCCGGAAGACCCGCCCAATACGCTGCGTAGACCGCGACGATATCATCGGCGCGGGCGCTCGTCGCAAGCGACAGCAGCGCGGCGACAAGCGGCCAGCTGAGCCGCGGTAGGTGCAGCGATCCCGTAAAACGGTCGATCCGCAACGCCGACGGGACCTGTCGTCAGTGCGACGCCGGGACGTAATGCCAGCTTGCCCCGTCCCAAATGATCTTTTCACCACCAGGAAAGTGCAGCTCCATAGTGCCTTCCTTCGACCGGGTGCGGCGGACCCTTCCGGTCGCCTCCAAATGCTCGGCCTCCCATCGGTCGCTCAGCGCAAGACCGATTCGGCCGGGACTCAGCCCGTCTTTTTGCAGCGCGATCGCATCTTCGAGCAGTTCGTGCACAATGCTCATATTGGGATCCCCGCCCTGTTCCTCCGGCTGCGGCTAAACAACGAGCTCGGCGACGGTGTTGTCGGCCAGCCGGCCCTGCGCCCGATATTGTCCGATTTTTTCCATCAACGGAGCGTCCGAAACGGCGTAGAGGACCGCATCTTTTTGGCCCCGATTGAAATGGCGGCGCCATGCAAAGGTTGGCACAACGAAAATATCGTTGGCCTGCCAATCGAGGGTCGCCGCGCCGATCTCGGTCATGCCCTGACCCTCGATCGCGATATAGAGCGTGCTGGCGGTTTCTCGCTTGAACCGGGTCGCCTCTCCGGGACGCAGCATCAGCGCTCGGTAGTCAAGGGTTGGAAACACCGAGTCTCCAGTTGCCGGGTTGATAAACCGCAGAGCAATAGCCTCATAAGGATCGCCCTCCTCGTGGCGCAGCCCGGCGAGCGCTTCCCTGACATCCGAACCACGATAGTGAAACATCGGCGAGGTCTCTTTTCCAAAACCGCGCCGATGCGGCAGAAAACTCGGCACCAAACCCCCTTGCTTATAGAGCATATGGGAATATGAGCCGGGAAGGGTCACCCGTTGCGACCGGGAATTTCCCTGAGTTTCCCAGGGGTATGCCTCGTCGAGCCAGACGCAGTCGAGGAACTCCATCAGCGGGAAATCGAGGACATCGATCCAGACGACAGGATCACGGCCCTCGTTGCCGTGGTCGTGCCAGGTACCGTTCGGGGTCAGGATCAGGTCCCCGCGTGACGCCTCGCACCGTTCTCCTTCGATCGTGGTGTAGCCGCCATTCTCCGACAGGATCGTCCGGCTGGCGTTCGGTGTGTGGATATGGACCGGCGCGACATCGCCCGGATTGTAAATCGACACCGCGCAACGCATCGTGGCGGTGACCTGCAACCGCCCGCCGAGCCCCGGGTTGGTCAGCAGAAACTGTTGGCGCTCGGCGAATTCGATCGGCGAGACATCGGCGCGACGTGCGATTTCGGCGATTTTGTCAAGATATGGCGCGATTTCGCTCCAGCGCCAGCGATGGGCAACGGGCTTCAGCTGGGCGGCGCCGACGCGGCCGCCGGCGAGTTCTCCGCCCGGCTCCAGCCCGGTCTCACGAAACCACGGCCGCTGGGCGGGTGCGTTCGCCTGCGTCCGCAGCCAGATGTGGACCCCGCCGGCTTCGGCATTCAGCCGCTCCATAGCCTCTCTGGCATCCATCATGTCTTCCTCCCGCTACGAGAGCTCGAGGGCGCGGGCATAGAGCCGGAGGTCCGCGACGAGCCCTTCGTCGCGCTCGATACCGTACTCGCGGCGGCCTGTCCCCGCCTTTTCGAGCACCATCAGCACCGCCGGATCATCCGTCTGGAAGACGCGCAGGTTGCGCTCCGGGGTGTCGAGCTCCGCGAGCTTGGCCTTGATCGGCACCACCGGTAGCCGATCGGCGATATCGATCAGCTCGATCAATCCTTCGACGGTGATCGCGGCCTCCTCGATCTGGCGGCGAATTTCGCCTGCGGCAGCGGCTTTGGCCTGTTGCTCTACGGCGAGCAGGCGCGCCCGTTCGTCGGCCTGCCGGCGGTATTGCGCGTAATGCGGCTCGATTCTTTTGAGAAAAGTTTCGGTCGGCAGGCTGCTCGTATCGATCCAGCTCTTCGATCTGGTCCAGGTGGTAGCGAGCCATTTGCGGACCCCGGGGTCGCGGATCTCCTTTAGCCGGTCGGCGCGCAATGCGGCCGCCCATCTGATCTGCGTCGGCGGACCGGTCAAGGCCGCCCAGCCGGGCTCTTCGTCCGGCGGCGCGGTGGGGACGATCGGCGGGGCATCCGCGGGACGATCCGTGGCGTGCCGTTTCTTTGCGAGGTCGAACTGACGGCGGTACTCGTCTTCCCACTCGTCGCTGTCTTCGTCGGGCACAAAGCCGCTCTTGTCCCAAAAGAAGCGGTTGGTAGCTTCGATCGCTTCCTCTCGCGCCAACTTCAGATCCATCGGGCTGGCCTCCGCTGGTCGATTTCCGCTCCCAACGCTAGCATGATCTCGTGTCCAGGGGTGAGGGTTTGCGATGGCGTGGCGGATCGGGGTCGATATCGGCGGGACTTTTACCGATGTCGTGCTGGTCGATGAGGAAACCGGTCAAATCGGCGTCACCAAGGCCCCGACCACGCCGCGCGACGTCACCGAAGGGGTGTTAGAAGGCATCCGGCAGGGGCTCGGACGATATCAGGTGGACCCGGCCGCGGTGGCGTTGTTGGCGCATGCGACGACGATCGTGACCAACGCGTTGCTCGAAAAAAGGGCGCGCGGGCGGGGTTTGTCACAACCCGCGGCTTCCGTGACGTGCTGGAGCTGCGGCGGTCCTCCCGCGCCGACCTGTATGACCTCTTTCAGGACGCGCCGGCAGTGCTGGTGCCGCGCCGCTGGCGCTTTGAGATCACCGAGCGGATCGATGCGCAGGGCCAGGTGATCACCCCGCTCGACGAAGGCGAGATCGACGGTGTGATCGCTGCGGTCCGTGATGCCGGGCTCGAAACGGTAGGGGTGTCATTGCTGTTCTCGTTTCTCAACGACAGTCATGAGCGCATCATCGGCGAAAAGCTGCGCCGGGCATTGCCCGGCATCGGCGTCTACTTGTCGTCGGAGGTCCTGCCCGAGATCCGCGAGTTCGAGCGCGCCAGCACGACGGCGGTGTGCGCCTATGTCGGACCACTGCTGGCGGGCTATCTCGACCGGCTGCAGCATGCCGATGCCGTCACGGTCCTCGGGCTGCCGAAGCTCTACGTCATGGGGTCGAGCGGGGGCGTCTTTGACGTCGCCGAAGGGCTGCGGATGCCGGCGATGACGATCGAGTCCGGGCCGGCTGCCGGGGTGATCGCCGCAGCCCTCACCGGCAAGGAGCTCGGCCTCCGCAACCTGATCTCGTTCGATATGGGTGGGACGACGGCGAAGGCGAGCCTGATTGCCGATGGCGAGATCACTGTCACCGCCGAATACGAGGTCGGCGGCGCCGGTCATGCCAAGCGCTGGCTCAGCGGCACCGGCCATCCGATCCGGGTGCCGGTCATTGACCTCGCCGAGGTCAGCGCCGGTGGCGGAAGCATCGCCTGGGTCGATCCGGGCGGCGCGCTCAAAGTCGGGCCGCAGAGCGCCGGCGCCGATCCCGGTCCGGCCGCCTATGGCCTGGGCGGCGACGAGCCGACCGTCAGCGACGCCGATGTCGTGCTCGGCTACCTCGATCGCAAAGCCCTGTTAGGCGGCGCGTTGCGGATCGATCTTTTGGCGGCGGAGGCGGCGATTCGCGAACGGGTGGCTGTTCCGCTCGGCCTAGGGGTGACCGAAGCCGCTGCGGCGATCGTTGAGATCGTTAACAGCAATATGGCCGAAGCGCTTCGCATCGTCTCGGTCGAGCGCGGCCATGATCCGCGCGAATTCACGCTGATCGCTTTTGGCGGCGCCGGCCCCGTGCACGCCGCCGCCCTCGCGGCCGAACTGCAGATCCCAGAGGTCATCGTACCCCCCGCGCCGGGCGCGTTTTCCGCGCTCGGCCTCGTCGCCTCCGATCTCAAGCGCGACTATTCGCGCACCCTCTACGCCGACTTGCGCGCGCTCGACCCGGCACTCACCGCCGCGGCGTTGGCGGAGATGGAGGCTACGGCCTCGGAATGGCTCGCAGCGGTCGCGATCTCCCCCAAGCTGCGCGCGCTGCTCCGCGCCGCCGATTTGCGCTACCGCCGTCAGGCCTACGAGCTGACGGTGCCGATCGCCGATGGACCGGTCACCCGCGAGGGCCTCGATCGGCTCGCTGCGGCCTTTCACGACAAGCATCGCCAAACCTATGGTCATGCCAATCCCGGGGAGCCGGTGCAGCTGGTCAATTTGCGACTGACGGCGATCGGTCGGCTGCCCGATCTCAGGCTTGGGGGGCCGGCCAAGTCGCCCGCGCGTCAGACAATGCGGGAGGTTTGGTTTCCGGAGACCGGTTCCACGACTAGCCCCGTCCACTGGCGTGACGGCTTGGCCGCCGGAGAAACCCTCGCGGGTCCTGCGATCATCGAGGCGATGGACTCGACGATCGTCGTGCCGCCGGGCTGGATCGCCTCGATCGACGGCACGGGCTATATTCGGCTACGCAGGAGGTGAGCCATGCCCGATACCCTTCTCGAAGCCCCCCTTCGGCGAGCCAGGACCGACCCGGCACGCTTCGAGGTTGTCAAGAACGCGCTCTATTCGGCGGCCGAGGAGATGAAGACCGTACTCGCCAAGACCGCGTATTCGCCGCTTCTCAAGGTCGCCGGCGACTACTCTTGCGGGATCTTCGACAGTGCCGGCGACATGGTGGCGCAAGGCCCGGATCTGCCGATCCATCTCGGCTCGATGCCCGACGCGGTGCGCGCGGTAATCACGACATATCCCGAGGTCGAGCCGGGCGACGTGTTCATCCACAACGACCCCTATCATGGCGGCTCGCACCTGCCCGACGTCAATGTCGTCGCTCCGGCGTTCTTTGGCGACCGGCTCTTGGGCTTTGGCTGCGTGCGCGCCCACTGGCCCGATATCGGCAGCGCCACGCCGGGGAGCTATGGCGCGGTGACGGAGATCTACGGCGAGGGTCTCAGAATGCCGCCGGTTCGGCTCTACCGGAACGGACAGCCCGCCCCCGATATCGAGCGGCTCATCTTCGCCAATGTGCGCACCCCCGCCGAGCGGCAGGGCGACCTGCGCGCCCAGGTCGCGGCGAACCGGCGCGGCGCGTTGCGCCTCGAGGCGCTGGCGAAAAAATACGGCGCCGACGAATTGCTGCAGATCATGAACGAGGTGCTCGACTATTCCGAGACGATGATGCGCGCCGCGCTGCGGCTTTTGCCGGACGGCGAGGCGAGTTTTACCGACGTCTTCGACGGCGACGGGGTGCTGGCGCCGGGTGCAGAGGGGGACGAACCTTTTACCGTCAGATTAACAGTACGTAAGCGCGGCGAGACGATCATCGCTGATTTCACCGGCTCCGATAGCCAAGTGCCGGGGCCGATGAACGCGCCGCTGACCGTGACCGCGTCGGGGGTCTATTGCGCGCTCAAGATGATCGCCGACCCGAAGAGCCTGATCCCGCCCAATTCGGGCTGCTGGCGGCCGGTGACGGTCACGGCGCCACCGGGTTCGGTGGTCAACGCCCAGCCGCCGGCGCCGGTCGTCTACGCCAATCATGAGATTTCGCACCGCGTGGCCGACATGGTCATGGCGGCGATGTTCCAGATCAGCCCCAAAAACGTGATGGCCGCCTCGCAGGGCACCTCCGCGGTGGTGACCTTTGGTGGGGTCGACCCACGCAACGGCGAGCGCTATGTCAGCTACGAGTCACTCAAGGGCGGGTTTGGCGCGCGGCCGGTCAAGGACGGCATCAACGCCGTCGCCAGCACCGTTAGCAACATGATGAACACGCCGATCGAGATGCTCGAAATGAGCTTTCCGCTTCGGGTCGAGGAATATGCGCTGATCCCGGACTCGGGCGGTGCGGGCACCTGGCGCGGCGGGCTCGGGGCCCGCCGGATATGGCGCGTGCTCGGCCACGAGGCACGGGCTGCGGTGTGCTGCGAGCGCAGCCTCACGCCGCCTTTCGGCCTTGCCGGTGGTCGCCCCGGCGGTCCGATGCGGCTCTGGCTCGAATTGCCCGACGGCGGCCCGCGCCCGCTCAACAGCAAGGGCGCCCTCACGGTCCCTGCGCAGGGCCGCATCGTCATGGAGGCGCCGGGCTCTGGCGGCTACGGCCCGCCCTCGGCCCGCGATCCGGCATTGCTGCGCGAGGATCTCGCCGACGGGTATGTGACGGCAGAGGCGGTGCGGCGCGATTACGGCATCGCCGATTGACGCACGCTGAGCGAGGCTTTGACCTCTTTTGACGTTCAAAGCGACCGCGGCCACAGCCGCGGCCGGGTCAGCCTCAGGCGCAATATACGTTGCGATTTCACGACACCATGGCGAAGTCTTACGCAGGCTAGCCGCCGGGAGATGCTACTATTTGTAGACCCGTCGGCTTTCTCCGGCTTTGACCGAGGCCCTCGCATCCCGAAGGAGCGGCTCTGTGACCTACATCGCCCCCAATTCCGTGCACGCGCGCGACATCGCGCATTTCATTCACCCGCAGACCGACCTCGTGCGGCACGAGCAGGAAGGGCCGATCGTCATCTCGCGCGGCAACGGGATTTATGTCTACGACGAGAGCGGGCGCGAGTATTTGGAGGGTGCGGCTGGGCTGTGGTGCGCCTCGCTTGGCTTCTCGAACGAACGCTTGGCCAAGGTCGCCTACGAGCAGATGCAGCGGCTCGGCTATTACCACAGCTACCGGCATAACGGACATGAGCCGGGCATCGATCTCGCCGAGCGGCTAATCAAAATCGCACCGGTGCCGATGTCGAAGGCGTTGTTCCAATGCTCGGGATCGGAAGCGAACGACACCGCGATTAAACTCGCCTGGTACTACCACGCGGCCATCGGCAAGCCCGAGAAGCACAAGATCATCGGCCGCGAGATGGCCTATCACGGCAGCACCTGTGTGGCGATCAGCGCGTCGGGCAAGCCCGACATGCACGCCGATTTCGGCCTGCCCTTTGCGCCTTTCCGGCACACCAAGTTCCCGCACTACTACCGCTATCACGATGAAGGCGAGAGTGAGGAGGAATTCGCAGCTCGCATGGCCGAGGCGCTCGAGGCTCTGATCCTGGCCGAAGGACCCGATACGGTCGCCGCCTTCATCGCCGAGCCTGTGATGGGTGCCGGCGGCGCGATTCTGCCGCCGAATACCTATTTCGCCAAGATCCAGGCAGTGCTGAAGAAATACGAGTTGCTGTTCATCGCCGACGAAGTGATCTGCGGGTTTGGCCGGACCGGCAGTATGTGGGGGTCGCAGACCTTCGATCTCGTCCCCGACATGATCACCTGCGCCAAGGCCCTGTCGGCGGCGATGCAGCCGATCTCGGCATTGTTGGTCAACGAGAAGATTTACCAGGCGATGCTGGCCGAGAGCCGCAAGCTCGGCAATTTCGCGCACGGCTATACTTATTGGGCGCACCCGGTCGCGGCAGCGGTGGCCCTCGAAGTGCAGCGCATCTACGAGGAGATGGATCTTGTCGGCCACGTCAGGCGCGTCGGCGCGCATATGCAACACGCGCTGCGACCGCTCGCCGACCATCCGCTGGTCGGTGACGTGCGCGGTGTCGGCCTGCTCGCCGGCCTCGACATCGTCGCCGACAAAGAGAGCCGAGCGATGTTCGACCCGGCGCTTCACGTGCCGGCGATCATCGAGCACAACCTCAAAAAGCACGCGCTGATCCTGCGCCAGATCGGCAACCGAATCGCCCTTTCGCCGCCGGTGATCATTACCGAGAGCGAAGTCGACGAGCTTGTCTCACGGCTGGGCAAGGCGCTCGACGATACGCTCGCCGAGATCGAGACAGGTTAATCAGGTCGAGTGATGTGCTCCGCTCACATTTAGGCTCGTGTGGCGAAGCGCAGCACGGGGCCGGCCCAGCGTTTCCCGTCCCCGGCGACCTCCTCGACCTCCCCGGGAGCCGCCTGCTCGGTGACACTACGCCAGAACGCCAAGGCAGGGGGGTTGTACCAGGCCACCCCCACCTTCCATCGGCCGGGGTATCGGCGAAAGATCGACAAGGCCGCGCGCGTGCCGACGCGCGCCCGGCGATACTTGCGCAACACAAAGAACTCCGCGACGGCATGATCGAGCGGCAGCTCCAGGGCGGACCATTGATGCACTAGGGCGAAGCCGGCGAGATGATCGTCGGCGCGGATCAGCAGCGGGATGCGTCCATTGCCCTGCCAGTAGCTCTCGAGCCCAGGGTAGGAGGCGAAGCGGCCCTCTTCATCGACCTCGCCGTAAGGGCTGCCGATCGGCGCGAATTCCGAGAAGTCGTATTTGTAGAGCTGGAGCAGGCGATCGAGCACCGGCCGCTGCGCAGCGGGCGCCTCGACCGCGGTCACGCTCGCGATCTGGCCGCGCGCTCGCGCTGTCGGCGACGAGGAGCTGTCGGCGGCCGTCACTTTAGGCGGCGATCCCACATCGCAAAGATCTTCGACCAAGTCTCCTCGGCAGAGAGCCTGTCATAGATCGCCCGCTCGGGGAAGCAGAAGCCGTGCTGCGGGCGGGGAACACCTCGAGCTCGTGTTTAATCTGCCGGTGTTCTCCGAGAAGTGCGATACACCGCGACAGGGTTGCTCGAAGATCCCAGGTTGTCATGCCTGTTTTTGCTGCGCAGCGTAACTCAACGGCCGGAGAACACGCGCGCGCGTTTTTCGGTCCATGCCCTCACAGCTTCGGCATGATCCGCCGACGCGGCGCAAACCGCGCGTACGGCGCCAAGCGCATCGCGGTCAAGCGCGCCGGCGGCGGTCTCGTTGATCGCGCGTTTCAATCCGGCGACAGCGAGCGGCGCATTGGCGGCGAGGGTCGCTGCAAGCGCTTCGGCGCGACTCATCAGATCATCCGCGGGGACGACTTCGTCGAGATACCCGATGCGCAGCATCTCAGCGGTATCGATCGGCTGGGCGGTCAGAAACAGCTTCTTTGCTGCGGCGACACCCAGGCGGGTCACATAGCGCCGGATGCCGCTCGCATAATAGACGATGCCGAGCCGGGCTGCGGGCATCAAGAGGCGTATTCCCTCGACGCCGATGCGAAAATCGCAGGCGAGCGCCAGATCGGTAGCACCGCCATAAACGCTGCCGTTGAGCGCAGCGATAGTCGGAACGCGCAATGCCTCGAGCCGATCGACCATGCGTTCGAACGCGTTGCGATCCTGCTCTGGCTCAGCCTCCCCAGCCAGGCGATCAGCGAGAGCGCCGATGTGGAAGCCGGAGCTAAAGCTCTGTCCCGTGCCGGTCAGAACCAGGGCATGGATCGACGAGTCCGCACCGACTCGATCGAAGGTCTCGCGCAGAACCGCGAGGTCGGCAGGTTCGAGCCGGTTGTGCTCGCGCGGACGGTTGAGGCGCACCACCGCGCGGCCATCCGCCATACTGACGAGCGGCGTTGTCGGTCGGCCACCGGATTCCGTGTGATCGGGCATCAGAAATCCTTCCGTCCGTTCGCTACAACGGCTAGCGTTGATGCGAGCCTAGCAGAGCAGCATCTTTGGACAAGTCGCCGGAGGGTTTCATGGTCAAGTCGCCTTTAATGGCGTTCTCGCTTTTAGTCGTGCTGGCAGGTGGGGCAGCAGCTCAAACCGCCGCAGCGACCGGCGGGGTCGCCGGCGCCGCCCTGGCAAATCCGTATGGCGCGGTGACGTTGCCCGGGACGGCAGCGACGTCGTCGACGACAGCTGCCGCAACGAGCACCTCCGCCAGTCCTTCTCCTGCTGGGGGCTCCGGGATCGGAGCCGGGGCAGGTTCGTCGAGCGGATCTGCCACGGCCAGCTCGACGGTACGGTCCGGTGGGTCGGTAGCGACTGGCGCTGCGACTGGTACAAAGAGTGTCCCGGTCTGGCTGCTGTGCCCACCTTCGGGGGCTACGGGGATGGTTCCGTTTGTGACCGGAACCAGCCTGTCCTGCGCGCCTTAGCGCACTCCCGTTACGGTCGGCGGAACGGACGATTGAAGATCGCCTGCTGCTCCGGCGTCAATGCCTGGTAGAGCGCCTGGACCGCCGGCCTTGCTGTTTGCAGCGCCTCGAGCCGTGCCGACAGGAACTGCTGCATCCGATCCATCCGGTCGAGCATCGTAGGTTCGGCTCCCGCCTTGAGGCTGGCACAAAGCTGACGCTCCTTTTGCTCCTCGGTCTGCGCGGCGCTCTGCACCTTGTCCCACAGCGGCTGCTGCTGGGCGGTCAAATCGAGCTTCGTTTCGATATAGGCAAGGTGGGCAGCACGCCGGGCGAGCCGATCGATGCATCGCTCCTGCGGGTCCCCCCGCCGCATCATGATCCGATGCATCATCACGCCGCGCATCATCGGCCAGCCGCGCATTCCCGGACGATCGTTGCCGGGCATCCCCTGCTCACCGCTGTCTGCGCTCATCGGCCCGGTCTGTGCATATTGAAGATCGCCTTCCTCGGCCGAACGGGCGAGGATCGGGGCAGCAATGGCAGCGGTCGCAGCCAGCGAGGCGGCGAGCAATGTCCTTTTCACGGAAAACCTCCGTCAAGATGGCGCCGGGCCGGCGTCACCTTCAACGGCGGCGCCTCGCACATGGCTTCGGGCATAGGATATGCAGTTCCCGACGGAACGATCCCCGCCCGTTTTTACCCGCACCGTCAGAATTGAAAGAGGCTCATCAGGTCGCCGATGGCCGGCCGATTGGCCGGCACATAGGGGTTGGACGGGTTGGCGACCGGGCTCGGCAGATGGTCGCGGCTCCTAGGCGATAAAGGGTCGAGGCGCCAATTCTCCTCGATGAATTTGAGGATCGAGACGTGGTCGGTATAGGTGTGATCGACCGTGCCCTTCTTGGCGAAGGGCGAGGCGGCGATCAATGGGATGCGTGTGCCGTCGCCGAATGCATCGAGGATTTGGATATATCCGCTGTCCCAGTAGCCGCCGCTCTCGTCTACCGTGACTAGGATGGCAGTCTTTTCCCACAATGCCCGATTGCCCTTCACCTTGCCGATCACCCGGCGCAGGAATTGCTCGTAGAGCGAGACCGTCGAGGAGGCCGGGTGACCCGACTTGCTGTTGGGCGGTATTACAAAGGCTACGGCGGGCATATTGCCGCTATCGATGTCGCGGAACAGCGCGTCATGATCCTGCAAGTTGTCTTTCAGAGGGCCGGTCATGATCGCACTGGAAAAGATCAGCGGATCGCAAACTGGGCAGTACTCCCTTGTGATGCCGGCGCCATTTCTCCCGCCTGAATACCATTTCCAAGTCACCCCTTTCCGCGATAGGGCCTCGGCGATCGTCGGCTGCGCCTGCGGCGGGATGCGGGTCGTCTTCGGTCCCAGTGTCGCCGGCTCGCCGTTAGGCAGAAACCCGGCATTGTAGTTATTGACGAGGTAGTAGGTGCCCGGCTCGCAGTTGCCGTCATTGAAGCTTGGATACGGCAATGTCGCCAGATAGCTGTGGATCGCCGCAATCCCCGGCTCGTTCGGGTCCGCGCATTTGGTATACGAGCCGCTGGAATAGCCCGATTGCGTATACCAGTTATTGGTGCCGGGGCGCGGGTTTGGGTTCTCGATTTGGTTCGGCGGCGGGGTCGCCAATGCGCCTTCTTCCCAATACGCGATGGCATGCCCGGTGGCGAGCGCCTGAAAATTGGCGCCGGTGCCGCCCATCACCGGTTGGTGATGATTGTCGCTCAGCGCATAGTCGTCGGCGAGCTCGCGGAAATAAGGCGCGTCGCCGGCAGCCATGTTGTAAAAGGCCATCGCGACGGCACCCTGATTGGTACCCGCGTCAGGATTGTCTCGGTTTTGCGAACCCTCGCCCGAGGTTTCGCCGACCCAGACAAAGAGATCGCGCCGCCCACCGTCGAGCTGCTGCCACATCTGAAAAAAACGATGCACTGGATCGCCGATCGGGTTGGCATAGTCGACATATTTGGTGATCTGAAACGGCCCGTTTGGCAGCAGTTCCGGAAAGCGTTGGTCGGGGACATTACGCGGCAGTCCGAGGGCGTGGGTCGTCCCCGGCTGCGGCAGCAGGCCGTAGGTGCCGACGATCCGCGGCGTCACCTCGTATAAATCGTGCACTTCTGCTTTGCGCTGCGCCGCTTTGACGAAACTCGGACCCGGGCCGCCGTCTCGGTTGACGATCCCTTCGGACAGCAGATTGTGAACCGCCGCACCCGACCTCGGCTCGTAAATGCCAAACAAATTGTCGAAGCTGAGGTTTTCTCCGACAACGACGATCAGGTGCTCGATCGGGGTCGCTGTGCAGGGGGCCTGCGCGTCCGCGGGTGCGGTGAGCGCGACAAGCGTCGGCGCCGCAAGTAGCGCGGCCCACCCCCGCGAATAGCGCTTCAGCCGTCGAGCCGCGCCAGATACTGCGCGACGAAGTCGCAGCCGACCATTTCCCTATAGGCGTCGATCAGCTGTTGAGTGACCGGACCGGGAACCCGGCCTGCGCCAAAAGTTCTGCCGTTCAGACTGCGGACGCCGCAGATGCACAGGCTCGTCGAAGTCAGAAAGCACTCGTCGGCGGTGTATGCGTCGTAGAGATCGATATCCTTTTCCTCGAACGGGATCTGCAGCTGGCGGGCGAGATCGATTGTCGCCTGCCGGCTGACGCCGGGGAGGACAAAGCGCTCCCTGGGTGTCGTCAAACGGCCATCCCTTATCAGGAAAATGTTGCTGCCCTGCCCCTCGGCAAGGTTGCCGTTGACGTCGAGCAATACCGCCCAGGCTTCGGGGTTTTGTGCCTTTACCTCGCGGTCGGCGAGGACGAGGTTCAGGTATTGGTGCATCTTGGCGCGCGGCGACAGCGAGTCGGGCGGCGTGCGCCGCAATGAGGGTGTGACGACGTCGATACCGTCGCGGAAATGCTTGGCGCGCTCGCGCAGCGGCAACGGGACGCAGTCGACGATCACATTCGAACCATAATGGTCCCAATTGTCGCCAGGGACCCGGCTGACCCCGCGGCTGATGCGCTGAGCGAGCCAGTAATCCTCATCCGGGCCCAGCAGATGGCGGTTACGCGCCAGGACCTCCTCGCTGACCGTCGCCATCTCCGCCTGCGACAAGCCCGGGTCGATATCGAGGTATCTGAGAGAGCGGTAGAGCCGCGCGACGTGCTCCTCGATCCGGAAGGCCTTGCCGTTGAAGCTCCGGGTCATGTCGAACACCGCATCGCCGCGGAGAAAGCCCTGGTCGCGAAACGGGATCACGACCTCGCTCTCCCGGACGATCTTGCCGTTGAACCAGGCGACGCGTTCATTAGCGAGAGACATCGGTCGGCCCTCGTCTTATTCGGCGGCTTGCGCGACCGGTGGCGCGTGAAAGTTCTTCGGCAAGCCGGCCTTGGCGATGGCGCCGTATTGAACGATATTCGGCAAGAAGCTCGCGACCAGCTCGCGCACCTTGATCAGCCGGTCGATATCGATCCCGGTGTCGAACCCCATCGCTTCGAGCATAAAGACAAGATCCTCGGTGACGATGTTGCCGGTGGCGCCCGGCGCGTAGGGACAACCGCCGAGACCGCCCAGCGAGGCGTCGAAGGCGCGCGCGCCGGCGTTGAGCGCCGCCAGCACATTGGCGAGGCCGAGCCCGCGAGTATCGTGGAAGTGGCCGGCGACGGGCAGCGGCGCGACGTCGGCGATGACCCGGCGGAAAACACGCTCGACCGCCGCTGGCTGCCCGTACCCGACGGTGTCGGCGAGGATGATCGCATCTGCGCCTGCCTCGGCGACCTCGACGGCGATATCGCGTACCCGATCCTCGTCAACCGCACCCTCGATCGTGCAGCCGAAGGCGGTGGCGAGCCCGCAGGCGACGCGCGGGCGCCGGTTCGCCGAGGCCGTATGACACAATGCCACGACGCGGCGGAAATCCTCGATCGACTCGGCGGTGGTGCGGCGTACATTCGCGCGGTTGTGCCCTTCGCTGACTGACAGCACGAAGTTCATCTCGTGGACGCCGAGCGCCAGCCCGCGCTCCGCACCCCTGAGGTTCGGGATCAAAGCTGACACGGTCAGTCCTGGAAGCGCGAGCGCGTGACGCACCACGGCTTCGGCATCGGCGAGCTGCGGCAGCAGCTTGGGCGGGACAAACGAGCTGACCTCGATCTCGCGCACCCCGGCCGCGTGCTCGGTCTCGAGCCAGGCGATCTTCTCCTCGGTCGGCAGGATTTCGGCGATGCTTTGCAGACCGTCCCGGAGCCCGACTTCGCGGACATGGGCATGCTCGGTCATTCTTTCCTCCCGTCAGGGATAATCGAAACGAACGCTAGACCCGGCGGCCTGCCAGAGCAATGGCCTCAGACGACGTGCTCGGGGGTCAACACGCAAACTTCGTCGGTATCGGCGAGCTCGATCTGGATCGTCGCGTGGTGGATGCCGAAACGGTGGTGAAGCTGCTGTGCGATGCCGTTGAGCATCGCATCGCCGGGATGACCGCCGGGAATCACCAGATGGCAGGTCAGCGCCGTCTCGGTCGTGCTCATGCCCCAGATGTGCAGATCGTGCAGCCCGATTACGCCAGGAATATCCAGCAGAAGCGCCCGCACGGCCGCCGTGTCGACACTCTCCGGCACCGCGTTTAGAGCGAGGCCGAGCGCGCTCTTTACCAGCCCCCAAGTGCCGATGACGATAACGGCCGAGACGAAGAGGCTCGTCGCCGGATCGAGCCAGAGCCATCCGGTCAGCCAGATCGCGACCCCTGCCGCGACGACGGCGGCGGTAACCAGCGTGTCGGCCGCCATGTGGACAAAGGCGCTCCGCAGATTGAGGTCGCGCGGATGCCCCGAGGCGAAAAGCAGGGCTGTCACCCCGTTGACGAGGATGCCGGCGGCGGCGACCCAGATGACAATGGCGCTGGCGACCGGCGGCGGATGGCTGATGCGCCTCACCGCCTCCCAGGCAATGCCGCCGGTCACCACCAGCAGGATGATCGCATTGGCGAGGGCGGCGAGGATCGAGCTGCTGCGCAGCCCGTAGGTAAAGCGGTCGCTCGGCCGTCGACGGCTCAGAATCGCCGCACCCCAGGCGAGCGAGAGACTGAGCACGTCGCCGAGGTTATGCCCGGCATCCGCAATCAGAGCGAGCGACCCGGAGAGGACCCCGGCAACGGCCTCGCCGGCGACATAGACAAGGTTGAGCGTGATCCCGACCGCGAAGGCACGCCCATAGTCCAGACGGGCATGCGAATGATCGTGCCCAAGTGCGGGCGCGCGGTGGTCGTCCCCCATGCGCCCGATCATAGCGGAAAAAATCGGCCGGGAGTGGCGACAACCCGTTACGACCCGTCTACGATCCGAGGTTGAGGTTAAGGAGCTGTGCGCATGGCGCGGATCGCGGTCGGCGGGTTCCAGCACGAGACCAACACCTTTGCCCCGCTCAACGCGGGCTAGACGGATTTCGAGCGGGCCGATGCCTGGCCGCCCTTTGTGCGCGGGCCGCAGCTGATCGAAGCAGTCGAGGGGTTCAATATTCCGATCGCCGGCGCGGTCCTAGCGCTGCAGGCGCTGGGGCACGAACTCGTGCCATTGTGCTGGTGTTCCGCGCCGCCCTCCTCTTATGTCGAGCGCGAAGCCTATGAGAAGATAGCCGGCTGGATCATCGAGGATCTGCAAGCGCACGGGCCGGTCGATGCGGTCTATCTCGACCTGCACGGGGCGATGGTGGCCGAGCACTTTGAGGATGGCGAGGGCGAGCTGATGCGCCGCGTCCGCGCGGTAATCGGCGAGCGCGTCCCGCTCGTCGCCAGCCTCGACTATCACACCAACATGACGCCGGAGATGGTGCACCATGCCAGCGCGATGGTCGGCTATCGTACTTATCCGCACATCGACATGGCCGAGACCGGCGGCCGTGCCGCCCGGCTCCTCGACCGAATGCTGAAGGACCGCCGGCCGCTCCATAAGGCCTACCGGCAGCTCGACTTCCTGATCCCGCTGGTCTGGCAATGCACTCTGATGGAGCCCGCCAAAGGCATCTTCGAGCTGATCGGCGAGATCGAGCGCGGCAGCGACGGATCGCGCGGTCCAACCGGCTCGCACAATCAGGGCATCGTCAGCATCACTCACACGCCCGGTTTCCCGCCGGCCGACATCGCCCAATGCGGCCCGGCGCTCGTCGTCTACGGCCATGATAAGGAGGCAGCCGAAGCCGTAGCGGATCGTCTCGCCGGTTTTATCAAGGAACGGGAGCCGGGTTTCGCCGGTCGGCTCTACACCCCCGACGAAGCGGTCGTGGAAGCGATGCGCTTGGCGCGGACCGCGGCGAGGCCGATCCTGCTCGCCGATATTCAGGACAACCCCGGCGCCGGCGGCACCTCCGATACCGTCGGGTTGTTGGGCGCACTAATCGCCCATCGGGCACGGGGCGCGGTGATCGGCATGATCGTCGATGCCGAAGCAGCCGAAGCGGCGACCGCCGCCGGCGAAGGTGTGGTGCTCGAGCGCGGCATCGGCGCGGGAGTGGGATTTGCAGGCGAAGTGCCGGTTGAAAGACCCTGGCGGGTTGCGCGCCTCGCCAGCGGCATCTTCACCGGGTCGGGGCCAATGTATGGCGGCGCCAAGTTCCATATCGGGCCGATGGCCCTGTTGACCGACGATGAGAGCGGCGTCTCGGCGGTGCTCGCCCGCCGCCGCATTCAGGCGGTAGACCAGGAGATGTTCCGCCAAGTCGGGGTCGAGCCGTCCGATGTGCCGATCCTCATGCTCAAATCGACCGTCCATTTCCGCGCGCACTTTCAGCCGATCGCCGAGGCGGTCCTTTGCGTGCAGTCGCCCGGCGCGCATGTCACCGATCCGGCCGAATTGCCGTATCGGAAGCTGCGCACGGGCATTCGTCTGCGGCCTCGGGGGCCGGTTCATCGTTGATGTGGCGGCTCTCTAACCTTGGTGCCGCCGGTGTCATGGTAGTTGCCGTCGCGACGCTTTCGCCGACGAAATCGTCGGCGATGGAGCTGAAGGTCGTCGGCAACCAGCTCATTCTCAGCGGGCGGGTCGTCGGAGACGAGCCGGGGAAGGTGACGGAAGCGCTCACAAAATCGGAAATCGACACCGTAATTCTACGCAATTCACCCGGCGGGAATGCACCGGCGGGCTATCAGGTTGGTCAGCTGTTGCGCGAGCGTGGCCTGCGTACCGCCGTGTCCGGCTATTGCTATTCATCGTGCTCGCGGATGTTCCTCGGCGGCCGAACTCGTTATTACACCGATGATTATCCGCCAGAGGATACCAATGTCGGTTTTCATGGACATTATTACGGTAACGGGCACCTGAACGCCGTTTTGGTCAGTCAATATGGTCTGCGAGACTGGATCATCAAATACAGCGACGGCAAGGCCGACCCGCAATTGGTCGAGCGCTGGATCAATATTCCGTACAGCCGCGGCATGATCCATTTCTTTCACCCCGGATTGCTGAGGCACGCCGGCGTATCGACCTTCATGTGTCAAGGAGACGAGCCAACCAGGCTTGTCTTCGCCTGTGAGTCGATCGGCAAGACGGCGCTCGACCTCGGTGTCGTCACCTCACTGGACATCGTGCACAGTGCCGATCAAGCGGAAATACGGGCCGCAATCGGCGGCCGATAATGCCGGCGGATCGATCGGAGGACTTGACAGCAGCCGGCCGACGCGAGGAGATGCGCCGAGGAGGAACCGACCATGCTCGACGGCTACATTTACAACGCTCTACGTACCCCATTCGGCCGCCACGCCGGTGCTCTCGCCCGGATGCGGCCTGACGACATGCTGGCCGCGGTCATTTCCGAAGTCGTCAAGCAAAGCCAGTTTGATCCGGAGAAGATCGAGGACGTCGTGGTCGGTTGCGCCAACCAGGCGGGCGAGGACAGCCGCTGTGTCGGACGGCATGCCGGGCTCTTGGCCGGACTGCCGATCGAGGTCGCCGGCTCGGTCTTGCAGCGCAATTGCGGCAGCGGGCTCAACGCGATTGTCATGGCGGCGCAGGCCGTCACCTGCGGCGAGGGCGAGACCTTCGTGGCCGGTGGGGTCGAGAGCATGAGCCGCGCACCGTTCGTGATGAACAAGGCGGAAACTCCGTTCGCCCGCGACGGGCGGGTCTACGATTCGACGATCGGCGCGCGCTTTCCGAACCCGAAGATCGAGCGCCAATTCGGCGCCGACACGATGCCCGAGACCGCCGACAACCTCGCCCGCGATTACCAGATCACGCGTGAGGCTTGCGACGTCTTTGCCGAGGCCTCGCAGAAGAAATACGCCGCCGGAAAAGCCTCCGGCTTCTTCGAGGGTGAGATCCTCCCCGTAGAAGTGCCGGGCGGCAGGGCAGGTCCGGTCAAAGTCGCCGAGGACGAGCACCCGCGCCCGCAGACCGATCTGGCTGCACTCGCCCGCTTAAGGCCGTTGCAGGAGGGCGGGGTGACGACTGCCGGCAACGCCTCGGGGATCAACGACGGTGCCGTGGCGATGATCGTCGCCAGCCGCCGCGCCGGAGAGACCGTTGGGGCCGAGCCGCTCGCCCGCGTGCGTGCCAGTGCCGTTGCCGGAGTGCCGCCGCGGATCATGGGCATTGGCCCGGTTGCAGCCTCGAAAAAGGCGTTGGCCCGTGCCGGCCTCAGTCTTTCCGACATCGATGTGATCGAGATCAACGAGGCTTTTGCCGCTCAGGTGCTGGCCTGCCTGCGCGGGCTCGAACTGCCGTTCGACGACAGCCGGGTCAACCAGAATGGCGGAGCGATCGCTGTCGGTCATCCTCTCGGCGCCTCGGGTCCACGCATCGCATTGACCGCGGCGCGCCAGCTCCAGCGCACCGGCGGCCACTATGCGCTCGTGACGATGTGCGTCGGTGTCGGGCAGGGCATAGCAGCAGTGCTCGAGCGGGTCTAAACGACCCTTTCACCCGGTCGCGGCCTTCCCAGATACGAGGTCATGACCTCCGTTCCGACTTTTGCAATCCGGCCGAGCTTTCTCGGGTTCGAACAGACAAACGCTGACGCAGCGATTTGTGTAGCCGGAATCCCGTTTGATCTCGGCACTTCGAACCGGCCCGGGGCGCGGTTCGGGCCGGCCGCGATCCGCCAGGCCAGCCGCATGCTCGTCGATGGCGATCATCCCGCATCTTGGGCCGAGATCGAGCGGTTGAACCTTGCCGATATCGGAGACTTCCGGATCGCCCATGGCGACATCCCGGGCTCGCTGGCAAAGATCGAAGAGCAGGCGAGTGCGTTCAACCATCTGGTCGCGCTCGGCGGCGATCACACGATCACCCTGGCGTTGTTGCGTGCGCTGGCCCGCCGCAAAGGAGCGCTGGGGCTGGTGGATTTCGACGGACATGTTGACACCTGGCCGGAAAGCTTTGGCCTCGCCTGGGGTCACGGCTCGCCGTTCTATCACGCGATCGAAGAGGGTCTCGTCGTCCCGCATCATATGATTCAGATCGGCATCCGCTCGCCGCTTCACCGCGACGTCTTCGACTGGACCGTCGGCAAAGGTGTGACGATCGTTACCGCGGAAGATGTTCACGAAAGCGGCCCGCAAGCGGTAGCAGAGCGCATCCGCGCGGTGCTCGGGGATAGGCCTTCATATCTCAGCTTCGACATTGATGCGCTCGACCCGGCCTTCGCCCCCGGGACTGGTACGCCCGAAGTGGGAGGTCTCGCGACCTGGCAAGCGCGGGCCATCCTGCGCCGGCTCACCGGCCTGCGCTTCGCCGGAATGGATGTCGTCGAGGTCTCGCCACCCTACGATGTTGCCGAGATCACGGCGCTCGCCGCGGCAACGATCGCCTGGGATTACATCGGCTTGCTGGCGCCGCGCTGAAGATTTCGAAATAAGCCTTGTAACGGGAGGTGGTTCTCCCATTTAGGGGTCCGACGCAATCGCACGTGCCTAGAGCCCCCGTTATCGCAGGGGGTGCTGCTACGACGTAACGCGTCTCTTTCGGCCGAGCCGGTCATCAGTGGGCCGGCGTCCTTAAGGGAAACGGATATGTTCCGGCACGCGATGCGAAGTCCTCGCACGATCGTCTGACGCTTCGGGGCGCTTGCCCCGTCGCGGCAATCCATACCGATTGGTCACTCCGCCTCAGGCCTCCAACGGGCCGGAGCAGTGTGTCGCCTCCTGGTTTCGGAGGATCGTGCGATGGCAAAAGTCCGTCTTGTTTCGTCCCGCCCGCTGGGGCGTGCTGTTCTGCCGCGGATCAACACCGTCGTCGCAGCTGCGCGGCCGACTGATCCGCTCCTTTGCCTGCGCCCGGCAGCCATTTCCGCTGCGGCACGGCGGTTTGTCGATCGCTTTCCGGGCGATGTCCTTTATGCCGTCAAATGCAACCCCGAGCCGCGCGTTCTACGGGCTCTGTGGGCAGGCGGCGTCAGGCATTTCGACTGCGCCTCGCTCAGCGAAGTGGCGCTTGCCCGCAAGCTGTTGTCGGCGGCCGAGATCCATTTCATGCATCCGGTCAAGGCACGGCCGGCGATCCGTGATGCGTTTCACCGCTATGGCGTGACCGACTTTGCCCTCGACAGCGCCGGCGAGCTGGCCAAGATCCTGCAAGAGACAGTGCCGGTCGGGCTGGTCGGCGATCCGCCGACACTGGGGCTCTTCGTGCGGCTGGCGTTGGCAAAGGGCGGAGCAGTCTACGATCTCTCTGGAAAGTTCGGCGCACCGCTTGAGGCGGCCGTTGACCTGTTGTGCGCGGCGCGACCGCACGCCGCTCGCCTCGGCATCTCGTTTCATGTCGGCTCGCAGTGCCTCGAGCCCGATGACTACGCACGGGCCATCGCGCTCGTGGGCGAGGCGATTGCTCGCTGCGGCGTTGCCGTCGACATTGTCGATGTCGGTGGCGGCTTCCCGATCAGCTATCCGGATATGACACCGCCACCCCTGGGCGACTACATTGCCGCGATCACGGCTGCCTCCGCCGCCCTCCCCGCGAGGGTCCGCCTATGGGCGGAGCCCGGGCGGGCGCTCGTCGCCGGGGGCGGGTCGCTCGTAGTTCAGGTGCAGCTACGCCGTGGCGATGCGCTCTTCGTCAATGACGGCGTGTATGGCAGCCTGAGCAACGCCGGTGTTCTAGCCCGGATTTCTCAAAGGGACAGGTGCATCGGGCCCCTGGATCTGAGAAAATCGAATTGACAGAACGGTTTATCTCAGGGCCGGGGG
>Ga0187846_10000035_pt1 | contig 75204 bp, 71 predicted proteins | sample TC_taG_FD_161473 | JGI IMG/M metagenome (GOLD analysis project Ga0187846, IMG submission 161473) | Biofilm microbial communities from the roof of an iron ore cave, State of Minas Gerais, Brazil - TC_06 Biofilm (v2) | ecosystem: Environmental > Terrestrial > Deep subsurface > Cave > Wall biofilm... | reverse complement strand
AGACGAGCAGCGCAGGGGGCGAATCGGCCGCGGGAGACGCGTTGGCGATGTTGCCGCCGAGCGTGCCGCGATTTTGCGTGGCCACGCCTCCGGTCTCGGCAGCGGCGCAAGCCAGGAGCGGGAATTCGCGCGCGAGCGTTTCGTGCCGACGAATGTCCGTGTAGGTGGCCAGCGATCCGAGGGTGACGTGCTCGGGCGTAACTTCGACGCCGCGCAATTCCGGAAGGTTCCAGATGCTGAGGAATCGCCGGTGCGGAAGCTTGCCCGCTTCGAGGAGCACCATCAGGTCAGTACCTCCGGCAAAAGGCTGCCAGACGCCGGGTTCGCGCGACATGCGAGCAAGAACGGCGGCGAGATCGCGGGGAGCTTCGAGTTCGTACGACGGAACGAATGACCTCACGGTCGAGGCTCCGCTTGGCGGCAGGCAGCGACAACGGATGCAAAGATTTTGGTGTAGCCGGTGCAGCGGCAGAGATTGCCGGCAAGACCTTCCCGGATTTGCGCGTCCGTGGGGCTAGGATATCGCTCCAGAAGATTCACCGCCGCGAGGATCATGCCGGGAGTGCAGATGCCGCACTGCGCTCCGCCGTGCAGGATGAAAGCCTGCTGGATAGCGTGAAGCAAATCGCCCTGGGCGAGGCCTTCGATCGTGCGAATGTTTGCGCCGGCGGCGTGCAGCGCCGGCACGAGGCAGCTATTGACGAGCGCGCCGTCCATTTCGATCGAGCAGGCGCCGCACTCGCCTTCGCCGCAGCCTTCTTTCGTGCCCGTGAGGTGCAACTGTTCGCGCAAGACATCGAGGAGGCGAGCCAGGGGATAGGCTTCGAGCGCGACGGCTCGTCCATTCACTTTGCAGTGGATGCGCATTTTGCGGGCTGCGGCAACCGGGCCGCCGGCCGTAGGGAGAAGGCCCACTCAAGTTGAAAGCCGAGTTCCTTCGGGCGTCCTTGCCGGACGCGCTCAGGATGACAGGGAAGCGCTTCAGGCATGGACGCGCTCCAACATTTCGAGGAGAACTTCGGGCGTTATCGGGAGGCGCGTGATATCGGCGCCGGTGGCATGGGCGATGGCGTTGGCGATGGCGGGCGCGGTGCCGTCGAGCGGGAGTTCGCCGATCCCCTTGGCGCCAGCAGGGCCGCGGGCGTAGGGGACTTCCTCGAAGAAAACGCGGATGGGCGGGACATCCATGGACGTGGGCATGATGTAGTTGGTCATCTGGCTGTTCAGCATACGGCCTTCCTGCCAGACGACGCTTTCGTAGAGGGCAAAGCCCATGCCCTGGGCGACGCCGCCTTCGATTTGCCCAGCGGCGAGGACCGGATTGATGACTTTGCCGACTTCCTGCACGGCGACGAAGTCGTCCACGCGGACCTCCGCGGTGCGTAGGTCCACGGAGACTTCGGCAACATATACGGCCCAGGCGTAGGCGCCGTAAGCGTCGCCGCGGTACAGGGCATCGTCCCAGTGAAGGTCCCGAGGGTGCTCGTACTTGGCCAGAGATTTTAGCGGGCCCGATTTTGCGATGTATTCGCTACAGGCGCGCGCGAAGTCGTCCGATGTATAGCCTGGTTTCAGCGCGCCGCCGGAAAACAGTTTGCGCTGAATTTCGAGCGCGGCGGTTTCGACGAGTTTTCCGACGATCATGGACGTGCGAGAAGCAACCGTGGGGCCGCTATTGGGCACGCCGGAAGTGTCCGGCTGCACGATTTCGATCTGAGAGGAATCGAGGCCCAGGGCTTCGGCGGCGATCTGCGAAAAAATCGTGTTGGTCCCCTGGCCCATTTCCGTGCTGGCGGCCAGAATGCGCAGGCGACCCTCGCGGGTGGCCTCGGCGGCGACTTCCGAGGCCAGGTACTCCTCGCCCGAGCCGGTGAAGCCCGCGCCGTGCAAGAACGAAGCGAAGCCAATGCCTTTCCTGATCGGGCCGGCGCCCCGCGCATTCGATTCGGAGAATTGCTTGCGCTTCGCGTGATAGGCGGAGAGCTCGAAGGCGCGGTCCATCAGGCGCGCCAAGTCCACCTTCTCGCGAATCACCTGACCGACGGCCAGGGTTTCCCCTTCGCGAATGAAATTGCGGCGGCGCAGTTCATCGGGCTCGAGACCGACGGCAAGGGCGACGCGATCAAGGTGGCGCTCGAGCGCGAACACGCTTTGCGGCGCGCCAAAGCCGCGAAAGGCGCCGTGCGGAGGAGCGTTGGTGGCGACGGCTCGGCTGCGCACGCGCACGTTGTGGCAATGGTAGGGTCCGGCGGCGTGAATGGTGCCGCGCGACAGCACGACGGGCGACAACGTTTCGTAGGCGCCGCCGTCGATGGTGAAGTCGATGTCCATGGCCAGCAGTTTGCCGTTGCGCGAGACCGCGGTGCGATGAAGCGTGCGCGAAGGATGGCGCTTGGTGGTGGCGGCCATGTCCTCGGCGCGGTCGTAGATGATTTTAACCGGGCGGCCCGATTTCCAGGCGAGCAGCGCCGCGTGCGCCGCAATCATGGAAGGGTACTCTTCCTTGCCGCCGAAGCCGCCGCCTGTTTCGGTTTGCACGACACGGACGCGGTTCTTGGGAATGCCGAAAAGCGCGACGAGCGCTTTATGAACGTAGTAAGGGCACTGCAAGGAACCGCGAACGGTGACGCCCTCATGCGGATTGGCGACGGCGATCATTCCCTGGGGCTCGATGTAGAGCTGCTCCTGGGCGGAGGTCTCATATTCGCCTGCGACGACGAAATCGGCGGAGGCCCATGCGGAATCGACGTCGCCTTTTTCTACGTGAAAGGATTTGAAGATGTTGTCCTTTCCCCAGATCACTTCTTTGCGCGCGAGCGAATCGTCGATGGTGAAAAGAGCGGGTAGAGGCTCGATCTCGATGCGCACGGAACGCCGCGCTTCTTCGAGCAGATACTTGTTCTCATGAGCGAGCAGAACGACGGGCTCTTCGGGATGATTGACCATGTCAGCGGCGAGGCAGGGCTGGTCGTCCATCAAGAGGGAGATGCAGTTCTTGCCGGGAATGTCTCCGGCCGCGACGATGGTGAATTCGCTCCAGGGGATCGCGCCCTCAAAATGGATGCCCTGGATGCGGCCCCGCGGCACACTACTGCGCACCGTGGCTCCATGGAGCATGCCCGGGAACGAAAGATCATCGACATAGCGCGCGCGCCCGGTGACTTTCTCGCGGCCCTCTTTGCGGGGCACGGAAGTTCCGATGATGCGCGTTGGCAAGAGCGGCAGCCTCAATAGGGAGTCTTATCCCGCTTTTCTTCCCAGGCGCGGAAAGCGGCGAGAGCTTCTTTGCGCATCATGGGGATCATGGGAATCCTGCGAGCGCCGGAGGACTGCGCGAATTCCTTGTAGATGAGCGAGTCGTCGAAGCCGGCTTTTGCCGCGTCTCGCGCTTGGGCGGCAAAGTAAATGCGCGCCAGGCGCGCCCAGTAGATGGCGCCGAGGCACATGGGGCAAGGCTCGCAGCTGGCGTAAATGACGCAGCCGGCAAGGTTAAACCTGGCGAGTTGTTGGCAGGCCCGGCGAATGGCGACGATTTCGGCGTGAGCGGTGGGGTCGTTGGTGGAGGTAACGCGGTTCGTTCCTTCGGCGATGATGCTGTCATCGTTGACGACGACGGCGGCGAAGGGTCCGCCTCGCCCGGAGCGGACGTTTTCGAGAGAAAGCTGGACGGCGCGGGCCATGAAGGGATTGCGCATGAGACCGGCAGCGATTGTAGCGCACCCACCGGAAGGCCGTGTCGTGCAAAGCGCCGCCGGGGATTATTCGACGGGCACGGCCATTCGAGGATGCGATTCCAGGTGTCTCGCGGCAAACGACCGTTCCTCGCGGTGCCAGAAGTAGAGAAGCGCGCTTCCGATCAGGATTAGCGCCACACACAACCCGGCCCACAAACCGCGCGCTCCCCAACCGAGGTTGAAGCAAAGATATGCTCCCAGGGGCAGGCCAATGGCCCAGTAGAAGAATAGATGGCAGAGCATCGGCGTGCGCGTGTCGCCGGCGCCACGCAGCGCTCCTGTGGCCACCGTCTGCAGGCCGTCGAAGAGCTGGAAAAGCGCGCCGACAAACAGCAGGCTGCTCGCCGCCGCGATGACCCTCGGATCGGGCGTGTAGATGCGCACGATATAACGCGGCGCGACGAGCAGAACGATGCCCATCAGGCCCATGAATCCGGCTCCCAGGGCCATGGCCGTCCAGCCGGCGCGGCTCGCGCCATGAGGATCCCGGCGGCCCAGGGCCTGGCCCACGCGCACGGCGGCGGCCGAGGCGATTCCCAGGGGCACCATGTAGGTGAGGCTGACGGTGTTGAGCGCGATCTGGTTACTGGCCAAGGGCACCGCGCCCAGCCTGCCGATCAACGCTGTGGCCACCGCAAAGACGCCCACTTCCATGCCGAACTGCGTGGCGGCGGGAAGGCCCAGCTGCACGAGCCTGGAGATACGGAAGAAATCCGGCAGACGCGGCGTTTCGAGCAAGCCGGTCTGATAGCGGCGGTCGTAGTAAAGGGCGTAGGCCAGCAGCACCGCCATCATGTAGGCGCGCGCGATGCAGGTGGACCAGCCCGAGCCGACGACGCCCATGGCGCGAAAGCCGAGGCGGCCGTAAATGAAAGCCCAGTTGCCCGCAAGGTTCACGAAGTTGGCGGAGACCAGCGCGAACATTACCGGCTTGGCCAGATTCATTCCCTGGAGATAGCGCCGAAAAACGAAATAGAGGAGCAGAGGCAGGGTGCCCCAATTGAGAGCGCGGAGATAGGGAATCGTTTCGCTCAACAGGGCGGGCGCAATCCCGAGCACGCGCAAAAGAGGCTCGCAGAGCCGCACCAGCCCCATGAGCACCGGCGTCAAAGCAAGGCTCAAGTAGGCGCCGTTCACCATCGAGCGGTGGCAGTCTTCCACGTCGCCGGCTCCGTAGGAATGCGAGACGAGCGTATCCAAGCCGAGCATGAGCCCCGTGCCGAAGATGGCCACGGCGATGTAGATGATGCTCGCCAAACTGACCGCGGCGATGGCTTGTGCGCTCTGGGGGAGGCGGCCGACCATCATGGTGTCCACGACGCTCATGGTCATCCAGCCAAGCTCCGCCATGACGAGCGGGGCCGCCAGGCCCAGCATGGGCCGCACTTCCTCGGCGATATATTTCGAAAACAGACGGCTGAGCACGATCCGCAAAACGCTCCTTTGCAAATATCGGCGCTCCCGCGGCAGTTCACAAGCACAAGCGAGCGTCGAAGAACCAACATAGAAGTCTAGCGGGAAAGGCCGCCGGAAAGAACCCGCATCCGGGGCCGTGGCCAGGTTACGGCACGGCTGAAGCCGTGCCCGGACAAAACGGCGCGCTTTCAGCGTCCTGCCAACGCGTCACGCGAAGCGGGCCGGTGGATGCGGATGATGTCGTGTTGCGTCTCCACGACGCTGCCTGGATACTCGCTGGCGGCCTGAGCGCGCAAATCGCCGATCGAGGGGTAATCGCCCTGGCCGGTGAAGTAACGCGCATCGTCGATGAGCAGGACGTGGTTGCGGACCGCATGCTTGTAGATGCAATCGAGTTCCCGGCGGATGGGGGCGGATTCGGCGCCCCAGTGGGCGTCGAGCCAGAAGAGAGCAGGCTCCCGGATGGCGCGAATAATCTCGGGCATGAGAATTGCGCTATCGCCGTGGAAAAGATGGATGTGGGGATAGCGCGCAAATTTGCGTTTGGCGCGCGCCGCCAGATAGTCATCCCGTTCGATCGAATAGATCTCACGGAAGCGGTGCTTTTGCACGTTCATCATATTTCCCAGGTTGGTGCCGCCCTCGACGAGCACCCGCAGATGGTACAGGCGCGCAAAATGAGCGAGTGTCCGCTGCTTAACCAAGTGCGGCACTTTGGGCTGCGGGCGGCCGCGCAGATGCCACCAGGCATACTCGCCCCAAAAGGCTACGCGCTTGTAGGGATCGAAAAAGACGCTGTCGCGGAAGGGCGTTCGCAGCTCTTCGGGCACTGGGCAGCCTCGGCAATCAGGTGTCCAGAAGCTGTCCCGTAAGCGGCTCGGACGAGGGCGAACACTTTCTTCAGGGGCCAAAGCCCGGTTTTGCGCGGACGCGAATGCCGGAGCTAAGGCTCCGGCCCCCCTAAAGAGCGCTTATGAGATAGCTTCTCCCAGCGATGATAGTCAGGTGTGAAGCGAATCGGTAGCGGAAGTTTAGGCCTTTTCGGCGGCAAGGTTGGCGGCGGCGAGGTTCATGCGGATGGGCGTCCGGCGACGAGCGGCGCTCGAGGCGGGCGCGGAGGCGTCCGCGCGCCGTTCCTCACGTTTGGCATCGCGCTCGGTGTCGTGCAGCAGCTCTCGAAGCCGCAGGCGGGCCTTGTGCAACTGCGATTTGGAGTTTCCCACCGTGCATCCGAGCATCGCGGCAATCTCTTCGTGTTCGTAGCCCTCCACGTCGTGGAGAAGGAACATCGCCTTGTAGCCCGGGGCGAGTTGGTTGATGGCGCGCTGGAGGCGGATGCGGTCGAGCGTCCCGCTCAGCCTCAAATCACGCTCGCCGATCTGCTGGCCCGGAGAGCCGGTTTCATCGTCCGTGTCGGTCAGCTGGTCGAGCGAACCGCCGATCAGGCTCTTCTTGCGCAGGCGCATCAGCACGATATTCACGCACAAACGGTGCAGCCAGGTGGAAAATGCCGAGTCGCCGCGAAAGGTGTGTATTTTGCGAAACAAGTGCAGGAAGGCTTCCTGCGTCAGGTCCTCGGCCTGCGCGGCGTCCCGCACCATGCGCAAGCAGAGGGCGTACACGCGCTTGCTGTGAAGCCTGTAGATGCGCTCGAAGGCTGCGGCGTCCCCTTGCTGGGCCCGCAGAATGTCGTCCATCTCAGGGCCCGCATCCCGGGAGGGTTTGGGCTTCCCAAAAGCGTTGTGCATCCGTGGTCTCCGGAGCCAGCCGAAACGACAAGAACCGCGACCGCCTGATAGCTAGACTGGCTCCGCAGCCGGTTTATTCCCGCTTTGAGGCGGGTCGAGCCTGGCGGTGGATATCGGAGTCGAATCAGCCCGCCAGGTGGTATAACTTCTGGCCGTCGGAGGAATCATGTCGCTTCGCCGCAAGCACTTACGACTGGGATTGGGGGTTGGCGCTCTTGGATTGCTGGCGTCGCTGGCACTTGCCGCCCGCGCGCAACAGTTCGATACGAAGGTGTATCAGGAGCTGCGCTGGCGATGTATCGGCCCATTTCGCGGCGGGCGCACTGTTGCGGCCACGGGGGTGCCGGGCAAGCCGAACCTGTTCTACATGGCGGCGAACAACGGCGGCGTCTGGAAGAGCACGGACTACGGCCTCACCTGGAAGCCCATCTTCGACGGCCAGCCGACCGGTTCGATCGGCGCCCTGGCCGTGGCGCCGTCGAACCCGGAAATCATATATGCCGGAAGCGGCGAGGGATTGCGGAGGCCGGACCTGTCCACGGGCGACGGCATCTACAAGTCCATCGACGGCGGCGCGACGTGGCAGCATCTGGGGCTTCGAGACGCCCAGCAGATCACCAACATTCTCGTGGACCCGCGCGACGCGAATCGCGTGGTCGTCGCGGCGCTCGGGCATCCCTACGGTGCGAACCAAGAGCGCGGCGTGTTTCGCTCGACCGACGGCGGCGAGAGCTGGCAAAGGATTCTCTACAAAGACGAGAACACCGGCGCAACAGACCTGGCATTCGATCCCAGGAATCCGCAGACGATCTACGCGGTGCTGTGGAACTCGCGGCGTCCGCCGTGGACGACCGGCGGGCCGCTCGAAGGACACACCGGCGGCCTGTTCAAATCCATCGACGGCGGAGACACGTGGCGGGCCATCGGCAAGGGCTTGCCCACGAACGAACAGGGACTCGGACGAATCGGCATCGGCATCGCGCCGAACGATCCGAGCCGCGTGTACGCGCTCGCCGACGCCCCCGAAATCGGCGGCCTGTTCCGGTCCGACGATGCCGGCGAGACGTTTACGCGCGTGAACAACGAGCCGCGAATCTGGGGCCGCGGATTCGATTTTGCGTGGGTGCGCGTGGCGCCGGACGACAAAAACAAGATCTACGTTTGCAATACCTCGACCTACCGTTCGACGGACGCCGGCCACACGTTTACGGCGATCAAAGGCGCGCCCGGCGGCGACGACTATCACACCATCTGGATCAACCCCGAGAATCCGCAAATTCTGCTGCTCGGGAGCGATCAAGGCGCGACGATCAGCGTGAACGGAGGCGAAACCTGGAGTTCGTGGTACAACCAGGCGACGGCGCAGTTCTATCACGTGATCGCCGACAATCAGTTTCCCTATTGGGTTTACGGCGGGCAGCAGGAAAGCGGGTCCGCGGGAACCTCGAGCCGCAGCGACTGGGGTGAGATCAGCTTTCGCGAGTGGCATCCGGTGGGCACGGAGGAATACGGCTACGTGGCGCCGGATCCGCTCAATCCGAATTTCATCTACGGCGGAAAAGGCACGCGCTTCGACACGGCGACCGGGCAGACGCGCGACGTCTCGCCGGTGATCATCCGCACGGGGCAATATCGCTTCAACCGCACCGCGCCGCTGCTTTTCTCGCCGAAGGACCCTCATGCGCTGTATCTCGGTTCAAGCGTGGTTTTCAAGACCATCGACGGCGGAAAAAGCTGGCAAATCATCAGCCCGGATCTGACGCGCGAGGACCCCGGGGCGCCCGGGAACCTCGGCGGCCTGATCGCCGGGGATCCGGCCAAAGGGAAGCACCGCGGCGTGGTCTATTCGCTGGCGCCCTCGCCTGTGGACGCGGATTTGCTCTGGGCCGGCACCGACGACGGACTCATCTGGCTGACGTGGGACGGCGGGAAGAAATGGCAGAACGTTACGCCCCCGGAAGTGACGCCGTGGAGCAAGATCGCGCAGCTGGACGCCTCCCATTTCGACAAAGAGACAGCGTATGCCGCGGTGAACCGCTTTCGCCTCGACGATCTGCACGCTTACATCTATCGCACGCACGATGGCGGGAAAACGTGGCAGAAGATCACCAACGGCATTCCGGACGATGCCGCCGTCAACGCGGTGCGCGAGGATCCCAAGCGCCGCGGCCTGTTGTTCGCGGGAACCGAGCGCGCGGTTTGGGTGTCGTTCAACGACGGAGATTCGTGGGAGTCGCTGCAACTGAATCTGCCGGCTACTTCGATGCGCGACCTGGTAGTTCACGGCGACGATATCGTGGTGGGCACGCACGGCCGGTCGTTCTGGATCCTCGACAACATCACTCCGCTGCGGCAAGCGACCGGCGAGGTCGCCCAAGCTGACGCTTTCCTCTTCCGACCCGCCGCGGCCTATCGTGTGCGGCGCAACGTCAACCCGGATACGCCCTTGCCGCCGGAGGAGCCCGCCGGAAAGAATCCGCCCGATGGAGCAATGGTTGATTACTACCTGAAATCCACCGCGGACTCCGTGAAGCTCGATATTTTCGATTCGGCGGGAAAGCTCATGCGCACGTTTTCGAGCGCGGACAAACCCGAAGTCACGGAGGAACAGCTCCAGAAAGAGCTCAACGTGCCGCTTTACTGGGTGCGCCCGCAGCGGATTCTCTCCACACAGGCGGGTATGCACCGCTTCGTTTGGGACCTGCGGCTTCCTTCACCAGGCTCGGTCTTTCACGAATATCCCATCTCGGCGATCCCCCACGACACGCCGCGCTATCCGCTGGGCGCGAGCGTCGCGCCGGGGACTTACACGGTGAAACTGACGGCCGGCAAGCACAGCGCCTCGCAAACATTCGAAGTAAGAATCGATCCCCGCGTCAAGACTAGGTCCGCCGATCTGTCAGCGCAGTTCGAGCTGGCTTCGAAGATTTGCCAGGGGATGAACGAGAGCTACGCAGGGTGGGGAGAAGTCCGGTCGGTGCGCGCGCAACTGAAGGCGCTGGCGGAGAAAGCGCCGAAAGGGCCACTCGCGGAGGCCATCGCGGCGCTGGCGGAGAAAGCGGCCGGATTCGAAGGCGCCGCTCAGCGCTTCGGCACTCAGCCGAAAGCCGACAGTTTCGCAAAACTGAACGGCGAGTTCGGGTTGCTGCTGGCGTCGGTGGACAGCGCCGACGCCCCGCCAACGGAAACGGCGAAAAGCGCTTTCGCGGAGGTCGAAGGCGCGCTCAGGGCCCTCGAGAAGGAGTGGGACGGCGTCAAGGCCCGCGACATCCCCGCACTCAATGAGAAACTACGCGGCGCCGGGCTGCCCCAGGTCGATCCGGCGGCCCCAACCACTGCTGCTCCGGAAGCAGGCGACGAAGACGAACCCTGAGCCACGGCCGACGCGGCTACAATTCGTCGATTTTGGCGGCGAGAATGAAGTCGCTTTCGGTGAGTCCGTTGATTTTGTGCGTCCAGGTGGTGACTTCGGCTTTGCCCCACGCCAGCAGAATATCGGGATGATGGCCTTGCTGTTCGGCGAGCTCGCCCACTTTGTTCACAAAGGCGAGCGCCTGGCGAAAATCGGGAAACGTAAACGCGCGGGTGATGTGGTGCGAGTCCACTACCTTCCACTGCGGCACCTGCGTGGCGAGACTCTCAAGTTCCTTCCCCGCCAGCGGCGGCACTCCTCCGCGGCACGGAACGCACTGTTTGCTGGCCAGCTCGATCATCGCCCACCTCGCAGGAAGCGGCAAGTTCCCAGATTGTACAGCAATTCGGAGCGCCGCGGCCGCGCGCGTGGCAGGCGTCTCCGGGGTTCTGCTATTCTTTCCCGCGCCGCAAATGGGAATCTCGCGCGAGGAGCAGCCATGCCCGATGAAATGCAGGAACTGAGGGAACATGCCAAACACGGCGCCGAGGCGCCGAGCCTGGCGCCAGTGACCGTGACCATGTCGTTGCTCGCGGTGCTGGTGGCGAGCGTGACCCTGCTCGGCCACCGCGCGCACACCGAAGAGGTGCTGCTGCAAACGCGCTCGGCGGACCAGTGGGCCTACTATCAGGCCAAAGAGATTCGCCGGAGAAACTATGAATTGTTCCTCGACGAGCTTTCCGTGTTTGCCCTGCAGGATCCCAAGCAAGTGGACCCCATCAAGGAGAAGTACGCGAAGAACGTGGAGCGCTATGCCGGAGAGCTGAAGGAAATCGAGGCGGAGGCGAGGAAAGCCGCCGCCGAACTGAAAGTGGAAGAAGCCCGCGCGGACCGCTACGACCTGGCGGAGGTGCTGCTCGAGGCAGCGCTAGTGATCTGCTCTCTGACGCTGCTGACGCGCAAGAAACTGTTCTGGGTCTTCGGGCTCCTGCTCTCGCTGGGCGGAATGGCGATTGGTGTGGCGGGATTCCTGACGCAGTAGGCGGCGCGTTGTTGCGCGCCCGCCGCTGGAGTTTGCTCAGCGCCGGCCCGCCGCCGCCGAGCGCTGCTCGATGTAAGCGCGCACGTAGGCGTCGAAGGCCTTCTCGAGTTTTTGGGTCACCGGGCCGGGGGCCGCGGCGATGTTGTGCCCGTTGACTTCGCCGACCGAGAGGAGGCTGCGGTTGGTCGAAGAAATGAAGACTTCCTCGGCGGCGTAGAGGTCCTCGGGCAGGAGGGTGCGCTCTTCGACCGGCGCTCCCGCGGCGCCGCCGATCTCCAGCAACACGCTGCGCGTGATGCCTTCCAGGCAGCCGGCGGCGAGCGGCGGAGTGGCCACGCGGCCGCCGCGCACGCAGAAGATGTTGGCGGCCGTGCATTCCGCCACTTCGCCGCGCTCGTTGAGCATGACGACTTCGTCGAAGCCCGCCTGCTGGGCTTCGCTCAAGCACCAGACGTTGGTGAGCCAGGAAGTCACCTTCACGCCGGCGAGAGCGGAGGCCGCATGGCGCCCGTGCTCCCGCAAGCCCAGGCGCGCCGGCTCGCGGTGCGCCGGCAACCCGGAGGAATAAATCAGCAGGTCCACGCGCGGGAAATTTTCGTCGCTGCGCCAGAACCCGGTCTGGTTGTAAACGGCATAGATGCGAGCGCAGCCTTCCTGCACTTGATTGGCGCGCAATACTTCGCCCAGGTGCGCCCGGACGGCATCCTCGTCGAAGGGAAGCGGGCAGCCCGTGCGCTGGGCGTCGCGCGTCAGGCGCTTCCAGTGCCGCTCGAAGGCAAAGGGCACTCCCTCGGTCACGCGGATGGTGGTGAAGAGGCCCCATCCATTGAGCAAGCCCGCCTGCCCGGGAGAAAGCCGCACCTGCTCGAGGGGCAGCAGTTGGTCGTTGTGGAAGACGAAACGATGGATCATCCCTTCCTCCGCGCGGCGCCTTCCATTCTATCCCACAATTCGCGCCCGGGACCTTAGCGGCCGGCGTACGAGACCCTCCAGACGCTGTTGGAGCCATCGTCGGTGAACACGAGTGAGCCGTCGGAAGCCACGGCGACGCCCACGGGGCGGCCCCAGACGTCGCCGGTGGCGGTGACGAATCCGGTGACGAAATCGTCGTATTCGCCGGTAGCCCTGCCGTTTATGACCGGGACAGAAATGATTTTGTAGCCGGTACGCTTGGCGCGATTCCACGAGCCGTGCTCGGCGGCGAAGGCATAGCCCTGAAGTTCCTTGGGGAACTGTTTGCCGGTGTAGAAAGTCATCTGTAGCGACGCGGAGTGCGCCTGCAGCAAGACGTCGGGCGCGAGAACTTTCGCTTTCAGCTCCGGATGCTTGCCTTTGTGCCGCGGGTCTTGGTTGGGACCGATGTAGTACCACGGCCAGCCGTAGAAGCCGCCGGGAACGACGCGGGTGATGTAGTCGGGCGGGAGATCGTCGCCCAGGTCATCGCGCTCGTTGACCGAGGCCCAAAGATCGCCTGTGGAGGGATTGACGGCAATCCCCACGGCGTTGCGAACACCCCAGGCGTAGATTCTTTCGCCGGAGCCGTCGGGGTTGAATTCCAGGATATCGGCGCGATGGTATTCCGACGCGTCGTCGTCCACGTTGGAACGCGAACCGACGGAAACGAACATCGTCTTGCCGTCCTGCGAGAAAACCACGTCGCGGGTCCAATGGCCGCCGCCGTGGACGAATCCACCCCCTGGCAGGTCGGCGATCTTCTGGAGCGGCGCGCGAGCCTTGAGGTCGCCATTTCGATAGGGAAAGCGCACAACGGCGTCGGTGTCGCCGACATAGACGAACTGCGGATCCGGCCCCGGCGGGTAGAAGGCGATGCCGAAGGGCTGGTGCAGACCGAAGGCAAAGACTTCGTTGGCTTGGATTGCGCCCGCGCTCGTTGCGCGCAACACCCGGATGCGGCCGGGATAGCTTTCGGCGACGAAGAGATCCCCGTTGGGGGCGGTCTTAACGAGGCGCGGATTGTCGAGCCCCGTCGCTATCTGCTGGACCTGGAACCCCGGGAGGGTGTGCGGCCAAGCGTCAGCGGGCCGCGCAACGATGCGAGGAGGGTTCTCCGCAGATCCTGTGGCGTAGGGTCTGGGTAAGTTGTTCGTGGTGAGCAAGCGACGAACGCCGGGAGCGTCGGAGCGCCAGTCGCCCATGGCCTCCAGGCCTTTGAGCAGCTTCGCCGGTGAATCCGATGAGGCGGCATCGCGCCCGCTGCTCTGCAGGTGGGCGAGCAAAGCAAGGGCGGCGGCGCTCGCCATCAGCGTCAAAGCAGCGCGCGAGAAAAGCACGGCCAGGCGTGGCATGGAGCGGGGCCCCTCCGCCAGAGGAACAAAGTTACCGCAAGCCCAATTCGCAGGGCATCAGAATGATACCCCGATGGCGAGCGGGAGATCAGCGCGAACTGAGTTCCGGTGGGCGCGGGTGAAGGGGAGGCCGCAGACGGCGGGAGAGAATCGCCAGTGTGGTGCCTGGCAAATAACTCGCATCCAGCGGGCGCAGCATGCTGCGCCCCTACAAGGACTTACTGGGTCGGCCTTGTTTCCAGCGTTCTAAATCGAATGGGATTACTGTGCGGACTCGGAACGCGGAGAGCGGAACGGCTTTCGGCTGAGCTCTTCGAGAGCAGCATAGCCGCGGCGCGCCGAATCGGCGGCGACACGAACGCCAGTTTCGGCCACGTCCAGGCCCCGCTCGCCGATCGCGCCGATGAGATAGGCGAGCACGCCGAGGGCGAACAAGACAGCAAAAACCAGGCCGAAAAGCAATTCGGCAGCGAGCAACTCGCGCACAAAATACGCTTGCAGAACGAAGAGAACGGCCAACGCGAGGAGCAGTCCCTTGCGAAGCTTGGCCCTTTCAGCCACCGCGCCGATGAACGACCTAATTTTACCCATGGCCCTTGTCATGCGCCTCGCCTGGACTTCACCTGTCCTTTCGTACAGGTTAGATGCACGAGCCATACCAAAGGAGGCAAACCTAAATCGCTGGATTCATTGCGGATGCGAAGTGTGGACAGCTGTACTTCCTCCAAAAAAGAGGAAAACGCTTCCAAACGGTGGAAACCGGCCGCACCGGCGCCGCGTGGACGTTTTTTGGCGCCACTTTTTGTCGCGGCAACGAGCTTTTGTTTTGTTTCGCCGAGGAGTCAGCGTCCCTCGAACGGGTAGCGATCCTGGGCGAGAACCGCAGCCGCCACACTGCGGCGAAGAGCAATCGTATCCAGCGGCGCATGCTTGGAGAAGCGGCGAAGAACGGCGAGTTGGGTGATGAGCGCGTCGCCATCGGCGGTGGCGGCGAGAGCCGTGCGCGCCTGCTTTTCGACGCGGTCCATAGCGTCGTAGATAAAAGCGCGAGCGGCATCCACGACGGCACCCGCGGATTCACCGCGGGCGGCGGAAGCCTTTTGCGCGCGGCGCAGCACGGATTCCATGGCGTACACGTCCATTACGATGTCCGAAAGGGCCGCGACGATTTCCTGGTGCTCGGCCAGCGCTTCCTGGAACTTCTGGACGGCCGCGCCTGCGGCGAGCAAAAACACTTTTTTGGCCTGCGCCAGCGAGCGCTCTTCTTCGGCAAAGGGCCCTGATGAGGCGTCTTCCAACGAGGGGCCGGCCAAAACTTCCTCGCTCAATTTCATGGCCGCGGGAATCAGGGGCAGGATGCCGGCCATGGCGCGCTTCATCAGCATCTGGATAATGAGCATGCGGTTGATTTCGTTGGTGCCCTCGAAGATGCGGTTGATGCGGCTGTCGCGATAGGCGCGGGCCACGGGATAGTCTTCGTGGAAGCCGTAGCCGCCGAAGATCTGCACGCCCTCGTCCACGCAGTAATCGAGTGTTTCGCTGCCGACGACCTTGCTGATGGAGCTTTCGATGGCGTACTCCTCGAGCACCTGCATGGACTGCTGGACTTTGTCGGAAGCCGATTTCTGAGCGGGGCCAGCCACCGCGGATTCGACCATGCCGGCCGAGCGATAGATCATGGACTCGACGGCAAAGATGCGGATGGCCATTTCGCCGAGCTTGGCCTTGATGAGGCCAAAGTCGCAAAGCGATTTTCCGAAAGCGGCGCGCTCCCGCGAATACTTCGCCGATGCCTCCAGCACCTTCTTCGCGCCACCGAGGCAAAACGCGCCGAGCGAGAAGCGTCCGACGTTGAGAGTGTTGAAGGCCACGACGTGGCCGCGGCCGATCTCGTGAAGCAGGTTTTCCCTGGGAATGTGGGCGTTCTCGAAAAAGATCGGCACCGTGGAGCTGCCGCGGATGCCCATTTTCTTCTCTTCGGGGCCGACGGAAAAGCCCGGAGCGCCCTTCTCCACGATGAAGCAGGAGAATTTCTCGCCGTCCACCTTGGCGAAGACCACGAAGACGTCGGCAAAGCCGCCGTTGGTGATCCACATTTTCTGGCCGTTCAGGATCCAACTCTTGCCGTTGGGCGAAAGCACGGCTCGGGTGCGGGCCGCGAGGGCGTCCGAGCCGGCCTGCGGCTCGGACAGGCAGTAGCAGGAGAGCAGTTCTCCGCTGGCGATGCGCGGCAGATACTTTTTCTTTTGCTCTTCGGTGCCGAAATAGACGATGGGAATCGTGCCGATTCCGGCGTGGCCGCCGTGCGAAACGGCAAATGAACCGTAGGCCGCGAGCTTTTCGGCCAGCAGCGTGGCGGAAACTTTGTCGAGGCCCGCGCCGCCGTAGGCTTCGGGGATGGCGCCTCCCAGCAGGCCGATTTCGCCGGCCTTGCGGAGCAGGTCGGCCATCAAGTGATCTTTGTGCTGTTCGAGATCCGGTATCGCCGGGACGACTTCCTTTTCCACAAACTCCTGAGCGGTCTGGCCAATGAGCCGCTGGTCGTCGGAAAGATCGGCGGGCGTGAAGATATCTTCCGGGCGGCAGGAAGTGATCAAGAATGCGCCGCCCCGATTGATTGCCGCGGGAACGGTGGTCGTGGCCATGGTGGTGGGCCTCGCTTTCGGCAGGCTGCCGGATGAAAACGAAATACGCAAGCCGCTAACACGATTTTAGCCGGGAAGCGCCCGGAGAGCAAAGGAAGCGCAGTACCAAGAGGCCCAGGAAGCAGAGCGGCCCGCGCGCGCAAGGACCTTTAGGGGCCGCTTCTCTTATAGACAATAAGTTTTGTCTTGACAAGGAGAGATTTCTAATGTCAGATAGCGCCATGCCCGCGCCGACAGCCGTCCCGGCGGCTCCCTGGGACTTAGTGGCGGAGATGCCGCGCGCCACAGCCTTGCTGCACCCGTTGCGCCTGCGCATCCTCGAAGCGCTGCGCGAGCCGGATTCCGCCGCGGGCCTAGCGCGCCGGCTGCGGCTTCCCCGCCAGAAGGTCAACTATCACGTGCGGGAATTGGCGCGCACGCATTTTCTCGAGCGCGCCGGACAACGGCGGCGGCGCAACATGGTGGAGCGGCGCTTCCGCACCACCGCGCGCGGCTACATCCTCTCGCCCGAGCTGCTGGGGCGGCTCGGGCTGCCGCGGGAACAAGCCGAAGACGCGTTCAGCGCGGCGGCGCTGCTCGGGCTGCTCTCGCTGGGCCAGGCGGAACTCGGACGCGCGAGCCGCACGGCGGCGGCCGCCGGCAAACGGCTGGCCACGCTTTCGCTCAGTTCCGAATTGCGATTTGAGAGCGCCGAGCAGCGCGCGCGGTTTGCCGCCGAGCTGCGTCGGGTGGCGGTGGAGACGATTGGGCGCCACGCCTCGCCGTACACGCGTGACGACGGCTCGCCTGCTCCCGGAAGACCCTACCGGCTGGTGCTGGGCTGCTATCCCATCCCACTTCAAGAAACGAAGAACGAAGGAGGCCGTGAGCATGACAAACGAAAAGGCGTTTGAGCACCGGGGCCGCGTGATTCGCGCCGAGATGCGCACCAGGGCCGCCGCGCAACAGGCCTGGGAGGCGTGGGCTGACCCAGAGAAAATCGTGGGATGGTTCGTGGACCGCGCGACGGGCGAAGGCAAAACCGGCGGGACGATGACGTGGTTCTTCGACAGCTTCGGCTACGTGCTGCCGTACAAAGTCGTCGAATCCATCCCCGGAGAACTGTTCGTGCTCAAGTGGGACCCGCCGCAGGGTGATGCGGGGATACTGGAAGTTCAAATCGCGCGCGAGGGCGGCGAGACCGTGGTGCGGCTCATCAACTCCGGTTTCCGAGAGGACGCGCAATGGAACGAGGAATACGAGGGAACGGTTTCGGGGTGGCAGATGGCGCTAGCGATCCTCAAGGAATATCTCGAGAATCATTTCGGCCGCAGCAAGAGGACGCTGCTCGCGATTCGGCCCGCTTCGTTCACGTACCGACAAATCCGGGAGTATTTCCTCGAGCCATCCAAACTGGCGCAGTGGCTCACGACTTCAGGTTCGATTGCGAATGTGGGCGATCCGTGCAAGCTGACCTTGCGCGACGGCAACACACTCACGGGAGAAGTGCTTGCGCGGACAAAAGGAGAAGTGGCGCTTTCGTGGAAAGAGATCGGCGGCGCGCTCGAACTGAAGGCGTTTCCGATGGGGCCGCAGCGCTTCGCCGGCGTGCGCGCGATGAGCTGGACGCTCGATGAAACGGGAGCGAAGCAACTCGAAAGCCAATTGGGAGCAGCGGTCGAGCGCCTAGCGGCCTTATTGTCCGCCTCGGCGGCAGCGGCTGCGGCCGAACAGGGCAAATAAGAGAGGCAGAACATGACCGAGGCGAAACCAAAGCGTGAAGAACGCAGAATCGAGAAGCAAATCGAGATTGCCGCGCCGGTGGAAGCGGTGTGGAAAGCGCTGACGCAAGCGGAAGAGCTCAAACGCTGGTTCCCGCTTGAGGCGGAGGTGACGCCAGGAGCTGGCGGAAAGATCATGATTTCGTGGGGGCCAGAGTGGCAGGCCACGTCAGCGATCGAAGTGTGGGAGCCGAACCAGCGGCTGCGGTCAGCCGGCCAGTTGGTCGCTGTCGAATGGAGGATTGAGACGCGTGGCGGCAAGACACTGGTGCGGCTGACACAATCGAGCTTTGCGACGGGCGCGGACTGGGAGAACGAGTTCTACGACTCGACCGATTACGGTTGGGGCTTCATGCTTGTGAATCTCCGCCACTGTCTCGAACGCCATCCGGGACAGCCGCGGCTGGTGGCTTGGCCGCGGCACAAGGCCGAGATTCCGCGCGAAACGATCCATGCGAAACTTACCGGCGCAAACGGAATCTTCGCGGAGGGCGCGGCCGGGCTTCGCGAAGGGGCCCGCTACTCGCTCCGGACAGCCACGGGCGACCTGTGGAGCGGCCGAGTGGAATTCATGCGCCCACCGCGGGGCTTTTGTGTGAGCGTGGAATCGCTGAACAACGCTCTTGCGTGGTTGACGATTGAAGGCGCAGGGCCGAAGCACGACGCCCAGCTCTGGTTCTCGACATACGGATTGCCGCATGCAAAGGTAGCTGAGCTCGAGACGCGCTGGGCGAGCGAGCTTAAGCGGATTCTGTCGTAAGCGATGTGCATGGCCAGGAGGTTGCCCGTAGGCGCACGCACCCTTCTTACTGGATCGGACTTGTTTCACGTATTTCACTAGGAGACAAATCATGAAAACGACGATCGCACGGTTGAGAACTGCACTCGCAGCGGGCGTGTTGCTCGCTACCATAGTGGCCGCTCAAGAGATGCAGATGCCCAAGCCCGCGCCGGAGATGGAGCGTGTGAAATTCCTGATCGGCAATTGGGATCTCAACGGCGAATACCTAAAATCAACGATGATTCCGCAGGGAGGAAAGAGCACGGGCTGGTACAAGGGACAGCTCGGACCCGGAGGATTTTCGGTCATCGCCGATTTCGAATCGGAGGGTCCGCTGGGAAAGGAAATCGGCCACCAGCTGTTCACCTGGGACGCCAAGCAAAACGCCTACACGGTGGTGACGATCGGCAACTTTCCGGGCGTCATCATCGGACGAGCGCACTGGGAAGGCGAAAACCTGGTCACCGAAACGGAATTCGAATTCGCCGGCGCCAAAATGAGCAATCGAGCGGTTTATACGAAATTGCAGGACAAGTCCGTTCACATAGAGGAGTCCTCGCGCCTGAATAACGGCCCCTCCGAGCCGATCTGGAAAGCGGACGCAACGAAAAAATAAGGAGAATGCGCGCGCCAACGATTTCGAGTAAACTCCGCCCCACTCGAACCAACCGGCACCATCCAGGGAGGCGCGCATGGCGAAGAAAGTTCTCTTGGGAGGTATTGTTGGCGCGGTCATCGTGTTTCTGTTGAGCGCGGTTTTCCACATGGCGACAAAGCTGGGGGAAATGGGCATCCAGAACCTGCCCGGCGAAGGCGCGATCGAGACCGCGATGCGGACTTCGATTCACGAATCGGGCTTCTATTTCTTTCCGGGAATGACAGGGGGGCCGGGCCAAAGCGAAAGACCGACGCCCGCCCAGCAAAAGGAATTCCTCGACAAGTACAAGCAGGGGCCTACGGGAATCCTGATCTATCACCCTGGCGGCGAAGAACTGAACTTCGGAAAGCGGCTGGTGGTTCAGTTCATGATTGGCCTGGTGGCCGCCTTCCTCGCGGCCTGGATTCTGGCGATGACCGCCAGCGCGACCACGTTCAGCGGGCGAGTATTGATCATCACTCTGATGGCCCTGTTCGCCGGCGTGTACATGTCGCTGCCCTATTGGAACTGGTACGGATTCCCGACGAATTACACCGTCGCATATATCTTCACGGTTGTGGTGAGCTGGCTCATCGCAGGATTCGGGATGGCTGCGGTAATGAAGGATCGCGCGAGCGCCGGTTAGCGGCCGCGCACCCCATCGTTGACTTGAGTATCGGCTGTTCGCTCAGGCGGCGCGCTCGAAGATGCCGGCGGCGCCCATGCCGCCGCCGACACACATGGTCACCAGGCCGTAGCGCGCGTTGCGGCGCTCCATTTCGCGCAGGATGGATGCTGTGAGTTTCGCGCCCGTGCAGCCGAGCGGGTGGCCCAGCGCGATGGCGCCGCCGTTGACGTTGACGCGCGCAAGATCCAGCCCGGCAAGCTTGATCACGCTCAACACCTGCGCGGCAAAAGCTTCGTTGAGCTCGATAACATCAATTTGATCGAGGGTCAGGCCGGCAAGCTTCAGCGCCTTGGGAATTGCGTACACCGGACCCACTCCCATTTCCTCCGGCAAGCAGCCGGCCGTAGCGAACGAGAGGAACCGCGCGAGCGGCTTCAAGCCAAGTGCGCGCGCACGCTCGCCGCTCATCACCACCGAAGCAGCGGCTCCGTCGCTCATCTGCGAGCTGTTTCCGGCCGTGACCGCGCCGCGCGCGTGAAACGCCGGCTTCAGCTTGCCGAGCGCTTCAAGGGACGTATCTGCGCGAGGGCCTTCGTCGGTGTCGAAGGTAAGCTTCGTCGTCTTGGGACGCGTACCGTTGGAGCGGCCATTCGCGCCGTTTTCGTACACCGAGTAGCTGACTTCGACAGGCACAATTTCATCCCTGAACTTTCCGGCGGCGATAGCAGCGAGTGCCTTCTGATGGCTCGCGAGGGAGAACTCGTCGGCTTGCTCGCGGGTGATACCGTGTTTCTTCGCGAGGTTCTCGGCGGTCAAACCCATGCCGAGATAGGCGTCCGGATAGTTGTCCATGAGCCAGGGGTTCGGCGCGACTTTATTTCCGCCCATGGGAACCATGCTCATGGATTCCGTGCCGCCGGCGACCGCGACTTCGCCCTGGCCGGCCATGATGCGCTGGGCCACGATGGCGATGGCCTGCAAGCCGGAGGAGCAGAAGCGGTTGATGGTCATCGCCGAAGCGTTCACGGGCAAGCCCGCGCGCAGCGATGCGATGCGCGCCACGTTCATGCCTTGCTCGGCTTCCGGTATGGCGCAGCCAAGAACCACATCCTCGATCTCTTTTGGATCGAGACCCTTGGTTCGCGCGACGGCCTCCTGGATGGCGGCAGCCGCCAAATCATCGGGTCGCGTCGCGCGCAGGGCGCCCTTGCCGGCTTTCCCGACTGCGGTTCGCACCGAACTTACAATCACCGCTTCACGCATGGCACACCTCGATGCGGGAGTCCTTCACTGGAGACCTCGCCTGTGCCTATTGGATGCCATGAGGTGCGAAAAAGCAACAGCGTGAGGTGCGCTGCGCGGCGCAGGCGTAAGGACGCAGCGGTGTCAGGTGGGGAAGCTCTAACGGTGGAATTGGATGGTGACGAGAATTTGCGTCTCGACCGGCTGTCCGTCGAGCGTGGCCGGCCGGTACTTCCAGCGGTGCAGCGCTTCGAGCGCCGCCTGGCGGAGCATGGGCGGGCCGGAAACGATTTCCATGTGGGAGACGTTGCCCTTCGCGTCGATGGTCGCTCTCACGGCAACATCGCCGCTGACATTGGCTTCCTTCGCCACGGTCGGATACAACGGAAGAGCCCTGGAAATCAGCTGGGGAGGCGTAACCTCGCCGCCTACCTTGACCGGGGCCTCCGCCTTGACTTCGGGTGGCGGCGGAGTGGCATCGCTGGAGCCGAGAATGCCGGGAAGAGCGGCGTCACTCGCGGGGGCAGGCACCGCGTCAATCGAGGGCTCGGCGACCGCTTGATTGCCGCCGCGCCGCGAAGCAGTCGGGTGCGCGCTTAGGGACGATGCCAGAATATTGGAGGTAACGACTGGCGCCGGTGGTTTCGCCGGGGCGCTCGGCAGCACGACTGCGGCCTTCGACGGAGAAGAGCTTACGCTTATTGGCGGCGCGGCCACGACAGAAGCCGCGGGCTCGGAGCTCGATGCCGACGGCCCCTTGGCCGCCGGCGCAGGCGCTGCGCCGGGCTGCGGCCTTGACGGCCGAACCGCAGCGGTCTCGGCGGAAGCTGACGGAACCGGAGCGGGCGCAGGGGCCGGCGCAGAGGCCGAGGCTGCCGACCCGACGTTCGCCGAAGCAGCGCCTTCGGCACCGGCGCTGTGGCGGCGGAAGTAGAAGACGCCGCCCAGCGCACACGAAAGCAGCAAAGCCACGCCCGCCGCCACAGGCAGCCAACTGCGCTTTGCAGCGGCGCCTTCTTCGCTGCCGTCAGTGAAAGCTTCAGAAGAGGGCGCCTTGCTGGAGTCAAGAGTTGCGCCGCCGGCGAAACTGCCAAACGTGTGGCGCACGGCTTCGGAATGCGGCGCTGCAGAGGCCGTCGATTCCTCTTCCTCGCCGGCGGTTACGATCGCATCCGCGGCTGAATGCGATGGCGTCGCGGACCCGTCGTCTCCCAGCAGCTCGGTCATGGAGATCGAAGCGGGAGGCGCAGGCGGCGCAGAGGGAAAATCAATCAAGGCGTGGGCTTTAGGGGGCTGCGGCGGCGCTGTCGGCGCTTCGCGAACTTCGCTGGAGGACAAAGGCTTCATCGTTACCGTAGCCGAAGCGGCGGGCTGCACATCTTCCTGCGAACCAATCGAAACGAAGCTGCTGGCAGGCTTCACCGGCGGAAGGAAGGGAGCAGGCGCGGCGGGCTTGAACTCCCGAGCGGCGGGAGTGGTATCCGGCGCCGTCGAAACGGGAGGCTGCGGCGGCGCGGGAGGCGGAGCCCAGGAAATGTCCGGCGTTGCTTTTTCTTCCTTCACCTCTGCGGGCGCCGGCGTGGCCGAGGAGGGCGCCGCTGCTTTGCCCTGAGATCCCGGGGCATCGGACGGAAAATAGACGCCCCAATATCCCGGCTGCGGGTGGGTGAACTCCACCTCGACGTAACCCTGCATGTTGGTGAAGGTTCGAACCTTCACAACGCGGCAAATCGCGTCCTGCCTGGATTTCAAATTCGTGAGAACCAGCATCTGCCCGGAGCTGACCGACGTGGACATCCTCACGACGCCGCCCTGCGGGAACACGATCATCGTGGTGGTTTCTTCTTCGAACGGCTCGGTACGCGGAGCCACTCCGCGAGCCACGTCGGTTACGCGCGAGCCGTGGACTTTGACGGCAACCTCAAGCGAAACGGCATCCGCGCGGAGGTGGCCGGAGGAAGGCTTCGCCAGGCCGGCCAGCCTGGAAACTGGCGTTTCAACTGGATTCATGGTTGCGACTGTGTCCTTGGAAAGTGGCGCCATGCTGTTCGCGGCAGTAGGCCGTCCCCCGTTCTTGCGTCAATTTGAGCTTATAGAACGATTTTCGAGGGCGGTCGCAAGGGGCAGCAATAGTACCTTGGTACTCTGCGAGTGGACGTTTGAGCAACGACGCCGCAGCGATAGAGAAGCGAATGTCCGAAAGTCAGACAACCACAGGATTGAGGGCGTCAATTAGGCGCGGTTCCGTGCGGGAGCTCGCTAGAAGGTCAGTCGAGCGGCAAGTTGCACCACCCGCGGCCCGCCTCCACCCAGGCCCGGATTTCCCTGCTGCACGTCAGGCGTCGCTGTGGACACGCAACCGCCGCAATTGGCCTGGGAGGAGGTCGGGTTGATCACGCCGCTCGGTAAAGCGAACTGCGGATGATTGAAGATGTTGAAGAACTCGAACCGCAACTGAAGGACGAGCCTTTCCGTGATGTTCGTATTCTTCGTCACGGAAAAGTCTGCGTTCCAGAATCCAGGTCCAAAGATCGCGTCACGGCCCAGGTTTCCGAACCCCAACGCCGGTTGAGAAAACGCCAGAATGTTGATGTAACCGTTCGCTGGACTCCCCGGAAGAATCGGATTCACACCGGGGACGACATCGGGCCGCTGGTGGAAGTTCGAGGCGGTATCAAAGAACGGGCCGACGGTGTTGCTGCTTGTGTCGGTGGAAGTGATGATCCCGATGGGGCGGCCGCTTTGCGTCGTGATGATGGTGTTGAGCTGCCAACCGTTTGCGAGTTTGTCCGGCAAGACGTGCCACGCCGGAACGCGATAGTTCAGCGCCGTTGTGAACCGATGCCGCGTGTCGAATGTGGAAGACCCTTTCTCCGCCCTTAGATTGGTGGAATCCTGCGGAAGCGCGGCAGTGGCGAAATTGAAATCAATCCCGTCCGACGCGTCGTCGAGAGATTTCGAATACACGTATGCCGCAAAGCCGGAGACACCATGCCATTCGCGAATACGAGCAATTAGCTGCAACGCGTGATAGGTGGAATTCGAAATGGAGGCGAATTCATCTTCAAACCGAAAGTTGGGATTGGGACGCTGCCCTGTGTTCACGTCGGGCTGGTTGGCGTCCAGCAGCCGAACCAGGTGCGTTCCCTTGGTGCCCACGTAGCCAGCTTCGAGCCCAAAGGTGTTTCCGATTTGTCGTTGCAGGTTCAGGCTCCACGATTGCGCATAAGGCGTCCGGAGGTTGTGCTGGATGAAGAAGATGCTTTGCGGCAGCACGCTGGGCGTCAGAATCGGCGTGGAGGTGTCCGAGCCGTTGAACGCATTCTGGTTGAAATCAAGGCCCGCTACCGGCTTGGGCCCGATCGGATTTGTCGAAACGCCCGCGGAATTCGTGAAGCTGTCGAGGAGCATGTCCTGGGGAATATAGTCGTAATAAATCCCGTAGTTGGCGCGCAACACGGTGTCCGGCAGCGGGTTCCACGCCACGCCCAGACGCGGGCCGAAATTATGCAGATCCTTGTTGTAGAGACTCCCCAATGTGGGGCTGCCTATCAGAACCAGATTGCCATTGGCATCCAGCCCGGAGAGCAGGCCGCTTCGCTCCGAGAGAACCCCGAAATACTCCCAGCGCAACCCTGCGTCGATGGTCAGGTTTTTTCGAATGCGCCACTCGTCCTGTGCGAAGAACGCAAAGCCGTTATTGAAGGTGTTGCGTTGCGTATTGCCCTGGTCCGCTTCGACGAAGGCATTCCCGAGGTAGTATTGCGTCAGCACATCGACCACCGGATCGTTGGAGATCCCGCAATTGCACGGGCTGAAGGAAAAAAGACCGCGCTCCAGATTGTCATTGAAACTGCTCACAGCGATGCGGCGCACCTCTGCTCCGAATTTCCAGGTGTGAAGTCCGCGAATCCAAGTGAAGTTGTCGAGGATCTGGAAATTCTCGCCCACCCGCCCGCGCGGAATGCTGAAAGCTGTGGCGCCCAAGTTCTCAATAAGGCCGGAGAAGTCGATCTCGGGCACTCCCAGCTTGCCGGTGCCGAAGTTGAATCCCAGGCTCGACGGATCGAACGAAGCATCCAGCGAACTGAACGATGTGCGGAAGCGCGTATAGCCGAAACGGACTTCGTTCACATGAGTGGGATCGATCGGAGAAAGCAAGCTGGCGGAGACGAGCTGAACGCGCGTCGGAGAGGTCTGCGCAAACCCAGGCAGGCGCGAGCCGCTGCCAAATCCACCGAGCGAACCAAGCGGAAACGTCTGGTCGCTTTGGCCAAAAGCGTAGCGGACCGAGAAAATGCTCCTGTCCGAGAACCGGTGGTCGAGTTTCAAGATGAAGTTATCGAGGTTGTTTTTGTCTTTGTCCGTAAAGGGCGCAGTGCCGCTGGCGCTCGCCGGGAAGAATTGCGCGAGCAAAGCGTCCGTAGGTCCCGTGTTGATCCCTGGATTCATGCCCTGCGCAAGCGCGATCGCCGCCTGCCGCTCCGCGAGCGTGGGCACGAAGAAGAGGAAATCTGATCCCACGCGCTCGCGCTGGCCTTCGTACGAACCGAAAAAGAACGTCTTATCGTGAATCACCGGCCCACCTAGCGAGCCGCCGAACTGATTGTTAATGAAGCGAGATTGCGGTCGATCCACGGCGTTGAAGAAATTGCGCGCATCGAAAGCTGAGTTGCGGTTGTACTCGTACAACGAGCCGTGCAGGCTGTTCGTCCCCGATTTTGTGATGATGTTTACGACCGAGCCGGTGTTCCGCCCATATTCCGCCGCGAACTCGCCCTGCAGGTTGAATTCCTGAATCGCATCCAGCGGCAATAGCGACGCGGGCGCGCCGGTGATGCCTACCTGATTGAGAGCCGAGTTGTTGTGAAACGGATCGTTGTCGTCGGTCCCGTCGAGCGTATAGTTGTTGGAGCGGTCGCGATTTCCGTTGATGTTGAACTGCCCGAAACCCTTTTCTGTGCCGGCGACACCCGATCCCTCCACCGTGGCACCAGGAACCAAAGCGACAAGTTTTCCGAAATCGCGTCCGTTGAGCGGCAGCTCCTCGACCAAGCGGCTCTGCACGTCGGTAGCAAGCTGCGTCTGGGAGGTTTCGATCAAAGGGACCGCTTCCGTGCCGTTCACGATGACGGTTTGCGATGCCGAGCGGACCTTCCCGAGAACAATGTTCAAGGTGGTGTCCCGGCCGACCTCGACAATGGCTTTCTGCCGCACCGCCGCAAGGCCCTTTGAGTCTGCCGTGACTTCGTATTCTCCGGCCACCAACTCCGGTATGACATAGCCGCCGTCTTCGACCGTCGGCGCACTGCGGGTCGCGCCAGTAGCGACGTTCTTCGCGGTCACGGTGGCGCCCGCAATCGCCGCGCCCGTAGCGTCCTGAATCTGCCCGCGGATGGAGCCGCGATAGCTTTGCGCGCGAGACGAAGGAGCGAGGCACGCCGCGAGCGCCAGCGTCGCAATGGCAAACAACAGGGCGCTGCGGAGATTCGGTTCCTGTTTGCGTGCCGCTTTCTTCATGGCGCCTCCTGTCCGCTACTTTCGCGCGATGAAAACGGGGACGACGGGCGAGATCTTGTAGGTTTTGGAGAAATCGCGCTCATTCAAGGCCACGCCCACGCGGTCGCGCGAATCGACATAGAGCAGCGGCTGGCCGATGGGCACGTCCATAAACGTCTTCGCGTAGGGCATGGGATAGGGCTTCCTGTCGATTTGGACCGTCACTTTATCGCCGAGCGCGTACCCCAGCTTCTTGAAGTCTTCGCCGGCGATGTCGGTAATCAGGCTGCCGTAGGGGTCATCGAGCCCGATGACCTCGCCGCTGATGCCTTGGGCTTCGACTTTGGCGACGCGCGGCTGCAACCGCACGAGATTCTCCACCTCCGGACCCACGAGGGTCCAATCCTCGCCCGCCGCCAGATGCGCGGCGCTGGGGGAGAAAATGTCGCGCCCGTGAAAGGTGGACGACACTTTGTCGCCGATCATCCAGGCCGGATTGATGATCTCGCGCGCGCCTTCGATTCCGTCGCGGTCCACGACCGGCGTGATCAGGCCATTGTCGGGAAGATCGAAGAACTGGCCCTTTTTTGTTTTGACGATGATGGCCTTGCGCGATGTCCCCACGCCGGGATCGACGACAACCAAGAACACGGCGCCAGCGGGATAGTAAGGCGTGACGCCCGCAAGAAATCGTGCGCCTTCCTCGATCGAAAACGGCGTCACCTGATGGGTGATGTCCATGATGCGGACGCCTGGATCAATCCGCAGGATCACCGCCTTGCAGATGGCGACGGCGTCGTTGGCCGTGCCGAAATCGGTCATGAAGACGACGGTGTGCGGTTGCGGCGGCTTTGCGGCGGCTTCGTTCTGTTCCGTCCTGCGGCTGCAACTGGCACACGACAGCAGTATCCAAAGGACGAACAGGATCTGCCGCGCTGGCCTGCTTGCCTGCATCTAGCTCCCCCCAGGAAAAGCACGATGCGCCTTGGATTTCCCAATTGGACGCCCGCAAACGGCAAAGGATGCGGACGAAACGGGCGACTCACGGAACGGCAAGAATCATAGCGCACGCGCCCGGCGATGCAAACCCCACGTGCAGTCGCGCCTAAGGCGCAGCGGCAGGCCGTTTGCGATACTGCTCGTAGAGATCGCGTTGGCGGTTCCCGGTGCTGGTGAGCCGGCCTTTCACGAAGAGGTAGCGCACCTGCGTTCGTATTTCGAGCGGATCACCGTCGGTCACGATCAGGTTGGCGAGCTTGCCCGTCTCGATAGTGCCGAGTTCTTCGCCGAGTCCGAACATCTGCGCGGCGTTGAGCGTGACCGCCTTGAGCGCTTCGTCGTGCGGCAAGCCGTAGGCCACCGCGGTGCCCGCGTATTGCGAGAGGCGGCGTGAGAAGCTCGCGCCGAAGCTGGAGAACGCGACGGGGATTCCCGCCGCGTTTAATTCTGCGGCCAGCGCCATGGGCCTGTCGTAAGCATCGTCATCGTGGAGCGGGAGGCGCTCGGCCGGCCCCAGAATCACGGGAATCTTCTTCTCTTTGAGGAGATCCTTCACTTTCCAGGCTTCCGCGCCGTCGGCAAGAATCATTTTGAGATTTCGCTTCGCGCAAAACTCCACGGCGTTGCGGATGTCGCGCGCTTCGCCGGCGATGACCAGCATGGGCAGCTTGCCTTCGACCACGGGAACCAGGGCCTCCAGCTTCAAGTCACGCTGGAAATGCGCCGGCGAGCCTTTCTCCTGCGCCTGCGCAAAGTGACGCGCGCGATCGAGCAAGTCGCTCAAGTCGTTCACGGCCTTGTCGTACTCCTTCTTGGCGTCCGTATAGGGCTTCTCCTTGAAGCTGAGCGTCGGAAAATCGAATGTGCGCGTCACAATGGACGGCCAGTTGATCACCATGGCGACCGACCGGCTGATTTGCATCTCGTCCATCGTCCAGCCCGCCAGATGAAACGCCGACGCCTGGCCGCCGATCACGCCGCCGCCCTGGGCATCGAATCCGCCTGCGCCGGGCGCCGCGACCACATGGGTGATGCCGCTGGCCCGCGTCACGGGAATGTGCGCGCTTGCCGGATTCACTGCCGTGGCCGCCACGAGCTCGGGGTTGTAGTCGCCGAGATCGGTTACGTCCACCGTGGCGGAGACCGCGCCCACCTCGTTGAGTCCTATGGTGGTAACGGGATCGAACAGGCCGGGATAAACCTCGAGACCCGAAGCGTCAACGACCTGCGCGTCCGCGGGAATCTGGACGCCTGCTCCCACCGCGACGATCTTGCCGTCGCGAATCACTACCGTGCCGTTCTCGATCGCAGGACCCGCCAGCGTGTGCACCTTCGCCCCCTGGATGGCCAACGCCTTCGCGCCGGACTGCGCTCGGAGCGGCAGCGCGAAAACCAAAGCCAAGAACAGGACCGCCGCCAGGCCCATGCGCCGTGTCGTCTTCATCGCGCACCTCCGGCGACGCCCGCGTCACTCGCGTCGCTCTGAGGTTTCGCCGGCTTCTTCTTGTCCGGCTTCTTTTCCGGCTTCGCTTCCTGCTTCTCCTTCTCCTCTGCCTTCTTGGCCTCCTCGGCCGCTTTCTTTTCCTTGTCGAGCAGCGCCTGCTTCTCCTTTTCAATCTCGGGGCGGCGCGCGATATCGCGTTGGCGATCAAAATAGACTTGTCCGTCGATCAGCGTTTTTTGGGCCACGGCATAGACGCTGAGCGGGTCGTGGTTGTAAATCACCAAGTCGGCGTCCTTGCCCACGTCTATCGAGCCCACGCGATTGTCGATACCCAGCTGAATCGCCGGATTCAGGGTAACCAGCTTGAGCGCTTCGTTCGCGGACATCCCGCCGTACTTCATACTCTTGGCCGCTTCCTGATTCAGATGCCGCGCTTCGTCGGCGTCGTCCGAATTGACCGAGACCACCACGCCGCGCTTGGCCATGAGCGCGGCGTTGTAAGGAATCGCGTCGATGACCTCCATTTTGTAGGCCCACCAATCAGAGAACGTGGAACCGCCCACTCCGGCAGCGGCAATTTCGTCCGCCACTTTGTAGCCCTCGAGGACGTGCTGGAAGGTGCGCACGGTGAAGCCGAATTCCTTGGCGACGCGGAGCAGCATGAGGATTTCGTCGGCGCGGTAGCAGTGCGAGTGGATGTAGCGCTTCCCTGCGAGCACCTCGAGGAGCGGTTCGAGGGCCTCGTCGCGGCGCGGCGGAATCAGGTTCGGCTGGCCCGCTGCTTTGCGCTGGTTGTAGTCGTCCCACTGCTTCTTATATTCGCGCGCCTCGGTAAACGCCTGGCGAATCACTTCCTCCACGCCCATGCGCGTGGCGGGATAGCGCTGCGGGACGCCCGGAGGCGGAGTGAAGTTGGAGCGCTTGGGATTCTCGCCGAGCGCGAATTTGATTCCCGGCAGCGCGCCTTGGAACGGCAGCTCGCTCGCAGGCTGGCCCCAGCGCAGCTTGATGACCACCGTTTGCCCGCCGATGGGGTTGGCGCTGCCATGCAGGATGTTCGCGGTGGTTACGCCGCCGGCGAGGTCGCGGTAAATGTTGATGTCCTCGGGATTCAGCACGTCGGGAATGCGCGCCATCGACGACACCGCGGGTCCCGCCTCGTTGACGCTGCCGTCCACGGCGATGTGCGAGTGGCAATCGACGATGCCGGGAATCACGAACTGCCCGGTGGCGTCGATTAGGGTCGCACCGTCTGGAGCTTTGATGTCCGCGCCCACCGCAGCGATCTTACCGTCGCGAATCAGAATCGAGCCGTGCTCGATGTTGCCGTGAGTGACGGTGAGGATCGTCGCGTTTTGAATCAGGATGACGCTGGGGTTCTGCGCGCGTGCTGCGCCGGGCGCAAGCCAGCAGACCACCAGCGCGGCAAGCCGTGCGATGCGTGTCATCGATCCACCTCCGCGCGCTGCGTCTTCTTTTCGCCCGGTTTTTCCGGCGGCGGCGCTTCGTGGACCTGGAACCAGCGGCCGTCCACGAAGACGTGCTTCACTTTTGTCTTTTCGTTGAAGATGTCGCCGTCGGTGACGACCAGATTGGCGATCTTGCCCGGCTCGATGCTTCCCAAGCGGTCGCTGACGCCCAGGATGTCTGCGGCGCCGAGGGTGAACGCCCGCAGCGCCGCATCCGACGCGAGCCCCGCGTCAGCGGCTCTCTTCACGCTCTTGAAGATTTCCTTCGGGCCCGGCAGGTTGCCGGAATAAAACGCGAATTTCACTCCGGCTTTGGCGAACTCGGAAGGCGTGGAAGGCGCGCGGTCGCGGAATCGCAATTCCGCGAGCGTCTGCTCGGCCTCGGGGTCGGCGTCCTTGGGCGGCTCGGGCCATTTCAAATCGACCAGCACGGGAATTCGTTTCGCCGCAATCGCCGCGGCGACGGCGTAACCTTGCTGGCCTCCTTGCAGCACAGCGGGAATCTTCCACTCCTCAGCCAGCCGCAAGCCGCGGAGAATCTGGATGGCGTTGTTGGCGGGCAGCAAGACAACTTGGTTGTCCTGCGCGGCGCGGCTCAGAACGGTCTCGGCGCGGTCATAGGGCAGCCGCTCGTTCTTGGCCGGATTCGCTTCGTAAACCGGCTCGGCCTGCGCGTACCACGCCGTGTCGTCGAGCACCTGGCGCACGTAGGCGATGGCGCCCATCAGTGAATCGGGGAAGCCGAAAAATCCGCCGGTCGGTTTGAAGGACAATGGAAGGGCTGCCGCCGCCTTTACGACCATCTCGCCGGGCCGCTCGCCCGCGAGGTCGATGAGCGTCGCTTGACCCGGGAACATCTCGCCGTCGGGAATCGTGAGCGCGGTGGTGAACCCGGCGTTGCGCCAAGTTTCGATGCGCTTGTCGTCAGGTTTCAGTTCGTCGGCTGCGACCCTCCACGGCGTCGTTCCCGGGCGATCCTGTGGCCCCCTGGCGATCGGGCCGGAGGGGGGCGCGGCGCGCCGGCGGCCGCGACCACCGCCCGCGGCAGCAGCCGGAGTGGCCTCGCCCTCTTCCCTCGGCAGTCCCAAGTCCGTGCCGGCATCAATCAGCCCGGGATAGACCGCCAACCCTTTGCCGTCGATGACCCAGGCCTCGGAGGGAATCGTGACATTCGGGCCGACGGCCTGGATCAAGCCCTTGGCCACGACCACCGTGCCGGAGTCGATCACCGGCCCGGAGACCGGGACGATGCGCGCATTGGTAATCGCAAAGTAGCGAGGCTCACCGCCTTGGCCTCCCGCCGCGTAAGCAACGGGAGTGAATGCCACCGCGCCAATCGCAGCCACCGCCAGGGCCACTCGCCGGCGATTCCATGGCTTCCTCATCTCGCACCCCTCGTTGCCGCATCGCGCCGCTTCGCGCGCTCATAGGAATCCGCGATGCTAGCGGCAGAGATTCGCAAATGCAAGGGAGTCGGCGCAGAAACCGTCGCGCCATCGCCCCGCGGGAACACACCTGTCGGGTTCTTAGACGCGCGGCAATGAAATTCAGGTCAGGGCAAGCGAAGGCAGGCTGTGGAAAAAACGCCGGGGCGCCCATACTTGGCGACGCCCCGGAGGAGAAAGTGTCAGGCTTCTTGACGCTGTTAGAACTGCTGATCCAGCTCGCCCACGGACACCCGGTTGGAATCGAGGTCCACCAGCAAGACCGTCGGGACCGGGTTGCCGTTATTGGAGCTCGCCGTGCTGACCAGGTAGAAGGCGATATTGAACGACGCCCCGCCTGAATCTTTTAGCGTCATGGTTCCGCGGCCAAACGCGTCCAAGCAGCTAAAAGAACTGGCCGTGATGTTGAAGGACCCAGGCGGAACGCGGGTGGCGATAACATTGTTGATGTCCAGCGTCCCGGTCAGGTTGGGGCTAGCAGCGATCACTTCCCCGGTTGTGTCTTGTTCGACGGGAACCCCTTTGGTGATCGCCGAACCCGTCAGATTGATGGCTAGATTCCCCTGCAACGCTGGAACCGGTGCCTGCTGCAGGTATGCGATTCCAGAGGCGTCGGTTTTCGAGTCGAGCGTGATGATCTCGAGCGAACCCGAGGAAGTCGGGTAGGCGGCGATTTCGAAGGCGCCGGCGCCCGTCGTCAAGGCGAAGTTCACCCGACCGAACGTCGGGTCCACCGTGTAGGTCGTCGCCGAGATCTTCAGATCCGGCTGCGCCGAGGTGTCGTTGAAGTCGAGTTCGCCACCGGTGATGTTGCCCTTGCCATCGGACGCAAACACGCCCCCACTGCCGAACGCCTGGATGGTGTTCGAGCCGCGAATACCGCTCGCCGTGAAGGCGTAATTGCCGGATGCGAGCGTCGCATCCGAGAACGGCGCCGAAGGCGCAGCGAAAGCGTCACCCGACTGGATCGCGGGAATATCGATCTCGATCAACTTCAAGTGATTCTGGTTCACGACATAGAACGCAAAGGTGAGCGATGTTGCAAAGTCATCAGTCAAGAAATTCGAGGTCAGGATCATCGTTCCCCGCCCCGTAGTGGCATCGGGCGTGTTGTATGTGACGCTCAACGAAGTATCCGGCGCCGGGTTGACCCCCCCGAGATTCGCGAGGCCGCCGTCGTTGATGTCGAGAATCCCTTGCGTTGATGCGCCCCCGTTGGCGGTGAAGTTGCCTGCCACCGCGAGCGGTATTCCCAGGTTGATCTCATCGGTGCCGGAGACGCCAAAGGAGTAGTTTCCTTGCACACTGGACAGTGAGAACGTGCCGGCTTGCGGCTGAAGATCAAGTGTCCCGCTTCCGGTGTCATTGATGGCGTTAAACAAAACGGAATTAAAGTCGATGATTAGCCCGTGCTGATTTGATGCCAGGGTTAGTTGCAGGCTAAGCGTGCCTATCCCCGTGGCGGTAATGGTGCCGCTGGTGCGACCGTCGGTAGCTCCCACGGTAAACGACCCGCCTGTGACAGGTGCAGCTTGGAGAACGCCAAATGTTCCGCTGCTCAAGTCAATGAAGCCCCCGGTAACGGCGACAGTGGTGCTGCCCGGCGTACCGACCGCCGTGAAGCTGCCCGCTATTTCCAGCGGCTGGAAGTTGGAATCCTCGCCGGAAATGTTGAACGCATACTGGCCATTGAAGGACGCGCCAGAGAATTGAATCGTGGCGACGGTTGTTCCCTTCGTGCTGTCAGGCGCGGTGGCCGTGATTGTGACTGTGCCGCCTGGAGGGGGCGAGAGCGGGGCCGTGTACGTCGCGCCATTGAAGGACCCCAAGCACGCCGCGATATTGCAAGATGCGGAGGAAGAACTCACCGAGAATGCGGCGGCAATGGCGTTGCCGTTCTCCGTTGCGGTGAACGCCTGCTGGTCGCCTGCCGGAACCACGGGCGTCGCGGGGCTTACCACCACACCAGCGTTGTTCGACGCGCTGATGGTGACGACGATGGAATTTGAAGTTGTGGTGTTGTCTTGCTGCGAGACAGCTGTGATGGTGACGGTGGCGGGGCTTGGAACCTGCGCTGGCGCGGTGTAAAGTCCGGCCGCATTGATCGAGCCGATGGTCGCGAGATTGCCGCCTGCCATGCCGTTGACGTTCCACGTCACCGCCGTGTCCACGGCGTTGGTGACTACGGCAGAGAACTGAATGTTTCCGTTAATCACAATACTGGTAGTCGGCGAGGAAATGACGACCGTGATGACCGGCTGTCGTGCGCCGTTGCCGCCACCACAACTTGTTAGGCCTACAAGAGCCGTTGCCGCAACGAATATGAGTATGAAATTCCGGACACGCTTTGCGTTCATTCCCTTCTCCTTGGCGCATGCCTGCAAGTGCACAGATTTGGCAGATATGCCCAGAACAGACACATGATGGCGTTGATCCCCAACCTCTGCCTGCCGACCCCAGAGAGCCTCGCTGCACAATTAGATGCACACAAGCCCGCTCTGAGTAACCCGCCTTGACCGAAAAAGTTTCGCAAGAGGCACTGCTTGATGGTGTTGCTCCAGGGCTAGTTGCGCAGGGGCTTGCCGGTCTTCAGCGTGTGCGCGATGCGTTCCTGGGTCTTGCGCTCTCCGCACAAGCTGACGAAGGCCTCGCGCTCGAGGTCGAGGAGGTACTGCTCGGAGACCGTCTGCGGCGCGGTGATTCCGCCGCCGGCAAGAATGTAAGCGAGCTTGCGCGCGACGACTCCGTCGTATGCGGTGGCGAATTCGCCGCGCACCAGCATGTGAATGGCGAGTTTCGCGGCAGCGAGGAACTCCTCGCCGAGGACGCGGATTTCCGGCGGCGCCGGCGGGCGATATCCCGCGCGAACCATGGCGAGAGCGGTTTGTTTCGCGTCTGCCACCTGGCGGTCGCGGTTCATGGCAATCAGGTCGGCGGGGCGCAGGTAGCCGAGCGTGCGGGCCTCTTCGCCGCTGGTGGAGACCTTGGCCGTAGCGATGTTCTCGAATACGGGCTTGAGCGCGTGAAACAAATCCAGGTCCTCGGCGCCCGCGGAGCGCTCGTTGGCGCGGATGAGCATCTCTTTCGTTCCGCCGCCGCCGGGAATCAAGCCCACGCCCGTCTCGACCAAACCGATGTACGCCTCCGCCGCCGCGTGAATGCGCGCCGAGTGCAGGCTGATCTCGCAGCCGCCTCCGAGCGCCATGCCTTGCGGCGCCGCCACCACAGGGCCGGGCGCGTACTTGACGGCCATGTTGACGCGCTGAAACTGCCGCACGGCCGTGTGAATATCGTCCCATTCGCCTTCCTGCGCGCCGATCAGCACGAGCATCAAGTTGGCGCCAACGGAAAAGTTCGGCGCCTGATTGGCGACCACCATGGCGTCGAATTCCTGGCCCAGCCGACCGACGCCGGCGTGCAGCATGGCGACAAGATCGCCGCCGATGGCGTTCATCTTGGAGTGAAACTCGCAGCACACCACGCCATCGCCGAGGTCAATCAGGCTCGCGCCCGAGTTGGACTGCACCACGGGTGTGCGCTCCTTGAGCGACTTCAGGAGAATGAGCCCGGAAGGCTCCGCGAGCGGCTGCAGGGAGCCGGCCGCAAGATCGAAATACTTGGCCGAGCCTTTCTCGCGCTCGTAAAACGACTTTTTCGGCGAGGCGAGCACCTGGGCCACAATCGGCGGAACCTGTTTCCCTTCGCGCTCGAGCGCGTTCGCCAGTCTCTCGACGCCGATGGCGTCCCAAACCTCGAACGGGCCAAGCTCCCAGGCAAACCCCCAGCGCATGGCGCGGTCCACATCGGCAATGGAGTTGGCGATTTCCGGCGCGCGCCGCGCGGCGTAGAGGCACGTCTCGCTCAGCGAGCCCCACAGCAGCCGGTTCGCGTTGTCGCCGCCCTTTCCGTCGAGCGCCGGGGCGACGAGAGCGCGCAGGCGTTCGCGCGTGTCTTCGATTTGCTTTCCCGCTTCAATCGAAGGGAACTTCGCCTTCTGACGCGGCCGGTATTCCATTTTTCGCCAGTCGAGGGCGAGAATTTCGGACCCGCCTGACGATGAGGCAGGATCTCCGCCCTTCTTTACACGCTTGTAGAAACCGCCGGCCGTCTTGTCTCCGAGCCATCCGCGGCTGATCATCTCTTCGACAAACGCGGGAACGCGGTACACCTCGCGGGACTCATCGCCGGGAATGTTGTCGTAGATATTGCGCACCACGTGGACGAGCACGTCGAGGCCGACAATGTCGGCGGTGCGAAACGTGGCCGACTTGGGCTGCCCGATGGCGGGCCCGGTGCAGGCGTCCACTTCCTCGAAGGTCATTTCGAGCGCCTGCATTTGCCGCAGGACGTTGAGCATCGAGAATGTGCCGATGCGGTTGGCGATGAAGTTGGGCGTGTCCTTTGCTAAAACCACGCCCTTGCCCAGCCGCCGGTCGCAAATCTCCCCGAGAGCCTCGAGCACTTCGGGTCGCGTCTTCGGCCCGGGGATCAGCTCGGCCAGTTTCAGGTAGCGCGGGGGATTGAAGAAGTGCGTCCCGGCCCAGTGCTGCTGAAAATCGTCCGACCGCCCTGCGGCGATGGAGCGAATCGGCAGGCCGGAGGTGTTCGACGTAACGATCGTCCCCGGCTTGCGGACGCCTTCGACGCGCGCGAGCAGCTGGCGCTTGATCTCGAGATTCTCGGCCACCGCCTCGATGATCCAGTCCGCTTCCGCGCACCAGCCGAGGTTGTCTTCGAAGTTTCCCGGCGTCACCAGCCGTGCGGTCTCAGGCGTGAAGAACGCCGCCGGACGCGCTTTCTTCGCCGCTTCCAGACCCGCGGTGACGATGCGGTTGCGCACGGCCGGAGAATCGAGGCCGAGGCTTTTGCGTTTTTCTTCCGCGCTCAACTCCGACGGGACGATGTCCAGCAAGAAACACGGGACGCCGGCGTTGGCCAGGTGAGCGGCGATGCGCGCGCCCATCGTCCCTGCGCCCAGCATCGCCGCTTTTTCAATCCGCCGCTTCACGCCGACCTTTCTTGAAGGGAACGCAATCGACGAGGTTACAAAAGGGCTACCTCACGGTCAACCGCAAACCCGGCGCAACGCAATCTGCGGTAAAGTGTTAATGAAGCAGAGGCGCCAGAAATGGAAGGCTACCTGAAATGGGTCGGCCGAGCCCTCCGCGGTTTGCGGGCGTTCGCCTACGGCCCGAACGGCAACCGCCCCAAGATCGGCGTGGCGCTGGGCGGCGGGTTCGCCCGCGGCATCGCGCATATCGGCGTCCTGCGCATCCTCGAACAAAACGATATCCCCATCGATTTCATCGCCGGCACCAGCGTGGGCGCGTTGATCGCCGCCGCTTACGCCAGCGGAACCTCGCTCGACGACCTGGCCCGCCAGGGCGAGGCGACACGCTTCCGCGATTTCGGCCGCTGGACGGTTTCGCGCATGGGCATGGCGTCCAACGAGCGCCTGGAGGACTTCCTCCATCGCTTCACGACCGCGCGGTCTTTCGACCAAATGAGAATCCCGCTGACGATTGTGGCCGCCGATCTTGTCACGGGTGAGTCGGTGCATTTCACGAGCGGCGAGATCGGCCCCGCGCTGCGCGCTTCCTGCGCCTATCCGGGCCTGTTTCTCCCGGTGGAGTCTGGCAAGCACATTCTCGTGGACGGCTTTCTGACAGAGGCGGTTCCCGCTCCCGCTCTGCGCAGGATGGGCGCCGAACTGGTGATCGCCGTGCATCTCGAGGCCGGCCTACTCGATACCCGGCCGCGCAACACCATCGAGGTGATCAGCCGATCCTTCTCCATCCTTCAGGCGTCGTCAGGCCAGCCCTGGCGGGCCGCCGTTGACGTGCTCATCGAGCCGGATGTTCGCCATGTGCTGTGGGATGAATTCGTCAAGACACCGCAACTGATCGCCGCCGGGGAAGATGCGGCTCATTCGGCCCTTCCCAAAGTTAAATCCCTGCTCGCGCGCCGGGAAGCCCTGCCCGCTCGCCCGCAGGGGTCCGCCGGCGCGGCTCGCGAGGCGCAGGTGTCCTCGAAATAGTCACTGCTAACCATCCCAGCGATTCGGCGTCGAAAACAGAGTGAGGAGCCGGATTCTCCGGCGATGACCGCTGCAACGCCCCAGTCATACGCAGGAAAGTTCGGCTCTTCCCCTCCTAGGGCGTCCACGACTCCGTCTTCCAATTTTCGGAGACTCGATAATTCTGCGTCAGCGTGACTTGTTGTGGGGAAATGCGGCTGGCTGCGAGGCCTCAACGTATCTCTAGCAGTTTCACTTTCACCGCCTGGCCGTTTCCCTTCCCGCGCTTGGTGAACCATTCTCCCATGGCCGCAGCCAATCGCTTGGGATCCACTTGCAAGCCGGCTTCCAGGCGCCCCTCCCCGGTCGGCAGGGTGTCGTCGAATTCCGCCGAGCCGGTGAAATTCCTCATACAGAAACTGTCGAGCCAGTCGAGCGGGCAGGCGCGCCGGTCGTCGCCGATCACAATCTCCGCGTGCAATTTTCGAGCGTACATTTCGCGCCAGTATAGCATCCGGCATTTGCGTCCGCGCGCGCCGCGTCGCCTTGATTTTGGCCCGGCCGTGGCCTAGACTTGCTGGGTTTAAGCGCCTCTGCAGTCCTTGTCGCGATGCATTCAGCCGGGATGAGCGGCCTTCCCCGCGCAAAAAATCTCAGGAGGATCGGTGCCGACACCGCTGGAAAGCTGGGTTGAAGAGTCCGCGCGTCTCACCAAGCCATCGAAAGTGGTGTGGGTGGACGGTTCGCAGGCGGAAAGCGACCGGCTCACCGAGGAAATGCTTCGCGACGGTACTTACATCGAGCTGAACCAGCAGACCTTTCCGCGGTGTTACCTCCATCGCAGCAATCCCAACGACGTGGCGCGCACCGAAAGCATCACCTTCATCTGCTCGCGGCAAAAAGAAGACGCCGGCCCGACCAACAACTGGATGGCCCCCGACGAAGCCCGCCACAAGGTTCGGCCGCTGTTCGACGGCGCGATGAAGGGCCGCACGATGTACGTGGTGCCCTACATTCTCGGCCCCGTGAAGTCGCCTTACAGCAAAGTGGGAGTGGAGATCACCGACAGCGCGTACGTGGTAGCCAGCATGAGGCTGATGTCGCGCATGGGCAAAGTGGCGCTCGACCGCCTGGGATCGTCCCACGATTTTGTGCCCGGCCTGCATTCGCTCGGCGACGTAAACCCCGACCGCCGCTTCGTCCTGCACTTCCCGGAGGAGCGGCTGATCTGGAGCATCGGCTCGGGTTACGGCGGCAACGCGCTGCTGGGCAAGAAATGCTTCGCGCTGCGCATCGCCAGCTGCCTGGCGCGAGACCAGGGATGGATGGCCGAGCACATGCTGATCCTCGGCCTCGAGGATCCTGCGGGAAAAGTGACCTACCTGGCCGCGGCTTTTCCGAGCGCCTGCGGCAAGACGAACCTGGCCATGATGGTCTCGGCGCTCGAATCGCAGGGCTATCGCGTGTGGACGGTGGGGGATGATATCGCCTGGATGCACGTGGCTTCGGACGGCTCGCTGCGGGCCATCAATCCGGAGGCCGGCTTTTTCGGCGTGGCGCCCGGCACCAATACGAAAACCAACCCCAACGTGATCGCCGCGATTCATCGCGATTCGATTTTCACCAACGTGGGCGTCACGCCGTCGCGCGAGCCGTGGTGGGAAGGCATGGAGGGCGCGCCTCCCGCCGGGCTGGTCAACTGGAAAGGCGAACACTGGACGCCCAGCAAAGGCCCGGCGGCACAGCCCAATTCCCGCTACACCGTCCCGGCACGGCAAACTCCTTCGATTTCGCCGCACTGGGAGGATCCTGAGGGCGTACCCATCTCCGCATTCATTTTCGGCGGCCGGCGCGCCAAAGTGGCGCCGCTGGTTTACGAAGCGCGCGACTGGCAGCACGGCGTGTTCGTCGCCGCCACCATGGCCTCGGAAACGACGAGCGCCATCACCGACTCCGTGGGTCAGACGCGCCGCGACCCCATGGCCATGCTGCCCTTCTGCGGTTACAACATGGCCGACTACTTCCGCCACTGGCTGGCCATGGGCCCCAAACTGAAGAAGCCGCCGAAGATTTACAACGTCAACTGGTTCCGCAAAAACGCCGACGGAAAGTTCCTGTGGCCCGGTTACGGCGAAAACGTGCGCGTGCTGAAGTGGATGCTGGAGCGCATTGCAGGCCGAGCCGCCGCCACCGAAACGCCCATCGGCTGCGTGCCCGCACCGGAATCCCTCACGCTTGACGGGCTCTCGCTTTCCAAGGACGCCCTTGCCGAACTGCTGCGCGTCAACCCCGCCGACTGGGTCGCCGAAGAAGAGTCCACGGCGAAATTCCTCGACAAGTTCGGCAAGCACCTCCCGCCCGAGATTCGCGAAGAGCACAAGGCCCTCGCCTCCCGCCTGGAGCGCTCCTCCGTCGCCGCGAAATAGCCAAGCCTCGCTACCTCGAATCTCCATGGGGATCGCGCCGGATTCGATTCCTCGCCAGGGCGCGCCGCCAATCTGACTCTGACCGTGCAGTGAAGATTGTCTGGCGAGAGCGGGAAGGTTTTTCGGTCTCGCCCCTCGACACTAAGCGCTCGGTTGTCCCCAGCGAATTCGGGGGGGTCACTGCCTTTCACAGAACCGCTTGAATCTCCGCGTCGATGGCGACGTGCGTCTGGGGAAAGCCGTTGATGTCGTAGTTCTCGGCGCCGGGCTCTGCGCTGAGGTGGAAGAAGCGGCTGATGTGGTAATCCTCGTCGTAAATGCTGAAGACGCGCTCGATTTCCTCGCGCGAAAGGCCAAGCGCGCCGAGCGCCACCGGTCTGGCGTATCCGCCCGCGGCAGCAAGATATTTTTCAACGATTTCACGCAACGGCATCGGTTGTCGCTTCGGCTGCATGGCTCAAATCCAGACGTACGCGCCGGCGTCGCCGTAGGGAAGGTTCATGTAAAACACGTTCGCTTCGGCAATCCCTTCGAACGCCGCAAGCAGTGTGCGCGCGCCGTGCGCCGCGCACAAGGGCTCGCCGGCAGCGTCGCGGATGCGGTGCACTTCATCCAGGCTCGCGACCTCTTCGCGAGAAAGCCACAGCCACGTCGCCGGCACGCCGCACTCGCTGCAGGCGCCGTCCAGGCCCGACAGCCTCGCGCCGACGGCCTGCGAAACCTCTGGCGTGAGTCCTACAGGTTCAAAGTCCGGCGTCGCGGCGAAAAAATACTGCGTGAAATCGGCGCCCGGCTCGAACGCAACCACGCGCCCACGATACGCCTCCCATTCGCCGCGCGCCACATCCGCAAGGCACTCGCGGCACAGCGTGTCGGGGAGCAAAGTGGCCATCCACGCGGCCTCGCGCTTCAAGTGGACGCACTCGGCGGGCGTTCCTTTCAGCCACGCCCACCAGTTGCGGCTGCTGGGCAGAAACTCGATCCGCGGATACGCCGCCTCGTACGAAATGCGCAAGTTCCCAGCCCTTCGTCGTTCCACATGGTAGCAAATCGAGAGAACCACGCGGGAGTCCGGCTGCGAGTCAGCGACAATCCGCAGACAAGCCGGAATAATGCATGTTGCAGGACTGCCCGACACTGTTTCAGTATGATGGAGCCGCAGCAGTCGAAAGCAGGAGTGAGGGAGGGACATTGATGGCCATTTCCGTGGGCGCGGCGGCGCCGGATTTTACGCTGCTGGATCAGGAGAAGAAGGAAGTCAAGCTATCGGACTTTCGGGGCCAGAAGAAGGTCGTGCTGGTCTTCTATCCGCTCGACTGGAGCCCCACGTGCACGAACGAGCACGCCTGCTTCGTCAACGACATGAAGAAGTTCGAGCAGCTCGATGCGCAGGTGCTCGGCATCAGCGTCGATAGCGTGTGGTCGCACAAGGCTTACGCCGAAAAGATGGGCATTCGTTATCCGCTGCTGGCGGATTTTCATCCGCGCGGCGCCGCGGCCGACAAGTTTGGCGTCTTCCTAGCGGACAAAGGGATCACCGGACGAGCCATCGCCATCGTGGACCGCTCGGGCAACGTCGCGTGGTTCAAGAACTACGACATCCCCGTCGTGCCCGACCTGAAGGAAGTCGCCGACGCGCTCGCCAAGGTCGGATAGCGTCTTGGGGGAGGGCCGCTGGACCGGCGTCGTTCAGGGCTTCACCGCGAAGCTGCGGACGTAGTTGACCAGCTCCCAGCGCTCGGTCTCGCTGAGCTTGTCTTTGAAGCGCGGCATGGGCCGGTGGCCTTCGCTGATTTTCCAGAACAGCTCGCCGTCCGTGGACTCGCTCAGTTCGCGAGTATCCGTAAAATTCGTCGGCGCGACTGAAAGATGGCCCGCTTTTTCGCCTTTGCCGTCTCCCCGTTGACCGTGACACTCGGCGCAGCGCCGCGCGTAGATCGCTTTCGCGGCGGCAATGGACTCGGCCGTCGCGCGCACGGGATTTTGCAGTTTCCGGGCCTGCGCGGGTGCGCTCCAATCACTCAGCCAGTACACAATCAACGCCCCGGCGAAAGCTAGGATGACAAACACGGCGCCGACGGCGAGCAAGGGGGGTTTTCTTCTTACTTTCGAGTTTTCGCTGGGCCTCCCGGTCAATGCGCGACTCCGACGGCGCGCAGCACCGAGAGTAGGACGATCGCCAGCATGACCACAACATAAGCCCGCAGGCACCAGAGGAGCAACCGCGTTCCCACGGAAAGATGCCGCCTGCCGAACCGCGTGCGTTGCTTCGCCGCCACCACCTGGTCGGCTTCGAGGAGGGACAGCACAACGCTCGGGTCTTTGAGGTCGTGCGAAGGGCGCGCGATTTCGGCCATGCGCGAAAGCTCATGTTGCCGGGCCGCAGATTGTGTGCGCTCGGAATTCAATTTCCACCTCGCATCGCTCAACCGCCAAGCAGTTGCGGAAACACGGTGGCCAGGCCAAAGCCAAGTCCGGCCACAATCAGCAGCACGGTGACGACCATGCCGGCGGCGTTGGCCCACAGACCGTTCACATGCTCGCCCATCACCTCTCGATCGTTCACCAGAAGCAGAAGAAAAACCAGCGCCGGAGGCATAGCCAGAACCGCAATCACGTTTACGGTGAGCACGATGAACTCGAGCGGAGCGCCGGGAATCAGCACCAGCGCCGCCGCCACGCCGGCCGAACTGATCAGCACGATATAGAAAGACCACGCTTCGCGCAGCGGGCGATTCAAGCTGTGGCCGGTGTGAAAGACTTCCCCGAACGCGTAGGCGGATGACGTGGCAATGGCAATGGCGGCGACGATTCCCGCTTCGAAGATGCCGAGCGCGAAAAGCGCGGCGCCGGCGTGGCCGATCCACGGCTCCAGAGCCTGCGCGAACTCCGCCGCCTGAAACCGGGAAGCGTCGATCCCGTGATGAAACAACGGGACGGTGGCCAGGATGGTGGCAATGGCAAAGACCGCGGCGAGCAGCGCGCCGAGAATGGTGTCCAAGCGTCCGGCAGCGACGTCGCGCGGCTGCATGCCTTTGTCCACGACCGCACTCTGCTGAAAGAAGAGCATCCAGGGCGTCACCGTGGCGCCGATGGTTGCGAGAACGAGCAAAAGAATCTCGTACCGATTACCCGTCGGCAGGGGGGTCCATGCCAGCAGCGCGTGACCCACCTGGGGCCAAGCGGGATGCGCGAGCAGCGCGGCGGGAATGAAGAGCCCGTTGAATATGGCCAAGCCGAGCGTGATGCGCTCCCAGGTCCAGTATCGGCCGGTCGTAATGGCGGCCAGAACGATCAGCAGCGCGCTTCCCACGGCCACCATGGGGCGAATGCCGAAGAAACCGAGCCCCGCGCGCACGCCGATGAACTCCGTGACGAGCGTGAGGAAGTTCCCCAGAATGAGGTCGCCCATGGCGAAAAAGCCCCAGAACCTCCCGAAGCGGTCGAAAATCAATTCGGCGTGGCCGCGGTGGGTGACCGCGCCGAGGCGCACCGTCATCTCCTGCACCACGAAGCCCATGACAAACGTGAGCACCACAAAGGGAATGAAGAATCCGACGCCGAAGCGCGCGCCGTCGGCCGAATAGGACAACATGCTGGGAGCGTCGTTCTCTCCAAGAAAGACAAGCACGCCCGGGCCGATGAGCAGCCAGAGCAATCGCAGTTTTCCGGATACTTTCGTCCGCCCCTTGGAGCGGGCGCGCGCCACATCCCAGCGATCCGCAGCGCGATCCACGTCCTCGTGCGTTAGCAGGCCGGCAAGATCTGGCGCGCTGGCCGATGCAGCAGCGGATTCTGTTGTGGGATGAGCCGAAGGATAGCTTTGAGGTTCCGAACGCCCGGAGGGGTCCATTCTGTTAACCGAGTTGAACTGCGGATATAAACTACGCTTAACCTGGGACAGAGTCAATCGGTTCGCCGCGGCGCAGTTCGAAGATGTGAACGAGTACGCCGCGCTCTGCTATAGTGAACCGGCAGCACCAGGAGAGTAGCCATGGCCGAACCGGCGAAACAGCAGGTCCAAATCAAAGCCGACGAAAAGGAACTGCTCGGCCAGTATGCCAATCTCGTGGTCGTGCATCACAACGCCGAGGAATTTACGCTGAATTTCATCTACCTCTTCCCCACCGTGCCACAGGGCAAGCTCGTGTCGAGCCTGATCCTGAATCCGGCGCACGCCAAGCGGCTCATGCGAGCGCTGCAGGAGAACGTCTCCCGCTACGAGGCGCAGTTTGGAAAGCTTCCGGAAGGACCGGGGTCCGCGCCGGAACCAAACGTGGGATTCATCCAGTAAGAATACCGCTCAACGAGGAGCTGGCCGGACCCGCGTTACTTGGCCGCCGCGCCCACCACCCAGCGGCCGCTGGGCTCAAGGAATTCCAGCCCCACAGCAAAGCCAGATTCCGGGACCAACTGGCAATACGCGACGCGGGCGGTGGAACGAAACGAGCCGGTGACCGTAGCGATGGTGAGCTGATCGTGCGCCTGCCAGCGGCGGGTGCTGAGAACGCGCGCCCCTCGCGGGCTGACGTTCTCCGTGAACGTGGTTTCGGTCCCGGGAAGCGCCGGATGGCCGGAGATTCGGACTCCAACCTCCATGGGTGTGCGGGTTTCGCAACGCGAAGCCGCGAACGACTTTGGGACCCCCATCCCAAACGCCATCTCCGCTGACCCCCTTCGACCTCTAGAGCAATGCCGCTACGTTCCCCAGCCGAAGTTTCTTCTGGCCGCGCCCCTTCATGCGATACAGCGCCTGGTCGGCGGTCTGCAGCAGTTTCTCGATCGTCGTGCCGTCTTTCGGATACACGGCAAGGCCCACGCTGACGGAAATCTGCGGCTCTTGGCCGTCATGGGCCAAATGATCGCAAATGCGGTTGGCGGCGAGCTGCGCCTCTTGCTCACCCGATTCCGGCAAGACCACGGCAAACTCGTCGCCCCCGAAGCGCGCGGCGGTGTCGATGGTGCGGCTGCTGCCCTTCAGCGCGGCGCCCACGCGCTTGATGGCCCGGCTGCCGGTCAGATGGCCGAACTTATCGTTGACTTTCTTCAGATCGTCCAGGTCGAAAAGCAGAACGGCGAAGCTGCGGCCGGTGCGGCGGGAACGCTGGATTTCGGTTTCCAGCGTTTCGAGCAAGCGGCGGTGGTTGGCCAGTCCGGTGAGCGAGTCCGAGGCAGCCATCCGGCTTACCTGGTCGAATAGCTGCGCGTTGTCGAGCAGCGTGCCGCCGAGGACGACGACGTAACTGAGCACCATAATCAGGTGAGCGAGCGTAAACAGGGCGTCGAACACCCGCTCCGACTGGCTAATGGTGACGTGGCACAGCACGTTCAGCACCGCGGTAATGAACAGCGCGCGGTCCAGCGAAGAGTCGGCGCGCCAGCGCCGCCAGGCGTATCCCACGGCAGCAAACGCGTAGATGGCTGCGGGCAGAAGGTCCCAGGGCCGCGGCACCACCGCGCCGGGAAAAATCTTCGGCGGGTCGGGGAGCATGAAATAGAAGACGCTTGTGAGATAGGCCGCCGCACCGACGACAAGCGTGGCTCCCGCCATTTCCTTTCCCGGGTCGCGCGACACCGGAATGCGGCGCTCGACAACCAGCGCGGCAATCAGCAGCACTCCCAGCAGCGTGCGGCCCGCAAGCCAACCCAAAGAAATATGGTCTCCGCCGGTCACGGTGACGAGCATGCCGCGATAGAAGGTCATGCTCGTTCCCGCCTCGATCAGGCCCGCCAGCACAAAGCCGAACGCCAAGATCAGCGCGATGCGGTCGTGCGTTCCTCGAAAGCGCACCAGAGCGTTGGCGGCGAACGTGAAAGCGATCAGACCGCCCGCCATCTCCAGATAGGTGTCCAGAAGCGGGTCGGCCAGATAGCCGGAGTTACGCAGAATCCACAGCAGGGCAAGGTACGCCGAACCGCCAATCGTCCACAGCAGGACGAGCCGGAATCGGTGGATGATTCCCCAGAACTTGGCCCCATGACCCACAGATGCCCCCAGGAACTACACACGTACCCGAGTAAATAGAAGCAAGCTATGTGCCGTTTCGGGGCTGGTTTTAGTACCAGCTAAGTACAATTTTTATAGACAGTTAGGCAAGAGCGAGGCAAGCAGGTTCGTGTGACCATTGAGCCGGCCAGTCACGCCAGAGTAAAAAAGTAACGTATCCGGAGCAAGGATACCTAACCTGACCGGTTGTACGGCAGTCCCAGCAGAACCCTAGCCCGCCGGCTTAGGCTGAGGAGGAGGAAGGTCGCGGGCGAGAGTTACGCTCTGGAAGGTGACTCGTTTGTGAGAGCCGTCGCAGAAGGGCTTGTTTTCGGAGTGGCCGCAGCGGCACAAGGAAACCATCGTCCGGCCGGCGAGGCCGAAGGGTTTGCCCTCGTTGTCCAGAATTTCGAAGTCGCCTTCCAGGCGGAGCGGACCGTCGTTGCGCACGGTGATCTTGGCAGCAGCCATCCAGCCTCCCTAAGCCTTCGAGTTGCGTGTCAGTATTTCGGCACCGAGGGATCCACTTCATCGGACCAGGCGAGGATACCACCCTTCAGGTTCCAGATTTTGCGAAAGCCCGCCTGGAGCAGGAATTCGACTGCTTCGGCAGAGCGCTTGCCGCTGCGGCAGTGCGCCACAATTTCGCGCGAGCTGTCGAGTTCGCTGACGCGGCGCGAGAGGTCGCCAAGAGGAATCAAGTGGCCGCCGAGATTGCAAATCTGGTATTCGTGCGGCTCGCGGACATCCAGCACGAAGAGATCCTCACCGCGATCCAGGCGGGCTTTCAGTTCGCGCGGCGTCATTTCGGGGACCGTCGCGGCGCGAACCGGAGCTTCTTCGCCGCGCATGCCGCAGAATTCGGTGTAGTCGATCAGCTTCGTCACCGTGGGATGAGCGCCACAAACGGGGCACTCCGGGTTCTTGCGCAGCTTCAATTCGCGAAACCGCATTTCCAGAGCGTCAAAAACCAGCAGCCGGCCGACGAGTGATTCACCCTTGCCGATGATGAGCTTCAGGGTCTCGGCGGCCTGAACCGCTCCAACGATGCCGGGAAGCACGCCGAGAACGCCTCCTTCGGCGCACGACGGAACCAGTCCCGGCGGGGGCGGCTCGGGATAGAGGCAGCGGTAGCAGGGGCCGCCCGGCGCGCCAAAAATGCTCACCTGCCCTTCGAAGCGAAAAATCGAGCCGTACACATTCGGCTTGCCGAGGAGGATGCAAGCGTCGTTCACCAGATAGCGCGTGGGAAAATTGTCCGTGCCGTCCACGACTACGTCGTAGTCCTTGAGAATCTCGAGCGCGTTGTCGCTGGTGAGGCGCGTTTCGAAATGCTCGATCTCGATTTCCGGGTTGAGACCACGCAATCGTTCCGTAGCGGCTTCGATCTTCGGCCGGCCAACGTCGCCGGTGCTGAACAGGATCTGGCGCTGCAGGTTGGTGAAATCAACGGAATCGAAATCTACCAGCCCGATGCGACCCACGCCGGCAGCCGCAAGATAGAGTCCCAGGGGCGCGCCAAGTCCGCCCGTGCCGATGGCCAGCACCTTCGCTCGCTTCAGTTTGAGCTGACCTTCCATGCCGACTTCCGGCATGATGAGGTGGCGGCTGTAGCGCAGCACTTCCTCTTTCGAGAGGGTCGCGGGCTTTTCTGCGCGCGGCGCTGAGATTCCTGTTTTCGAAGCCATTGCCGATGCTCCCTGCTAGTGCGCACCGCCGGCGATGGAAGGAACGATGCTGATCGTGTCTCCCTCGCGGAGGCGCGTCTGATCTTTCTGAAGATACCGAATGTCTTCGTCGTTCACGTACACGTTGACGAAGCTGCGCAGGCGGCCGTCGTCCGCGAAGAGGTGCTTCTTCAAATCTCCGAAGCGACTCGTCAGGGCAGAGAGCGCTTCACCCACCGTGCCCGCCTGCAATTCGACGCTCTCCTGCTTGCCTGCATAAGCTCGCAGGGGGGTAGGAATGATGACCTTCACAGCCATTACCGTCCTCCTTGCCGGCTTGACCGCCCAAGGCCCGCCGAGCGGGCCGCTGTTTCAATCGACTCTGAGTCGTAAGCGGAACGATCGTCGCGCAGGCGCCACGATTTGGTGTCGCGCGGCTCGCGCGACACCACGCTCACGATGATATAGCTATACCACGGCCACGCGTGCTCGCGGTCGAATTCGCTCGGTCGCGCGGGCGCGTCGGGATGCGAGTGATACCACCCGAGCAGCTCGAGCTGCTTTGCGCGAGCCGTATTCTCCGCCAGGCGCACATCGTCCGGCGTGACCTGGAAGCGATTGCGCGGCGAGTCGTGGCGGCGATTCTCGAGCGGGAGCAGATCGAGCACCTCGCGCGAGCCGCCGGCGTCGCGGCCCAGCAGCGCGCCGCAGCATTCGTGAGGATAGGTTTCCGCGCCGTGCCCGTGAATCCGGCGCACCAGATCCTCTGGAATCCGCAGCGTCGCCGCGTTCAAGCTTCGCTCCAAAACCGCTCGCTCAAATACTTCTCACCCGAGTCGGGAAAGATGACCACAAACACGGCTTGCTCTCCCCGCGGCAGACGCCTGGCGACGTCCATCGAAGCCCACAGTGCGGCTCCGCTGCTGACGCCCGCCAGAAGGCCTTCTTCGCAAGCCAGGCGCTTGACCATGCGTTGCGCCTCTTCGGTCTGCACGGCGAGGTCCTCGTCCGCGAGACCCGCATCGTAAATCTTCGGAACCATCGCGGTGGCCATATGCTTCAACCCTTCGAGGCCGTGAAAGCCCGAGTCCGGCTGCACGCTGATGCAGCGAACGCTGGGTTTCAACTCCTTGAGGCGGCGGGTGGCCCCGACGAACGTTCCGCTGGTGCCCAGGCCCGCGACGAAATGGGTGATGCGGCCGCGCGTCTGCTCCCATATTTCCGGCCCTGTGGCGGAATAGTGCGCCGCGGGATTGGCCGGATTGCTGTATTGGTCGGGATAGAAATACTTTTCGGGATCGGCGGCATAGATTTCGCGCACCCGGCGAATCGCTCCGTCGGAGCCTTCGTCGCCGGGCGTGATAACCATGTCAACGCCGTAGGCCTTCAGGATTTGCTTGCGCTCGACGGAGGCGCTTGCCGGAAGGCACAGCTTGACGGGATAGCCGAGCGCCGCGCCGATCATGCCATAGGCGATGCCTGTGTTTCCGCTGGTGGCATCGAGAATCGTTTTCCCGGGACGCAACTTTCCGCTGCGCTCGCCTTCACGAATCATCGAAAGGGCGGCACGATCCTTCACGGAGCCTCCGGGATTGAACCACTCCGCCTTGGCGTAGAACTGGGCATCAGGGAATTCGGCGGCAACGCGATCGAGCCGCAGCAGCGGCGTGTTTCCGATGCACTCGAGCATTTTCAGACCGCTCGGCGCGTGCACCGCCGAAGGTGCATGAGAAAACGCGGGTTTGTTGATGGCGCTCAATTGTGTCCGCCCACTTCAGTCTGCGTTGCCTTGCGGCGAGCCCCGTAGCTTCTTGGTTTCAACGAGTTTAGCAGATTAGCCGGCCCTTTGCGCTTAGTCTCGCAGCGCCACTCCGCACTGGATTGGATGCTCCGGCGCGCCGTTTCGAGCCGGATTTTTGGCTTTACACAGGAGCGGCCGATTCATATCCTCAAGGCATGTGGTACGTGGACCAGCGATTCAATCAAGCGCAAGTCGAATCGCTTTCCGCTCTGGGCTTCCTGGTGCGCCATTCGGGCGGAGTGGTGCGCATCGAGAAATACGATTGCGGCGCTGAACTGCGGAAGACGCCGGAAGGCGCGTTTCAGATGACGGAGATGCCCTGCATCATGGCGCAGGGCCAGTTCACGCAACTATGGGACGCCGGTTACCAGAAATTTCTGCTGACCCACGAAGGAACGAAACTGCCCGCCCGAGTCCAGCAGTTGCAGAACCTGCGCCGTTTCAATGAGGAGTTGCGCACGGGGCTCGGCGTGCCTACCTACTACAACGAGGCGCTGGGCTCGACGTGCCACGTCAGCGTGTACGACCGCGTGAAAGGCCGGCCCGGCGACGTGCCGGACAAAACGGTCGGCGTCCAGGGAACTCCCGCCAAACACTAAGTCGCCGCAGGGATGCAGCGCCGCGCCGGCCGGAATTCTTCGGGCCTACGCGCTGGCGCAACGTCTGCAAAATCCAAACAGCTCCGTGCGGTAGCGCTCGACGCGAAACCCCTTGCGCCGCGCGGCCTTCGACCACACCCCCGAAGGCAGCTTGATGGTTACGTCCTCCATCGCGCCGCAGGTGCTGCACACAACGTGGTCATGCCGCTCGACAATGGGATCGTAGCGCGAGGCTTGCTCGGCGAAGTTGACGCGGGCAATCAGGCCGCTGTGCTCCAGCCATTTGAGAGCGTTGTAGATGGTGGCGTACGCGATTCCAGGGCGGCGGCGGCGCACGATGCGAAAAACTTCCGCAGCTGTCGGATGATGGTGCGTGGAGCGAAGAGCCTCCAGGACGGCCCGGCGATACCGGGTGAGACGGCCTTCTACTGTCATTCGATTTCCTCGTGGACGAATTCCGGGGGCCTATCGCTACAGGATTTGATTCAGGATTTCAGAAAAGGTTGTTGCCTGGCTCGAAAAAAAACGCAAGGACTGCCGCAAATCCAGAATCGGGTATGCCGTGAAGGCTAATCGCGACTGGCTTGGGCCTCTGCCCCGCGCCTCAGCTCCTGCCGCAGCTGCTCCGGGTCGGCGCGATGCTGAGCCACCATGCGAGAACCGATGAAAATCACCGGCACGTCGTTCGTGTAGCGGTCCTGCAGAACCGGGTCCTCATCCACGTCCACTTCGCGGAAGGAGGCGGCAAACGGGTGAAGAAGGGGGAGAATCACCGCTTTGGCTTCGTCGCAAAGGTGGCATCCGTGACGGGTGTACAGCGTGATCTCCCGCGGGCGCGCGACAGCCAGCCGGCCATCTTCCGTGCGGCGATAGAAGTCCCCGCCTTCTTCGCGAAGGAGGGCGGAGCGGACCAAGCCGGCGGCGGCATCCAGAACCGCTTCACGGTCTGCTGGCTGGTTCCCGGCAACGACTTCGAACAGCGCGTGGAGGTCAAGGGAAGAACGTTCCAGCTGATCGAAAGCCGACAGGATCATCCGCTCGATTGGCTGCAACGGCAACGCCGATTGGGCCGGTGTCCCCATCTTCGCGTTCGTACCTCTCGAGCGATTCCCGCCGTTAGGGCTTTATCGTGTAATAGCGTTGGAACGGGCCTATGAACGGGAAAAACGCATGAGAGCGATAAAGCTCGGCGATCTGCCGAATGTGGCCGAGGTCATGAAACGCCCATTCGTTTAGCAACTGCCCTATGGTAATCGTTCCGAGCTCCGCATGCTTGCCGGTGCGCGAAATATTTCCGGAAGACAGATACCGCAAAAACGAGAGGCTGCGATCGCGCTCGTGACAGAACTGCTTCAGGTGTTCGCGCCCTTTCCCCGTCGAGTACTTGCCCGCCGCGTACGCCGCGTTCTGATCGTGGGCTTCGAGGCCGGGATCGCTCTCGTCGAGCATTTTCTGAATGCGGCCGCGGAACACCGTTTCCAGGTCGGTGAGATGCGCGAGCACTTCGGAGATCGACCAGCGCTCCGCCGAGGGCTTCCAATGCATCTGTTCGTCCGTTGCCGCCCACACCATCTTTTCGAGAATGATGGGCGTTTGTTCCAAGACCGGCAGGCCCGGCAAAGCCTCCGGGCTTGGCGTCGCAGGCATGACTACCTCCATGAGGGACCGGCGAATCCCCGCTTGCTCTTCGTTCCGATACTTTAGCATGAGGCGCGGCCTAAAGACCGCCTTGTGCCGCTCAAGCGCGCGTGGTACACCCGAAGCAGAGGGGAAGCGATGCCGCAGGTGCTGGCGCTGCTAGACGATTTATTCTTCCAAGCGAAGATGCTGGAGACCGCCAAACACGTGGGCGTGGACTTGCGGGCGTGCGCGACTCCAGACGCCCTGCTCGGCGAGGTCGCCAAAGAAGCGCCGAAACTCGTGGTTGTGGACTTGAACGCGCGAAACAATCCCCTCGCAGCGATCGAGCGGATGCAGGCGACGGCGCGCAACGTGCCCATCGTCGCGTTCGTGTCGCACGTGCAGGCGGATCTGGCCGCGCGAGCCAGCGCGGCGGGATGCAGCGTGGTGATGCCGCGCTCGCAATTCACCCGCGAGCTGGCAACCATCCTCGAGCGGGCGAAATCGGAATCCCCATGAACCGCTCGCGTGCCTGCCACGCATTCCTGCCAGCCGCCGCCCTGGCTCTCTCTCTCTGGCTGCCTTTCGCCGCGCGCCCGCAAGACGCTCGCGAATCCGACGCCGCGGCGGCCCTCTCGGCAGCTCTGGTGGCCGCGTGCCGCGCGAACGAAACGCAGTTCGCGAGCTATCTGACCGCCGATAACAAGGCCGCCTACCTTGCGCTCCCAGCCGAGCAGCGCCGGGCGCTGATGAAACGCATTTCGCTCACGGAAGAATCGGGAAAGCCGCTGTTGTCTTCCGACGAAAAAAATCGCGCCGTCCTGCACTGCCAGGCGGGAGGCGCCACGCCGGAGTTCCATTTCGGCGATGCGCGGATTCGCGAGAATCTTGCGTTCATTCCCGTGAGCGTTGCGAACATGCGCGAAGCCGAGTTTGGATTGGTGCGCGAGGGCGGCGGCTGGCGGCTCCTTTCCGTCGGCCTGTTGCTGCTCGATATTCCGGAGCTCTCGAAACAGTGGGCGGAGCAGGATGTCGTCGCGCGCGAGGAAGCCGTGGTGGCAACGCTCCGGGCGCTCCGTGGGGCCGTCGAAAGCTATCGCCGGATGTTCGGCAAGCTGCCCGAATCGCTCGCGCAACTGGGCCCCGGGCCGGAGAATCAGGTCTCGCCCGAACAGGCGGATCTGGTGAACGAGGAACTCGCCGCCGGCAGCCGGAACGGTTATCAATACCGCTACCGCATCGTGCCCGGTGCGAATGAGAACGAGTCCGCGTTCGAGCTCGCGGCATCGCCGGTGGACTACGGGCAAGCCGGCCACCGCTCGTTTTTCCTTGATTCTACGGGCAAGGTCCACGCGGCCGACAAGCACGGCTCGGTCGCCACGTCTTCCGACCCTCTCCTGCTGCGCGAGAAAGAGTCCGAATAGGCCCCGTTTTGACGATTCAGGTATAATGCCCCAACTGACTCGCACCTGAGCATAGCCAAGAGGAAGGCGGATGCCACAAACGAGGGTTCTTGCTGACCGCATCCTGTCGAAAGAGGGCGCCGCTGCCGACGTGGTGCGAGTCGCGGCCGGCAACGTGCTGCTCATCCTCTGCGCTCATATCGCTGTTCCGCTGCCAGGGACGCCCGTGCCGATCACCCTGCAGACGTTCGGCGTGCTCTTCGTTGCCGCGCTGCTGGGTTCGCGGCGCGGCACAGTGACGCTCACCCTGTACCTGCTCGAAGGCATGGCCGGGCTGCCTGTCTTCCAACCTTATGGAGCTCCCGGCGCGTTGCGGTTCTTGGGCCCAACGGCAGGGTATCTGCTTGCGTATCCTCCGGCGGCCTTCTTGACGGGGTGGCTCGTGGAGTGCGGCGCCGGAAAATCGATTGCGCGGCTCAGCGGCGCTCTGCTGGCGGGCGAATTCCTGATTTTCCTCGGCGGCTGCACGTGGCTGGCGGCCGCGACGAGGTTAGGCTGGGGCTCCGCCGTGCAGCAAGGCGCGCTTCCCTTTGTCCCGGGAGAAATCATCAAGATGGCGGTCCTGGTCGGAGCGCTGCGAAGCCTGGAGCTCGCGGGCAAAAAAGCGTAGAGAACGCGCCGGAAGGGCAGGCGCTGAGACAGTTATGACCGCCGCAGGCTAGCTTTCGCATTTCCTAGACATGGCCGCCGAACCCGTACCGAAAAAGCAAACTCCAGAAGAAGCCGTGCGTGCGGCCAACCAGCGGTTCTATGCCGCATTCGAATCGCTGGACCTCGCGGAAATGGACGCGGTGTGGTCGCACGACGATGGCGTGGAATGCGTGCTGCCGGGCTGGGAACTCCTGCTGGGATGGGACGAAGTGCGCGAGCGATGGGCCCGGATTTTCGCCAACGCCAAGCGCGTGCGCATCGCGCTGGGGAACGTCTGGGTGCGCGTGGAAGGCGGAGTCGGCTGGGTGGCCTGCGCCGAGCAGGTCACCACCGCTTTTGCCGACGGCTTCGATGAAGCGACGGTTCAGGCCACGAATATTTTCGTGTTGCGGGAAGAAGGATGGCTTCTAGTGGCCCACCACGCCTCGCCGCTCCCCATCACCGCTCGTTCCACGGTCCAGTAGCGCGCAGCTTCGAGGCGGAAACATCGTGCCACATCGACGAAGCTTCGCCGCAAGCATCTTTGCAATCGTCGCAGCCTTCTGTGCCGCCGCGATGCCCACGCCCGCGCAGCAAGCCCGAGAGGGCCCGCCTGCATCCGTCCCACCGGATACCAAGGCCGCGTCCACTTCGCCCGCTCGGCAGGTGATTGAGGAGCTCGTCGCCGGGCAATACGACAAGATCGAAGCGCAATACGATGCGCGCATGGCCGCGGCTCTTCCGCCGGGCCAGCTGGCGGCGGTGTGGCCCACGCTGACTCAGCAAGTGGGCGCTTTCCAATCCATCGTGGACACCAAGAGCAGCAAAGTGCAGGGACTCGAACTCACGGTTCTGGTCTGCAAATTCCAGAGCGCCTTGATCGACGCGCACGTCAGCTTCAACGCCGAAGGCAAGCTGGCCGGTCTGATCTTCCGGCCGCACCAGGATGCGCCCGAGTGGAAAGCGCCGGCGTACGCGAACCCGGATTCCTTCGCCGAAGAGGACGTCACGGTCAAGAACGGCAAATATGAGTTGCCCGGAACGCTGACGACTCCGAAAGGCGCCGGCCCGTTCCCTGCGGCTGTGCTCGTCCACGGTTCGGGCCCGAACGACGCGGACGAAACCATCGGAGGGAACAAACCGTTCAAGGATCTCGCCTGGGGGCTGGCCAGTCGTGGAGTCGCCGTGCTGCGCTACCTGAAGCGCACGGCGAAATACGGCGGGCAGAGCAGCGACGATCCCGCCAAGCTCACCGTTGACGACGAGACGATGAGCGACGCGCGCGCCGCTGTGTCTCTGCTTGCAAGTCGATCGAAAGCGGACAAGGGCCGCATCTTCATCCTCGGGCACAGCCTCGGCGGCTATCTCGCGCCCCGCATTGCCGCCGGCGACGCGGACATCGCCGGAATTGTGATCCTGGCGGGAAACACGCGCCCCATTGAGCAGTTGGCTCTCGACCAGGTCCGGTACATCGCCGCCGCAAGCGGCGCGCCTACCGACGAGGAACAAAAACAAATCGCGGCGGTCGAAGAAACCGCGAAAAAGATCGAGAGTCCCGACCTGAAGCCCGGGGACAAAGTGCCCTTCCTCGGCGGCAACTCGCCGGGCTCCTACTGGCTCGACCTGCGCGGCTATCATCCGGTGGACACGGCTGCCGAGCTGAAGATTCCGATTCTCATCGTGCAGGGAGGCCGCGACTATCAGGTGACGCCGGCGAATTTCGAGGAGTGGAAAAAGGGCCTGGCCGGCCATTCGAACGCAACGTTCAAGCTTTTTCCGGATCTGAATCACTTGATGATCGCCGGCAGCGGCCCTTCCCTGCCGCGCGAGTACAACAACCCCGACCACGTGGCCGAGGGTGTCGTTTCCCTCGTGGCCGCATGGATTTCTTCCGGCGGCCGAACAGCCGTACGACCGTGATGGAGAGATTCACGCATGGAGTCTTGTTCCTTGGCCTGTGCAAATCTGACCGCAAGCAACTGTACTCGGACAAGTGCGTGTGGTATTGTGCTTCCGGCGCCACGCACAGGAACGCGGCGCTCACTCCGAAGTAAGCAACGAAGCGCAGCGGGTACCGCGTTTGTTTCGGCGGCTGCATCTTTCCAGCCCGGTGCGACGAATGAACGATTCCTGTCAGCTTCAGGACGGACCCGAACATGTCCACTCATGCAGCGGCGCCGAAAACAGCAGAACTTCGCCTGGCCCATTCGCCGGACAGCGACGACGCGTTCATGTTCTACGGTCTGGCGACGGGAAAAGTGCGCTTGCCCGGCGTGAAATTCACGCACATCCTGTCCGACATCGAAACACTGAACCAGGCGGCGCGAAGCGAAACCTACGACATCACCGCGGTGAGCTTTTACGGCTACGCTTTTGTAGCCGACAAGTACGTGCTGCTGGATTGCGGCGCCAGTTTCGGCGAAGGGTATGGCCCGACGGTCGTCGCGGCGCATCCCATCAAGAAAAATGAGCTCGCCGGAAGAAGAATCGCAATTCCGGGAACGCTGACGACATCTTATCTGGCACTAAAACTCTTCGAGCCGAATGTCGAGATCGTGACCATGCCGTTCGACAGAATCCTCGACGCCGTGCAAAGGGAAGAAGTGGAGGCCGGCCTGCTGATTCACGAAGGGCAACTGCTTTTTTCGCAGATCGGCCTGCACCGCGTGGTGGATCTCGGCCAGTGGTGGCAGGAGACCACCGGGCTTCCGCTTCCGCTGGGGGCCAACGCCATTCGCCGCAAGCTCGGCCCGGAGATGGGCCGGCAGGTGGCGCGTGTGATTCGCGAGAGCGTGGCGTACGCGCTCGAGCATCGCGAAGCGGCGCTCAACTACGCCATGCAGTTCGCCCACGATATGGACCCGGTTCTCGCCGACAAGTTTGTGGGCATGTACGTGAACCGCTGGACGCTCGATTACGGGGAAGAAGGACGCCGGGCGGTACGCGAGCTGCTGGCTCGCGGCGCGGCGGCGGGCCTGGTCCCCTTGCCGTTCCGGGTGGAATTTCTTTCCGAAGCTGCATGACGCCTGCGGAAGCGGTCTGTTCCTTGACCCACATCCATCTTTCCCCTAAAGTCGAAGTCCTACGATGAGCGCAACTTTTTCAGGCCTTCGCCTCTCTAGCACGGGCAGCTACCCCCGAGTTGGAGACGCCTTCGAGTTCCAGGTGCTTCGCCGCGCTATCGCGGGATTCGATCGCGGCGAGCGCACCACCGCCGACGTGCTCGATGCTGAGAACGAGATGACGCGCCGCGCCATCGCGGATCAGGTGAAAGCGGGACTCGACATCGTCACCGACGGGCAGATTCGCTGGTACGATCCCGTGTCTTATCTGGCCGGCAAGCTGGAAAACGTGCGAATCAAGGGCCTTTTGCGTTTCTTCGATACAAATTTTTATTTTCGCCAGCCGGTCCTTTCCGGAAAGCCCCTTCGCAAAGCGCCGCTGCTGACGGACGAATATGCCTTCGCGCGCAACGCGCTCGGCCATCTTCCTACGCCGGGAGACAAAGCCGGCAAACTCGCGATGAAACCGCTCCTCACCGGACCTTATACGCTGGCCAAGTTATCGCTCGCGCCGCCCTCGGAAAACGGGTCCGCGGGATCGATGGCGTCGCTCGAAGCGCGCACCATGGCGTACGCCGACGCCATCGCCGCGGAGATTGGCGCGCTCGCGCAGATGGGAGCGGAACAGATTCAGATCGACGAGCCGGCCGCGTTGAAGTACCCGCAGGATTGGCCCATTTTCGCGCAGTCGCTCGCGCCGCTGGTGAAAGCGCGAGACGCCGCCGCAGCGCCAGGCCGGAAGGCCGAGCTGGCGCTTTACACCTACTTCCACGACTCCGCGCCGCTCTACGAGAAACTCGTCCAGTTGCCGGTGGACATTGTGGCGCTCGACTTCACCTACAATCCGAAACTCGTGGATGTGGCCGCGGCGGCGGGCTCGCCGAAGCCGCTCGGCCTGGGGCTGGTGGATGGCCGCAACACGCGGCTGGAACGCCCCGCGGTGGTGGCCAAACAGATCGAGCGCCTGCTGCCGAGAATCCAAGGCGCGCGCGCCTATCTCGGAACTTCTTCGGGGCTCGAGTATCTTCCGCGCGAGCGCGCGTTCGCCAAGCTCGAGCTGCTGGGCAAGATCCGCGCGGTGCTGAACGGTTGATGACCATGCAGCCGGAGAAAAAGGAACGACCCCAACATGAGCCGCACGAAACTCGATGACCTCGGCCTAAAACTGCCGCTCTTTCCGACAACCTCGGTCGGCAGCTTCCCCAAGCCCGACTACCTGGTAAAGGCGCGCGCGGAGTTCAGCAAGAAGAAGATCACCGCCGAGCAGTTGCGCGAGCTCGAGCGCAAGGCCACCGCCTTCTGGATCGAGACGCAGGAAAAGCTTGGCGTGGACGTGCTGGTGGACGGCGAGATGTATCGCGGCGACATGGTCGCATTTTTCGCCGAGCGCCTGCCGGGATTCGCGGAGGGCGGGCTGGTCCGCAGCTACGGAAACCGCTTCTACCACAAGCCCATCATCACCGGCGAGGTGAAGTGGCCCGGCCCGATTACCGTCGATTGGTGGAAGTACGCACAGAGCCTGACGAAGAAGCCGGTGAAGGGCATGCTGACCGGCGCGTACACGGTGATGGACTGGAGCTTCAACGAGCACTATCCGGACCGGCGCTCGGCGGCGCTGGCCCTCGCCGGGGTAATCCGCAAGGAAGTGGAAGCGCTCATCGCCGCCGGCTGCAAGATCGTTCAGATCGACGAGCCGGCGCTATCGGTGCGCCCCGAAGAGCTGCCCATCGCCATCGAGGCGATGGACGGGACAACCAAGGGACTCCGCGCTTACTTCATCACCCACGCCTGCTACGGCGCCTTCGAGCACATCTATCCGGGCATGCTCGACCTGCGCGTGGACAATTTCGATCTGGAAATGTCCAACAGCGATCTCGATCTTCTCGAGCTTTTCCGCCGGCACCCGTTTACCAAAGACATCAGCTTCGGCGTGGTGGACGTGCACTCACACACTCTGGAGGACGCCGTGGCGGTGCGCCAGCGCGTCGAGCAGGCCCTTACGATTCTCCCCAAAGACAAAATCTGGATCGACCCCGACTGCGGCCTCAAGACCCGCACCGTGGAAGAGGCCATCGGCAAGCTGCGCGCTTGCGTGGACGCCGCCAACGCCTTCCGCAACTGAGCGCGCCGCAGGCCCTGGGAACCGCAGGCGCTTCAAACTACTCGACCCTTCTATTCATTGCCTTTAGCGATTGGGTCTTTTCGAGCCGCTTCCCTTTCAATCGTCTGGTCGTCTTTTTCGGTTTTGCGGCTGTCATCTTGCTTTTCTCCTTTCCGGCACCCATGGGCGGTGCCTATGCTTATCTGGGCGTGGCGGAATGTAGTTCAAGAGAACAGGCCACGTCAATCACGCAGGCCCGAAATCCAGCGCCTTAGTCACGCGGGTGCAACATTTCCCAGCAAACCTGGGAAGCTAAGTGGGGCCAGCAGCCGAATCGTTCCTGCACTTCAGCTTTCGAGGGCGCCGGCGGCGCCGGGGGGAAGCTCGATGGAGTATTTCGTGCGGGACTTTTCCTTATGCAGCTCGAGGGCCAGCTCGATGAGGCGGTCGATCAATTGGGGATAGGGCAGGCCCGAAGCCTCCCACATTTTCGGGTACATGCTGATCGAAGTGAAGCCGGGGATGGTATTCAGTTCGTTGACGAAGATCTTGTTCGAGCGATGCTCGAGGAAGAAGTCGCAGCGCGCCATTCCCGCGCCGTCGATGGCGCGAAAGGCGCGCACGGCGTAGTCCTGAAAGCGCGCGACCTGGGATTTCGTGAGCGGAGCCGGAATCACCAGTCGCGTCCCCTCTTCCAGGTACTTCGCGGTGTAATCGTAGAACTCGCGATGCGGGACAATTTCACCGGGCACGGACGCGCGAACGTCGGTGTTGCCGAGCACCGAAACTTCGATCTCGCGGGCGTCCACGGCGCGCTCGACCAGGATCTTGAGCGCGAACTGCGCGGCTGCGTCCACGGCCGCGGTCAATTCATGCGCGGCTTTCACGCGCGTCATGCCCACCGATGAACCGAGCGTCGCCGGTTTCACGAACACCGGAAACTTGAACTTCTTCTTGATTTCGCGGAGCACGCCCGCGGGATTGCGCTCCCACTCGGTGCGCGCCACGGCAACGAACGGAACAATGGGCAGCCCCTCCTCCTTGAAGAGCCGCTTTTGCACGTCCTTGTCCATGCCGACCGCAGAGGCCAGCACGCCAGCGCCCACATAGGGGAGTCCCGCGAGTTCGAGCAGTCCCTGCACCGTTCCGTCTTCTCCGAAGGTGCCGTGCAGCACGGGGAAAACAACATCGACGTTCACGCTCGGATGCCCGGCCGATTGCGCCAGAGGAACCAACGCGGCAACCGTGGGATCGGGCGGGAGCGAGATGCGCTCGCCCGACTTCAGCACTTCCGGCAACATTTTCTGGGCGCCTGAGCCGACCAGCCAGCGGCCGTCCTTCGAGATTCCAATCAGCACCGCTTCGTATTTTTCCGGGTCGAGCGCGCGAATCACCGAAGCCGCCGAAGCGAGCGAAACTTCGTGCTCGCCCGAACGGCCGCCAAAAAGCACACCGACGCGCAGGCGCTTCTGCGCGCTCATCGAGACACCTGAAGAGCCAAAACAACTCGACGCGATTTCACAGGATCTTCTTCCCCAGGCCGGAAAGCACCAGCTCGACGCCCAGCGCAGCGGTTTGGTTGTGAAGATCGATCACCGGATTGATCTCGACCAGCTCAAAGGAGACGAGCGCACGGCTGTCGGCAATCATCTCGAGCGCGAGATGCGCTTCGCGGTACGTGGCGCCGCCGCGCACCGGCGTTCCTACGCCCGGCGCATCGGCAGGATCGACAAAATCCATGTCGAGACTCACGGCCACGCCCGCCGTATCGTCGGTTGCGAATCGCAGCGCTTCGGACATCACCTCGCGCATGCCGCGCTCGTCGATGTCGCGCATGGTGAAGATGTGGACGCCCGATTCCTTCACGAGCTTGCGTTCCTTCGAGTCCAGGTCGCGGATGCCGACCAGCGCGATGCTGCGCGGCTCGACCATGGGCTTGAATCCGGCCAGTTCGGTCAGCTCCGGCAAGCCGTATCCCATGATGGACGCCAGCGGCATGCCGTGGACGTTGCCGGAGGGCGAAGACTCGGGAGTGTTCATGTCGCCGTGGGCGTCGAGCCAGATGATGCCCGCGCGCTTCGACTGCTTGTGAAAGTGCGCTGCGACGCCGGCGGTGGTGCCGGTGGCGATGGAGTGGTCGCCGCCGAGCACCAAGGGAATGAGGTTCTCGTCGAGCGTTTTGCCGACCATTTCTGCCAGACCCTTGCAGGTTTCCGAGATCTCCTCGAGATACTTGGCGTTCTTTTCGCCGTAGTGCTGCTCTTCCGGCTGTTTCACCTGAATGTTGCCGATATCTTCCACCTGGCGCCCCAACTGCTTCAGGCGCGACTGCAGTCCGGCCACGCGCAAAGCGGACGGGCCCATATCGACGCCGCGGCGGCTGGCGCCCAAGTCCATCGGCACACCGATGATGCGGATCTTGTCTGGCATGAAGCTGTTTTCGGCCCCGGACGGAGAGACTAAGGATAAACGCGATAGAGCATCCGTGGGAAGGGGATGACCTCGCGAATGTGCTCCGTGCCGCAAATCCAGGCTACCGTGCGTTCCAGGCCCAGACCGAAGCCCGCATGCGGCACGCTGCCGTAACGGCGCAAGTCGAGATACCACTGGAACGCCTCTTCGGGCAGATTGTGTTCCCGCAGGCGGCGCACCAGAGTCTCATAGCTCGACAGGCGTTCGCCGCCGCCGATGATCTCGCCATAGCCTTCGGGTGCAATCACGTCGAAGCCGAGAGACAGCTCCGGACGCTCGGCGTCGGTAGCCATGTAGAAAGCTTTCATCGCCGCCGGATAGCGGTGAATCACCACGGGCTTGTCGAAGCTTTTCGAGATGAGGGTCTCTTCGTCGCCGCCGAAATCGTCGCCCCACTTCGCGGGATGGCCGGCTTTTTGCAGGATTGCGACGGCTTCGTCGTAGCTGACGCGCGGAAATGGCGGCGTGATCTTCTCGAGCGCGGCAACGTCGCGCTGAAGAGCAGCAAGCTCGGGTGCGCGGTTCTTCACCACCGATTGCACCATAGCGCTCACCAGCCCTTCGGCGAGCAAAATCATGTCTTCGAGATGCGCGAAGGAGGCCTCCGGCTCGAGCATCCAGAATTCGGTGAGGTGCCGGCGGGTCTTCGACTTTTCCGCGCGGAACGTGGGTCCGAAGGTGTACACCTTGCCGAGCGCCGCGGCCGTGGCCTCCACGTAGAGCTGGCCCGACTGCGTCAGGTAGGCCTTCTGATCGTCGATGTAATTCACTTCGAAAAGCGTGGTCGTGCCTTCGCAGGCTGCGGGAGTGAAGATGGGCGCGTCCGTCAGCGTGTACCCCTGCGAATCCATGTAATGGCGCGCGGCGCGCTCCGCCTCCGCGCGAATGCGCAGAATGGACGCCTGGCGAGGCGTGCGGATCCACAGATGGCGCTTATCGAGAAGAAAATCGACGCCGTGCTCCTTGAGCTGAATGGGGTAAGGCTCGGATTCGGGCACGCGCTGGATCACTTCGGCTTTTGTGATGTGGATCTCGAAGCCGCCGGGAGCGCGCGGCTCGGCGTGAATCGCGCCGGTGACTGCGACGCTCGATTCCTGGGTCAGGCCCTTGAGAGCGTCGAAAGCTTCGGCGCGCTCTTTCTGCGATACGACGCCCTGAATCACGCCGGTGCCGTCGCGGAAAATCGGGAAGAGCAGCTTGCCCGACTCGCGCAGGTTGTAGAGCCAGCCGTGAATCTTGACGGCCCGGCCGGCGTGGCGCCCGGCCTGATCAATGGTAATCGAGGGGACCGCGGCTTGCGCTTCCTGGGTCATCGAGGTTGTTCGCCCACTCAGGATTTTGCGGCGCGAGGCCGCGCTGCTTCCACTCCTTTTTCGAGCCGGTCGAACGTCCTGCACACCTGGTCGAGCGCGGGAACCGGGGGCGCTTGCTCTTTGAGCTCCAGGACCAACGGCAGAGGCTCAGGCGGATTGGCGAGGGCGGCAAAGGCCGTGTCCCACTCGATCGTGCCCTCGAAGGGCAGCAGGTGCTCGTCTTTTTCGCCGTGATTGTCGTGAATGTGCGTGGTCGCCACGCGCTCGCGCATGGTCTCGAAGCTGGCAGCCACTCCGCCCTCCAAATGAGCGTGCCCGAAGTCGAAGCACAGGCGGAGGTCGTGCAGATGAGTTTCCGCCAGGAACCGTTGCAAGGCCCGAGGCGCGCCCAGTTCGTCGGGAGTGTTTTCGATGGCGATGGTGACGCCTCGCGCCTTCGCAAAGATGGCCAGGTGCTCGAGAGAATTGAAAGCCGCATCGAACCGGCGCGCGTCGGCGCTCTGGCGGCCATGCCCCAGGTGCTGCACCAGGTAGCGGAAGGGTATCCGCTCGGCTACCTCCAGGGCGCGCTTGATTTCATCCACCGCGTCGAGCCGCCGGACGCGCTCGGTGTCGGAGATGGAGATGGGAACGCCGCTGTCGGGCCGCGACGATGATCCCCGCTCGGTCGGCGCATGCAAGGAATGCATCCGCAGATGGTGCTCCTCGAGCAGGCGCCTGAAGTCGCGCACGGCCTCCGGCGCCGCATAGTTGAAATGTCCGGGAGCGCAAAAGACCTCAATGCTGGAAATGCCCGCTTCGGCAATCTGCGCGAGCAAGGCCGGCGAAAGCGGATGGTGCACGTAGCGGTATGTGGAGAGAACGCGTTCCATGGGCGCAACCGCGCAACGGCGCGAAACAACTATGGTCGATGGAAAATCGCAGCGCGTCAATAGGCGGCACCGAGTGGTTGCAAGGGGGCGCGAACGCGGCCCGATCTTGACGCCGGCCCGCAGAACGATTAAACTAACCGGTTAGTTAAAGAAACAGAGGAATCGAGAAATGCGCTACCGCCGCCTCGGGAGAAGCGCTCTGGTCGTTTCCGCCGTGGGGCTCGGGTGTATGGGCATGTCCGAGTTCTACGGCGACACCGACGACCGCCAGTCGCTCGACACCATGGGTCACGCCATCGACGGCGGCATCAACCTGCTCGACACCGCGGACATGTACGGCAGCGGGCGCAATGAAGAGCTGGTGGCGCGCGCCATCGAGGGGCGGCGCCACGAGGTCATCGTGGCTACCAAGTTCGGGAACGTGCGCGGCGAGGGCGGATCGTTTCTGGGGGTGAACGGCCGTCCCGAATACGTGCGGCAGGCTTGCGAAGCGAGCCTGCGGCGGCTGCGCATCTCGGCCATCGACCTTTACTACCAGCACCGCGTGGACGCCAGCGTTCCCATCGAGGAAACCGTCGGCGCGATGGCACGCCTGGTGGAACAAGGCAAGGTGCGCTACCTCGGGCTGTCGGAGGCCGCGCCCGTGACCATCCGGCGCGCGCACGCGACCCATCCCATCGCGGCGCTGCAGACCGAATACTCGCTGTGGACGCGCGACCCAGAAGACGAAATTCTCGCCGTCTGCCGCCAGCTGGGGATCGGCTTCGTGGCCTATAGCCCGCTCGGCCGCGGGTTTCTTGCGGGCCAGTTCAAGAAATTCGAGGACATTCCAGCGCACGACAACCGCCGCAACCTCCCGCGCTTTCAGGGCGAGAACTTCGCGAAGAATCTCGAGCTTGTCGAGCGCATCAAGGAATTGGCGGCGGAGAAGAATTGCACGCCGGCGCAGCTCGCGCTGGCCTGGGTGCTCGCGCGCGGCGAAGACGTGGTGCCCATCCCTGGAACCAAGCGCCGGAAATATCTGGACGAGAATCTGGGCGCGCTCGATGTCGCGATCTCCTCGGCCGAATTGGGGCAGCTGGATGAGATTTCTCCGCGCGGCGTGGCGGCAGGGGAGCGGTATGCCGCGGCAGGCATGCGCCGCTTGAACCTTTAAGTTGGAGCGGTAGCGCGAATGATGAGGCTCGCAAGATGAAGCGCGGACGCAGAAAAGTGGAGAACCCGGCCACCGCGCGGCGAATTCTGGCCGCTGCGGAACAGCATTTTGCCGCACAAGGCATGGCCGGCGCGCGCACCGAGGAAATCGCCGCGGCGGCGCGCGCCAACAAAGCGATGCTTTACTACTATTTCGGCAACAAGCGCCGGTTGCACCGCGCGGTTCTCGAGAATCTCTTCCGCCAGCTTCGCGGAGTGTACTCCGCTCCGAAGAAGGAGGCCTCGCCGGGCCGGCGGCTCCGCGCGTACATCACCGGATACTTCGATTTTCTCGCCGGCCATCCCAACTATCCGCGTCTGGTTCATCGCGAGGCTATGGAAGCCACGCGCAATTTCGACTGGATCGTCCAACAGTATCTGCGCCCGTTTCACAATCAACTCGTGCGTACGATTGAACAAGGCGTCGCCACGGGCGAATTCCGTCCCGTGGATCCCACGCACATGGCCTTCAGCATTCTGGGAATGACCACCTCCTATTTCGCAGCCGCGCCGATTCTGAGCGCGATGGCGAACCGCCAGCTGCTTGCGCCGCACGCGCTCGAGGAGCGCAAACGCTCCCTGCTGGATTTCATCCATCACGGCCTGACGCGAGGCCAAGCGGGGGTTCTATGAGCGGGAAGAAATTCATCGGTTTCATCGCCGTCGTGTTCGCGGTCGCGCTTGTGGTTTACATCTTCACCATGCCGCGAGGGAGCGATATCGCGCTGGTCGGTTTCGTGGACGGCAACGAAGTGATCGTGAGCCCGCAGATCACCGGCCGCATCGTGAAGCTCACCGTCGATGAAGGCTCCCCGGTCAAGAAGGGCGAATTGATCGCGCAACTGGACCGCGCCGAGCTGGAGTCGAACCTCGCTGCGGCCACGGCCAACGTCGCCACGCTCGAAGCTTCGGTGCGCGAGGCCGAGCACAACGTCACCTGGACGAACGACCAAACGGGCGCATCGCTCGACCAGGCGCAAGCCGTCACGACTTCCGCTACCGCGCAGCTGGAGCAGGCCCGCGCGCAGCTTTGGCGCGATCAGACGGACCTCGATCGCACTCAGAACCTCTTTGACAAGGGCGAAGTCTCGGCCCAGTCGCGCGACCACGCGGAGGCCGCCGTGCGCATGTCGCAGGCCAACGTGAAGGCCCTGGAAGATTCGGTGAAGGCACAGCAGGCCGCGATTCAAGTGGCGCAGGCCAACCGCAAGCAGGTGGCCGTGCGTGAAAGCGCTCTGGCGACCGCGCACGCGCAGCTCGAGCAGGCGTGCGCAACGGCTGCGCAGGTCTCCACGCAACTGGGCTACACGGAGATTTACGCGCCGATCGACGGGATCGTCTCCGTGCGCGTGGCCAAGCAAGGCGAAGTAGTGCAGACCGGCGCGCCGATTGTGGTCGTCGTGGATGTGGATCATTTGTGGGTGCACGCCGACGTGGAAGAAAGTTACATCGACTCGATTCAGTTCGGCCAGAAGCTGCGCGTGCGGCTGCCCTCCGGCAACATCATCGAGGGAGACGTCTTTTTCAAGGGCGTGGAAAACGATTTCGCCACGCAGCGAGACGTCAGCCGCATGAAGCGTGACATCAAAACCTTCGCCATCAAGATCAGCATCCCCAACGAAGGCCGGCGGCTCTTCACCGGAATGACCGCCACCGTCCTGCTGCCGCAGCCGGCGAAGAGAAGCCGGTTTGCGCGATTGTAACAACCGAAGGCCGGAGGCCATGAACGCGATTGAAGTGGAACGTTTGACGAAAAAGTTCGGCGACCTCACGGCCGTCAACGACATCAGTTTCGACGTCCCCCACAGCGAGATTTTCGGACTGCTCGGACCAAACGGCGCCGGTAAGACCACGTTGATTCGCATGGTCACCACGCTCACGCCGCCCACTTCGGGCACGGCGCGCGTCGCCGGCCACGACATCCGCGAGGACGCCGACGGCGTGCGCCACGCCCTCGGAGTGATTCCCCAGGCGCTCACCTCCGATCCCGAGCTCACCGCGGATGAAAACATGCTCATCCACGCGAAGCTCTACGGCGTTCCAGCCGAGGCGCGCGAACAGCTCATCACCGGCCTGCTCGAGTCGGTGGACTTGCTCAAGTTTCGCGGCGCGCTGGTGCGCACGTTTTCGGGCGGCATGCGCCGCCGGCTCGAAATTGCGCGCGGCCTGGTGCATTCGCCCAAGATCCTGTTTCTGGACGAGCCTACGACAGGGCTCGATCCCGTGTCCCGGAGCAACGTGTGGGAAATGATCCGCTCGCTGCGCGACACGTGCGACCTCACCATCCTGCTCACGACGCATTACATGGACGAAGCCGACAAGCTCTGTGACCGCATCGCCATTGTGGACCACGGCAAACTGGCCGCGCTCGACTCGCCTGCGAAGCTGAAGGACAGCGTTCCGGGCACCGACGCCGTGGAAGCACAGTTTGAAGGCGCGCCCAAGGATTGGATCGAGCAACTGAAGGGCCTGGCGCACGCCGCGGGCGTGACGCAGCGTGACGGCCTCACGCACATCGCCTCGCACGACGGCCCTGCCACGGTCGCGGCGTTGATGGACCTGGCCCGCTCCCGCCGCGTGACGGTGCGCAAAGTGACGGTGCAAAGCACCACGCTCGACGACGTTTTCCTGCACTACACGGGCAGCGAGTTGCGCGACACCGCGAACCTAGGCGCCGGCTATGACATCAGCCACCTCTATCGCTAGCCGCGCCATTCCGCCGGCGCGGCGCTACCGGGAGGGTATTCAGCCGTGAAGTTCTATCGCGTAGGGGCGCTCATCGAACGCGACATGCGGAAGTTTCTCCGCAGCCCGGCGTTGATGATGGCGTCCATGGTCTTCCCTCTCGTGCAACTGGTCATCCTCGGCTACGCGTTCGGAGGAAAAATCAAGGGCGCGGTCATCGCCGTGGTGGACCAGGACCACACGGTCGAGTCGCGCCGCATCCGGGAGATGTTCAATGGCATTTCGTCCGGGGCAGAAACCTTTCGCGTCGTGCCGTACGATTCCCTTCCCCAGGCCATCAACGACCTTCGCTCCGGGTTCGTGCGCGGCGTCGTGCAGATCCCCTACGATTTCTCCCGCCGCTATTACAAGCATGACCGCCCCAGAATCGCGTTCACCGAGGACAACACCGATCAGTTCGTCTCGAGTTCGCTGCTCGAGCGCATCCAGCAAATGGTCAACGACCTGAACGCGCCGGACGTGCAGCCGCGGCTCGGCGCGCAGGTGCAGCTCAACGTCGTCGAGATTTACCCGTACATCGAATACATCAAGTATCTGCTGGCAGGCTCCGCTTCGATGGCTATTTTTATCGTGGCCATGATCGGCGGGGGAATCACCTTCATCGACGACAAGGCGCGCGGCCTGCACGAAGGCTATCTCGTCACTCCGGTGAGCAAGATCGAGCTGGTCATGGGCCTCATCGGCGCGGGCGCGCTGAAGGGAGTCATGGCCGGGATGATTCTGACGATCGTCGGCGGGCTCATTGCCGGAATCCCGCGGCTTTGGGACCCCCTCCGCCTGGTGTACCTCTGCGTCGTCGTGCTGGTGGCTTCGCTGGCTATGATCAGCTTCATGTTCCTGGTGATGGTTCGCGTGGACGACCCCCTCGTTCCGCGCGCGATCTTCGGCGTGCTCAATACGCTGTTGTTCTTTCCATCGGGCGCCGTCTATCCGATCGAAGCGTTCCCGTCTTGGCTGCGCTGGATTTCCGTGATCGATCCGTTCACCTACACCGTGCATGCTCTCCACAACCTGACGCTCAAGAGCACCGGCGTTGAAGGGATTTACAAGGACGTGATAGTTTTGCTGTGTTTCACCGGCGTTATGATGGCCGGCAGCATCGCGCTTTTTAAGCGGCAACTCTGATTCCAGGAGCGCCCGTGGGCCTTTTCGATTCCAGCGAGGAGCATCCGCCCCACAAGATTCGCCGGTACATCATCACGACGGTTGTCTTCGTACTCCTCGTCGCAGGCTTCTGCCGGTATCTTCTGCGCTACCACACCGAAAAGAACACGATCCGCCATTTTCTCGACACCGTCGCGGCAGGCCATATGGACGAGGCCTACCGCATCTGGAAGCCTTCGTCCACGTACTCGTTCAAGGATTTCCTCGACGATTGGGGACCGGGAAGCTACTACGGCCCGGTGAAGAGCTACCACATCGAAGACACCGAGCATCCCACCGAAGGCACCGGGGTCGTGATCGTCGTCGAGCTGAGTCCTTATCAGCCTTTCCCCGCAAATAACGACGCCGCAAAGCAAATCAAAACGAAGGAAGCCCGGCTGTGGGTTGAATTCCGCGACCAGTCCATCAGCTACCCGCCGTAGCGCCTTGGCGAACTATCTCTTCCTGCCTCCGACCCACATCATTGTCGTCCATTCGCCTTCGGTGTCGAGGACTTCGAGGCCGAGCGACTTGCATTTCGCGATTGCTTCGGCGGGGCGAATGGATCGTCCTTGCCACGTGTCGAGGTAACGGAGTCGGACAAAGGGGATCCGGGTCGGCGCCGCGCCTCCGAACAGCGTCTTGTTCGAAAACCCTGCCTCGAGCGCCAAGCGTCCCAGCGCAAGTGTCCACAGGCCTTTCATGTGTAGCCGGAAAAGGCCGCCGCGCCGAAGCACCCGGGCCGTCTCAGCAAAGTAGTTGAAGATTGCCTGCTTGTCCGGCACGTGCTGGAAGACAGCGAACGACAGCACGAAATCCACGCTGGCGCTCGCAATGCCCGCCAGGTCCCCTCCGGAGACAGCTTGAAAGGTCGCGCGAGGCAGCCCATACGACGACGCTTTGCGAATCATCTCGGGTGAAACATCCACGCCGATATACTCGCCGAAATCTTCGATCATTCGCCGGGCGATCCGGCCGATGCCGCAGCCGATCTCGAGGCCGACCTTTCCGCGAGGATCGAACCGCATCTTTTTCAGGAACGGGGCCACGTACCGCTCGTAGTCCTCACCCCCGGAAGCAAAGAAGGCGCTTTCGTTGTTCGCAACATCCGGCCAGTTGATGTACGCGCGCGCATCCTCTTTCGCCCGCGTATCCCAGTCACGGCGGATCGCGTCCAGCCAGCTGTTCTTCTCAGTTTCGGGCTTAGCCGTCACTTACTCGCTCATCCCAGCAAGGCCCTCGTGATGCGGCCTCCGCCTTCTTCGATTCCGACCCGGCAGCCAACAGCTCATCGCAGGCCGCGGACACTTCATCCACAGGGATCGCCTCCACGGCGCGAGCCTGCTTGACGGCGATGCTTTTGTCGCCACGCAGGTAGCGGAACGTCGCGCCAGTGTGCACGATGCGATACTCTGTTTGCCACGGATGCCACTCCGCCGGGTTCGTGACGCTGAAAATCACCACGCTCGGCCGGCCCGTGGCTGCCGCCGCATGCGCCGGTCCGGAGTCGTTTCCAACGAAGAGGCGCGCCCCGGCCACGAGCGCGATCAATTCCCGAACGCCGAGTGAATCGATTAGGACCGCGCAGTCAGCCATCGCGCGGCGCACGCCCCCTGCGACATTGGCGTCGTCCCGGCCCAGATTCACCACGCTCGAAATCCCGCGCGCTTCCCGGAGCCAGCGGGCGACCTCCGCAAATCTCTCCGCCGGCCAGCGCATCGCCGAAAGCCGCGCGCCCGGCTGCAAAACGGCGTAAGGCGCGCCCGGCGCGATTCCCTTTTCCTTCAGAATGCGGGCAACCGATTCGACCACATCCCGCTGCGGAAAAACCTGCGTCGGAGGAATCGGCCCGCGCGGCAGGCCCGCCCAGTAGAACTGGGAGATGCGGTGCTCCACCATGTGCGCGTCCGGGCGCCCGAAGAACTCGGCTTTGTCCGGCGCGTGCACGTTGTAAAGAAACGACCACTGATAGCCTGCCCAACACACGCGCGCCTGCGCGCCGGATGCCGCCGTCAGCTGCGCGCTGCGCGGCCCCCCGTGCTGATTGAAAACGATCGGAAAGCGTTGACGCCGCAACTCGCGCGCCGTCTCGACGAAACCCCGCGCGAGAATCACGCCGGCGACCCCGGGATTCCCTTCCAGCACAGGGGCACACCACGGCTCGGCCAGAACCGAGATGTGCAGGTCCGGCCGCCAGGCGTGCACAGCCGCGATCGCGGGCGTCTCCAGGAACATGTCGCCCAGAGAACGCAAACGAACGATCAGGATTCTCGATCCTCGCGGCAAATCGCGAAGCAAGGAGGATGGGTCACTCGGATTCAATGCGCGCTTCGTCAACGAGCATGACTGGGATGTCGTCGCGCACGGGATAAACGCGGCGGCAGGTGGAGCACTTCAGGCCTTTGTGGTCGCCCGTCAGCTTGACGGGCGTCTTGCACAGCGGGCAAACGAGAATGTCGAGCAGTTCCTGCGAGACCGCCATCGGGCTCCTCCGTGATGCACTTTAGCAAAGCGCCGCACGCAAGGGCAACGGCTCCCGCCGCACCGAGCGCGTCAGCGAATGCTGGCGACGCGCAACGTCAACCGACCGCGCCACTCCTTCCCCGCTTCGAGCTCCACCGGCCAGAGGGCGAGTATTTGCGAGCCTTGATAGATGCGTTCAAATCCTTCTTCTGACTCGGATACGGTTTCGATCGGCGCCACCCAATAGTCCCTCGCGTTCGGCGCGGCCAGAGTCACGGCTGTCTTCTGCCAGCCGTCCACGACGCGCAACTCCGAGGCTGGCACCGACGCTCCCCAGCGCAGCGGGTGACGCTCTCCTGCCGCCTCGAAGTAGCGGTCCGGCGCGTCGGGAGCGAGGAAGTTCAGCGTCGTTTCGATGGCGGCGAGCGCCCGCGCCGCTTCCGGCGCGTTACGCCGCAGCCTCACGCCGCAACTGATGTCGAAACCCTCAGGCGTCGGCCGCAGCGAAAAATCCTTCTCGACCGACCACGTGTTTCCCTCCTCCAGCACAAGGGACGCGCCCGCGGAAGACGCTTTCACGACTCGGTACCTGCCCGCCGCCACCGCGGCGTCTTCGTCCAATCGCCCCGCAGCGCAATCGGAGTAGTTCTTCGCGGCGTCAAAAACCAGCAGGCGGAAACAGTGGCGCGGCCAGCGGTCGTACTGCAGCCAGCGTTCCAGCCCTTCTTCCTTCACGCGCGCCTGATCGTGAATCGACTGGACGGCCTGCTGCGGCCCCGCGCTCGAAAGATTCTTCAGCGCCTGGTGATAGGCCTCGGGTCGCCGCATCAGCGAGTTGATCAGCGTGGCATTCGCGGGACGGAAATCGAGCTCGCTGATGGTGCCGCCGTCTTCCGGCTTGAGCAGCGCAGCGTAGCGGTCCGACGTGAAATAGACCTCCTGGCTGCCATCTGCGTCGAAATCGAAAGTTTCCACGTGGGCATAGCTGCGGCCCCGGTGCGCCAGCGAGTCGGCGATCGATTCCGACTCGACCAGCGCACGCCACGGCATCGTGCGCAGGTGCGGCGAATAAAGCCCGCCGAAAACGCCGTGCCAGTAGGCGTCGTTGCACTGGCTCTTCAGAACCAGCATCGTGGCCTTCTCGCGCGCCTTGGCAAAGGCTTTGTCGGAGCGGCGCCGGCCGGCCAGGCTGCGGACCTTCTCGGAAACGTACAGCATTTTCTTGTGCAGCAGATTCGCTTCGGAGTACTTCGTGAAGAAGTTCCGCCAGATGCCTCCGCGCAGGAATGGCAAGTCCCCGGGCCGCGAGGCAAACTCTTTCACCAGACCGTGGTAACGGTTTCGCGCGCGCGTCGGCAGCGACCACTCCATCATTTCCGTGTACGACGCCGTGGGCAGGTCGGCGCGGCCGAGCGGCGCGTGCGAGGGAGCCGCGTCTCCCGGCGTGGCAAGCTCCAGCCAGTCCCCATTCTTCGCCAGCTCGGCAAAGAACCTCTCGAGCCAGCCGTCGCGGTAGCAGTGATCGTGCGTCCCGGGCCAGACGCCAAATTTCTCGAGGTCGTCGCCCATGGCCGCAAAACCGCCGGGCTGGACGGACGCGGCGCGGCGCAAGAACTCGATCGTTTCTTCGGGAGGCCGGTAGGGAATCAAGTAGCGCAGCGCCTTGAGACCGGGAATCACCCGCACCGTGGCGCCCTGATCCTCCGCGAGGTAACAACCGAAGAGCTGGTCGAGCTCAAAGCCCGCGCCCAAATAGTGATTGTCGTCCACCAGCGTGTACTCCACTCCCGCCGCCGCCAGCGACGACGGCAGTTGCGGCTCCCACACGCGCTCCGCCAACCACGCCCCGCGCGGACGCGCTCCAAAGTGTTTCTCGACGTAATCGGCCAGCCGCGTAATCTGCTCGCGGCGGTCTTCCGGCGGAATCGCAACCAGGATCGGCTCGTAAAATCCCCCGCCGACAATCTCTACTTGGCCTCCGGCAACAAGCGAACGTAGCCGGACGAAATACTCCGGATGCGCCCGCTCGAACCACTCCAGCAGCGAGCCGGAATAGTGAAAGCCCACGCGAACCCCGGGATGCCGCTCCAGGGTTGCGACGAACGGAAGATACGCCTGCGCGTAGGCGCGCTCGAACACGGCCTCGAAGTTACCCACGGGCTGGTGCGCGTGAATGAGCAGGACGAGCTGGAATCTTGCCAACGTCGGCCCCAGTGCAGAATTACGGCTTTACAGAATACCCGACTATAAAGGCGGGGAACAGCGGCAGACGCCCCACTCGACAGAAACCGCCTCCGCGAACTGCGCTACCCGGTCGCTCAGCCTGCGCAACGCCGCTTCGACGGCCGCATCCGCGGCCGCCAGCGGCGCATAAATCACCACGAGAATCTTGCGGGCGGATTCCGTAATCATGCTGCGCGTCGAGTCGCTGATCGGGCTGCCAAACGGGCCGCCGGCGTCGGCCAGCACCGGCCGCCCCTCGACATGCCACATTTTCTTTCCGATGCCTTCATAGCATTCGCCCGGCAGTCCGTGACGAAACGTAACCGGCTCCTGAATCCGCGAGCGGTCGTAGCATCCGTAAGGCCACCCCGTCTCGATCGAACCTAGATTGCAAGCGTCCACAACGTTCGAGACGCGGTAGAGTCCTTTCCCCTGCACAACGCGCCTCAGCAAGGCCTCCGACGAGGGTCGATACTTCGACGGGTCCATGCCCCATTCGCGAAACATGGCCCGCACCGCCCGAATGGACTCCAGTTCTGCGAGGCTCTCCGTTGTGAACTCGCCGCGTTGGCGCTCGCAGACCTGCTCCATTTGCCGCGCGAGCTCCTCGTTCAGCAAGACCACGCGCACGTCGTCCGCCTCGAGAACGCCGAGCTTCACCTGCGGCAGCTGTACTTCGATTTCCATCGTCGCTTGCGGCTCCCGAAGCTTGTATCATGCAAGGCCCGTGGGGCCTCGGGCCGCCGGATAATTCTACAGGATTATATACCTCACTCAAGGATGTGCTAGAATGACGCCGACCTTGCGGAGGTTTCCTTATGCCTTTGGACACGGCGTTGACATTGGCAAACGTAGTGTGCGGCTTGATCTTGACCGGGATTGGGATTGAAATGGTAAACAACCCCCCTGGCGACGCGGCTTGGAAGAAATGGCTATATCGCATCTTGTTCATCGTGTTTGGTGGTGCCGTGGTTGCAACCACATTTTTCCAGTCCGTGCGGAGCAGCAATGAGCAGCTACAGCTAAGACAGAATGCCGAGAGCCGCGAAAGAGAACTGTCAAACAAGGTCAGTGAACAGGGTGGAAAACTGGATGCAATATCTCATTTCGAGCAGCAATTTCTGACTTTCGTTTCAGGAACTAGGACAACCGGCACGCCTGATGCGGCAGCGAAAGCCTATGAAGCGATGGCCCTGACAGTCCTAAAGATGTCTCAGCCAACGCAAACATCTCAGCCTGCACATATTGTCATTCTCAATGG
>Ga0187846_10000034_pt1 | contig 76005 bp, 64 predicted proteins | sample TC_taG_FD_161473 | JGI IMG/M metagenome (GOLD analysis project Ga0187846, IMG submission 161473) | Biofilm microbial communities from the roof of an iron ore cave, State of Minas Gerais, Brazil - TC_06 Biofilm (v2) | ecosystem: Environmental > Terrestrial > Deep subsurface > Cave > Wall biofilm... | reverse complement strand
AGGCCGGCGATAGGCCACGCGGCATTCGCCTGCCGCCGCGTTTTCCGTTAAGCTGCTAGGGCATAAGCTGCGCTTATCGCGGCCATATAGCGAGGCCATGGAAGAACGGCTGCAAAAAATCATCGCGCGCGCGGGCATCACGTCGCGGCGCCGCGCCGAAGAGATGATCGCCTCAGGGCTCGTGAGTGTGAACGGCCGCGTGGTCACCGAACTCGGCGCGAAGGCCGACGAGTCGCGCGACCACATCAAAGTTTCCGGCAAGCTGGTACGGCCTGATAAAGATCGCGTATATCTTGGTTTTCACAAGCCCCCGGAAGTTGTCTGCACCATGAGCGATCCCGAGGGCCGTCCTTCGCTGTGCGACTTTCTCCACGGCGTCGCGGAGCGCGTCTTTCCGGTGGGGCGGCTCGAATATCACGCTTCGGGATTGGTGTTACTCACGAACGACGGTGATTTCGCCAACCGCGTTCTCCAGGCACACCGTGTCCCGCAGACCTACCACCTGAAGTTGAAATCGCTTCTCACGCGCGCGGAAATTGAGGAGCTTACAACAGCCACGGGGGCCAAGATCCGGCGTCGCGAACGCAAGGAAACGCCCTGGTATGAAGTGACGCTTTCCGAAGCGAGCCGCGACGTGCTGCGCAACCGCCTCTTCCGAACGGGGCATCCTGTCGAACGGCTGAAGCGCGTGGCGATCGGCAGCCTGGAGCTCGGCGCGCTCGCCCCGGGGCAATACCGTGCGCTTGCAGCTGCCGAGGTCGCAGCTCTTACTCGGGCGGTTTCTCGGGATGGAAGGGAAGAGATCCGCGTTGCGCCGCGGCGGAGGCAAGCGGGGCCGCGCGGGCGGCGGCAGCTCGGGTTGAAGTCTTCCCCTGGACGGCCTCGATAACGCGCATGAGGCACGCCGGCGCATGACCTATTCGATTCGCGACCTGGTGCCGGATTGCATTCGCGAGATTTCGCCTTATGTTCCCGGGAAGCCCATTGAGGAAGTGGAGCGGGAATTGAACACCGAGGCCATCAAGCTGGCGTCGAACGAGAACCCGCTTGGCCCCTCGCCGCTTGCCGTCGCCGCGGCGCAGAAAGCTCTCGCCGATTCCCATCGCTATCCCGACGGCGGCGGCCGCTATTTGCGCGAAGCCCTCGCGAAGAAGCACAACATTCCGGCCGGCAACATTCTTCTGGGTGGCGGCTCGACTGAATTGATCGATCTCTCGGCGCGCATGGTGCTGGGCCCCCAAGACTGCGGGGTCACCTCCTACGGATCGTTTCCGCTCTACCGCATCGCTGTTCGCGCCACGGGTGCGCGCTATCTGGAGATCCCGATGCGCGAGTACCACTTCGATCTCGAGGCCATGGCGCGGGGTTTGCCCGTTGAAACCAAGCTGATTTTCATCGCCAATCCGAACAACCCGACGGGCACGATGTTCGACGCCGGCGAATTCGATGCGTTTCTGGCGCGGATTCCGGAGCGGGTCCTGGTGGTGCTGGACGAGGCCTATTGCGATTACGTCGCGAACCCGAACTACTCGCGCTCGATCGACCTGGTCCGGGCGGGCCGCAATCTGCTCGTGCTGCGGACGTTTTCGAAGGTTTACGGGCTGGCCGGGCTGCGCATCGGCTACGGCGTGGGTCAGGCCGATTTCCTCGAGGAGATGAACAAGATCCGCGGGCCGTTCAATACCTCAGGTGTCGCGCAAGCAGCGGCTCTGGCGGCGCTGGAAGATCACCAACATGTCCGGCGCTCGGTCGAGTCGAATCGGGCGGGCCTGGCCCAGCTTTCGGAGGGCCTTCGGGAGCTTGGCGTGCGCTTCATCCCGTCGTCCGCAAACTTCCTGCTCGTCGTATTCGATGGCGACACCGAATCTCTCAGCGAGAAGCTTCTAAAACGCGGGGTCATCGTCCGCCCCATGCGCTGGATGGGATTTCCGCAGGCGATCCGCGTCACCGTGGGCACGGAAGAAGAGAACAACCGCTTTTTGCGCGCCCTTGCAGCGATCCGCGCGGCAGCCGCACCGGGTCGGGAAGCGGTTTCCAGCCCTGGGTCTTTGCGGGCGGACGGATGACGCCAGGTGCCAGCGTGACGGAGGCCATCGCGGAAATCCTGAAAACCTGCAAGACGATCGCCGTCGTCGGCCTTTCCGGTTCGCGGCTGCGACCCAGCTACGGCGTTGCCGACTACCTGAAATCCGCCGGCTATCGCGTGATTCCCGTGAATCCGAACGCACGCGAGGTGCTCGGTGAAAAAAGCTATGCGCGGCTGGAAGAGGTTCCCGAGCGTGTGGACATCGTAGTTGTGTTCCGGCGTTCCGAGTTTGTTCCGGAAATCGCAGACGCCGCGATGCGCACCGGCGCTCGCACCCTTTGGATGCAGGAAGGAGTGGTACACCCTGAAGCGGCGGCAAAAGCTCGGCGCGCTGGAATCTTCGTGATGATGGACTCGTGCATCGCGAAGGAACATGCGAAGCGCTTTCGCGCCGCCGAACATAAACACTAGGGCGAGGCCACGAAGCGCGCGTTATCCCCTACTCCAGCCGGTACACTTTGAGGACGCGCTTGCCGGGTTCGGTGACGGCAATCGAGCTGCCGTCGGGCGCGATCTGGAAGTCGTGGAAGAGCAGGTCGTGCAAGGCGGAAACGAAGTTTCCCTCGGGAAGATTGATCCACACGAAGACGCCTGAACGCCCAGGCGCGCCACGCTTCAGCAGCACACGGCGATCGTCCTTGGCCCAGCCGAATCGTCCCGGACCGATGCGAACGTCCACGGGCTTTTCCGGATGTGTCAACTCGCGGACTTCAATCGAATCTCCGTCGGTGTAATAGGCCACCTTTTTGCCGGAAGGCGAGACGCCCAGCTGCCCGGCGTATTGTTCCACTTTGGTCAGTTCCAAGAGCGTCTGGCGCACGAGATCGAGCTGCATCAGCATACGCTCGCCCCGCAAGCCTTGTCCCATCGCCGCGGCGCGGTTGCGGCCCGCATCCCACGCCACGGCTTCAAACGACCGCCCTTCGAACAGTACGTTCCTCCTGCCATCGGCCGGCCGCAGGGTGGCGATCTGGAACGGGCCATTGCCGATGAGGTAGGCAACCGTTGCGCCGTCGGCGAGCCAGTGGCCGTCGGTGGCACTGGCGATCATGCTGGGCCGCGGCTCGAATGCAGGCTTTTCGTCGTCGCTCGAAGAAGAGGCGTCGTCACTGGAGCTGAAGCCCGAGGGCTTGGCAGAAGTGGCCGGCGCGGGGGAGGGCGGCTTCGGCGTGTTGCCAGCGATGTCGATCTCGCGCCCGTCTTCATCGAGCAGCAAGGTCATCTTGCCGCTCGAGGAGGGCGCGACACTGAGATCCTGCGACATCTTCTGAATGTCCATCTCCACGGCTAGGCGGTGCGAATCGGGCGACCACGTGATCGCCTGTACCACGTAGCTGGTTGATTGCGTCGCGGGAATCCACTTCTCGCCTTCGAGGATGCGCTTCTTTCGGCCGTCGGCGGTGGCGACCCACAGATCGTCGCGCTCGAGGATGACCTTCTTGAAGCGCTTGATGTGCCGGACGGCGTAGGCAATCCTGTTGTCGGGCGCCAAGGCAAATGCCTGGCAATCTTCCTCGATAATGAGAGAAGGCTTTTCTTGCGCCAGAAGCGGCGCGAGCCAGACGGTCGAGGCCACAACCGCGGCAACGACCGCCGCTCGCCAATGCGGACGCGCTTCCCGTTGAGTTCGTGCCGCGCTCACTTGTTTCTGCCTTCTCCAGTTTTCTTTTGGATCCGCCGAAGCTCTTCGAGCCGTTGCCGCAGCCGCGCTTCCAATCCTTGATCCGTCGGATGGTAGTACGTGCGTCCCTTCAAGCTTTCCGGCAGGCAAGTCATGTCGGTGACTTTTTGGTCTGCGTCATGCGCGTATTGGTAGCCTTTGCCGTATCCCAGATGGCGCATCAATCCGGTCGGCGCATTTCTTAGATGCAGCGGCACCGGTTCCGCGATGGTTCGCTGCAGATCCTCCGCCACGGCGCCGTAGCCGGTATAGAGCGCATTGGATTTCGGCGCAAGCGACAAATACACGGCCGCCTGGCCCAGCGCCAGGAATCCTTCCGGCGGCCCAAGAAAATCGAACGCGTCTTTCGCAGCTAGGGCGACTGCAAGAGCGCCGGGTTCGGCGAGCCCGATGTCTTCGCTGGCCATGCGCACCATGCGCCGCGCAACGTAAAGAGGATCCTCTCCCGATTCCAACATGCGCACCAGCCAGTAAAGCGCCGCGTCGGGATCGGAGTTGCGCACCGACTTGTGCAGCGCGGAAATCAGGTTGACGTGTTCCTCGCCCGATTTATCGTAAGGCAGCAGCTTCCTTTGCAGCACATCTTCGAGCCGCGCGTCGGACAGGATGCGGCGGCCGTCTGCGGCCGGCGGCGTTCCCAGCGCCAGCGCTTCGAGCGTGTTGTACGCGGCGCGCGCGTCGCCGTTCGCGAAAATGGCCATGCGTTCGAGAATCTCGGCGCTCGCTTCGACGGTTTCGCCGCCGAGCCCGCGCGCGCCATCCGTGAGGGCCCGGTGCAGCAATGCGATCACCTGAGCCGTGGTGAGGGAGCGCAGGACGTACACCTTCATGCGCGAGAGCAACGGAGCAATCACTTCGAAGGATGGATTCTCCGTGGTGGCGCCAATCAGCAGGATGTTGCCCGCCTCAACGTGAGGGAGAAATGCGTCCTGCTGGGCGCGGTTGAAGCGGTGTACTTCGTCCACGAATACGATGGTGCGCTGGGCGTAGCGCCGGGCGCCTTCGGCTCGCGCCATCACTTCCTTGATTTCCTTGATTCCCGCGAGCACCGCGGTGAAGGGAATAAAGTCGGAGCGCGTTTTCCTGGCGATGATGCGCGCCAGCGTCGTCTTGCCGCAGCCCGGGGGACCCCAAAACAGCATGGAACCCAGATCGTCTCGCTCGATTTGTACCCGCAGCGGCTTGCCCGGCCCCAGGAGTTCCTCCTGGCCCACGAACTCGTCGAGCGTCTGCGGGCGCATGCGGTCGGCCAGCGGGCGCCCTGCGAGCGGCTCCTCTTCGGGTTCGATGGCGCGAAAAAGTCCCATGTTCATGCACCCATTGCGCCGGCGGCTCGCTGCTTCGCAGCTTCGTAGAGCAGCAGGGAAGCCGCCACCCCAGCGTTCAACGATTCGACCTCTTCACGCATGGGCACGGCCACCGCTGCGTCAGCGGCGTGTAACACTTCGTGCGGCAGGCCCGCGCCTTCATTGCCGACGAAAACGGCCAGCGGACTGCCCCAGTCCAGTGCGCTTAGGTCCCCGCCACGCGACGCTGCCGCAACAATCTTTAGGCCTGCCACCTTCAGTTGCGCGAGCAAGACGGAAGCGGCGATGCCCCGGAGCACGGGCATCCGCAGCGCTGAGCCCGCCGACGCTCGCAAGGCTTTCGGCGACCACGGATCAGCCGTTCCGCGTGTCGCGACTACCCCGGTCGCGCCAAATGCTTCCGACGACCGCACAATGGCGCCGACGTTCCCTGGGTCCTGCACTCCGGCCATGACCACGATCAGCGCTGCGTCGCCGCGATAGGCGCCTTCGCGCGTCGCCGGGCCGCGGAGCAGGTCGTCGAAAGTCCACTCCGGCGCGCGAAACAGCCCGGCCAGCCCTTGCGGAGTCTCCGTGGCGGCGACGCTGGCGAACAACCGATCCGTCGTCCGAAGGATGCGCTGCGCCGCAATCTCCGCGCCCCTGCTGTTCGCGGCCTGGCGGATTCGAGGCCATTCTCGCCCGCCGGACTCGCTTACGAGCAGGGCATCCGCCTGCAATTTCGACCGCAACGCCTCTTCAACCAGTTTCAGACCCTCAACCGCGAGAGGCTCGTTGCCCACCGGCCCCCTGCCTCGCAGTGCGGCGCGGAACGTCTTGAGCCATCGATTTTCCCGGCTCGTGATCAGCTCCGCTCGCGAGGCATGTACGCCTGACCGAGCGCCAGCGCCCGGCCGGCAGCTACGGACTTCTGTCGCTCGCCCCGCCATGTGGCAAGCGTAACATTCGCGTCCGGCGGCGTAAACCCGCGCGCCTTCGTCTTGCTTCCCCGCCTTTCCCTGTGGTAGCTTGCCGCAGAAACAGGGCGAAGCCCGCCCCGAGCAAACACTTGCCCGTAGAAGTCCTTAAGATTTCAACCGAAACGCCGGACCCTTCCAGGGTCGGCTATGCGGCCGGCTTTATCAAGCGCGGCAAAGTGATCGCCATACCTACCGACACGTTCTACAGCCTCTCGGCGGACCCTTTTAATTTGGCAGCGATTGAAGAAGTTTACCGCGTCAAAGGCCGCCCGGAGACGAAGGCGCTGCCGATTCTGGTCAACTCCATCGAGCAGTCGTTCAGCATGATCCGCGAGATGCCGGACTTGTTTCTCGTGCTGGCGCACAAGTTCTGGCCGGGAGCGCTCACGCTCGTCGTCGAGGCCACGCACCGCATCCCTTTGAAGGTGACCGGGAACAGCGGCCGCGTGGCCGTGCGCTGGCCCGACTCGCGCATCACGACGGCGCTGATCGAGGCCGTGGGCGGGCCGATTACCGGCACCAGCGCGAACCTCTCCGGTTTCCCTTCCTGCACGAACGCCGGCCAGATCGTGAAGCAGCTCGGCGACCGCCTTCCGCTCATCCTCGATAGCGGCGACACCGGCGCGACGCTGGCCTCCACCATCGTGCGCATCACCGGCGACGACTGGGCGATTGTCCGCGAGGGCGCGCTCCCGGAATCGGAAATTGCCAAGGCCCTCGACAGATAGAAGAATTGTCCCATGCCACTCCGGCTGACCGCGCGAACCTTTGCAGGCGCCACGATCGTGGAATGCAGCGGGAAGCTCGTTCTGGGTGAAGAGTCGGCCAGCCTGCGCCATCTGGTGAAGGGCGCGCTCACGGAATCGAAGAACATCGTGCTCGACCTGAGCGACGTGTCCTACATCGACAGCGCCGGCATCGGTCTCCTGGCGCGGCTCTTTTCCTCCGCCCAACTGGCCGGAGGCGCGCTCAAACTAGCGCGCTTAAGCCCTCTCATGCAGGACCTGCTGCAGATCACCGAGCTCTACACCGTCTTTGAGGTGTTCGACACGGCGGAAGAGGCTGCCAAGTCGTTTTAGCGGCTCTCTCGCAGCGTCGCGCTCTCAAGAAACTCGTAGTCGCCGGTCGGCGAAATGGCGATGTCGCCAATCCGCTGGCGATGCACGCAGACGTTGTCCACATACCACAGGGGGATGTAAGGCTCGTCTTCCGCAACAATCTCTTGAATTCGCCACAGGCTGGCCTTCCGCTTTGCGCGGTCCATCTCGACGCGCTGGCGCTCGAGCAGTTCGTCGAGCGCGGCGTTGCGATAGTGCCCGCGGTTGGCGCCCTCGGGCGGCATTTTCTTCGAGCTGAATACGAACTCGAACATGTCCGGATCGTTGTTGCCGCCCACCCAGCGGTGCGTATAAAGCTGAAAGCTGCCTCGTGTGATGTCGGAATAGAACGTGGCGAACTCCAGGGGCCTCAAATCCAGTGCCACGCCGACGCGTTTCCATTGGTCGGCAAGGGCCGCGCATAGGATTCGCGCCGCCTCTTCGGTCGAACTCTTGATCGCCAGATGAAGCCGCACGCCGTCGGCGCCACGCCGGAATCCCGCCGCCTCAAGGAGTTGCTCGGCGCGCCCCGGATCGAACTCGTACTGCTTCACGTTCGGCTCGAAGGCCCAGTGATTAGGCGGCAGCAAGCTGGATGCCGCACGCGCCTGCCCGCGCATCAAGTAGCGGATCAGCGCGGCGCGGTCGGTGGCATAGGCCAATGCCTGGCGCACCTCGCGATGAGCGAGAATCGGGTCGTCGAAATTAAAGGCGACGTATCCCAGGATGGTGCCGGGCCGCTCATCCACCTCGAGCCCCTCTTCTGCGAGAACTACCGACATGTCGGGAGTGAGCGAATTCATCGCCACGTCCGCCGAGCCTTTGCGGAGTTCGAGCGCCCGGACAATGGCGTCCGGCACAATCCGAAACCTCACTCGTTGGATTTGTTCCGGTGGATCGGCTCCCGGCCTGGCATAGTCGGGATTGCGCTCCAGGACGATTTCCTCGTCCGTCGTCGCGCTCACCCACCGAAAAGGCCCGCTGCCGATGGGATGCTGCGACATTTCTGCCGCGCTCGCACCACGCGGCACAACGCCGACGCCCGGCCGCGCCAGGTTCCATAAGAACGACGCGTACGGCTCGCGCAGGTGAAACACGATGGTGGCCTCGTCCGGAGCATCAACGGATGCAACCATCCGAAAGCTTCCGCGCTTCGGCGTCTTTACGCCGCCCGACAGGATGGAATCGAATGTGAATTTCACGTCCGCCGAGGTGAGCGGCCGGCCGTCGTGAAACTTCACGCCGTGCCGCAGATGCAGAATGTAGGTCAGCGGATCCGGGGTCTCCCATTTCTCGGCGAGGTCGGGAACGATATTCATCTCGGCGTCGTGCGCCACGAGGCTCGAAAAGATCAGTCCGTCGAGGTACTGTGAATTGGCGTCGGTGCCGATGCGCGGATCGAGGTTCGTCGGCATGGACTCGATCAGGAAATTCACCATCCCTGCGTCAGCGTAGTTTCGTGCGGATGAACAGCCCCCCATCCCGGCTGCGCAAAGAAGCGCGGCAGCGCCGAACAGCCTCGCGCTCCAGCTATCGCGGCCGCGCATGAACCAATTTCCCCATCACGGCCGCGCGCCTTGCGCCTGTGGCCGAAGGCAGATTGTTGGGGCGTCCGTGGAACGCCTCGTAAGCGAGGACCGCAAATGCGAATGCCTCCTTGGCGTCTTCGGGCACTCCAAAGCGGCTGCCGGGCAACATTTCAATATCCGGCAGCGCCGCTGCAAGTTGCGCCATCATCAGCGGGTTGCGTGCGCCGCCTCCCGAGACGATCAACTCATCGACGCGCTGAAGCGGCAGGACGAATCGGCGCAGGGCGTCGGCAATCGACAGGGAAGTGAATAGCGTGGCCGTGCGCACCAGGTCTTCCGTTGGCACGCGATGCTGCTTTCCCCACGCCAAGAGGTTGTCCGCGTACCCGCGCCCGAATTGCTCCCGCCCCGTTGTCTTGGGCGGCCGCTTCCGAAGGTATGGCTCGCCCATCAGACGATTGAGCAATCGGGGGATCATCCGGCCGCGCAGGGCCATTCTTGCGTCGCGGTCGTAGCAGGCACGGCCGCGGGTGATGCGCTCCACGAGGGCATCGACGATCATGTTTCCCGGCCCGGTATCGAACGCCAAGACGTCCGCAGGTTTCCCGCCAGGCGGAATGAGCGTCACGTTGGCGATGCCGCCGATATTCAGCGCCACGCGCCCGCGCCGCGCGTGGCGGTAGATCAGATAATCGACGAACGGCACGAGCGGCGCTCCTTGTCCTCCGGCGGCTATGTCGGCGGGCCGAAAATCTGCGATGGTGGGGATTCCCGTCCGTGCGGCGATCACGCTCGGTTCGCCGATCTGCAGCGTCGAAGCGAGGCGGCGCGAGCCTAGAAACGGCGCCGGGGCGCCCTGATGGAAGACCGTCTGCCCGTGCGACCCGATGAGCGAAATCCTCTGGAGCGGCACGCGCCAGCGCCGGCACAGCGCAATGGCCGCAGAGGCGAACTTTTCGCCCAGCAGGAAATTCAGCTGGCCGACTTCCGCCGTGGTCGCGGGCGCGCCATTCGCCATGCGCAGGATGGCTTCACGGATGCGAATCGGGAACGGTACGCGATGATGTGCCTCGAGTTTCGCTGCGAGTTTCGGCGGCGCGCCCGAAATGCGCGCGAGCGCCACATCAATCCCATCCGCTGAAGTCCCCGACATCATCCCCAGCACTAGCATTTGGAGCGGCTCCCGCCAACGAGAAGAGGGCAGCCACAGATAAACACAGATGAACGGAGATAAGAAGAGGAACGAAAGGGTACGGCGCAGGGAAAGCAAACAGGAACACGCAGGGAAGCGAACCTCCATTACTTCAGCTGCTTTTGAAGGGCTGCCAGGAGATTCAGCGCTTCGAGCGGCGTCAGCTTGTCGAGATCGGCGGCGCGCAGCGCTTCCAGCGCCTTTTCGTCCATCGCCGTGAAACTCACTTGTTCGGGCGCCTGCGGCTTGGCGCCCGGAGACAGCTCTTCGGTGAGCTTCTCTTCGCTCTGTTCGTGACGCCGCAGGATCTCGCGCGCCCGCTCGATCACCCTTTGCGGAAGGCCTGCCAGCCGCGCCACTTCGATTCCGTAGCTTTTGTCCGCGCTGCCCGGCTCGACGCGCCGAAGAAAGACAATCTCGCTTCCCGCCTCGCGCACCGAAACGTGAACGTTCTTCACTCCCGGCAGCAACTGCTCCAGATCGGTGAGCTCGTGGTAGTGCGTGGCGAACAGGGTCCGCGGACGCGCGGAGGCGTGCAGCTCCTCGACAACGGCCCAGGCAATCGAAAGGCCGTCGAATGTCGCCGTGCCGCGCCCGACTTCGTCGAGCAGCACAAGGCTCGCTGGCGTCGCCGTGTTCAGAATGGCGGCCACCTCGCTCATTTCGACCAGGAAAGTGGATCGCCCGCGGGCCAGATTGTCCGATGCGCCGATGCGCGTGAAGATGCGGTCGAGCAGCGGCAGCTTGGCCCGGGCCGCCGGAACAAACGATCCCACCTGCGCCAGAATGGAGATGAGCGCCACCTGCCGCAGGTAGGTGGACTTGCCTCCCATATTCGGTCCGGTGATGATGAGCAGGAACTGCGATTCGTCGTCGAGATACAAGTCGTTGGGCACGAAGCGTTCGCCGCGCTCTTCCAGCAGCTTCTCGATGACCGGATGGCGGCCTCCGGCGATCATCAGCAGGCCGCGGCGCGTGCTGCCGCCGTGGGCCGCCGAAGCGGTTCGGCAAGCCTCTTCCGTAAATTCGGGCCGCGTATAGTTGCGCGCCGCCGCGATTCGGGCGAAGTTCACCAGCACGTCGAGCTGTGCGATGGCGCCGGCGGCCTGGCGAAGCCGCGCGGCCTGGCGGGCAATGGCCTCGCGAATTTCGGCGTACAGCTTGCGCTCGATTTCAAGGATCCGCTCTTCCGCGGAGAGCACCTTTCTCTCGCACTCCTTCAGCTCGGCCGAGGTGAAGCGCTCGGCGTTGACCAGCGTTTGCTTGCGCTCGTAATCCGCTGGGACGAGATGGAGGTTGGGCTTGGACACCTCGATGTAGTAGCCGAAGACCTGGTTGTAGCGGATCTTCAGAGACGCGATTCCGGTGCGCTTCCGCTCGCGCTCTTCCATCGCCGCGATGACCTGGCGGCCGTGTGTGGTGATGCTGCGCAGCTCATCCACTTCCGTGCTGAAACCGCGCCGGATCACGCCGAGATCGCCGGGCATGGCGGGCGGATCGTCCGCGATGCCGCGGGCAACGATGTCGCGCACATCCGCCATCTCGTCCATTCGTTCGTGGAGCGCCTGAAGCCGGGCGCTGGCGGTGGCTTGTGGAGTTTGCCGGGCGGGCCTCGAGCCGCCGCCTGCGTCCGCGCCCGCTCCGGCGGCGCTGCTCTCCCCGAGCATCCACGCCCGAAGCGCTGGAATCTTCTCCAGCGAAGCCCGCAGCGCCAGCAAGTCTCGCGGTATGGCCACGCCCAGGGTCACGCGGCTGGTCAGCCGCTCGAGGTCGAGAACCCCTGCCAACACCCTCCGAATCTCTTCCCGCGCAACGGTGCGAGCGCGCAAATCGGAGACCGCATCAAGCCGCTCGGTAATTTCCCGGAGTGAAATCTCCGGCCGCAGAATCCACGCGCGCAGCAGCCGCGCTCCCATCCCCGTAGCTGTTTCATCGATGGCCCGCAGAAGGGTTGCCGATAGGTCGTCCCCGGCGGATGGCTCGACCAGTTCGAGATTTCGCGCCGTCACGGGATCGAGAACCAGCGCGTCCTGTTGCTCGTAATAGGCGATGCGATCCAGATGCTCGAGTCCCGCGCCGGCGGGCCGCAGCGTGGGTATGGCCGCGCTGTCTTCGGGCTGGCGCGCGCCGATTGCCGAGGTCTCACGCAAGTAGTGAATGATCGCGCCCGCTGCCCCTGTCGCCAGCGGGTGGCCGTCCAAGCCGAAACCGTCGAGTACTGCCACGCGGAACTGCTCTTCGAGCAAGCGCTTGGCGTAGCTGCTCTCGAAAACCCACTCTTCCAGCCGCGTCTCGATGGCGCCGAGACCGTTCATTACCGCAGGCGCCGCCGCCGGGAAAAGCGTGGCGGGGCGCGCGACCAGCACCTCGCGGGGCCGCAGGATCCCCAGTTCGTCGCGCAACCGCGCCTCGGCCTCGTGTCCCGCGAATTCCGTGGCGCGAAAGTCCCCGGTGGAAAGGTCCACGTAGGCAAGCCCAGCAGCCGAGCTATTCGCGGCTCGGGCCACGGCGGCAAGAAAGTTGTTCTCTCGCGCCTCGAGCAGGGCCGCCCCGCTTGCCGTTCCGGGTGTGAGCACGCGAATCACTTCGCGCCGGACGAGCTTCTTGCCGGGTCCAGGCTCCTCCATCTGTTCGCAGATGGCCACTTTGTGGCCTGCACCAATCAGCCGCGCGATGTAGTTCTCGGCGGCGTGATAGGGCACACCACACATGGGCACCGGCTCGCCTTTTTCCTTGTTCCGCGCGGTCAGCGTGATCTGCAGGATGCGCGAGGCGAGTTTTGCGTCGTCGTAGAAAAGCTCGTAGAAATCGCCCAGGCGAAACAGCAGCAGCGCGGAGGGATGCCGTTTCTTCAGCCCGTGGTACTGCTGCATCAACGGAGTGGCAGGCTCGGTCATAAGCGAACGTTCGGAGCGGCAGGAAGCGATTATGCTGGCCGGAACACGTCTTTGGCAACAGAGAAGGGAGCAACGGGCGAGAGGCGCCGGACTATAATGGGCGAATGTCCTTCCGCCAGCCGGGTCGCCGAGAGGTCGAGGTCAAGGTGCGCGTCCAGGATCTCGCCGGGATGATTTCCAGGCTGCGCCGCCTCTGCAATCGGTGCGATGGCCGCGTCTTTGAGCAAAACACGCTCTACGACACGCCACAAGCAGATCTTCGCCGCCGACATTGGCTTCTCCGGGTGCGGATAGAAACTCCGGCCCCATCGAGCTTCTTTCCAGGCGGTGGGAAGGGCGCCCTGCTGACCCTGAAAACTCCGGCTCCTGCTTTCATCAGCTCGCGCTACAAGGAAAGGATCGAAAGGGAACTGACGGTCGGCAATCCGAGGGCCTTCAGCGCATCGCTTCGACACGCAGGCTTTCGGCCAGGCTTCCGCTACGAGAAATTCCGGTCGCGCTTTCGCCCGCCAGGCTTGCACCTGGACCTGGATGAAACACCCATTGGGGTCTTTCTCGAGCTCGAAGGCGCCCCTCGGGCCATAGATCGCGCCGCCCGGGCCCTCGGTTTCACGCCCAGGGACTACATTCGGGCGACCTACTGGGATCTTTATGCCGCGGATTGCCGCCGGCTCGGTCTGGCGCCGAGAAATATGGTCTTTAAGACAAGAAAAGATCGCAAGTAGCGCACTCTTTGCTTGACAAACCTTCCTTCTGCCTTTACTAGTCAAATCGAGGACAAGCGCGCCACGTATGGAATGCTCGTCCAATTCGGAGCCGGGGAGTAGCTGTTCCGCCGGGCCTATCGGGCGCGCGAAAAGGCGCCCGGCAGCTTTCCCGTCCGCTTCTGTTTGCCGGTCCTGCTCGGTGTGCGGGTCCGGGGAGGCGAGAGCCGGCCAGGAGTAATCCGGGAAGATTTCGATCTGCCCGTGGCCGGGTGAAGCTCGGCTTCGGGCATTTTTTTTTGGTCTGACGGGGCTGCGCTGGGGGCGCCTGAAACCCCAGCCTAAGGAGTCGCCATGCTGCACGCAACCGAGGTTCTGGGCGCTGAAGCCTACGATACCCATGGCCATTTTGTGGGCCGGGTCAAGGAATTGTTCATCGAGCCCGCCGACCAGCCCAACCGCGTTTCGCGCCTCCTGCTCGGCCGCGGCCAATATCGCCCTCTCGTGGCGCGTTACGACCAGATTGCCTCGGTGGCGCCCGGGCGGGTCCAGCTCACCACAGACGAATCGGCTCTCGAGTTGTACCGCCCGAATGAAGCCTGGCTGGCCATCCAGAAGGATCTGCTGGACCAGCAGATCATTGACACCAGCGGCCGGAAGGTGGTGCGGGTCAACGATGTGGACCTGGCCGAGCAGCGCCTGAATGGCAACACCGAACTGCGTGTCGCGCAAGTGGACGTCGGGCTGCCCTCGGCGGTTCGCCGGCTGCTGCAGGGCCTCGTGCCGCCCATGGCCATTCGCCGCCTACAGGCCAAGCTCCCGTCGCGCACCATCCGGTGGGAGTTCGTCAACCTCATCGAACCCGATCCTCTGCGCCGCGTAAAGCTGCGCATGTCCAGCGACAAACTCGCCCAGCTGCACCCGGCGGATCTGGCCGACATCATGGAAGAGGTCTCCCCCGCCGAGCGGCAGTCCATCATCGACTCGCTCGACGAAGAAGCCGCGGCGGAGACCATTGCGGAGCTCGACAAGCGCCTCCAGACACAGGTGGTCGAGAAGCTCGACCCGGAGAAAGCCGCGGACATCATCGAAGAGATGAGTCCGGACGCGGCCGCCGACATTCTCGCCAATCTCGCGCCGGAGACGTCGCAGGAGGTTCTCGACGAAATGGACCACCGCGAAGCGCACGAAGTCGAGTCGCTGCTGCGCTTCGAGGAAAACACGGCCGGCGGCATGATGACCACGGAGGTCGTAGTGGTGGGAGAGGACGCCACGCGCGGCGAGGTGGTGGATCATATCCGCTTTCACGAGATTCCCATCGACCAGCTCGACAACGTGGTGCTCATCAATCGCGACGCCGCCATTGCCGGGACCGTGCCCATCGCCCGGCTGGTCATGGCCGACGGCGAAGCTCGCATGTCGGAGATGGTCTCCGAGCCGCTCCTCTCCGTCAAACCGGAAACCGGCGACAAGGAAGTATTCGCACTTTTCGACAAGTACAACCTGCGCAGCCTTACGGTGGTGGACGCCGTCAATCGCCCCATCGGCGCGATCACCGTGGACGACATCGTGAGCCGCCTGCGCGCCAAGATTTGAGCGCATTTCGATTACCCGTAGCGCGGAACAAATGCGGCGATGAACACCTGGCCCACCATCGTGCGAACGTTCGGCGCGTGGAAAACGCAGGGCCGGGATTTTGCCCGGCGCTCGCGCAGCGCGCGGCGCCGCCTCGCGGTGTTCTTTGCCGTCGTAGGGCCGGGCCTGATCACCTCGAATGTAGATAACGACGCGGGCGGCATCGGCACGTACACCGCCGCCGGCGCGCACTTCGGCTATACCCTGTTGTGGTCGCTGATTCCCATGACCGTGGCGCTCTACGTCAGCGAGGAGATGTGCGCGCGCATGGGTGTGGTCACCGGGAAAGGCTTGTCGGACCTGATCCGCGAGGAGTTTGGATTTCGCCCAACGTTCTTCGTAATGGCGGCGGCGCTCGCCGTGGATCTCTTCAACACGGTGGCGGAGTTCTCCGGAGTTGCGGAAGCGTCTGAAGTCATGCACGTCAGCAAGTACGTATCGGTTCCGCTGGCGGCCGTCGCCGTCTGGCTGCTGGTCATTTACGGAACGTACCGGGCCGTCGAGAAAATCTTTCTAGTGGCCTGCGGCTTTTACCTCTCTTACGTGCTGTCCGCCTTCCTGGCCAAGCCGGACTGGCTCTACGCCGCGCACGAAACCGTTGTGCCCTCCGCGCATTTCAACGCCCCTTACGTGCTGATGCTGATCGGCCTCGTAGGAACAACCATCGCGCCGTGGCAATTTTTTTATCTTCAAGCCAGCTTTGTGGAGAAGCGCGTCGGCCCGCGCCAGTACAAGCACGCCAAGTGGGACGTGCTCGTCGGCAGCGTCTCGTGCATGGTCATCGTGTTCTTCATTATCGTCTGCTGCGCAGCCACCCTCCACGTTCACGGGCTGACCAACGTCAAGAGCGCCGGGGAAGCGGCTCAGGCGCTCGTGCCGCTGGCGGGGAAGTGGGCAGGCGGGCTGTTTGCCTTTGGCTTATTGAACGCGTCGCTCTTCGCCGCCTCGATTCTGCCGCTCTCCACGGCGCACGTGATTTGCGAAGGCGTCGGCTTCGAAGCGGGTCTGGACCGCAAATTCAAGGATGCGCCGGCATTCTATTCGCTTTACACCCTCTTGATTGTCCTAGGGGCGGGAATCGTTCTTCTGCCCAGAGCGCCGCTGTGGAAGATCCTGATCTATTCGCAGGTAGGCAACGGCATTTGGCTGCCCGTGGTGTTGATTTTCATCCTGCTGCTGATCAATCGGCGCGACTTGATGGGCGATTACGTCAACACCTGGGGATTCAATTTGATCGCCTGGACCATGAGCATCATCATGATCGCGCTCACCCTGTTCCTGGCCTACGCCGCGATTTTCGAGCCTGGCGCCGCCGGCCTGAGCGGCTAGAGCACGCACGCGCCTCTCCCCCGCCGCCAGCGATGAATCTTAGTGCCCGCCGGCGGCAAGTCGTGCCGCATGGGCCTTCCGCGCCATCAAGAGAAAGCCCTTGTCGTTAGTGTCCTTCTCGAGGGCATTGAGCCGGAAGCGGGCGGCGCCGGTCTTGCCCAGCTTGGTCTCCAGCTCGCCAAGAGCGAGCCGCGCTTCGAAGTTGAACGGAACGAAGCCGCGCTTTTTCGTATCTGCTATGGTCGCCTCGAGCGTCTGCCGGGCCTTGGCCGTGTCTCCGGTGACGCCGGCCACGCGCGCGGCAGCAATTGTCATTTCGAGCTTTAGCTGCGCGTCCTGGGTTCGGGCCAGAAACCCATTCCCCATATTGACTTGCTTCTGTGCTTCCGCAAAAGACTGCGAGTTCCCGATAGCGAGCAAAGCGCGTGCCAGGGTCGCATGGCCGCTGAGCTGGCCTGTGTGGTTTTCCTCCGTCCGGAATTCGGCAATCGCTTCGTGGAGAGGAGCGCGAGTCTCGCCGGGCCGCCCTTCCTCAATCGCTACGCGAGCCAGCGCCACTTGAGCTTCCGCTGCGTACCCTTTAGCTCCCAGGCTGTTGAGCGCGCTTAGCGCGTCCTCGTACGCCCTGCGCGCTCCCGCGAGGTCGCCCTGGGCGCAGAGAATGTTGCCTTTGTCCATGAGGGCAGTCGCGGAATAGGCCTTATTCCCGGATTTCTCGATCAGCGGATCGGCCACGTCGAGCATCTTCTTTGCGCCGGGAATGTCGCCCTGGGTGTAGAGCGTCTGGCTCATGCCCAGCAGAGCGGGAACCTGCGCAAGAGCGTTGCCGGTAGCGTGAGTGGCGGCGAGTGAAGCGTCGAAGCGGGCGCGGGCGTCTGAAAGGTCGCCCTGGTGAAAGAGTACGGTGCCAAGAGTGGCGAGCGCGAGGCTTTCGAGATCCTTGTCGCCCGCCTCGTGCGAGGAAGCAAGCGCTTCTTCCGCCTGCTTCTTGGCGGCGAAGAGTCTGTCCTGGAGAGCCAGCGCGTAGGCAAGGCTGGCGAGTTCGCGCGTAGCAGCCGCCTTGTCGCCTGCATCGCGCTCAAAATCGAGCGCCCGCTCGAATTTGGCCTGGGCGGCGGCCGGTTCACCTTGCTCCACCCAAACTGTCGCGACGACGTGATCCGCAGCCGCGACGTGGTCGCGATCTCCGGCCGCGTCGAAGGCGCGCCGGGATTCCTCGGCGGCAGCGAGGGCCTCCTTCGTGCGGCCCAGTATGGCCAGAGCATGACCTTCGTGCAGGCGTGCGTCGGCGGCGACCAGCTTCGCGCCTTGCCCCTGGGCTTTTTCCGCGGCTCGCGCTGCGGCTTTCTGTTCGGTGCGGTAGTCCCCCAGCCGGGCGGCAGCCACCGCCTCCATGTCATCGACCCGTGGGTCGGCAGCAGCGCTCGACGAAAGTTTGCGCACCGCTTCGACCGTTGCCAGAGCGTCCTGCGCTTTGCCCGCCGCCACTTGCGTTGCAGCCAGGCTCAAGCCGTATTCCAGATTGGGCGATGCCTGGAAGAGACCGCGATAGGTCTCGATGGCCTTGGGCCAGTCGTGTTCCGCGGACCGGTAGCGCGCCTCGACGGAAAGGCCGTCCGTCAGCCCAAGGCCCGAGGCCAGCTTGAAGGCCTTCTGCGCCTCCTCGCGGGCCCTTGACTCGGAGCCAAGATAGGCCCAGACCTCGGCGAGCGCTGCGTGCGACAGTGCGAATTTTGGATCCGAGGAGACGGACTTCTCCAGCAGGTCGCGCGCGGCGACATCGTCAAAAACACGCATTCGCGCGAGGGCGTCGGAATAGAAACGCGCGGCCTCAGGATTTGCCGGCGCCCCAACTTTCGGAGCTGCCGGAGCAGGAGTCGGCGGGGCGGCGGACGGTGCGTGGGTCGCTGGTGGCGCGCTGACGGGAGGCGCAGAGGGCTGGACCGCCGGCGGCTCCGCTGCCGGAGGCTTCGGCGCCAGCGCAGCTGCAGGCTGAGGCGCGGGAGATGCAGACGCCCCAGTCTGTGCGGTTTCAGGCTTCACGGCTGGCGGGTGACTTCGGAAAGCGCGGTCGCGCAACCCGCCGACGTTCAACCCGAACAGGACGCCCGCCGTGACCACCAACGCCATCGCCGCGATGGCAGCGATCTTCTTCCCCGGAAACTCCTTCTTTGTGCTATCCAGCGTGGGTAGCGGCTTGAACGCAACCGTCGCCCCGAGAGCCATCCCGGGCGCGGTACGGCCCGCTGGATCCGGGGTCGCAGCCGCCGGGGCTTCGCTCGACGCCATCAATTGCGGGTCGGGCGTGAAAGCAACGGTCGCGGCCAGAGTGACGCCCTGCAGCGCGGCGCGCAGATCGCGCACGGTTTGAAATCGCGCCGCCGGATTTCGTTCGAGGGCCTTGGTGATCAGGCGATTGAGCTTCGGCGACACCGCGGGATTCACAGATTGCGGCGTCGGCAGGGGCTGAACGAGGATCGCGCTCATTAGCTCCGCAGTCTGCGTATGGGGAAACGGCCGCTGGCCCGTGGCCATCTCGTAGAGGACTGCTCCGGCCGAGTAAATGTCGCTGCGCTCGTCCACCGGCAGCCCGCGCAATTGTTCGGGGGACATGTAGGGAACCGTTCCCGAAATGACGCCCGATTGCACGGTGACGCTCCTGGTCAGGTCGGGTCCAAAGGCCGGATTCACCACCTTCGCAAGCCCGAAGTCGAGTATCTTCACGCGACCGTCGGGTGTAATAAAAAGATTGGCGGGCTTCAAATCGCGGTGGATGATGCCTTGTTCATGCGCCGCTGCCAGGCCGTCCAAAAACTGCAGTCCCAGGCGGATGATTTCCGCTTCGGGCATGGGACCAGCGCCGAGCTTTTCGTCGAGGGACTCGCCCTGAACAAGCTCCATCGCCAGAAAGTCCACTCCGTCCTGGGAGCTGAATTCGAAAACCGTCTCGATATTGGGATGATTCAGCTTGGCCAGCGCCAGAGCTTCCTTGTGGAATCGTTTTCGAGCGGCCTCGTCGCTGAGCGTGCCTACGTTCAGCACCTTCAGCGCGACGTCGCGGTCGAGGTGCTCGTCGTGGGCGCGATAGACTTCGCCCATTCCGCCGGCGCCGATCTTTGCGACGATTCGGTAGTGACCGAAAGTCTGGCCGATCATCCCAGCCCGCCGCCTCCGCCCGCGATATTAGCATTGGCAAGGCGCAACCCCGCAGCGCGAAGACGGCGCATGTTCCTGTTGGGCCACCGGTTGCGCGGCCTCGGTCGCTGTGCTACTTTCCCCCGCGGAAGATCCTCGAGCGATTCTCCGTGAAAGCCAGCGAGCTTTTGAAACCTGCCAATCGCGAAGAAGCGGAGCTTCTCGATCAGCTCGACCTCAAACGCCTGCCTCAGCACCTGGCCGTCATCATGGACGGCAACGGACGCTGGGCCGAGAAGCGCCATCTCCCGCGCGTGGCCGGGCATCGCGCGGGCGTCAAAGCGGCTCGCGAGGTGATCGAAACATGCGCGCGATTGAAGTTGCCGTATCTGACCCTCTACGCCTTCTCGCTCGAGAACTGGCGGCGGCCGCAGGCCGAAGTGGACTTCTTGATGCGCCTGCTCCGGGAATATCTGAAGCGCGAGCTGCCAGCGATCCATAAGAACAACATTCGGCTGTTGGTCATCGGCCGGCCCGAGCAGCTGCCCGAAGGCGTCCGCAAAGACCTCCAGCACGGAATGCGCCTGACCGCTCGCAACAGCGGCATGAAACTCGTCGTGGCGCTCAACTACGGCGGCCGCGCCGAGCTGGTGGACGCCTTCAACGCCATGCTCGACCACATCCGCTCGAACGGTCTCTCCGCTTTTCACGCCGACGAGCAAACCATCTCCGAGCGCCTGTACACAGCGGGGCTGCCCGATCCCGATCTCCTGATCCGTACCAGCGGAGAGATGCGCGTCAGCAATTTCCTCCTCTGGCAAATCGCGTACGCGGAGATCTACGTCACCGAGACGCTGTGGCCGGACTTCTCGCGGGCGCGGTTGCTCGAGGCGCTCGTGGACTTCCAGAAGCGCGAGCGCCGCTACGGTGGTCTGAGCTCTGCACACGGACGCTCCGCTGTAACACAGGGCTGAGGCCGAATGCTGAAACGCATCCTCACGGCAGCGGTGCTGATCCCCATCGTTCTCGCTTTGGTCTGGTGGGGGCCTCCGTTGCTGGTCGCAGCAGCCGCGGCCATCGTGGCCGCGGGGGCGCTCGTTGAGTTCTTCCGATTGGCCGAGCGCATGGGGCTTCGAGGGTTCAGGAAATGGACCCTGGCGTGCGCCGTTGGCCTGTTCTACGCGCAATACTCGCTCGGCGCCGCAGAAATCCACTCGTACCGCTTTGGCGAGGCCCTCATCCGGCGGAGTGCGGGAATCGACGTTTCCATCGAGGCGGTGCTGCTGGTCTTTTTGTTCGGCGCCGCCGCCATCGGGCTTTTCACCAAGCGCCCCTTGCAGGATGTCCTGCCGGCTATTGCTGTAAGCTCCGCTGGCCTGGTGGTGATCGCGCTCCCATTCAGCTATCTGGTGCGCATAGACCAAGTGGGTAGCGTCGGCCGGCAGTTAGTCTTTCTTACGCTGACGCTCGTCTGGGCTGGAGACGTACTTGCCTATTTCGTCGGGCGCTTTGCCGGGCGGCTTCCCATGGCTCCTGCGCTCAGTCCCAAGAAAACCTGGGAAGGGGCGGCGGCGAACCTCCTGGCCTCGCTGCTTGTGGGCGCGGCGTTCGCGCGCTGGCTCGATCTCGAGGTGGTCGGGATGCTGGTCGTCGCGGGTCTTGCCAACATCGCGGGACAGATGGGCGACTTGATCGAATCGGCTTACAAGCGGGGCGCGGCGGTGAAGGACTCGGGCGGCCTGCTCCCCGGACACGGCGGCGTGCTCGACCGCATCGACAGCCTCATCTTTGCCGCCCCGGTGGTCTGGGCGGCCTGGCTGTGGATGCGCTGACCGCCGCGGATATCGCCGCGGTGCAGTGAACCACTCGGATCGATGGTCCGGTGCGCTAGCGAACCATCTCGATGGCTTCGCGCACGTGGTGGCGAGCCTGGTCAATGTGCTCGAGAGCTCGCTGCTGCAGGCCCTGCGATGCCGGGTCGTCCTCTTCTTGCGCCACATCGTTTCGTGCATCGTCGATGAGTTCGAGGGCCTTGCGCAGCCGGCCCGCCCAGGGGAGAGTGCGGTCGATGGGCGGGTGATCGTTCAAGTCTTTGCCGTCGTTGATGGAGGCCTTCTTGATTTCGTCGATGGCTTTATCGATGCGATGGCGCGCTTCCTTCTCCTGCTCGCGCAGTTCGCCGCCATCCGGACGGTTGAGTAACGCGCGCGCGTATCGCAGGTCGGACAACGCGTGCAGGTAGCGCGGGTGCTCTCGCGGCGGTGTCGTGCTGGCGCGAGCTCCAAGTCCCGGAACCAAAGCCGCCACCGCGGCGGCCAGCAAAATCCTATTGTAAAGACTCATGGTGTCTGCTCCTCAGAGTGGCATCTAGTGTCGCGTCTCGGAAATACGTGAAACAGGTCCGAGTAGGGGCGCAGCATGCTGCGCCCGCTTGATGCGAGTTATTTGCCCGACGCAACACTAGAAACAGCGGGCCTAATATAGCACCACTGCGTGGCGCCGAGGTTCCGCCGTTGCCAAGAGCGCAATAGCCTGTCGAGGTTTCCTCGCCCCGTCTGGCCAACCTTCGGTGTCGAGCCGCTTAATCAGTGTTCAATCGCCCCGGCAATCCGATAAGATGGCGTGTGCTCCGGACCTCTGGAATGTGCCGAGATACATGAAACGAATCGCCATACTCGGTTCCACCGGCTCGATTGGGCGTCAGTGTTTAAGCGTGGTCGAGTCCTTGCCCGGCGAGTTCGAGGTCGTGGCGCTGGCTGCGGGCGCGAATATCGCCCTTGCCGCCGAGCACGTGGCCAAGCACCATCCCCGGCTCGTCTCGGTCGCGACCGAAGCGGGTGCGCGTGCCTTGTGTCATGCGCTGGAAGGTCTGCGCACTGGCAAGCCCCTCGAGATTCTCTACGGCGCCGAGGGCCTGGAGCGCATTGCCACCCACCCGGACGCGGACATCGTAGTTTCGGCCGCAGTTGGCGTCGTGGGGTTGCCTGCGACGTACAAAGCCATCGAGAACGGCAAGACCATTGCTCTCGCCAACAAAGAGGTGCTGGTCGCGGCCGGCGAAGTCGTGATGGCTGCCGTCCAGCGTCACGGCGTCACGCTTCTGCCGGTGGATAGCGAACACAACGCCATTCATCAGTGCTTGCGCGGGGGCCAGCGCAAGGAGGTGAGGCGTCTGGTCCTGACCGCCTCTGGCGGGCCCTTCCGCAAAACACCTGCCTCGAAGCTGGCCCAAGTAAGCCCCAAGCAGGCCTTGGCGCATCCAAACTGGAAGATGGGACAGCGCATCACCATCGATTCGGCCACGCTGATGAACAAGGGTTTCGAGGTGATCGAAGCGCACTGGCTCTTCGGCATGGACCTGGATCAAATCCACGTGGTGATCCATCCGCAGTCCACGATTCATTCGATGGTGGAATTTGTCGATGGTTCAATCCTGGCACAGCTCGGCCCAACGGACATGCGCATGCCCATCCAATATGCGCTAACCTATCCACAGCGCGTCCCGTCGAACGGATGTGCGCTGGATTGGAGCGCGCTGCGAAAGCTCGATTTCCAAGATGTGCCGGCGCGCAAGTTCCCATGTCTGGCGCTGGCCCGGGAAGCGCTGCGGCAGGGAGGTCCGTTGCCCTGCGCGCTCAACGCCGCCGACGAGATCGCCGTGGCCGCGTTTCTGGAGCGGCGGCTGCCCTTTCCGGGAATCGCGGCGGTGATCGAACGCGTCCTGGATCGCGTGCCGCGCACCGCCCTTCACTGCATCGGTGATGTGCTGGCGGCCGACACCGAAGCGCGGCGTCTGGCTCGTCTCGAGGTTGAGCGGGAAAAAGCTAGAACTTAAACCGAGGGTCCATGGCGAGTCTCCAAAACGGCTTAATCGCACTTCTATCGGTCAGCGTCGTCCTCGGCATCATGATCTTCGTCCACGAGTGGGGGCATTTCGTCGCCGCAAAGCTCTTGGGCGTGCGCGTGGACGTGTTTTCTTTCGGGTTTGGCACGCGCCTGTTCGGCGTGAAACGCGGCGACACGGACTATCGTGTCAGCGCCCTGCCCCTCGGCGGCTACGTGCGCATGGCCGGCGACAATCCCGTGGAAGCCCGCACCGGGGCGCCGTACGAGTTTCTCTCCAAGCCGCGTTGGGCGCGCTTTCTGATCGCCATCGCCGGCCCCTTCATGAATATCCTGCTCGCATTCTTCATCTTTTGGGGGATTTCCTGGTTCCTAGGCGTTCCGATACCGGACTACTCCCGCCAGGCACCCGACGTGGCGGCTGTTCCTCAGCATGTAGCAGTTGCCCCGGCCGTCCTGCCGGGCGACCGCATTGTCTCCGTCAACAATGTGAACACGCCGACTTGGAGGCAAGTGTACGAGGAACTGTCCAAGCTGAAGCCTGGCGACTCCGTCGCTCTGGTTGTCTCCCGCCAAGGCGCCTCCGAGACTCTTAGCGAAAGGACTCCCGCTGGACCCGTGGCCGACTGGTCAGAGCTGGTGGGGTTCCCTCAGGAAGCGCCGGTGGCGGGAGACGTGGGCATTGATACGCCCGCGGAAAAGGCGGGAATCAAGGTCGGCGACACGTTCGTTTCCATTGACGGAAGGCCTGTGACCACCTGGATGCAACTTCCCGACTACGTGCGCAATTCCGACGGGCATCAGATCCAATTCGTGCTCAGCCGCGGCTCTCAAAAGATCCAATTGGGCGTCGCGCCGATCAAGGGCATGACTCCCGACGCGCCGGAAACCTGGCAAATCGGCGTGCTTCCCAAGATGAAAGACGACTACGAGAGGCAGGGCTTCGCCCAGTCGTTCACTCAGGGTCTGCACGCGACGGGAAAAGGTATTGGCGAGATCGGTGTCGTGCTCGGCGGTCTTTTTACCGGCAAAGTGTCGGTCCGGCAACTGCAGGGCGTGGTGGGCATCGCGCGCGAGTCCGGACGCGCCGCACAGCGCGGCAAGCTTGATCTCCTCATGCTCATGGCCGTAATCAGCCTGAACCTGGGACTCCTGAACCTGCTGCCCATCCCCATTCTCGACGGCGGTCACGTGCTGCTTCTGGCCATCGAGACAACGCTGCGGCGCGACTTGAGCGTTGCCGTAAAGGAACGCTTCGTCCAGGTCGGCCTGGTTTTCTTGCTCGGCATCTTTGCGTTTGTGATGTACAGCGACATCCTCAAGCTGATTCAAAGCCACTAGCCGCGAATTGCGGCGATTTCCGCCGTGCCTGCTTCGGCCGTTTGCCAACGTCTGGTTTGGTATAATGTGGCTTCGAGCTGCAACCGTGTCCGCCACCCCCGCACATCGCGTCTCCACCGGAGAGCGCATCAATGCGCACGAGCCGCCGGGCCGCCTTCAGCAGGAATTGGGTAAGCGCGGCATCCGCCTCACGCGGCAGCGCCGCGTGCTCGTCCAGGTGATCGAAAGCGCGCCGCGCCATCTCGATGCCGACGAAATACTCGACCGTGCGCAGAAGCTCGACGCCAACATCACCCGCGTCACCGTCTATCGCACCCTCGAAATGCTGAAGCATCAGGGCTTGATCGACGAGCTCGATCTCCTGCACCTGCGCGGCCATCGCCACTTCTACGAAACACACGGGCCTCGCGACCACATCCACGTCGCCTGCCTGCGCTGCGGCAAGGTCCGCGAAGTGGAGAGCCCTCTCTACGAAGACCTGATGAAGCAGATCTCCTCCGACTGCGAGATCGAAGTCACGGTCGCGCGCACCGAAGTTGGGGGGTACTGCGCGGCTTGCCGCAAGGCGATGCGCTAGGCATCCCATTTACCGTTCCGCGCGGATTCCTTCGCTCTCAAAGTACTCCTTCGCGCGTTCGATATCCTTGAGCACCTGTTTGCGCAGCGCGTCCGGCCCCGCAAATTTCTGTTCCTCTCGCAGGCGGGCTCGGAAGCGGATCTCCATGGCCCCGCCGGTCAAGCTCTCCTGAAAATCAAAAAGGTGGGACTCGATGGCCAATTTCGCTCCGTCGAAAGTCGGCCGCACGCCCACGTTCGTCGCCGATCGGTACTTCTTGCCTGCCACCAGCGTCTCGGTCGCATAGACACCGTTCTTCGGCAGGCATTCCTGCTCGGTCGCAAGATTCAGCGTCGGCACAACAAGCTTTCTCCCCTGACCCGCGCCCGGCCGAATTTCGCCCTCCAGCTCGAACGGCCTTCCGAGCAGCTTCTCTGCGTCTTCCACACGTCCTTCGCGCACCGCCTGGCGAATCGCCGTGCTGGACACCACCACGCCATCCCAAATCACCGGCGGCACCACTTCCACCTCGAACCCCCAATCCCGGCCGAGCCCGCTGAGCAGCTTTACGTCGCCCGCCTGCTTGTGCCCGAAGCGGAAATCCCCGCCGACCAGCACGGCCCGCGCTCGGATGGCTTCGACAAGAAACTGCTGCACGAAATCCTGCGGCCCGACCCGAGCCACCTGTGCGTCAAACGCAACCACCAGGACAGCGTCAATTCCGGCCGTCTCAAAGGCGCGCAGCCGCTGCTTGAGCGTTCCCAGCAGCGGCGGCGCCGATTCCGGCCGCAGCACGCGCGCCGGATGGGGATGGAACGTCAGAACCGCGCTGCCTAAATCCTGCTGGCGCGCGCGTTCCACGACTCGCCGCAATATCTCCTGATGTCCGCGATGTACGCCGTCGAAGTTGCCGATCGTCGCGGCGACGGGCTTTCGCGACGCGCCCAGACGCTCGATCCAGGCTTCCGCGGAGTGCAGTGTCACCAGTGCCATTAGAGTTCCGCCTCGAGCTTCAGCCCGTCGTAGGAGAGCCGCACGTTGGCAGGGAGCTTGGCATTTGTCGCCGCGTGCCCCAGGTCGTGGCAGATGTGCGTGAACCACGCTCGCGCGGGTTTCAACTCTTCTACTAACGCCAGCGACTGCTCGACGTTCGAGTGCATCGGATGCGGCACATATCGCAACGCGTCGAGAATGAAATGGTCGAGCCCGCGAAGCAAGCGCTTGGATTCCTCCGGCACTTGGCTAAAGTCGGTCAGATAGGCCACGCGCCCGGCGCGAAAACCCAGCACCGGCGTCCTCCCGTGCATCGCGGGAATCGGCAGGATCTCCATCCCGGCCAGCTCGAACGGCCCGTTGATCCCGTGCAACTCGACTCCGGGAAGGGAACTCTCGGTCGGCCCGTCTTCGAAGATATAGGCGAACGTGCGCCGCAGGATCGCCAGCGTCGCCTCCGAGGCGTGCACCGGGACCACGCCCCCCTGCTTCAGATTGTAGGGGCGAATATCGTCGAGCCCCAGGATGTGGTCGGCGTGTCCGTGCGTGTAGAGAATCGCGTCGAGCCGGTCGATCCGCTCGCGCATGGCCTGGAGACGAAAGTCGGGCGTGGTGTCGATCACCACTTTGCGGCCCCCGTAGGAGAGCAACACCGAAGGGCGCGTCCGTTTATCGAGGGGGTCCTTCGATTCGCAGACGGCGCAATGGCATCCGAGCGTTGGAACGCCCATGGATGTTCCCGATCCAAGCACCGTCAACTGAAGGAGCGGCATTTCAGATGGAGGTCGCGGCGAGATCGAATGGATTCGTCGGGGCGGGAGGGCGTCGGCTCACGGTCAAGTTCTTACGATTTCGCTTTGGCTTTTTTGGCCATCGCTTCGCTGGCGGCTTTGGAGATCTCCATGAACGTCAGCTTCAAGCTGCCGATCACCTCGACCAGCAGATCGTCGTCCGCTCTCGCGAGGTTCCCGCTCGTTTTTTCCCGAAGCGCATCGAGCATGTCGATCATCTCCCGGGCGCCCTCGAGGTCCACGAACGGCCGGCCGGTGCTGGGATCGGCCACCCCCCCAAGCATGGCCGCGGCATTGCGCGTGAGGAAATCGACGAGCATCTGGAAGGCCTGCGACGCCTGTTTCGTCTCGGCGGCCGCCGTGGATGTTTCCCTTCCCGCGCCCTGCCCCGCAGCCTGATCGTCCGCCAGCAGAGCCGAGTCTTTGGTGGATGGGCGTTCGCTTGCGGTTGTGGCCGGCTGCGCGGCCTGCGGGCGAGTGGCGGCGGCTTGTTCTTCGCGGCGTTCCTGCTCGATGGCGTCCTTCCGAAGTTCTCCCTCTTCGGTAAACAGGCGCCGGTCGATTACCCTGAATGTCTCGCCCTGCTTCGATTCCGCCAATCGACTCGCTCCCGTGCTCGCTCTCGAACGTCGAAAAGCCAGTTTAGCACCGCCCTCTGGCCCCCACAAGACAAGCGGCGCTCTGAAGCAGCGTCCTGTTTTATCGGAATGGCTGTGAGGCGCGAGGGATTGACGGGGGCATCTTCTGCCGGGAACGATTTTCTTCTTAGGTCTCAACTCTTGGCAGGGCGCCCTTCTCTTCGGCCAGCAGGCCCGCCACAAGCAATGCAGCGCCGCTGAAGGCCAGCGTATCCACCAGGTAGTTGATCCCTTGGCCGATGTCGGAGGCGTTCGCAACCATGATGGGCAGATAGACGATCAACACGATGACGAAAGTGAAAGTCCCCAGCCACGCCGCGGCCTGCCGCGCCCTCCAATTGAAGGCCATGCTCAGGCCCGACGCAACCAGCGCCGCGCCTGTCAAATAGGCCAGAAACGCCTGCGCCGGAATCCAGGACGGATTAAGCCGCTCCAGGGGAACCACCGGCACGAACTGGGGATGCAGGAAGTGTTCTACGCCGAATACGACGGCAACGACGGCAATGATGGAACGCACCAGTATCGCCAGGCCGTGCTTGGGCCAATCGTCGGCCCGCGCGGCCGCACAGGCCAATGCTCCAGCACTGAACGATAAATCCCTCAGGAGGACCGCCAAAGCGAATCGGTCTCTAACGTCTGTCGCCAGATTGGGTACGTGCATGAGCAGAACGAATGAGAAAAGCATGGCGCTCAACAGGGTGGCAGCCAGGACCGAGTACTTCTCTAGGATGATGCTCAGCGCGGCCGCGATCAGCGCGGCGCCCACAAAGTAGGCCCAGAACAAATGGAAGGGAATCCAACGCGGCACCAGAGTGGCGACGAAATCGGCGGTGATAAAGTGATCCGTTCCGAATACTCCCATGGGGAGAGCCAAGAACAACGGGCCGAAGGCTACGGCCCGGTCTATCCCGTGCTTGGGCGAACCATCGCCCTTTAGAACCCGGTCGAGCCCAAGGATCAAGAGAACGGCTCCGGTGAAGTATGGCCAGAGGAAAAGAGGCGGAGCTGGAAAGGCTCCGGCGCGTTCGACCCACATGACAACGCAGAAGAGTCCCATTCGGCCGCCGATCCCCGCGCCAAAGCTTCAATTTCACGCCCGGAACTGCCACGCGCAATAACCACTTGAGGCCAGAATCACATGACCAGTCGCACAGGGGCGCGCACGGCTTTCATTGACTTGCTTCGGGGCCGCCGTGTGGGGAGAGCAGCTTCTTGAGTCGGCGGAGGGCGTCGGGTATTTCTGCCGCGGGGGTGCTTCCAAATCCCAGGATGAATCCCCTGCGGGAAGGCTTCCCGAAATATGCGGGAGACAGAGGCGCGAGCCAAAGCCTCTCGCGGGCGGCGCGCCGCGCCAGTTCCGTGTCGCGAAAGCGCTTCCCCAGCGCCACGACCAGATGCATGCCCGCCTCCGATCCAAGAACGGCTGCGCCCGCTCCCAATTCCTTGTTGATGCTCGCGACTAACACCGCTCGCCGTTCGCTGTAGAGCAACCGCATCCTGCGAATGTGCCGCGCGAAATGGCCCTCGTTGATGAAGTCGGCGAGCACGGCCTGGTGAAGGTACGGCGGCCCCAGGTCCATGGCGTGGCGGATCGCGGCAAACCGCCCGACGAGATCCTGCGGAATCACCAGAAATCCGATCCGCAGTGACGGGAAAAGAGTCTTGCTGAAGGTTCCCGCGTAGATCACCCGAGCGTTGTGATCCAGGCCCTGCAACGACGCAACGGGCATGGCGCCGTAGCGGTATTCGCTGTCGTAGTCGTCCTCGACGATCCATGCGCCCGCGGCTTCCGCCCAGTCCAGCAGCTGGAGACGCCGCGAAGCGCTCATTGTCGCCCCGAGCGGGAATTGATGCGAGGGCGCCACAAACGCGGCGCGCGCATGGCGGCAGCGCCGGATGCCCTCGGTCACATCGATCCCTTCGCCGTCCACGGGCACAGGTATCAAACGGCAGCCGCCGGTCCTCAGGACATGCCCCGTCAGCCAGTAGCCCGGCTCCTCCACCCAGACGGAACTTCCCGCGTCGAGAAGGACGCGCGCGGAGATCTCCAGCGCCTGCTGCGAACCGCCAACTATCATCACCTGCTCCGGGTCGCAGCGCACGGCGCGAGCCGTTCTCAGGTACGAGCAGATGGCCTCGCGCAGCCGCTCGGAACCCAAAGGACTGCCATAGCGGAGGTCGCTGGCGCGGGGATTCCGGCAGTGACGCAGAACCAAGTGCGACCATACCCGAAATGGAAACTGATCGTATGCCGGCTCGCCTATGCTGAACGCTCCCACACCGCCGAGCCAGGGCAGGGTATCGTAGGGAGGAAGCCGCAGTGCACGCTGCGCGATTCTCCGCGGCGCCGCACCACCAGGCCGGGAACGCATCGCTCGCTGCTGGCTGAGGACGATCTGGTCCGGCAGGGAGCTGCGAATGAATGTCCCCGACCCCTGGCGAGCCTCAATATACCCCTCGGCTAGCAGCTGAGAGTACGCTGCGAGGACCGGAATTCGAGAAATCTTCAACTCGGAAGCCAACCCTCGCGTAGAAGGAATCTGCTGCCCGGGTCGTAGGTTGTGGTTGACGATCAGTTCACGATAGGCGTCATAGATTTGCCGGTGCAAGGGCTCGCGGTTGCCGCGATGCACGGCGATGACCGGTGCGAAGGTGCTGGAGGCCCTCTTCATTCCCTGGATTATAGTGGTCATACCCATACGCCATTAGATGGATGTTTTCAGCGACCACCCTGTTGCCTGGCCGGAAGGCAGACCTCCATGGAGATGCTCCTGCAACTGCAACCTCCCTGCAGGCTGAGGCCCGCCGAGCGCCAGCGTTCGCTTGCCACTCCGCGTCGCGCGCTGTAAATTGCTTTGCTACACAGGAATGAACGGACCCATCGTGCCGCCGCGCCGCCGCCGCTTCCGCCCGAAACCCGCGGGGAATCCTCCTCGCCAGCCGAAGAAGCGGCGAGCAAGGCCGCGCGGAGCTGTGCGCGCAGCGATTTCGATCAGCAGGCGCGATCGGCTTGCCGGGAGATGGTTCGCGAAGCTCGTGGCTCTCCAGGCGCGCCTGCGGGGGCCCCGCGGCTGTCCCTGGGATCGCGAGCAATCCCACGAAACTCTTCGAAAATTCCTCATCGAGGAAACCTACGAAGTGCTCGACGCCATGGAATCGCACGATGCCCAAAAGTTCTGCTCCGAGCTGGGCGATCTGCTCCTGCAGATCGTCTTCCACTCCATCCTGGCCGAGGAATCCGGTCGCTTCAACATGAGCGAGGTCATCGCATCCGTTCACGCCAAGATGATTCGACGGCATCCGCATGTCTTTGGCGGCGTGAGGGCGAAAACTTCCGCCGATGTCTTGAAGAATTGGGAGCAACTGAAGGCCGAAGAGCGCCGCGACGCGCCCTTTACCCGGCAGAAGCTGGGCGCGACCGCGGCCGGCTCCCTGTTGGACGCCGTGCCGCGCTCTCTGCCTGCCGTCCTTGAAGCCTTTCAGCTCACCCAGCGCGCTTCCCACGTGGGCTTCGACTGGGACGATCTCGCCGGCATCCTCGACAAGCTCGACGAAGAAAAACGCGAGCTGCACGAGATCGCTGACGCCTCCTCAAAGAACGGAAAGCCCCGCTCCGCCAGGAAGGAAGAGGAAGTCGGGGATCTCCTGTTCGCGGCTGTGAACATCGCCCGGTTCCTGGGCGTCGATCCGGAGCTTTCGCTCAAGAAAGCGAATCGCAAGTTCAAGAAACGCTTCGCCTGGATGGAAGCTGCCGCGGCGCGCCAAGGGACTCGCTTTGCGGAACTCCCGCGAGCGCGAATGGAAGAGTTGTGGGACGCCTCGAAGCAAATGCATGCGCGCCAGGTGCGCCGATGAGCGCCGCAACGATTCACATCCGCCATTGCGAGAAGCTTGGCGAATACGAAGAATGCGTGCGCCTGGAGCTGAGCACCTGGGGCGAGCAGATCACCGTGCCCTCTGCGATATTCGTCGTCGCGCACCACTCGGGCGGGCAGATTCTGGGCGCTTTCCAGGGCCAGCGGCTCGTTGGTTTTACGCTCGCGCTCGCAGGATTTCGCTTGGGACAACCCTTCCTTCACTCCCATATGACCGCCGTCTTGCCCGAATTTCAGAACCGCGGAGTCGGCCGGCAGCTCAAGCTTTTTCAGCGCGAAGATGCGCTCCGGCGCGGCATCCGGCTGATTGAATGGACCTTCGATCCTCTCGAACTGAAGAACGCGCACTTCAATCTCGTGCGCCTCGGCGCGATCGTGCGCCGCTACCTCCCCAATTGCTACGGTCTCACCGAGAGTCCGCTCCACGCAGGCCTCCCCACCGACCGTCTGGTCGCGGAATGGTGGATCGATTCGGCGCGCGTCGAAGCGATCGTAGCGGAGAAGCCTATGCCGCTTGCCTCCCTCGAGCGCATCTCCATTCCATCGAGCATCGGCGAGCTGAAGAGCCGCGACCGCGAAGCGGGAGCACAGGTGCAGGCGCAAGTGCGGAGCCGCTTCCTCGCGTGCTTCTCCAAGGACTACGCCGCCACCTACTTCGAATCGCGCGGTGCGACATCCGATTACCTTCTCGAGGCGGCGGACTCCGTCGCCGGCCTGCGGCTGCCGCCGGCGGCCGCGGAAGCCGGGGCGCACGTATAGCATGCGCGTCCGCAAGATCACCCTCCGCGAAGTGCATTTGGACCTCATCGCTCCCTTCGAGACCAGCTTCGGCGTTTCCACGCGCCGCCGCATTCTCTTGATCGAGGCGGACGTGGACGGCGCCAGCGGATGGGCAGAGTCCACTGCGGGCGAGGACCCTTTCTATTCCTACGAGACCGTGGAGACCGCCTGGCACATCATCCGCGACTTTCTTTGGCCCATGCTGCGGGGCAGGGAACTGACGGCCGCGACCGAGCTGTGGGATCTTTTTGCGCGGGTCCGCGGCCACAACATGGCCAAGGGAGGCCTGGAAACCGCCGTTTGGGACGCAGAAGCGAAACTCAAGAACCTGCCGCTTTGGAAACTGCTCGGCGGCACGCGCGAAGAGATTCCTTGCGGTGTTTCCATTGGCATCCAGCCGGATGTGCCCACGCTTCTGGCCAAGAGCGAGAAGGAGCTGGCGGCGGGCTATCAACGCATCAAGATCAAGGTCAAGCCCGGCTGGGACATCGAGCCGGTGCGGGCGCTGCGCGAGCGTTTCCCGCGCATCCGTCTCATGGTGGACGCCAACTCCGCCTATCGCCTCGACGATTTGCCGCTGCTCCAGCAACTCGACGATTTTCATCTGATGATGATCGAGCAGCCGCTGGGATGGGACGACATCCACTCGCACGCGAAGATGCAGAAGCAGCTGGCCACGCCGATTTGCCTCGATGAATGCATCCACGATGAATCCCACGCGCGCGCCGCCATTGAAATCGGCGCCTGCCAGATCATCAACATCAAGCTCGGCCGCCTGGGTGGGCACGCTTCCGCGCGGCGGGTTCACGATTTCTGCCAGTCCAGGCAAGTGCCGGTGTGGTGCGGAGGCATGCTCGAATCCGGCATCGGACGCGCGCACAACATCGCCATGTCCACGCTCGCCAATTTCACGCTTCCCGGCGACGTTTCCGCCAGTCGGCGGTATTGGCACGAAGACATCATCGCCCCCGAAGTGGAGGTCTCGCCGCAAGGGACCATTCGCGTCCCCTCGGCTGCGGGAATCGGCTACGCTCCCCGCCTGGATCGCATCCAGGCGCTCACTCGCCGCCACGAGGTCCTCGGCTAAGGGTGGACTCGCCGGCCGCCACTCCGATAAATGCCCCCGCCAGGCGGCCCAGTTCCTTCCTTCTCTTTCTGGCGCTGGCCGCGCTGCTCGTGATGTGGTCGGTGAATTATCTGGCAGCCAAGTTCGCCCTTGAGCATTTCGACCCGCTCACGCTCGCAGTATTTCGGCTTGTCTTTGCCGTTCCCTTCATCCTGCCGGTTTACCTCTTCCATAGAGCGCGTACGCCCTTGCGTCGTGAGGATATTTGGCTGCTGGTGTGGCTCGCCCTCTTTGGCGTTGTGCTGAACCGCGGCGGCTTCGTGATTGGCCTGGCGTACACCACGGCGGGGCATTCGTCGGTGATCCTTGCGGTCGGCCCCATCGTGATTCTTCTCCTCGCCAGCGCCCTTAAACTGGAGGCGCTGACCTTGGGGAAGGCGTGCGGCATGGCCCTTTCGTTCACGGGCGTGGCGATTCTCGCGGTCGAAAACGGATTACAGTTGCGCTCGGCTACGCTGGCCGGCGACTTGATTACGCTCACCGCTTCCACGGGCTTTGCCATCTGGACCGTGCTGGGGAAGAAACTAGCGAAGCAGTACGACACGATTTCGATGAACTTCTTCAATATCGCCATGGGCGCAGCGCTGGTCCTGCCGCTCGCAGTCCGTCAGGGCCTGCGGCTCGATTGGGCGCGCGTGGGGTGGCAGGGTTGGGCGGGTCTGCTGTACATGACGGTGGTGAGCTCGGTGGCGGCGTACCTGCTGTTCTACTGGGCGCTGCAGCACATGGATGCGTCGCGCGTGGCGGCTACGAATTATTTTCAGCCGGTGGGAGCAATTCTGTTGGCGGCCATTTTCCTCGGCGAACGCCCTACCGCTCATCTTCTCATCGGCGCGGCGCTGGTGTTGCTCGGGGTCTATCTCGCCGAACGCGGCGCGTCGAGTGAACGCGCAGGAGCTCTCAGTTCGGGTTAGCAAACTCTCCGCTCGTCAGGCGGCGCCATTCCTGCCAGCGCTGTTTGAGCTGTGGAACGATGGATTCAAGATTGCGCCGCGCGTTGTCGCGGCTGGTCATCGGCCAACGAAACGACACCGACCAGATGCCCCAACGATGGGCTTCAAACGCGGCCGCCTGCGCGAAGTACGGGCTCACGGAAACGGCCCAAATCAATCCCGCCCGGCTGCCATCGGGCGCCACCACGAAGGCGTCCCCGAAGGCGCTCGGCGCCGCTTCGAAGTCCGTAATCTTCCCGAGCTGGAAGCCGTCGATGCACACATCCTCGAGAATTGGGCATCCCTCGTAAACCGGTGTGCGCGCCCGCCAGGCGCGAAACGAAGCATCATCGAGTCCCGTGTCGTAAATCGCACCGAGCCCGGAGATCTGCGTCCCATTCGCTTCTTGCTCGCGTGTGTTCATCGCATCACCCCTTGCATCTTCCGCTTGATTCGACTTCCACCTCACGTCGCTCATTGCAGCACTCACAGGATTGGCGCGCTTTCCAGATACATCAGGACCTTCAACTTGTTGCCGACTTTGGCCTGGATTTGGGCTTTGTCGCTTTCCACTTCGCTGCCCCATCGAACGAAGGCTGGGATCGAAAGGGATGCTGTGTCGTCAGCAGTTCGCGATCGGCCGCCCATCTTCGCGCCGCTCAACCGAGGCGGGTGGAGAAAGAACCCGAAGCTCATGCAAGCGATGATTGCTGCAGCCTGTGTCGCTTTCGTTGCTTTCATCTCGGCCTCCTTCGTGCGCTGGAGTCTCCAACAAGCGGGAAAACGTTTCAATGCGCAAGAGATAATCTCTGTGTGAGCAGGAAGTGACCTGCTAGCGTATTGAAGACAATGGTGTTATGCAGCCGATGGGCATCGGCCCGAGCTCCCGGTGAGGCAAGTCCGGCCCTTACTGCTTGCCGACGGCCACCAGCGCGACTCCTACGCACACGAGGAGAACCCCAAGCCAGCGCTGCCGGGATACGCCTTCGCCGAGGAACAGCTTTCCTCCCAGCGTGCCCACCGCGTAGCTGAGCGCCGTTGCTGGAAACACGAAGCTGACCTTGGCGACCGAGAGCATACCCAGCAGCGCGAAGAAGGCTGTTGCCATTAGGGCGATGCCCAGCCAGAACCAAACTTGCAGCATAGCCCCCCCGATCGTGCGGGCAATGGAGCGGGGACGGAAGTCCGTGATTTCACCGACGGTCTTCATGGCGTGGGCCATGCACATCTCGCCGGCGGTGCCGCCAAAGACGATCAGCACGTACAGGACGAATCCGGCCACGGTTAGCGCTCCTTTGTTCGCGGGTGCGTGTGCCCGACGATGAATACGCCCACGGAGATAATCGCGACGCCCGCCCATCGCGTCGGTGTGATCGCCTCGTGCAGGACGAACCGCGCAAGCAGCGTGATCAGCAGGCTGGAAATCGACGACGCGGGCTGCACGTAGCTATAGTCCGCCCAAGAAAGCACCGTGAGGTAGGCCACGAAGAACGCGAGCAGCAGGCCGATTCCGAGCCAGATCGCACCCGACGTGAAGGCGCGAAAGAAAAAACCGAAGACCTCGGCTGGCGTGAAACGGGCCACCGCAGGAATCTGTTTCATGCCCTTGCCGAGGAACATGTTCCCGAGCGGCGCCAGCGACACCATGATGACGATCAGCGTGACTGTCTTCAGGTGCAGGCCCGGCGAAGCGTGCGGGGAGCGCTGCTCAGTAGGCGTCAAAATTGTTGTTGTTGTCCCCGTGCGAGCGCTGCGAAAGCTTCCGTTGAGAGAAATTGACGATCCACGAGGCGATGTCGGCTTGACTGTTGGGCAACGGCAGCCGTTTGAGCATGGACTTCCAGCTGTAGAACTTGAGGTACATTTCCTGAACGCTCTTCTCGAGCTCTCCTGCGGTGAAGTTCTTGGGCTTGATGTGGCAGAACTCGCCCGGGAAGCGTCCGATGTCTTCCATCCGGAGAATGCGGTCTTCCTGCTTCATCCTTTCGTAAAACATCGTCCCCTTCTCCGGGCACAGGATGTTGAAATAGGCGACCGGGACCTTCTCTCGCTCTAGGAACTCCAGCGTGGATCGAAACACGTCCCGCGTCTCCGTGTCCCACCCGAAGATGAAATTCAGAGAATAGCTGATTTCGCGCTTGCGCAGGTTCTCCAGCATCTCGTGGTACTTGTCCACTTTGTTGAACTTCTTGTTCATGCCCTTGAGCGTTTCCGTGCTGATGCTCTCGATGCCCATGTTGACGTGCAACAGCCCGCTGCGCTGAGCCAGGTCCATGTACTCGTCGTCGTAGCACAGAAACGACGTCCACAGCGCCGACCACCGCAGCTTTAGCGGAATCATCGCTTCCATCAATTGCATGGCGTGGGCGCGCTTGCCGCCGAAGTCGCTGTCGCCAAAGAACACATTCCTCGAGCCGCAGTGCTTGATTTCCTCGATCACGTCCTCGACCGGGCGCACGCGAAACCCGCCGCCCAGATAGAGCCGCTCCGAGCAGAATTCACACTGCATGGGGCATCCGCGCGAGGACATCAGCGTAAACGTCTTGAACGGGCCGTACCGGTTCAGGTTGAGCATGTCCCAGCGAGGCAAAGGCAGCCTGGCAATGCTGGGCATCTGCGGTCCGCGGTACACTTTTTGCAGGCGTCCGGCAGCCGCATCCTGCAGCATCTGCGACCACACCTGCTCGCCTTCGCCGATTCCGATCGCATCGCAATGCTCGGCCGCTTCTTCGGGGTAAAACCAGACGTGTGGACCGCCCATGATGACCGGGATGCTGCGGTCTCGAAACTGGCGCGCCACGTCGTACCCGCGCTTCGAGTGCACCGTCCACGTGGTTATCGCCACCAGGTCCGTCTTCGCGTCGAAGTCGACGTCCTGGATTTGCTCGTCCACCAGCGTGATATCCCATCCCGCGGGGGTGAGCGCCGCGAGGTAGGGAAGCGACAGCGGAACCAGCGCCCGGCGCTTTGACTTGAAGACGCTTCGATCCGCTTTGGAATGGTAGTGCGAAGGCTGGATGATCAGAATCTTGTTGCTCACGACCCTCCCCGAAGACTCCAGTGTTGACCCCGGTTGTCCTGGAACCCGCACGGTTTCGGCCGCCATCGGGCCGCAACGTGCACCAAAAACGCTACGTCGGTCGTAGCGCCGTGTCAACCGTTAATTCACTGCAAATTTCGGCCGGCGCTCCGGCGGCGGAGTCCCGGGAACTCATGGAAGGGAACCCGCAGGGTCGCCTCGAGGCCCTCGTTTTGATAGACTTTTCCGGAGGGCATCCCGCGCCGGCATCAAATAAGTCGGGGGCGAATCACAAGAGACCGTGGCGCTCAATTACAGTCTTCGCGAGTGGAACGATGTCGTGATTATCGATTTGACCGGCCATCTGGGCGTGGGCGAGGCCATTCCCTTTGCCCGAGGAAGCTCCGCCGTGCTCTCCGACTTGGTTCGGGAGCTGACGCAGAAATCTAAAAGGAAAATCATCCTGAACCTCGCCGATGTGTCCTACGTAGATAGCTCCGGCGTGGGCCAGTTGGTGAGGGGCCTGACGACCGCGCGTACCCACGGAGCCGATTTGAAACTGCTGAACCCGATCAGCCCCGTTTTCGGGCTCCTGCGTGTCACCAAGCTCGACACGGTATTCGATGTCAAGGACGACGAAGCCGCCGCCATCGCAGCCTTCGGCCCCTGAAAAACCGCAGCCACGCCTCGTTGTCAACCGGCCTGCGCCGCTACCGAAGGGAGTGCGTCTTCGCCTTGACCTTCGCCATCAGTGGCGGAGGCAGCAGTAAGTAACCCTCCTGCGAGGCGATTTGCTGTCCGTCGGTGAACATCCAGTCCAGGAAATCGACGGTCGCGGCCGCGCGCTTCGCATCCGTGACGCTCGTGCGCAAGTAAACCCAGGTAAAGCTCACGATCGGGAAGGAATCTTCGCCCGGTGGGTTCGTCAGTGACGGAGCAAACTTGTCCCATCCCGGCGCTTCGACGGCACGGCAGGCGGCAACAATGCTCTCTGCGGAAGCTTTCACAAAGCGCCCGGCGGCATTCTCGACGCTACCATATGCGACGCCGTTCTTGATCGCGTACTGCAGCTCGATGTATCCGATCGCGCCGTTCTGCGCCTTCACTTTGTCCGCCATATCGCTGCTGCGCTCGGCAGACTCACCCACAGGCCACTTGGGCGAGGGGCTAGTGCCGATGCGCGATTTGAATTTCGAGCTGGTCTTCGAAAGGAACTCGCTGAAGACGTAGTTTGTTCCTTTGCCTGCCGGCCGGTAGATCACGTTGATCGCGCTGCTGGGCAAATTGGCCCCTGGATTCAGTTTGGCGATGGCCGGATCGTTCCACATCTTCACGTCACCCATGAAGATTTCAGCAAGCAATTCACCGGAAAAGCGCAGCTCCTGATGAACTCCGGGCAAGTTATAGACGGGCACGAAACCGATCAGCACCGCCGGAATTTCCGTTAAGCCGGTCTCCGCGCGCTCGGCGGCCGTCAACTGCACTTCGCCCGCGCCAAAGTCGCCGCTGCCCTTGGCGATTTGCTTGATCCCTTCGCTGGTGCCGATGGGCAGATACTGCAGCTGAATGGTTGCCGAACGCTTGTTGTATTCCTGAGCCCACTTGTTGTACAGCGGTCCGGGAACGCTCGAGCCGGCGCCGACCAGCATGGTCCTGTCTTGCGCCAGGGCCGCCGTGAAAGACATCGCGGCGGTAAGAACCAAAACCAGCCAGGCGAGCCGGCCCGCTCCTGCCCCTAGGCTTCTTTTCATGGTCCGTGACATGGGAACGCCCACCCAAGTCCTCATCGCAGACCTCCTCATGATTTTTCAGTCTCTGTGCTTGTCCCGGGAAGCTCGAACCCCAATGCGAATCCGATGACTGAACTTTGGCAGGAATGCGCCGCCCCTGCCAAGGGTTTCCAGTGGCCGTGTGCGTTTTCGTGCAACGCGCAGGCCAGCCACCGGGCAGTACGCCGACGAGGAAGACGGTACGCTGCAAGTCATTTGCACATCCGAGGGAACCGCGGGATGTTGCCTACCTCGCGCCGCCGCTTCCGGCTTGGCTTTCGAGGAACGCCAAAACCATATAGTTTGGAGTGCCTTTCGCCTCGCCCATCAGCTCGAACAAGACGCCCGCGTGTTCCTCCTTGGTGATGCGAAATTCCGACCGTAGCTTAGCGATGAAACCGTCGTCGGGTGCGCCCTTCGCCGCCAGCACGCGCGAGAGATAGTCCTGGAGGGCCTTCGCATAGGTATCCCGTTGCAACGCTTTCTCGGCTGACATGGCTGCCGGGAAACCGCAGATGCGGTTCCGCTCTTCTTCGGCCAGTTCGGCCATGGCTTTTTCGTGGTCGGCTCTTTTGATCTGCAACTGAATGCGCAGCGACACGAGAATGTTCACCGTCTCGCGCGTCACAAATCCATCGGCGAGCGTCTCGCGCACGGCCTCCTTGTACATCTCGATCAGCCGGGCGTAACCTTCGGCGGTCCGGTGCGATCGGATGGTGTGAATCAGGAATGCCTCGCGCAGATCCTTCGGCGCCGGTGTGTCGGTCCACGGCCAGCGTTTCAGGATGTTTCGCCCCAGCGCGTCTTCGGCAAAATCTTTCGGCGTGCGCCCGTAGCGCCGCGCCAGCGCGTAGGTGGCAGTCGCCACAACAGCAATGCCGGCCAATCGCGTGGCGCCGGGAATCAGCCGAAGAGTCGGCGCGCCGGCAAAGGAATAGAAGATAACCAGCGCCGCGAAAGCCGCGACCGAGAACATCCGGTGTCTCAGCACCGAGGAGTCCGCAGCTCTCTTCTCCCACGGTCGAGAGGCAATCTGTTCGGCCGCCGCAAACGCGGCGAAACTGAGTGCGCCGCAAGCCACTAGCGTCAACAAGGCAGCCACAGCCCGCGGCGCTTCCGGCAGGAAAAAGAAACCCGCCGCCGCGGCGTCGTGGCCCGGGAGAAACGCCGTGCGGATCAAGCCCACCTGCTTCGTCCACGAGCCGCCGAAGTAGTAATCCCACGTGCCCGACTGCAGGTAGTAGTAGAAGTAGAATCCAAACACCAGGCCCGGATACGCGAAATAGACAAAGCGCTTGGGCTTCGATTCGATTTCCTTCCAATAGCCGTTCTCTTCGTTGATGTCGGGGCACGACCGCTTGCACGCGGTGCACTTCGAGCACTGCGAGTTCGGCGTTGCCCGAACCCCGTGCGGCTCCGTGTAGATTTTCTCGATGAACGAGACCGGGCAGATGTAATTGCACCACGTCTTGCCGGTGTAGAGCAGGCCAAAAGCAGAAGCCGTCAGCGCCAGCACGCCGAAGAAGCTCGCTATCGCGCGCCCGTCGCCGTTCGTGGCGATCAGCCGCAGCCACAGCGAAATTACAAAGACCGCCGATGTGATGTAGTAATAGTTTTCCTCGAGCCACGGCGACGCTTTCCGAGCGCCTCCTCGGCGCAACCACGACGGAACGCGCGCGAAAAACGCCAGCGGGCAAATCAGCCGCCACCGGTGATAACCCACGAGAATGATGAAGAGCGGAATGCTTGCTACCACTACCGTCCAAACCACACGGCCTGCCAGCCGCGGAGCCAGGAGGCCAAAGACGGGAACGGCCACGAAAGCGGCCAGCGCAATCCACCTCAGCGCTTGAAGCCATCGCTCGCCCATCAATTCTAGAGCGGCATTTGACCCCTGACGGCGCAGCTCTTCTGGCGACTGGATTGCTAGTCTGGGAGCCTGGCTGGCCATAGCGGTGAACTCTTGGCCCCGGCACGGGTTGGGTCGGCGGCCGATGCCCAGAATTCCCGCAAGTATAGGAGCCCGGAGCCAGTCGCGCAAGGACACCGCCCCTGCCGCTACGAATGGCCGCGAAACCACTTGCCCGCTTTGGGAATCCAAGCACCGATGCCAAGAAGCGAAACATGTTTGGCGGTGCCGCTGGCGCAAAGAGCCGCCGCTGGGAGATAATGCGTAACCGATGACCACATTCCGCCGGATGTTCCCGCCCGTTTTTTTCTCCACCTTATGCATGGCCGCAATCCTGATCGCATCGCCGGCATTCGCGCAGCAGCCGGCACAACCACCGCCACAACAGCCGTCCCAGCCGCAGCAGCAATCGCAGCAGCCTTCCGCGCAATCGCCGGAGCCCCAGCCCAAGCCGGCGGATCAGAAAAAGGAAGAGCCAAGCCCGGCGCCGCTGCAGTCGGGCACATCGAACGACCGCCTATTCTTCACGCTGCCCAATTTTCTGACCCTCGAGAACGCCAGCCAGGTGCCTCCGCTCACCGTGGGACAGAAATTCAAAGTGGTGGCGCGGGGCTCGTTCGATTACGTGGAGTGGCCTTACTACGCCGCGCTCGCCGGCATTGGTCAGGCGGAGAACAGCGACAAGGGCTACGGGCAGGGAGCAGCGGGATATGGGAGGCGCTACGGCGCCGCCCTGGGTGATGGCACTATCGAAAACTTCATGACTGGCGCGATCATGCCATCTCTGCTGCGAGAGGATCCGCGCTACTACCAGAACGGCAAAGGCGGCTTCTGGCATCGCACCGGCTACGCTATCGAGCGCGTCTTCCTAACTCGCACCGACTCGGGTCACAACAGCTTCAATTTCTCGGAGTTTGTTGGCAGCGGCGCGGCGGCGGCCATTTCCACCTACAGCTACCACCCGCGCGAGGAGCACAACTTCGCCGAGGTCGGAACGGTGTGGGGCAGCCAGGTAGCGCAGGATGCTGCTTCGTTTGTCCTGAAGGAATTCTGGCCGGACATCCGGCGCAAGCTCAAAAGGGAATAGGCGCCGCCTGGAATAAGCGGCGGTCAGCGAGACCTGAGGTTCGCCAGGGGCGGGTACACGTGCCAGAAGTCGCCCTGCGAGCGGGTGAATTCGACGGCCACGTTTTTCTTGCCCACGTAAACGACGCGGCACTCCCGCTCTTCCTCGGTGATGCCGTTCACCACCAGCAGCGTCTGCCCGTGCGCCACATCCCGCGCGAGGGGCAGCAAGCCGCCGTGGACGCTGACTTCGTTCGTGGTGGTCACTACGCGGAACGGACGATTCTCCGGCGTGCGGCCGTAGATGCGCACTGGAATCGAGAGCGGCAAGCGGTCGCTGCGTCGTCGCTGATCCATGGTGAGCTTTCTCCGTTGACAGTCCGAGTTCGCTGGGGCAAGACAAAGGATAAACCCAAGCGCGAAGCCGCGCAATAGTACGAAACGGCGCAAGAGAAGCGAACATCCGGCTTCGCCGCAGCTTTCCTTGGGTGGCCTGGCGCGACTCTGCCAGCGCGCGTTGACACCATGAACCGCGAATGCTAGCGTCGCGCTCGCCATGAGCGGACCCCCATCGTCCCCAGCTGCAAACAAGAAGCGCATCGCCGTGATCCCCGGCGACGGCGTCGGCAGGGAAGTGATCCCCGAAGCTGTAAAAGTGCTGGAGGCCGCGTCTTCGGCCGGGGGCCGCGAAGTCGCGCTCACGGAGTTCGACTGGGGCGCCGACCGCTACCTGCGCGACGGCGCCACGCTCCCGGCGGACGCCGTCGAAATGTTCCGCCGCGACTTCGACGCGATTCTCCTGGGCGCCCTGGGCGACCCGCGCGTGCCGTCGAACGTCCACGCCACGGACATCCTCCTGGGTCTGCGCTTTAAGCTCGACCTGTACGCCAACGTGCGGCCGTGCGTGCTGTTCGACCGGCGGCTCACGCCGCTGCGCGACCGCCCCGAAAAGGATGTCAGCTTCGTCGTCTTCCGCGAGAACACCGAAGGGCTCTACGCGGGCATGGGCGGCTTCTTCAAGAAGGGGACTCGCGACGAAATTGCCACGCAGGAAGAGATCAACACGCGCAAGGGAGTCGAGCGCATCCTGCGCTACGCTTTCGAGCACGCGCGCCAGCACGGCCTCAAGCGCGTGTGCATGAGCGACAAATCCAACGCGCTCACCTACGGGCACGATCTGTGGCAGCGCGTCTTCCAAGACGTGCGCGCCGAGTACCCGGGAATCGAAGCGAGCCACCAGTACATCGACAACCTGCTCTACCAAATGGTGCGCGACCCGTCGCAGTTCCAGGTGATTGTGACCTGCAATCTGTTTGGCGACATCACCAGCGACCTGGGCGCCGCGCTCATCGGCGGGCTGGGGCTGGCGCCCTCGGCGAACATCCATCCCGGGCAGGTGTCGCTGTTCGAGCCGGTACACGGCTCGGCGCCGGCTCTGGCGGGCCGGAACGTCGCGAACCCGATGGGCTCGGTGCTCGCCGCCGCCATGATGTGTGAGCACATCGGCTGGGCGGCCGAGGCGCGCGCGATAGAGGCGGCGGTGCGCGCCGCCATTGCCGAGGGCAAGACGACCACCGACCTCGGCGGCGCGCTCGGCACCCGCGAAGCAGGCGAGTGGCTCGCCAACGCCGTCGCCCGCGCGGGAGTCGCCCGCGCGTGACGGCGCGGGGAACAGCGGCAGCCGAAGCAGGAAATGCCTCGGCTGCGGTTGGTTGCTCGCGCTGGCGATCCTCTGCGGATGGTCACGAAAAGTTGCGGTTAGGAATGTAGAAGTCACGGATTCGATGGGGATTAGCTGAAATTCTAATTCAGAAGCTCCGCGATTAGATTCGCGGTCTGGGTGGGCGTCTTTCCGGCCCGCATCGAGGGCGGTGCGGGCCGCGCATGGTGAGGCGTCTTGATCCGCAGTGATCATCACAGCGTGAATCCTCTAGTTCTACAATGGTTATTATATCACATTGGTAATTAAAAGTCAAGGATTTTTCGAATCCGTCTTCGAAAGAGAGCAGCGCCGGCCTTCGCTGACGGATGCAAAGGATGGCGCAAAGTACCGTGGCATCAACAACCCACGCCCCCGGGCGGTCCGGCGATACCACCGGAAGCGCAAGTGTGTTTGACAGGCGGGAAACAAAGCGTACAATCGCAGCAACACCCGGGGCTCCAAGGGAGGAGCAAAGATGGCCAGGTTCACCGAATCATCGTCCCAGTCGGCGGCCAGCGCACCGGCCAATCCGGAAGCGGTTGCAGAAAAGCATCCCACGACGGAAGAGATCGCCGCGCGCGCCTACGAGATTTATCTCGAGCGCGGCGAAACGCACGGAAACGACGTGGAAGACTGGCTGCAAGCCGAGCGCGAGCTGACCGAGAAGTACGCAGCGGCGGCGCCGCGCGCGAAGGCTACGACGGCGTAGCGGCGGGCGCTTCGACAAAGAGCAAGACCCCACCAAAGGCCTCACGCGGACGCACGCGCCAAAACGAACGATCTCGCCGCCAACACGGCGAGATTCGGGATGACAAACTCCCGACCAAGAAGAGAATTGACTTGATGGCCGGGCCGGCCTCGGCGATGCCGGCGGCGAGACGGCGCCTGTGCAACGGTCCTGAGCGATTCCCCTTGCGTTTGTGGGCCCATCGACGAACGTAAAGGCAAACTTCAAGTTCCGCGCGCCGCAAGGTTCGGATTGAACTTGAGATGTCGGCGAGACGACGCCGGCTTTGCGTCAGCCGTAGTATTCGAGGGCGCGCGGAGGAGGGCGAAAGACGCGCGCCAGCAGCACGCCCAGCAAGAATCCTCCAATGTGCGCCCACCACGCGACGCCGCCCAGATTAACGGCGCGAGGCATGCCCAGCGTCTCGATGCCGCTCAGGAACTGCACGATGAACCACAACCCGATGAACACAATCGCCGGGATGCGCGCGGTAAACCAAAAGATGAAAAGCGGCACAACCGTGAGAATGCGCGACGCGGGAAGCAGGACAATGTAGGCGCCGAGAACTCCGGAGATGGCGCCGCTTGCTCCGATCGAGGGAATCCTAGAGCCCCAGGAAAATGCCGCCTGGCTCACGCCGGAGCCAACGCCGCAGACGAGGTAGAAAAACAGATACGGGACGGCGCCGAGGCGGTCCTCCACGTTGGCCCCGAAAATCCACAGGAACCACATGTTGCCGAGAATGTGCAGGAACCCGCCGTGAAGAAACATGCAGGTGAACAGCGGTACCAGGGCGTCGCCCAGGGTGTAGCGATGGCTGCCGGCGAGAGCGAGCTGAATCCTGGCCGGCACCAGGCCCCAGGTGCGGACGAAGGCGTCGCCCGCCGCGGGCGGCAGCGAAACCTGGTGCAGGAAGACGACGGCATTGGCCACGATGAGCAGCAGCGTGATGACCGGAAACGACCGGCGCGGGTCCAGGTTCTTGAGCGGGATCAAGGGGCGGCCTCGACCAAGCAAGCGTGGACCGCGAAGCGTTTTGCGGGGCGAACGCCGACTCCCGCGGCTCGCGCGGCCTCCACCAGTTGCGCGCCGGACCACGCCAGCTCCGAGCGCCGGCCGCTGCGACGCAACGCCGCGATCTCGCGGAGCGTTCCGATATGGCCCCGGGCGCCAATGGCGGTGCAGTTGAGGGCCGCGGCGGCGCAGGCGAATTCAAGAATTGCTGCGAGCGGCCATGCGCGCGCCAAGCCGAACACGAACGCGCCATGGAAAATGTCGCCCGCGCCGGTCGTATCCATCGCGTCCGCCTGAAAGCCGGGAGAAAGAAGGAACGCTTGGCCGTCCCACGCAAGCGCGCCGAGGCGTCCGAGCGTGGCGACGATGGCGCAGCTGTTGAATCGAGCGAGAATTGCGGGAAGCGACTCTAACACATTCTCCTGGCCGGTGAGTTTGTGAGGGAAATCTTTCGACACGACGGGGAAATCGATGATCTCAAGCAAAGCTTCAACTCCGGGATAGACGTTGTCGAGGTCGGCCACGACGAGAGCTTTTTCCTGGCGCGCCCAGCGTGCTGCGAGCGTGGCCGAGGCTGTGTCGTGCCCGTCCACGAGCAAGATGCCGGCGCCCGAGAGCCAGCGGCGGTGGAGCTCGCGCGGCGCGATGGTTATGCGCGCTGCGCGCTGCCACAGGATGGTGCGCTCGCCCGAAGGCTGGTCCACGAGGATATAGGAATTTTGGCTGGAAGTTTTCTTCGCGCGAATCCAGTGCGCGCGGACGCGTTCGCGCTTCATTTCGGCGATTTGGAATTTCGCGGCCGCGTCGTCGCCCACTTTGCCCACATACACAGCGCCGAGCCCCCAGCGGCGGCAGGCCACCATGGCGCTGGCGGTTTGGCCGCCTGCCCGGATACTGGAGGAAAGAACTTCAAGTTTTGAATCAACTGCGGGGAAGCGCGGGAGGCGGATGATCGTATCGGTGGCGTTGATGCCCACGCCGGCGACGCGAAGTGGCGCTCGTTTCTTGATGCCGACCCGCATTCAAACACTGTAGCCGAGGCGAAGCGATTTTCAAGCGGGAATTGAAGCGGACCCCGCGTTTGCCCCGTCGTTTATCAATTGCGCCGTGCGCCTCGCTGTGATAAAGATTTTTCTTCGGCGGCGCGCGACGGGCGAAACGTCTTCCCGCGGCGCAGCGTTCGCCGGCGCGCTGAAACGCACATGCCCCTCCGCGAATGCGAGGCCATCGTCCTGCAGAGCTATCCGCTGGGCGAAGCCGACCGCATTGTCAGTTTTCTCTCGCGAACGATGGGCCGCGTGCGAGGCGTGGCGGCGGGGGCGCGGCGAACGAAGAGCCGCTTCGGTTCGACGTTGGAACGGCTGACGCACGTGCGCGTGTGGCTCTACGAGCGCGAGACGCGGGAACTGGTGCGCGTCAATCAGTGCGAATTGATCGAGTCGTTTCTCGAATCGTTTCGCGATTATGATTCCGGCCTGGCGCTGGCGCTGTTTGCGGAAATCACGGAAGCGGTGCTGCCGGAACGCGAGGTCTCGGACGCGAGTTTCCGCTTGCTGCTGCTGGCCGCCCAGGCGATCAAGCGCACCGGGAAACCCGCGCTGCCTACGGCTTACTTCGCGCTGTGGACGGTGAAGCTGGGGGGCTGGCTTCCCGCGCTCGACCGCTGCACGCGCTGCGGCCGGCCTCTTGCGAGCGAAGCCGGAGGCGAAGGGGCATACTTCCCGCGCACCGCTTCCGGGCTCGCTTGCGGAAAATGCCGCACGCCGGGGATGCGCGCGATTTCACCTGCGGCGCTCGCAGCGGCCAGCAAGATGTTCGCCGCGCGTTTGGACCAATTGACGGAGGAAATGATTCCTGCGCGGGCGGCGCGCGAGTTGGCCGGCGTGATGCTCGGCGTGATCGAACATCAGATCGGCCGCAAACTTTCCGCCAGGGAGCTGATGGAGTCGCACGCTTGAAGAAATACTTGAAGAAGCGACGCAGCAAGAAAGCCGCCAAGGCGCGCGGGCTGACTTTCCAAGGTCTGCTTCTGCGACTGGAACAATTCTGGGCGGACCGCGATTGCATTCTGCAACAGCCTTACGACGTGGAAGTCGGCGCGGGAACGATGCACCCCGAGACGTTCTTGCGGGTGCTCGGGCCCGAGCCCTACCGCGTGGTGTACGCGCAGCCGAGCCGGCGGCCGACCGACGGGCGCTACGGCGAGAATCCGAATCGGCTGTTCAAGCACACGCAGCTTCAAGTGATATTGAAGCCTTCGCCAAACGACGTCCAAGACGTGTACCTCGAAAGCCTGGCGGCCGTGGGAATCGATCTGAGAGAGCACGATATCCGCTTCGAGGAGGATAACTGGGAATCGCCGACGCTGGGCGCTTGGGGCATCGGCTGGCAGGTGCTGCTCGACGGCCTGGAGATCACGCAGTTCACCTATTTTCAGCAGAGCGGCGGCGTCAGCCTGGATCCTGTGCCGGTGGAACTGACGTACGGGCTTGACCGCATCGCTGCGTATCTGCAAGGCGCGGACAACATCTACGATGTGCGCTGGTCGGATTCGACGACCTACGGACAGGTGCGGCTGCCCGAGGAAGAGCAGTTCTCGGCCTATCATTTCGAGTACGCCGACGCCGCCGCGGCGCGCAAGCAATTCGAGATACACGAAGCCGAAGCCGCGCGTTTGCTGGCCACCTACGCCGGACTCAAGGGCGAGGCGCGGCGCCGCTTTCCCATTCTTGCGGCTTACGAGTCGTGCCTGAAGTGTTCGCACCTGTTCAACACACTCGATGCGCGGGGAGCGATTTCCGTAACCGAACGCGCCGCCATGATCGGCCGCGTGCGCAAACTGGCGACGCGTGTGGCGACGGATTGGCTCGAGCAGCGCGCCGCAGCAATGGCCGCGCCCCCATCCTTTGCGGCTTCTTCGGGAGCCGGCGCATGAGAGACCGGCGCGGAAGCGGAGGCCGGAAATCCGGCGAGCTGCTGCTGGAAATCGGGTGTGAAGAAATTCCTGCGGGAATGATCGCGAAAGCCGCGGGCGAGCTTCAAGCAATACTTGCGAAACATTTGTCGGCGAACGGCCTGGTCTGCGAGCCGACAATTCAAGAGTCGATTGAAGCTTTCGGCGCGCCACGGCGGCTTACCGCCATCGCTCGCGGCGTGCGACTCAATCAGGAAGACGTCACCCGGGAAATCACCGGGCCGCCGAAGGGGGTGGCCTACGACGACTTGGGCGAGCCGACACGAGCCGCGGAAAGCTTTGCCGCCAAGCAAGGAGTGCCGCTCTCGAAGCTGACAACTGTTGCGACACCCAGGGGCGAGTACCTGGCTGTGAAGCAAGTCGTGCCCGGGCGGCCTGCGCCGCAGGTGCTCGCAGAAACCCTGCCGCAGGCGATTCAAGAGATCGCGTGGCCGCGATCGATGTACTGGACCGGGGCCAAAGGACCGCGCTTCGCCCGGCCCATCCGCTGGATCGTCGCGCTGCTAGACGGCGCGGTCATTCCGTTTTCATTCGCGGAGGTAATGGCGGGAAACAACACGCGGGGGCACCGCTTCCTGGGAAGGAACAGCGTTGCGGTCAACGGTCCGTCGGACTACGAAGCGAAGCTCAGGAAGGGGTTCGTTCTTTGCCGCCCCGAGGCGCGGAGGAAGAAAATCGAAGCAGAGATTCCTCGAGTGCTGTCGGGCCGCAAAGGGCTTCGCGCGCATGCGGACCCAGGCCTGCTGGAGCTGGTGACCTATTTGAACGAGTACCCGACCGTGATCCTGGGAGATTTCGACCCGGCGTTCCTGGAGCTGCCGGAGGAAGTCCTCATCACCGTGATGCGCGATCACCAAAAATACTTCGCCGTTGAAAACCGCTCGGGCGGACTCGCGGCGCACTTTCTCGCGGTCATTAATCTCGCGGCCGACCCGAAAGGGTTGGTTTGCGGCGGGCACGAGCGCGTGCTCCGAGCGCGGTTTGCCGACTCGCAGTTTTTCTGGAGGACCGACCAAGAGGGCAAGCTGGAGGCTTATCTTCCAAAGCTGGCCCGCGTCACTTATGAATCCCGCCTCGGGAGTTACAGGGACAAAGTGGAGCGCATGCGCGCGCTGGCACGCTGGCTGGCGGAGCAGTGGTTCAGCTCGGGAGTCGCCCAAGCGGACGTTGTCGGCGCCGACCGCGCCGCCGAGCTCGCCAAGTGCGACCTGGTGACCGAAATGGTGCGCGAGTTCACCGAGCTGCAGGGAACTATGGGCGGGCTCTACGCCCGAGCCCAAGGCGAACCCGAGCACATCGCCTGGGCCGTGTACGACCACTACAAACCGATGGGCCTCGATGATCCGATTCCTCGGAATGTCACCGGGTGCGCCGTGGCGCTTGCCGACAAACTGGATTCTCTGGTCGCGTGCTTTTCTGTCGGAGCCGTGCCCACGGGTTCAAGCGACCCTTTCGCTTTGCGTCGCGCGGCGCTGGGAGTGGTGAGGATTATCCTTGACCGGAAGCTGCCGGTTTCGCTTTCGGCGGCGATTTCGGCAGCCGCGAAGGGGTTGCAGGGGCACGCGCCGAAGATCGAGGTGTCGGAAGCAGCGCAGAGGCAGGCGCTCGATTTCCTGGTGGAGCGCGCCCGCTTCGTGCTGCGCGAGCGCCGAGGCTTCGCGTACGATGAAATCAACGCGGCGTTTGCCGCCGATGCCGACGACCTGGTGGATGCCGCCGAACGGGTCGAGGCCGTGAAGGCGATTCGGAACACGAAGAACTTTGCGCCGCTGGCGGCGTCGTTCAAGCGCATCCGGAACATCCTCGAGAAATCGGCGGGCTCGGGAGACAAGGGCCAGGCGACCGTCAACAAGGAATTGCTGCGAGAGCCGGCCGAGCTACAACTGCAGATGGTCGCGCAGAAGATCGGCGAGGAGGCAGCCCAACGGCGCAAGGCGAGAAAGTACCGCGAAGCCCTGGAGAAGATCTCCGGGCTTCGGCCAGCCGTGGATCACTTCTTCGACAAGGTTCTAGTGATGGTTGAAGACGAAAGGATACGCAGGAATCGCGTCGCGCTGCTCGGCGGCTTGCTGAAGGAGTTCTCGACGATCGCGGACTTTTCGGAGCTGGCGGCGGAAGAGCCGAAAGAAGCAGCGCAGCGGTAGTATGGCGAGTTCAAGCGCTACTTTAGCGGCGAGTGGAATCGTACAGCTTGGGCTTTCAACCGTGACTTTCAATGTCGCCGCGCCGACGGTTGGCCGAGCGGCGAAGATCTCTTAGAGCACCTCCCAGAGGAGAGCGATGAAATACGCTTATTTTTTCGGAGCTGGGAAAGCGGACGGCACGGGCGCGATGAAGGAGCTGCTCGGCGGGAAGGGCGCGGGGCTAGCGGAGATGACGCGCATCGGCCTCCCCGTTCCGGCCGGGTTCTCCATCACGACGGAAGCCTGCGACCAGTATCTGAGGCGCGGCAAGAAGTACCCGAAGGCACTCCGCGGCGAAGTGGCCAAGCACCTGGCGCGGCTTGAGAAGCTGACCAAGAAGAAGCTGGGCGATGCGCAGAACCCGCTGCTTGTGAGCGTGCGTTCGGGTTCCGCCCGCTCGATGCCGGGCATGATGGAGACCATCCTGAATCTCGGGCTGAACGACAGTTCTGTAGAAGGCTTAGCGCGGTCAACCAACAATGAGCGCTTTGCCTACGACGCCTACCGGCGCTTCGTGCAGATGTATTCGACCGTCGTGATCGGGCTACCCAAGGAGGACTTGGAAGCGCGGTTGCGAAACCTCAAGAATTTCCTGGGCGTGAAGGACGACACGCAGGTGACGGCGCAGGGCTGGCGCCAGCTTGTCGGTGAATATAAGGCACATTTCAAGGCGAAAACGCAGCGTGACTTCCCCGAAGATCCGGAAGAGCAACTGTGGGGAGCGATTGGAGCGGTGTTCGAGTCCTGGATGGGCGAGAAGGCCGTGACCTACCGGCGCGTCGAGAAGATCACCGGGCTGCTCGGCACGGCGGTGAATGTGGTGCAAATGGTCTTCGGGAACACGGGCGAGCAATCGGGCACGGGAGTCTGTTTCACGCGCGATCCTTCGACGGGCGAGAAGACCTTTTTCGGGGACTTCCTGCTGAACGCGCAGGGTGAAGATGTCGTCGCGGGAATCCGCACGCCCATGCAGCTGAGCGAAATGAAGAAGCTGATGCCGCAAGTCTATAAGCAACTCGAGGGCGTGCGCCAGCGGCTGGAAAGGCACTACCGCGACATGCAGGACCTCGAGTTCACGGTCGAGAACGGGAAGCTCTATATGCTGCAGACGCGCACCGGAAAGCGCTCACCGGCGGCGGCCTTTCAGATGGCTGTGGACATGAAAAACGAAGGGCTGATCAAAGTTGAAGAAGCGCTTGAACGTATCAAGAGCGAAGACGTCGAGCGTTTGTTCTATCCCGTGCTGGATCCGAAGATAGCGCGCGGGGAGCTTGCCAAGCGCAAGCTGGCGACGGGCATCAACGCCGTTCCGGGCGCGGCCGTGGGCAAGGCTGTATTCACGGCGCATGAAGCGGAAGAGCGGGCTGGCAAGGGTGAGCGCGTCATTCTGGTGCGGCGCGAGACGAGTCCGGAAGACGTTGGGGGAATGTACGTGGCGCAGGGAATTCTGACAGCCACGGGCGGGAAGACCAGCCACGCCGCGGTGGTGGCGCGGGGCTGGGGGAAATGCTGCATCGTGGGCGCGGGACAACTGGATATCGACGCCGAGAAAAAGCGCGTGAGCGTGAACGGGCGCGTGGTGCGCGAAGGCGAATGGATCACGCTCGACGGAAGCGACGGCACCGTGTACACGGGCGAGGTGGATCTTGTTCGGCCCGAACCGCCGAAGGCCTTTGAAACGCTGATGAAATGGGCCGATCAGGTGCGGAAAATCGGCGTGCGCGCCAACGCCGACACGCCGCACGACGCCCGGGTGGCGCGCAGCCTTGGCGCCGAAGGCATCGGGCTGTGCCGCACCGAGCACATGTTCTTCAAGGATTTCGAGCATCCGGAACGCAGCGAGGAACGGCAGCAGGCCATTCAGGAAATGATCCTGGCGGATACGTCCGAGGCGCGCAGGAAGGCGCTCGCCAAGCTCCTGCCATTCCAACGCAGCGACTTCAGCGGGTTGTTCGAGGTGATGGACGGCCTCCCGGTGGTGATCCGGCTGATCGACCCGCCCCTGCACGAATTCATCCCCAAGGATCCGCAGAAGCAGGAAAAGCTGGCGCGAGATCTGGGCACGACGCGCCAGGCCATTCTGCGCCGCATGGAGCAATTGAAGGAAGCGAACCCGATGCTGGGGCTGCGAGGCTGCCGCCTGGCGATCGTTTATCCGGAGATTCTGGAGATGCAGGTGCGGGCCATCATCGAGGCGGCCATCGATTGCCAGAAGCGGGGAATTAAAGTAATACCTGAAATCATGCACCCGCTCACGCTGGACAAGAAGGAAATGAAGATTCTGGCGGATGCCACACGGAAAGTGGCCGACGAGATCATTTCTCAATCTAAAGTAAAACTTCACTATCTCGTCGGCACGATGATCGAGTTGCCTCGCGCCGCGCTGCTCGCGGATGAAATCGCGGAGATTGCCGAATTTTTCTCCTTCGGCACGAACGACCTGACCCAGACGACCATGGGGCTTTCGCGCGACGACGCCGGGCGCTTCCTGCCCGATTACGTGGACGAGCGCAAGGCCGGCATCTTCAAGGCCGACCCCTTCCAATCGATCGACGCGGCGGGCGTGGGAATGCTGGTGGACTGGGGAATCCAGCGCGGACGCAGCACGAGACCGAAGCTGGAGGTGGGCATCTGCGGCGAGCATGGCGGCGAAGCGGAAAGCGTCAAATTCTGTCATCGCGTGGGCATGGACTACGTGAGCGCCACGCCGTTTTGCGTGCCCATCGCGCGACTGGCAGCCGCGCAGGCGGTGATCGAAGAACGCAAAGGCAAGAAACGTAGCGGGAAAAATCGTAACTAGTCTTCCTGGGCAAGTCCGCGCGCGATGGGACGCGGTCGAGCGTCGCGTAGGGATGTGGCCGGCGAGGGCGGCGGCCGGGGAACGCACTTCGTGTCGCTGAGCTTGGGGCGTCAGCCTGCGGCCGGCGGAGCAAGCGGCGAATAGCAGGGGAGGAGAGCGATTCGACCACCCGACAGTCGGCCCTTGATCATCGGCATCTGCGGCGGCACCGGCTCGGGCAAGACCACCATCACGAACCGGATCATCGAGGCTATCTCCGAGGCCAACGTCGTCGTTCTCGAGCAAGACAATTACTACAAAGACTCTCCGCACCTTTCCTACGAAGAGCGCACGAAACAGAATTTCGACCATCCCGATTCGATGGATACTCCTCTGCTGGCCGAGCACGTCCGGCGCTTGCGCGAGGGGCAAACCATCGAGCGGCCCAGCTACGATTTCGCGAAGTTCCAGCGCACCGCGGCGACCCTGCGTATCGCGCCACGCCCGGCCATCATCATCGAAGGCATCCTGATTTTCGAAAGCCGGACTCTGCGGGAGCTGATGGATGTGAAGGTCTTCGTGGACACGGACGCGGATCTGCGTTTCATCCGGCGACTCGCGCGCGACATCCGCGAACGCGGCCGCACGATGGAGATGGTGGTCGAACAGTACCTGACGACTGTGCGGCCGATGCACCTGGAATTCGTGGAGCCGTCGAAGCGCTACGCCGACGTGATCATTCCCGAAGGCGGTTACAACGAAGTGGGAATCGACCTGGTGGTTCAGAAGATTCGGTCGCTCGTCCCGCGATACGCAAGGAAATCCGGGAGACGCAACACAGGAGAGACATTGTGAAGCCAAGGCCTTTGGGAGTGACCATTCTTGCCGTGCTTTTGTTGCTCAACGTGGGCGCCTATGCCGCCCTGATTGTTCTCGACATTCGCTACCCCGACCAGCTTCGCACGCTGCTGGAAGGCGCAACTCCCGGCTCGAGCATGGGGCCGGCGCCGCTTCTGCAACTAGGCGCTTTCCTGCCGGTCTATTTCCTGGCGATGGCCATTTTCACGGGCTTCGTGGGCCGCGGGTTGTGGCGGCTGAAGAACTGGGCGCGCCTGGTGGTGATCTTCCTGGCCGGGATTTCCGCGGCGCTGGGGCTTATCGAGATGGTGCGGTACTTTCGCGCCATGGATGCGGTGGCGTGGGTCTCCGCGCTAGTGCGCATCGGCATCGCGGCGCTTGTGGCGTGGTATCTGAGCGCGAAGGCGCGGTCGGCTTTCGTCAAGGAATCGCATGACGATGAGCGCTGAACGGCGCTCCCTAGCAGCTTGTTGAAAAAGGCTGCATGTCATTCTGAGGGCCGCTCTCTAGCCCGAAGAATCTCTCTTTTTCCTAGCATTCTCCCGAAGAGGGATTCTTCGCTTCGCTCAGAATGACGGGCAATAAGGGTTTCAACAAGCTGCTAGGTCGGCATCTTCAAGAAGAAATAGACCGCCAGGAATCCGAAGATAGCATCGGGCGCCCATCCCGCAAGCAGCGGCGGAAGCTGACCGACCGAACCCATGGCTTCGAATAACGCGGCGGTGGCCCAGTAAACGATGCCGATGCCGACGGCCAGGGCAAGTCCGCCGATAGCGCCCCGCGTCCCCACCAGAAAGGCGAACGGCGCACCTAGAAAAACGATGATCGCGGCGATGACCGGAAACGCGAATTTCTTGTGCCACTGCACGGAGAGGCGCGAGGTGTCGAATCCAGCGACGCTCAACCCCCGGATGTACTCTCCCAGTTGCCGCCAGTTCATCTGATACGATTGGCGCACCTCGCGCCGGAAATACGACGGCGCCTCGGTGAGTTCCGGCAGCGACTCCACTTTGAACGGACGGTAGCGGGTGACTTGGCCGCCGTCGAAGTCGCGTACCCAACCTCCCGCGAGCACCCAGGCGCTCTGAGTCGGTTCCCAGGTGGCGCGCGTGGCGAAAACCCGGCGGCGCACCTGGAACGTCTGCGAGTCCAACTCGAATACGTTCAGGCCGCCGAAGAGTTGCCGGTCGGGGTCGAACAACTCGTAGTTATAGATTTTGTCGTTCTCGCCGAAAATCCATTGCCGCGCGGGCTGAAAATAGGTTTGCGCGGGACGGCCTTTGATCTGGTTGCGCAGAGCGTCCTGGCGCTGGTTGGCGTAGGGCAGCAAGGTATCGTCGAGCAGAAACATCCCGGCGGCAATCAGGCAGCCCGCGGCTGTGAGCGGCAGCACCAAGCGGTAGAGGCTCACGCCGCTGGCCTTGAAGGCAATGACCTCGTTGTTTTTCGCTAGCACCGCAAGCGTGACGAGCGTAGCCACCAGGACGGCCAGCGGGGCAAGCTGATAGACCATCAGCGGAACCAAGTAGCGGAAATAGCTCACGACCATCGCCAGAGGGATGTGGTTCTTCGAAATGTCTCCGAGCAGATCGAACAGCGTGAAGGCGTCGAAGATCAGGACGAATCCCGCGAGCAACACGACAAAGTAATAAAAGAACTGCTGCAACAGGTAGACGTCCGCCAGCATCGGGAATCGCACTGGGTTTGCGCGGCGAACCACACTGCGGATTCCCGCCGCCGGGCCAGCCAGCGACAATCCATTGGGCGCCGAGCCGTTCGCGCCCGCCGGCACAAGCGGTGCGGCGCCAGGCTCGCCCCGGCGTCGCGCCCGCCATGCGAGCCACAGCGGCTCGAGCCACGCCACGATGCGATTCCTCTTGCGAATGTGCTCCACCCGCCGCAACGCGACCAGCCCGATCGCCGCAGCAGCGATATTCGCCGACCAGATTCCCGACCACGGCGCAACCGAGCCTTGCTGCGCCAGGTGCGCTCCTGTAACAAAAACGAAATAATAGAGACCGATCAGAATCAGCGTCAGGATCAATCCCGCCGCGCGTCCTCCGCGCCGCGGGCGGACGCCGATCGGCACTCCCAGAAGCGCGAACACCAGGCAAGCCGCCGGGAAAGCGACCCTGCGGTGGAATTCCACCCTGGCGTCGCGCCACGCGGCCCCGCGCTGTGAGAGGAGTTCCGGGACAGATTCCTCGGCGTTCGACACGGTGACATTCTTCTCGCCCCCATGCGCGGGAACTTCCACCGGAATATCGCTTTCGCCGAAGGTCGTGACGTTGTACTTGTCGGGTTCGCGGGGGTCGTATTCGTGCGTGCTGCCGCCTCCCAGGTGGATCTCGAGGTGTGCTGTCTGCGGATCCACGACGACATCGGCTTGCTCGGCCAGAGTGACATTCGACGGGCCCGGAGTCGAACTGGATGCCGCGAGAAACACGCCCCGCCAGCGTGTGGCGGCAGCTTCCACGTCCTGCACGTACAGGATGAAGCGCGGAAAGCGCTCGTCGAAAACGCGGGGCTGTACGGCATAGGGGGCCTGCGACGACCGCAGCTCGTCCTCGACGCTTCGCAGGATGCGCACGGACGCGGGGCTTAGCCAGAAAGTCATGGCGATGGTCGCGGCGGTGCAGGCCAGGGCCACGAAAGCAATCGGCAGGAGCAGGCGCCGCAAACTCAGCCCCGAAGCGTGCAGCGCGACAATTTCGCTGTCGGCGGAGAGGCGCCCCAAGCCGATGAGCACGCCCACGAGCGCCGCCATGGGCAGCGTGAAAGTGAAGACGGGAGGCAGCGAGCAGACGAACAGAATCACAGCGGTGCCGAATCCGCCCGCATGCCGCACGATCAGGTCCATCAAGCGCACCAGCTGCGGCACGAAAAAGACAAAGGTGAAGACGGCGAGGCCTAGCGCGGAGTGCGAAGCTACTTCGCGGCAGATGTATCGGTCGAGCAGGCGCATGTGCGCGCGAGGCATCATAGCACGCCGCGCGCGCCGCCTGGGCGTCGCGGGCAAGAAATCAGGAACATGCCCCCGGCCGCGCGCTTGAAAGCACGCGGCCTTGCTGCGAAAATTTGCGCTGCATGAGGGCCCATTGAGCCGCGTCAATCTGGTCATTCTCTGGCACATGCATCAGCCGCAGTACCGCGAACCCGGCACCGGACGCTACCTGCTGCCGTGGACGCGGCTCCATGCGCTCAAAGACTATTGGGGAATGGTGCGCACGATCGCGGAATTCCCGGGCGTGCACGCTACCTACAATTTCGTGCCGTCGCTCGGCGCGCAGATCGAGGAGTACGCCACCGGGAAATTCAACGAGCCGTGGTTTGAGCTGGCGTTCGCTCCGGCGGACACGCTCACAGCAGAGCAGCGCCGCGGCATTCTGGATCGCGCCTTCCAGGTGAACGAGCAGTTGCGCCGGCGCTGGCCTCGGTTCGAACAACTGCACGCGCACGTCCGCTCCGCGGGAGGAGAGGCCTGCATCGCGCAGTGGACTCCGCAGGATTGGCGCGACCTTCAGACGCTCTCTCAAATCGCGTGGATGGACGAGGAGTATCTCGCCAAGGACCCCGTCGTTTGCGCCCTTTCTCAGAAGGGCCAGGACTACTCGGAGCAGGACAAGGCCGCGCTGCGTGATAAGCAGATCGAACTGCTCGGCGCTGTGCTGCCGGAATACCGCCTGGCCGCCGAGCGCGGGCAAATCGAAATCTCCACCACGCCGTTCTACCATCCGATCCTCCCCCTGGTGTGCGACACGGCCATCGCGCGCGTGGCGAACCCGAATTCGCCGGCGCCGCATCCGCCGTTCCGCTTTCCCGAAGACGCGCGCGAGCAACTCCTGCGCGCTCGCCAATATCACGAGCGCGTGTTCGGAAAGCCGCCGGCGGGACTGTGGCCCTCGGAAGGCTCCGTCTCGGACCAAGCCCTGGAAATTGCGCTGGAGACCGGCTTTCAGTGGTTTGCCACCGATGAAGGAGTGCTGGGCCGGACGCGGAGCATCGGCTTTTGGCGCGACGCCTCGGGAATTCCAGAGAATGCTCAGGAGCTCTACACTCCGTGGCGCCTCGAGCGCACTGGCCGGGCCATTACCGGATTCTTCCGCGACCACTATCTCTCCGACCTTGTCGGCTTCGTTTATAGCAGCATGGGGGCGGAAGCGGCAGCTGCGGACTTGCACGGGCGCATCCGAGCGATCGGCGCACGCATGCCCGAAGGACGCACGGCAACGGTAAGCCTGATCCTCGACGGAGAGAATGCCTGGGAGTTCTATGCGGGCAACGGCCGCGAATTCCTCCGCCAGTTCTACCGGCGCATCCAGGAAGACCCGGAAATCAGAGCGCTGACCGCCAGTGAAGCGATGGGGGCGGAGCCGAATCCGCCGAAGCTCGAAACGATTTTCCCGGCCTCCTGGATCAACGCCAATTTCGACGTATGGATCGGCCACTCCGAGGACATCCGGGCATGGGATTTGCTGCGCGACGCACGCGAAGCCTACGGCCGCGCCTCCGAGCGTTCACGCGTGGACGGCGATCCTGCCGCAGAAAGGCTCGCGCGGGCTTTCGAGTCCGTGATGGCGGCCGAGGGGAGCGACTGGTGCTGGTGGTACGGCCCCGAGCACGGGTCGGCCAACGACCGGGAATTCGACGAGCTCTACCGCAAGCATCTGGCCGAAATCTACAAACTGATTGGGGAAGTCCCGCCTCCCAACCTGGCGGAGCCGATCAAGCGCGCGCCGGATCGCGCGCGGCGCGAGCCGCCCCTCGCCTACCTGCAGGTGAAGGTGGACGGCCGCGAGAGCAACTATTTCGAATGGCTCGGCGCCGGTCTCTATGCCACGGATTCTCGCAGCGGGGCAATGCACGGACGCAGCGCCGTGCTTCGCGACATCTTCTATGGCTTCGGCCCCGCGCACTTCTACCTTCGCGTGGACCCTTTCCCGAAGGCGATCGCCCAGATGCCGCAATTCCAGCTGCGCGTCTCGATCTGGGATTCGCGCGAGATGCGCATTACGGTGCGGGTCGAGGGCGGGAAACTGGAGCGGTGCGTGGTCGAGCAGGCCGGCGTGTGCCTGCTGCACCCGGAATCGCTGGTGTCGGCGGCCTACGGCAAGATCGTCGAAGTGAGTGTGGCGCGCGAATTATTCGAGCGCCAGGGGCGGCGGGCGCTGCTGATGAACGTGGCGCTATGGGAGGGCGGACTGCCGCTGGACGTGCTGCCGCTCGAAGGCATGCTCGAAATTGCGCTGGGCGAAGACAACTACGCCTGGCCCTTGGAGTAACGAAGGGCGTCCCCCACGCCCTGTCCTCGGCTCGGCCCAGGTACAAATGTCCATATTGACACCGCCCGTTCCCAGCGGGATATTCCGCAGGCTCCCTTCAGCAGACGGCAGCTCCGAAAACGAACGGCAGACGGCTTGGCGGCAGCGGAACCGCCAGCCTCTCGCGTTGGTGTCTGTTGGCAGTCATCGCGGAGGGTTCCGTGCGAAGGTTTTGGTGCCGTGTCTGTGCGCTTGGATGCGCGGGTGCAGGCGGTCTGTGGCTCAGCGGCCCAGCCATCCCGCAAAGACTTTCGCCGTCTGCCGCTCACTCGCGGGGTCCCGCAGCCAAGCGTTCCTCGATTTCGCTTCCCGTAGCATTTGAGCCCAACGTCGGGCAACTCGAGCCGCAAATCGCATTTCTCGGCCGCGGCAAGGGTCTCGAGACTCGACTCACGAGCGAGGGCCTGGAACTGGTGGTCGGGCGCGGCGCAGCGAGCAAGGCCGCGCTGCGAATCGACCTGGAGGCGGTTTCGCCTGCGCCTCTTTCATGGCGCGGCGACGAACGCCTGCCGGGCGAGAGCAATTATCTCCTCGGCAACGATCCGCGCCGGTGGCGCACTCATGTGGCGCATTACTCCCGGGCGGTGGCGACAACCGGCGATATCACCCTCGCCGTGTATGGCAACGACGAAGGAATCGAATACGACCTGCGACTGCAGCCCGGCGCAGACGCTTCGAAGCTCCGCCTGAAGCTCTCCGGCGCCGACACGCTGCGGCTCGATAAGGACGGCGACCTTCGGATTGTTGCCGGCGGGCAAGAGATACACATGCGCCGGCCCGTAATGTATGAGGACCGCGGCCGCGGGCTGCGGCGCAGGGTGGAAGGCGGATACATCGTCGAGCCGGATTCCACAATCAAGTTTCGCCTCGGCCCCCGTGACCCGCGCGCCACTCTGGTGATTGATCCTTCGCTTTCGGTCGGCTACTCGACTTTTTTGGGCGGGACGGGTCAGGATTCGGCAAACAGCATAGCCATGGATTCTAAAGGAAAAATTTACATTGCAGGCACAACCACGTCGGCGACTACCTTCCCAGAAGGGGCTGGAACGACGCGGGGCCCTGGCGGCGGGATTGATTTCTTCGTCGCCAAGATTGATCCCACGCAGACGAGTTCGCTCGTGTATTTGACGTTCCTGGGCGGAAGCGGCGACGAAGCAGGGGGGATCATTGCAGTGGACGCGAAGGGCGATGCCATCGTCATCGCCGGCACGACGACTTCATCAGATTACCCGGTGACGGACGGGAGCAAACGCACCAGCGGCCCGAATGATGTGGCCGTGAGTGAGATCGACCAAAAAACCGGCGCGATGCTGGTGCTTTCCACACTTTTCGGGGGCAGCGGAGCCGAGGCCACGCAGGGGGCAGGAGGAATTGCGGTCGATGGGTCAGGCGACATCTTCATTGCTTCGGACACCACTTCGACGGACTTGCCGGTGACCTCGGGCGCCTTTCGCTCCTCTTACGGCGGCGGCGTGAGCGACGGATTCCTTGCCGAATTCGCACCTGGCTCGACGGCTACGTCTCCGCCAACCGTGAAGTATTGCACTTATCTGGGAATTGATGCGCAGGTGGGCGTCGGCGGAATTGCGCTAGATTCGGACGGAAACGTCTACCTCGCCGGATTCACGTCCGACCCCGGCACGACTTTCCCCTCCACCACGAACGCGTTGCCGGGCCAAAGCACCTATGGAGGAGGGGATTTCGACGCGTTTCTCTTGAAAATCCGGCCGTCGGGCAACAATGCGAGCGACTTGTCTTATGCGACGTTTTTGGGCGGCAGCGGCTCAGACCAGGCTTTTGCAGTCCAGGTGGGCACTTCGCTTCCCGGAACCGCCTATGTGACGGGCACAACGAGCTCAATGAATTTTCCGATTAGCGGAACGGTGACAGGATATCAAACCAAACTGAACGGAGTGTCGAACGCCTTCCTGGCAGTGGTGGCGCAAAGCGCATCGGGGACAACATCGCTGGCGTATTCCACCTACCTCGGCGGTTCTGCATCCGACGCAGGGTTGAGCGTTGCGGTCACCGCGGCGAACTCCGTCTATGTGGCCGGCAACGCCACGTCTCCCGACCCTGCTTTCTGGCTCGATAACTTCCAGCCGTTTACGGGGGATCAGGATGCGTTTGTGGCGAAGTTCGATCCCACCTCGGCGGGAAACGCCTCGCTGCTCTATTCGACGCCACTGGGCGGCACGGCGCCAGTAGGCCTGACGGCAACTACGCAGGGAAACAGCGTGGTGGCCGATGGAGCGGGACACGTCTATTTGGCGGGCGAAACGACCTCGGGCGATTTTCCTTCGGCGGGAAACCCAGGAAACGGGTTCCAGTTGACATGCACAAGCTCCTCGGCTTCGCCTCCAGCCGGCGACGCTTTCCTTGTGGAGATCGTGGAAGGCGCCAGCGCCGAGCCGAGTGTTTCATTCAGCGCCGCGAAACTGAATTTCGGCGCCACGCCTGTCGGCTCTCAGAACGCAGTCCCGCAGCCCGCGGCCGTGGTGAACACGGGCGACGCGGACCTGCTGATTTCAGGACATCTGGCCATTGCGGGAACCAATGCCGGCGATTTCTCGTTCTCGGGCGCCGGAAGCTGCGCGGACGCGACGCTCGCACAGGGAGCGAACTGTTCGTTCGAAGTGGGCTTCACTCCGAGCACCATCGGCCCCGAGCAGGCGTTCGTCGTGGTGACCGACAACTCGCCGAACGGCCAGCCCGGCAATACTCAGGCGCTCGAGCTGGTGGGTACAGGAGACGGGCCGCTGGCGGCCCTTTCGCCCGCGAACGTGGACTTCGGCAATGTGCCGGATGGCGCGACCTCGAACAGCATGGCGGTGACGCTGACAAATTCCGGCACCGTGGAGCCGCTAATCATCTCGAACGGCCCCATCCTGGCCGGCCCGGACGCCGTGAACTTTCAGATCACCGGGGCCACGTCGTGCGTCGCCGGCGCTCCGATCGCTCCGAGCGGCAGTTGCCAAACCTTCGTCACATTTGCACCCAACGCCCTGCGGCAGTTCCAGGCGCAAATCAATTTCTTCGACAATTCCCTAAACCTGCCCAGCGCCGAGCAGGTGGCGCCGCTCACAGGAACAGGCACCGCGGCAGCGCCTGTGGCGAGCCTCGCGCCGGCGGCTCTGAGCTTCGGCAGCCAGTCGGTGGGAATGTCCAGCGGGGCGCAAGTGGTGACCCTCAGCAATCTCGGCAGCGCGTCGTTGAATATTTCGAGCATCGGCCTGGGCGGCGCGAACGCCGCGGATTTCGGCATCGTGCCAGCGGGGACCGCGTGCCCCACGACCAGCGGCTCGATTCCGATTGGCGGAAGCTGTACGGTTGCCGTCAGTTTCGCGCCGCAGTCCGCCGGAGCCAAGTCCGCGAGCCTCTCGTTCAACGACAACGCCGCCGGCAGTCCGCAAACGGTGGCGCTCACGGGGACGGCCGTGGGACCGCAAATTCAGTTTTCAGCCGGGAGCCTCAACTTTGGCGCGCAGACCGTGGGAACCACAAGTGCGGCGCAAAGCATCGCGCTCTCGAATCCTGGAAGCGTAGCGCTGGTGATCAGCAGCGTCAGCGTCACCGGAGCAAACGCTTCCGATTTCGTGATCGCCGCGAACACGTGCCCGCCGAGCATCGGCGTGGGCGGAAGCTGCAGCGTCAGCATCACCTTCAGACCGACAGCAGCAGGGAACCGCGCCGCCGCCCTGAGTGTCGCGGACAATGCCGCTGCAAGCCCGCAAACGCTCGCCCTCACGGGAACTGCAACGCAGGCCGGCGTGACGACTGCGCCCACGAGCGTCAACTTTGGAAGCCAGCTTGTCGCCTCCGGAAGTGCGGCGGTCCCCGTGAACGTCACGAACACCGGCCTGGGCACGCTGGTGATCAGCAAGATCTCGTTCACGGGAGCCAATTCCGGAGATTTTGCCGAGACCGACAACTGCACGGGCACAGGCGTCAGCATTCTTTCCAACGCGACCTGCACGATCCAGGCGACCTTCAAGCCGACGTCCTCGGGAGCGCGCAGCGCCGCATTAACGCTCACGGACAACGCCCCGGACAGCCCGGAATCGGTGGCCTTGAGCGGTACAGGCATGGACTTCGCGCTTGCTCCGGCGAGCGGAGGTCCCACCAGCGCGACGGTCACGGCCGGCCAGACCGCGATGTATCAGCTGGATGTCAATTCGTCGAATGGATTTGCCGGGATGGTGCCGATGTCGTGCAGCGGCGCACCCGCGGCGGCGGTCTGCACGGTGAACCCCAAGACCGTGACTGTGACTGCGAACGCGCCGGCTGCGTTTGGCGTAAGTGTTTCGACAACCGCGCGTACAAGCGGGTCTGCGCTTAATACGCCGGCGCTCCTACAGCGAACCTCGAACTGGCGCGCGGCGACTCTGCTTGCCGGGTGGGGCCTGATTCTTGTGTGGGCCTCAAGGTGTAGGGCGGCGCGCAGCCGACGTCAACCATTGGCGAGGTGGGCGCAAGGAGCGGCGCTCGTCGCGTTGCTTGCTGCGGCGCTCGCTGCGTGTAGCTCCGGGGGCGGCGTGGCTTCCGGCACTCCGGCTGGAACTTACACCTTAACGATCACGGGCGCGACGGGAGGAACCAGTCGCACGATTCCTTTGACGCTGATTGTGCAGTAGGACCGGCAGCAATCGGGGGGGGCTGGCGTTGTGTCTGGCAAACAACTCGCATCCAGCGGGCGCAGCATGCTGCGCCCCTACGGCGGCACATTGCCACGCCGCGGCGGGCGCAGCATGTTGCGCCCCTACGAGGACATTTCCGAGACCGACACTAGAACACCTTGATCGCGAGGCCTCGCGGCCGGCTGCCTACCGGAACCAGGGTGATGAGGCTCGAGGTCTTCGCGCGAATCACCGCCAGATCGTTTGACAGCGCGTCAACCACAAGAAGAAGGTCGCCTCCCGGCGTGAGGCGCGAAACCTGCGGGCCGTGGCCCACCTGAATCGGGTGTGCCGTCTGTCGCCGGTCCATGGCGATGGGCACGATGTGGCCGGCGGCTGAATCGGAAACGTACAGAGTATCGGTCGCGGGCTCCAGGGTCCCTGCTGAGGGCGACATCCCTAGCAGCAGAAAGCCGCCGACTTCGTTCGATTCAGTGTTGACCACCAGCAAGCCGTGCGCGCTCGCAGATGGAATGTAGAGCTCGCCGCCGTCGGGCTTGAGAATCAGGTCGTCCGGCACGCCGCCCAGCGAGAGGTTGGCGAGCAGAACCTTGCGGCGCAAGTCCACGGCGGAGACTTCCTTGGCCGCACCGGAAGTGACGAACAACTTCTCGCTGTTCGGCAGAATGGCGATTTGCTCCGGCTGAGAAACCACGCCTATCACTCCTAGGGTTGCCAGGCTGGCCGCGTCGAGCAGTGCAATCGTGGAATCGTCGCGATTGGAAACAACCACCATGCTCCCGTCCGGGGTTACGCGGGCAACCCAGGGCCGCCGCCCGGCGCGCCCGCGGCCGACGACCTGGCGCGTGGCGCAGTCGATGGCGACAACGGAATTGGAACCCGACGCCGCCACGTAAGCGCGCCTGCCGTCCGGCGAAAAATCGAGCGCGTACGGCGCTGCACCGACCGCGATGCGGGCGACCACTTGATTGGTGGTCACGTCGAGCACCCACGCGTAGCCCTCGGCGGAGCTCAGCCCCCAGATTTCCTTGCGCGAAGGATGTTCGCGCACGCCGCTGGGAGCTGCGCCGACAGCGACGGTGGCAACGCGGGTGAGCTTGACGAGATCGATGACTGCGACCGTGCCGTCGCCGGTATTGCCGACGTACGCGCACAGGTGCAGTCCCGGGCGCAGAAACGAGGGCCGCAGCTCGACGGCGATCAGGCGCGCGGCGATGCCGGAAAGAATGACGAGGACGAAAACGGCCCGCCAGTTGGAGCGGAATCTCATGCGCCTGCGGCCAGGTCAATTGATGGAGCGCGCCAGAACGCCGGCGATCTCCCGCGCTTCGCGGATCAGTTGATCGAATTCGTCCGGCACGATCGACTGCATGCCGTCCGAGAGCGCGCGGTCGGGATCATTGTGCACTTCGACCAGCAAGCCGTCGGCCCCCACGGCGATGGCGGCGCGCGAAAGCGGCAGCACCTTGTTGCGGCGCCCGGTGCCGTGGGAAGGATCCACGACGATCGGCAGATGGCTGCGGCGCTGTACCGCCGGAATCAAGCTCAGGTCCAAGGTGTTGCGCGTGTGGTCGGAAAATGTGCGCACCCCGCGCTCGCAGAGGATCACGTTGTAGTTGCCCTCGCACAGGATGTATTCGGCGGCCATTAGAAATTCGTCGAGCGTGGCGGACATCCCCCGCTTGAGCAAGACCGGCTTCTGCGAGCGGCCGGCGCGCTTGAGTAAAGAGAAATTCTGCATGTTGCGCGCGCCGATCTGGATCACGTCGGCGTACTCCTCCACCAAATCCAGCGACTCGTTGTCGATGGCCTCGGTGACGATGCCGAGTCCGAAACGTTCGCGAAGGTCCTGCAAAATCTTCAGGCCCGGCTCGCCGAGCCCCTGGAAGCTGTACGGGGACGTGCGCGGCTTGTACGCGCCGCCGCGGAACAGCCGCGCGCCGGCGGCCTTCACGCGCTCGGCAACGGCGAAAGCCTGCTCGCGCGTCTCGATGGCGCATGGCCCGGCGATAATGGCGACAGCAGGCCCGCCGAACGACACCTCGCCCAGCGGGGTGGGAATGCGCACCACGGTATTTTCTTCTTTGACGTCGCGGCTGACGAGCTTGTAGGGCTTGCTGACCGGAATGCATTCCACAACGCCGGCCATGGCTTCCAGCGAACCGATGTCCACAGCGCCGGTATTGCCGGTGATGCCGATCGCCGTCCGAATCGAGCCGGGAATCGGATGGGCCTTGAACCCCAGCGACTCGATGCGCCGGCAAACGGCGCGAATCTGCTCCTCGGTCGCGTGCGACTGCATGACAACCAGCATGAATGCCCCCAAGCCTGCGGTGGAAACAAAGAGTTTACTGCAAGCGCCGAGCCGGATGCAAAAGGAAGGGCCAGCCGGCGGGGCGTTTGCGCGCGCCGCTTGTTTCCGCTAGAATTGTGCGCGACGCAACCGCGGGCGAGGTGGCCGATGAAGCGCCCGCGGTTGCGGCTCGTTGGGTAACGGAAACTCTGAGGGAATGGCGGAAGAGCACGGCAAAACCAGCCTGGTTTACGACGCCGCCGACGAGTACCGTCCGGAACCCCCTCCCGCGCCGGAAATCCCCGCTTGGAAAGACGGCAGCATCCGCATCGGAATCCACACGTCCATTGCCGGTGATGTGACCGGGGCTCTGGAACTGGCGCACGGCTTGGGCGCGAATGCCTTGCAGATCTTCTCGTCGAGCCCGCGCAAGTGGGCTGGCGGCAATTCGCGCATCTCCGAGGCGGACGCCGCCCGTTTCCGCAAGCGGCGCCAGGAGTTGGGCCTCGGGCCGCTGGTGGTCCATTGCAACTACCTGATCAATTTGGCTTCGCCGAATCCTGTCCTGCGCACGCGTTCGCTGCAGGCGTTCCATCAGGAGATGGTGAGAGCAAGGGCGCTCGGCGCCGATTATCTGGTCGCGCATCCCGGGAGCGGGCGCGAACGAGAAAAAAGGGCCGCAATTTCCGCCATCGCGCTGGGACTAAGACAAGCAGCGCGAGGATTGCGGCTCGCCGCCAGCGGCCTGCAAATCCTGCTCGAAAACATGGCCGGGCAGGGCACTTCGGTGGGCGCAAGTTTCGAAGAGCTGCGCGGCATCCTGGCGGGATGCCCCGAACTGCCGCTGGGCATCTGCGTGGATACCGCGCATCTGTTCGCCGCAGGCTTTGACATCCGCACGCCGGAAGGACTGGAGAGAACATTGCAGGTCATGGACCGCACGGTCGGCCTCGACCGCGTGGGCGTTATCCATGTCAACGATTCCAAAACGCCGCTGGGCTCGCGCGTGGACCGCCATGCGCACATCGGCCGCGGCAAGATCGGACTGGGAGCGTTCCGGCGAATTCTGAATCATCCTTTGCTCGCGGGGCGCGCCTTCATTCTGGAAACCCCGATTGACCGGCCCGGCGACGACCGCCGGAACGTCGCAGCACTTTGGAAACTGGTGGGAGTGAAACTTCCTGCGGGAAGATCAAGGGACGGCATGATGCCGCGAAGGAAGCCAAGGAAGGGAAGCCGAAGGTAGAATAGCCTTGAGCGAATACGAACCACAGGGGATCGAAGCCAAATGGCAGAAGGTGTGGGAGCAGCAGGGCGCGTTCAACGCTCCCGATGGCGACGCCTCGCGGCCGAAGTACTACCTGCTCGAGATGCTGCCCTATCCGTCGGGAACGCTGCACATGGGCCACATGCGCAACTACACCATCGGCGATGCGGTAGCTCGCTACAAGCGCATGTGCGGGTTCAACCTGCTGCATCCCATGGGCTGGGACGCGTTCGGTCTGCCCGCCGAAAACGCCGCGATCCAACACGGGACGCATCCCCGCGAATGGACCAGCGCCAATATTGATGAATTCCGGCGCGTCTTGCGGCGCTTCGGCTTCAGCTACGACTGGCGACGTGAGATTTCTTCATGCGACCCTGAATACTATCGTTGGAACCAGTGGTTCTTCCTGCGCATGCTGGAGAAGGGCATCGCCTTCCGCAAGAAGAGCAAAGTGAACTGGTGCCCGCAATGCCAAACCGTGCTAGCCAACGAACAGGTGATTGAGGGCTTCTGCTGGCGGCACGAAACTACACAAGTGGAGGCCAAAGAGCTGGAGCAGTGGTTCCTGCGCATTACGCAGTATTCCGACCAGTTGCTCGACGACATGAAACAGCTCCAAGGTGGTTGGCCGGAACGCGTGCTGCTGATGCAGCGCAACTGGATAGGCAAATCGGAAGGCGCGCGCGTGCGCTTCGCGGTCACCGGAGCGGTCACGGCGCCAATCGACGTCTTCACAACGCGCGTTGACACTATTTTTGGCGCGTCAGCGGTGATTCTTTCCCCCCATCATCCGGATCTTCCAGAACTGATAGCAGGCGTTCCGGGACACGCGGCCATTGGTGAACGCCTTCGCGCAATGCGGCAAAGGAGCGTCAAGGCTGCCGACATCGCAACCGCCGAGAAAGAAGGCTTCTTCACGGGGCGGTTCGCCGTCAACCCGTTCTCCGGAGAACAGACTCCGATCTGGGTGGCAAATTTCGTTCTCGCCGAGTACGGGACGGGTGCGGTGATGTGCGTTCCGGCGCACGACCACCGCGACTACGAATTCGCCGAGAAGTACCACTTGCCGGTGAAAATCGTGGTCCAGCCCGCGAGTGGGACGCCTCTCCGTGTGGATCGCATGAGCGAAGCATCCACGGAATACGGCACGCTGGTTGATTCGGGGCGGTACACGGGGATGAAGTCGGAAGACGCGCTGGCAAAGATGGCCGCCGACGCGAAGTCGAAAGGCTTCGGCGAAGCGCAGACGACGTACCGGTTGAAAGATTGGGGCATCTCGCGCCAGCGATATTGGGGCACCCCGATCCCGGTGATCTTTTGCGAGAAAGACGGAATCGTCCCTGTCCCCGACGATCAACTGCCGGTGCGGTTGGCGGAGAAGGTGACGCTCACCGGGCAGGGACAGTCTCCGCTGGCGAGTTCGCCAGAATTCGTGAACGCGAAGTGCCCGAAGTGCGGCGGGTCGGGGCGGCGCGAGACCGACACCATGGATACGTTCATGGATTCGTCGTGGTATTTCTACCGCTACACCGACCCGCAAAATGACCAGGTTCCGTTCGATGGCGAAAAAGTTCGCTACTGGTTTCCAATCGACCAGTACGTCGGCGGGATCACCCACGCCATTTTGCATCTCCTCTACTCGCGTTTTTTCTGCAAGGTCATGCGCGATATGGGCATGGTGAATCACGATGAACCCATCCTGCGTCTTTTTACGCAGGGCATGGTGCAAAAGGGCGGCGTGGCGATGTCCAAGTCACGCGGCAACGTGGTCGGCGCCATCGAGATGGCCGACAAATACGGCTGCGACACCGGAAGGCTCTACACGCTTTTCGCTGCCCCGCCGGAGAAAGATCTCGAATGGAACGAGCAGGGAATCGAAGGCGCTTCCCGGTTCCTCAACAAGGTGTATCGGCTCGTCACGAAGCACGCCGATCGCCTTCGGCCCGTTTCCGTCGAGCTCGTCTCGAAGACCGACCTGACCAACGCAACCGCCAAGGAAAAGTTGCTGGTGCGGAAGACCCATCAGACGCTCAAACGCGTCACGAACGACTTCGAATCGCGCTGGCACTTCAACACGTCCGTCGCGCTGCTGATGGAGCTAATGAACGCGCTCCACGAGCAGGAGCCGCTCGACTTTGAACTGAGCCCGGTGATTCTGAAGCGTATTCTGCAAGTGGTTGTGCTCATGCTCTCGCCCATGACGCCGCACATTGCCGAAGAGATGTGGGAAATGCTCGGCAATCCGGGCGGAATTGCGCAGGCCAAGTGGCCGAAGTATCGCGAGGACCTGACGCGCGAGGAGCAGTTTGAAATCATCATTCAGATCAATGGCCGCTTGCGCGGAAAGATCCTGGTGGACGACGGGCTGGGCGAAGACGAAATCGTCGAGCGCGCCCACTCCGACCCGCGCATCAAGACGCTGCTCGACGGGAAGCAAATCGTCAAAACGATCGTGGTGCCGAGGAAGCTCGTCAACATCGTCTTGAGGTGAACATGACGGCTGAAACTGCGGCGACCGCCGCGAAGTACGCCGGAGGAGCAGTGAGCACGAAACGCGGAATCGTGGTGCTGGACTTTGGCGGCCAATACACGCAGCTCATTGCCCGCCGCATTCGCGAGCAGGGGGTTTTCTCGGCGATTCTTCCCTGCCACGCGCCGCTGGAAGAAATTCGCGCGCTCGAACCGGTTGGCGTCATTTTGTCGGGAGGGCCGTGTTCGGTTTACGACTCCAACGCGCCGCTCTGCGACCCGCAGGTGCTGCAGCAAGGCATCCCCGTGCTGGGAATCTGCTATGGAATGCAGTGGCTGGCGCGCGCGCTAGGGGGAAAAGTGGCGCCTGCCGAGCGCCGCGAATACGGGCCGGCTCAGCTCGAAATCGCGCAGGCATCGAAGCTCTTTGCCGGCGTCCCCGCACAACTCAAGGTATGGGAAAGTCACGGCGACCATGTCGTCGCCCTGCCCGAGGGATTCCAGTTGACCGGCCGGACCGCCAACGCCATCGCCGCGATCGAGAACCCTGCAACGAAAATGTACGGCGTCGAGTTTCACCCTGAAGTGCATCACACCGACCGCGGCACGCAGATTCTCCGAAACTTCGTCTTCGAAGTTTGCGGCGCCAGCAAGAACTGGGATCGCGCCGGCTTCATCTCGGCAGCCGTCGGCGCGATCGCCAAGCAAGCGGAGGGTGCGCGCGCGATTTGCGCGCTCAGCGGAGGCGTGGATTCGACCGTAGCTGCCGCGCTGGTGCATCGCGCTATAGGCGAGCGGCTGACGAACGTCTTCGTGGACAACGGCCTGCTACGCCGCAATGAGTTTCAAGACACGCTCATGCTCCTGCGGCAGGATGCCGGACTCAACGTGCGCGGCGTGGACGCTTCGGCGCGATTCCTTGCGCAACTGGCCGGCGTGACCGATCCGGAGCAGAAGCGCAAACGGATCGGCGCGGAGTTCATCGCTGTTTTCTGGGAGGAGGCGCGCAAGCTGGCAGCGGCGTCACAGGGACTGCCGGTACGGTTCCTGGTCCAGGGAACGCTTTATCCCGATGTCATCGAGTCCGTGTCCGTCAAGGGGCCCTCGGCGACGATCAAGACACACCACAACGTGGGCGGCTTGCCCGCGGATATGCCGTTCGCTTTAATCGAGCCGTTACGCGACCTTTTCAAGGATGAAGTTCGGCAGATCGGCCGTGAGCTCGGTCTGCCGGAGGCCATCCTGGTGAAGCATCCGTTTCCCGGGCCAGGTCTGGCGGTGCGGCTGCTGGGAGAAGTGACCAAGGACAGGCTGGAGACGCTGCGCGCCGCCGACGCCATCGTTGTGGAGGAGATCCGCAGCGCAGGACTTTACAGCAAAGTCTGGCAGGCATTTGCCGTTTTGCTGCCGGTGCAAAGTGTTGGCGTGATGGGCGATTTCCGGACGTACGGATACACCATCGCTGTGCGAGTCGTGGACTCACAGGATGCGATGACCGCCGATTGGACGCGCCTGCCCCGAGAAGTGCTGGAGCGGATATCGACTCGGGTCGTCAACGAAGTCCCCGGCGTCAACCGGGTCGTTTACGATGTCAGTTCCAAGCCGCCCAGCACGATCGAGTGGGAGTGATGCAGAAGCTCCGTAGCCGCAGCCGAGGCTCGGCTCAGCGGGTGGCCATCTTCTGGGCCATGTACAGCAGCAATCGCCGATCTGGCTCCTCGATGCGGCCAAGAAGGCGGCGGAAGCGGCCCAGGAAGCGCGCTTCTTTCCCCTTGCTGCCCCAGGCGATGTCGTCCGCACTCTTCCGCTTGGGAAGGTTCGGCAGCTCGGGCGGTTCTTCGCCGTCGTAGAAAAGCTGATAGAGCGGGATTTCCATGGCCCGCGCCAGCTTTTCCAGCGTCTCGATGGCCGGAACGGTGTGGCCGTTCTCGACCCGCGAGATGTAGCAACGAAGAAGGCCAGTGCGCTTTTCGATGTCGCCCTGGGACAGTTTTTTTGTTTCGCGTAGCAGGCGGATGCGATCTCCGATTATCATGGCGGGTATTGTTGCATGGAGCAGTGGCGGCCGCAAGCCGAAATTCAGAGTTCTTCTAAAATCACTTTTGGCGTAACCGAAACTCGATGGAAGACGTCACAAAGGATGTGGCAGCCAGCGCGCAAGCCATCGCGGTCCCTCTGAGCCGGCCGAGCCGGGCGGAGGAAGAGCGAGAACTCGTCCGGCTGGCCCAGCGTGGAACAGAGCCGGCCTTCGAGGAACTCATTCGAAGACACCAGCAGCGCGTCTTTGGGTTGGTCAACGGGATTCTCCGGCGGCGCGAGGATGTCGAAGACGTCGTTCAGCAGGTTTTCCTGAAGGCGTTCCTTTCGCTGAGACGCTTCGACATGCGCGCGGCGTTTTCGACCTGGCTTTACAAGATTGCCGTGAACGAATGCTGGGACTACTTGCGGAAGAAGAAGGTTCGGCCCCTGGTATATGAGTCGGACCTCAGCGAAGAACAGGTTGCCAGGCTCGACGGAGTCGTCTCCGCAGAGTCGCCGCCACAAGGGCCGGACGACGCCGCGGCGGTGAAAGAGATCCTCGAGCAGTTACTCGAGCGGCTTCCCGAACAGGATCGCCAGCTGCTGGCGCTGAAGGAAATCGAGGGTTTCTCGGTGCAGGAACTGGCTGTCATCTTCGATCTCAACGTAAACACGGTGAAGGTGCGGCTCTTCCGGGCGCGACGACGCCTGGCCAGCATGTACCGGGGGCCGCGCGGTTTACGCCGTGCCAAGTTGAATTCGAATCACGCAGCAGCGGGAGAATAAGGAGTTTGGGCGCTATGGACTCGAAATCGAACAACAACCGACTGAAGGACGCCTGCGCCGAGTACGAGCCGTTCCTCGAAGACTATGTATGTGAGGGGTTCGACGGAACGGAAGGGAAGCGCTTGGCGGAGCATCTGCGAAATTGTGCGCTTTGTCGCGCCGCTGTGGAAGACGCCGCTGCCGGCTTGCGCTTGCTGCGCACGGCCGGCCCTTTGCTGGGTCGCGCGGGCAACCCGGCGCCCGCGTTCTCCCGTGTGGTGATGGCGCACATTCGCGCCGAAGTCGGACGCCGCGAGGAACGGAGCATTTGGAGGCCGGTGGTCTGGTTTGGCTGGCGGCTGGCCATGTCGGCGGGAGTGGCTCTCGCGATTCTGGTCGCCTATGCGAATACTTCCACGCAGCCCGCCCAGAGCGCCGGGTCCGTCCAGGGCGTGGAAGCCCGCGACCTTTTCTCGGATCCTGCGATCAATCCAGCGACGAACGGCGAAGTCCTCATGGTGGTAGCGGAGAACAACAATGCCGAACGATAAGACCAGGCGCGAAGCCGCTGCGCTCGTAATCGCGGTGTTTCTCCTCGGCGCCCTGCTGGGCGGATTGGGGGGGCGCCTCTGGGATCAGCGCGTGCGCGGCGAGCAGCCGCCGCAGGGCCCCAGATCGCGCGACCAGATCGTCGCGGAATTCACGCATGAGCTGGACCTGACGGCCGATCAGCAAAAGCAACTGGCCGCCGTGGTGGACGATACGCGCTCGAAGTGGAAGGCGCTTTACGCGCCGCTCGAGCCGCAGCACGAGGAAATTCGGCAACGCGCGCGCGACCGCATTCGCGCATTTCTGACACCGGAGCAACTGCCAAAGTTCGAGGAGTTCGTGAGGCGGCTCGACGAACAGCGCAAGAAAGACCAGGCAACGGGCCACTAGCGCGAACCGGCGTGCTGCCGGCGCTAGTTTCCCACTTCGTGTCCGCCGCCTTTCAGCAGCGCGCGGAACCTTGGCGGCCTTGGCTCCACGGCGCTGCGATGGCACTTGAATTTCCCTGCCGGTGGCGCTAGCGTTCGGCTTCTTCATAAGCACGTGCCATTCACGGTCTAGCGGAGCCAAACTATGCCTGTGAGCGATGCGCTCGAACCTTCCGTCAAGGCGTTCCTGCAATTCATCAATTCGCAGCCCGGCCCCAGGCTTCACGAGCTTCCGGTGGCCGAGGCCCGCGCCGTCTTCCGCCACCTCCAGGCAGCGTTCGAAACTCCCAAGCCGCCTGCCGACATCGAAGACCACACGATTCCCGCCGGGCCGAGCGGGAGCATCCCCATTCGCATCGCGCGTCCGAAAGCCAATTCGCAGCCCCTGCCGGTCGTCGTCTATTTTCATGGCGGCGGCTGGGTACTCGGTGAAGCGGAAGGCTACGACCGAGTGATTCGTGAAATCGCCGCGGGCGCAAACGCAGCCGTCGTTTTCGTCTCTTACACGCGAGCGCCCGAGGCCAAGGCTCCGATTGCCGCTGAGGAATGTTACGCTGCCGTCAAATACATCGCCGAGAACGCCCGCGCCCTCAATCTCGATTCCTCACGGATGGCGGTCGCCGGAGACAGCGCTGGCGGCAACCTCTCCGCCGTTGTGGCGCAGCTCGCCCAGCAGCGCGGGGGCCCGAAGATAGCGCTGCAAGTGCTCATCAATCCCGCTGTCGATCTCGTGGCCGACGACGAATCAATGCGCAGCTTCGCTCAAGAATACTTCCTCACCGCCGATGCCATGCACTGGTTCGGCCGCCTGTACCTCGAAGGTTCCAACATCAAGCCCACGGATCCCATCGTTTCGCCGGGCCGCGCTCCGATCGAGCAGCTTCCGGGGTTGCCTCCCGCTGTGATCCTGACCGCTGAATACGACCCGCTACGCGACCAGGGCGAAGCCTACGCCCGCAAGCTGCTCGAAGCCGGCGTCGAAGTGAGCGCCGTACGTTACCTCGGCACCATTCACGGCTTCACCGCCATCAACGCGCTGTTCAGTTCCGGGAGCAGCCGCAGCGCTTCGGCGCTCGTCAACGACGCGCTGCGCCGCGCCTTCGCGAGGGACGCCCAGAAAGCCATTCCCGCCGGCTGAGGTTCCTGCCGGTTTCTGTCGTCCCCCTGGAACATTTCCAGCCTGCGCGCGTTTATACCTATGATCGTGCGGCTCCGCATCCAACTCGCGGGTGTGGCGCTCCTAGTCGGCCTGGCCGGGGCCGCCTCGGCGCCCGCGCAGGACCACGAAGCGGAACGAATCATCGGTCCATACGCAAAAGCTGCCGGCGGCTCGAGGACCCTGTCGCGCGTCCGGACTCTCTCGCTCGAGGGCGCTCTCACGGCTTCCGACGGTTCCTCCGGCACCTACACGCTCGATACCAAGCTGCCCAACCGCTACTACTCGGAGATCGTCCTGAGCGGCAAGCGTCTCATCGAGTCTTACAACGGCAAGTCCGCCTGGCGCGAGGACTCCACGGGCACCATCGCCACCATGACCGGGCCCGAAGCGGCGGACCTGCAAGCGGCGGCCACGATCGCGAATCTGCGGCTGCTCAATTTGAAGAAGAACAAAATCGCGGCATCGTTCGCAGGCCACACTTCGGTGCGCGGCAAGGACGCTCTGCAACTGCGGCTGACGGCCCAGAACGGCGCGCAGCGCGATTTCTTTTTCGATCCCGAGTCGCACCTGGTCGTCAAGGAATCCGGCGCCGTCGGCGGCGCGCCGGAAGAACTGCTCTACGACGACTACCGCTCCGAAAGCGGCGTGCAGGTGCCCCACAAGATCGAGTTGC
>Ga0187846_10000033_pt1 | contig 76306 bp, 66 predicted proteins | sample TC_taG_FD_161473 | JGI IMG/M metagenome (GOLD analysis project Ga0187846, IMG submission 161473) | Biofilm microbial communities from the roof of an iron ore cave, State of Minas Gerais, Brazil - TC_06 Biofilm (v2) | ecosystem: Environmental > Terrestrial > Deep subsurface > Cave > Wall biofilm... | reverse complement strand
TCAGCGTGGCGATCAGCGAGACCGCCGCCAGCACCACCGCGCACGGCCCGGTCACGGTCGGCGAAGGCGATAGCCTGGCGGCCCACCCGGTCAGCTTTGCGGCCACCGCCGATAAGCTGTTCAGCGGCACCGTGGCGACGTTCACCGACACCGGCTACCCGGACAACCTCGCCGGCGATTTCACCGCCGCCATCAACTGGGGCGACGGCACCACCACCGCCGGCACGGTCAGCGGCGGCAGTGGCAGCCCGTTCACCGTCTCGGGCGGCCACACCTACAGCGCCGCCGGCACCGACACCCTGGCGGTGACCTTGAGCGACGATCCGCCGGGGACCGCCACCGCCACCGCCGCCAGCACCGCCACCGTCACCGCCACACCGCCGGTATCGACCTTGTACAACTTCGTCTTCACCTACAATGACGGCAAGGACTACTACGACGGCACCGTCGCCGACAATGGGACCTTTGGCTATCACTCCAGCGAGACCATTACGACCGCCTCCGGGCAATACGACATCTTCGCCCAGGCGGGCACGATCTCGGCAGCTGCCGGCACGGTCTCCGTCACGTATTACTCGCATGGCGGGCCGGGCCAAGCGTCCTATACCCCGGCGCTGACCGCGGCGGGCGAGCCCGACGGGTCGAAGGGGTTGGGCAGCGAAAGCGACTCTCTGCTCGGCACGGACCGCCTGCAGCATCCGTTCAGCGCTTCGACGGAAGCCAGTTTTACGACGAGCGGCCTCTATGGGTTCGTCTTTAACTATTCGGACGGCACCGATTATTACTCTGGCACCGTGGCAGACGCCGGAAACTTCGGCTACGCTGCGATCGCCAACTCGGCATCGCCTTATCTGACGGTTTCCGACGGGTACTACTACATCTTCAGCGAGGGGATGACCGGCGAGCCGAGCGGCACGGTCATCATCAACGACTATCGCGACGGCGGCAACGCAACGACCTACGCTACCGTCGGCAGCGGCAATGCGGGTCTCGGGTCGGAGTCCGGCTTCTTCATGGCCGACGGGACCCAGTTCAATTTTAGCCCCACCCAGGAGGCCGTGGATCCACCGACGGCGCCCGACGACTTCTATCGCAACGGTAAATCCGCGCTCCTATGGCAGAACGGCGATGGCTCGGCTGCCATCTGGGAGATGAACGGGACCAATGTCATCGGCAGTGGAATCCTCACCCCGAATCCGGGTCCGAGCTGGCACATCAAGGGGTCGGGCGATTTCTACGGTAACGGCTATTCCGACATCCTGTGGCAGAACGACGACGGCTCAGCTGCCATCTGGGAGATGAACGGCACCAACGTCATTGCTAGCGGCATCCTCACCCCCAACCCCGGTCCGAGCTGGAACGCCGTTGGCACCGGCGACTTCTACGGCAACGGCTATTCCGACATCCTGTGGCAGAACGACGATGGCTCCGCCGCCATTTGGGAGATGAACGGCACCAACGTCGTAGGTGGCGGCATCCTCACCCCCAACCCCGGTCCGAGCTGGCACATCAGGGGCACCGGCGATTTCTACGGCAACGGCTATTCCGACATCCTGTGGCAGAACGCCGACCGCTCCGTCGCGATCTGGGAGATGAACGGGACCAACGTCGTCGGCAGCGGCATTGTCGCCACCAACCCCGGCCCGAGCTGGCACATCAGGGGCACCGGCGACTTCTACGGCAACGGCTATTCCGACATCCTATGGCAGAACGACAATGGTGAAGCCGCGATCTGGGAGATGAACGGCACCAACATCGTCGGCGGCGGCATTCTTACCCCCAACCCCGGGCCGAGCTGGCAGGTGATCGGAACCGGCGATTACAACGGCGACGGCCATAGCGACATTCTGTGGCAGAACGCCGACGGCTCCGCCGCCATTTGGGAAATGAACGGGACTAGCGTCATCGACGCCAGCATTCTCGCCCCCAACCCCGGACCGAGCTGGCAGGTGAAGGGAACGGGCGATTACACCAGCAGCGACCCTGCCCTGCTGTGGCAGAACGACAATGGCTCGGTCGCGATCTGGGAGATGAACGGAACCAAACTCATCGGCAGCGACATCCTCGCGACCAATCCCGGTCCGAGCTGGCACGTCAAGGGGTCGGGCGATTTCTACGGCAATGGCGATACCGACATCCTGTGGCAGAACCACGACGGCTCAGCTGCCATCTGGGAGATGAACGGCACCAATATCATCGGCAGCGGCGTTCTCACCCCCAACCCCGGTCCGAGCTGGCACGCCGTCGGCACCGGCGACTTCTACGGCAACGGCCATTCCGACATCCTGTGGCAGAACGACGACGGCTCGGCTGCCATCTGGGAGATGAACGGCACCAACGTCATCGGCGGCGGCATTCTGACCCCCAACCCGGGGCCGAGCTGGCACGCCGTCGGCACCGGCGATTTCTACGGCAACGGCTATTCCGACATCTTGTGGCAGAGCGACGACGGCTCGGTCGCGATCTGGGAGATGAACGGGACCAACGTCGTCGGCAGCGGCATTGTCGCCACCAACCCCGGCCCGAGCTGGCACATCAGGGGCACCGGCGACTTTTACGGCGACGGCTATTCCGATATCCTATGGCAGAACGACAATGGCGAAGCCGCGATCTGGGAGATGAACGGCACCAACATCGTCGGCGGCGGCGTTCTTACTCCCAACCCCGGGCCGAGCTGGCAAGTCGTCGGGGTCGGCAACTATAGTGACGGGCGACCCGACATTCTGTGGCAGAACGCCGACGGCCAGGCGGCGATCTGGCTGATGAGCGGAACGACGGCGACTTTACAGACCAGCATCGAGCCCAACCCTGGAACCACCTGGCACCTGCAGGCGGGTTAGCCGGCGCGAACGATTACCTCTCGCCTCCGGCCGAGATTCTGGCCGGCGCAGCGCTGGCGCATCGGGCCCCGGCATAGAAACTTTTCGTATTAGGTATAGCGCGAGCCAAACCCCGAACTGATCGCGTCCCAGCCATCTTGAGAAACTTGACCCGATCGTGCGACGCGGCGACCGGGGCGCGCCGGCCGATCGCTCCAAGGCCCGGGGTGAACAGGACGAGGAGCTCGTGGCGTGACTCGTGGACGAGGATTCAGCCGGGATCACCGTGCGCGGGCCAAGATGCTCGGCACCAGCGCAATCATCGAGAACGAGATCCTTGCCGGTGGCCTGTCGAAGGTTCGAAGGTCAGCCCCTCGATATTCTCGGGGCCGAGCTTGAAAATCGTAGAGTGCGGCTGCCGATCGAACAGCGTTGCGGAAGGACGGGTGGGTCGTGACATCGTCGATGCGGGTGCCGTCGATAAACACAGCACGGCCATCGCGCAGCGACGCGAGATGCTCGGCGCCATTCTTGCAGTTCATGGCGGCGCTCCAGCTCAGCCGATTCTATCGCCGAGATCCTGACAGGCACCGATGATGCCGGCGATCTTGCCGTCGAGACGCATACCGAGCCTCCATTGTCACATGTAAGTCACGATGTCGCCTGCCCAGCTGTGGCGCAAGCTTGCTCGGCCGGACCGGTTTCCCCACGGCTGGAAGATTCACTAAATTTTCTTTGTTGCCAGGTCTACTTTGGCTTCGGTAGTGCTCGATGCAGCGCAACAGGCACACCGAGGCGATCGCGGCGGCCGGCGGGATCGCGTTCGGCGGCGTCAGGCAGCAGACACTTGGAACGCGGGAAGCCGAGTGCTAAGCGATGAGGGGACCTCGGCGAACACCGCATCGCATGAATCTTGGGTAATTGTGTATGCAGGAACAACACGCGCGGGATTCGAGGGAACCGAGAGGACCCACTCCCATCGCCGACCGGCCCGCGACCGATGAAGAGATCGAGCAATTCAAGGCGGCCGTGCTCGCCAAGCTCACCGTGGCCATCGGCAAAGATACCACCGAGGCCACGGGCCGCGACTGGTTTGTCGCAACCGCGCTGGCGTTGCGCGACCGCATCATTCACCGCTGGCTGGTGGCCGACCGGGCCAGCTTCGCCGAAGGCCGCAAGCGGATTTATTACCTTTCGCTCGAGTTTCTGATCGGCCGGCTGCTCAATGACGTGGTCGGCAATTTGCGTCTCACCGACGTGGTGCGGCGCGCGCTCGGAGACCTCGGTGTCGACTACGATCGGGTGCGCTCCGTCGAGCCCGATGCCGCGTTGGGAAACGGTGGCCTCGGCCGGCTCGCCTCTTGCTTTATGGAAAGCATGGCGAGCCTCGGTTTGCCGACTTGGGGTTACGGCATCCGCTATGACCACGGTCTGTTTCGTCAGATCATCAAGGACGGCTGGCAGCAGGAATACCCCGAAGAGTGGCTGTCCTTTTCGAACCCGTGGGAGTTCGAGCGGCCCGAAGTTACTTACGATATCCTTTACGGCGGGCGGGTCGAGACCGTCAAATCGCGCGCGGGCGGTCTGCGCTCTGTCTGGCACCCGGCGGAATCGGTGCGCGCTGTCGCCTACGACACCCCGATCGTCGGCTGGCGAGGCGCATATGTCAACGCGCTGCGCCTGTGGTCCGCTCGCGCTGCCGATCCGCTGCGTCTCGATGTCTTCAACCTTGGCGACCATGTCGGCGCGCTAAGCGAGCAGGCGCGGGCGGAGGCGCTCTGCAAGGTCCTCTATCCGAGCGACGCGACACCGGCCGGGCGCGAGCTGCGACTGCGCCAGGAATATTTCTTCGTCTCCGCTTCGCTCCAGGACCTGGTGCAGCGGCACTGCCGCTCGTACAGCGCGATCTACACTCTACCCGACCACGCCGCCATCCAGCTGAACGATACGCATCCGAGTATCGCCATCGCCGAGCTGATGCGCATCCTCGTCGATCTGCACAACGTTCCCTGGGAGCAAGCCTGGGAAATCACCGTCGCGACCTGTTCCTACACCAATCACACTCTGCTGCCGGAAGCCCTCGAAAGCTGGCCCGTTCCGTTGTTCGAGCGCCTGTTGCCGCGCCATCTGCAGATCATCTACAGGATCAATGAACGCCATTTGGCGGCGGCGACGCGGGTGCGTTCGATCAGCAAAGAGACGGCCGCAGCCGTCTCTTTGATCGATGAAGATGACGGGCGGCGCATCAGGATGGGCCACCTCGCCTTTGTCGGCTCGCACCGCACCAACGGGGTGTCAGCGCTGCACAGCGAGTTGTTGTGCAACACTCTATTTGTGGATCTCGAGTCCGTTTATCCCAATCGCATAGTCAACGTGACAAACGGCATCACCTTTCGGCGGTGGCTGCACCAGGCCAACCCAGGCTTGACGCAGCTGCTCTGCGAAGTGGTGGGCGGGCGAGTGCTCGACGAGCCCGACGCCGTCGCGGGTCTCGCCGAGCATTCTGCAGACCTGGCACTGCTGGATCGCCTGATGCGGGTAAAGCGTGCGAACAAGATCGCTCTCGCGCGAGTGATCCGCGACCGCCTCGGGCTTGTGGTCAATACCGCCGCGCTCTTCGACGTGCAGATCAAGCGCATTCACGAATACAAGCGGCAATTGCTCAATCTGATGGAAATCATAGCGCTCTGGAAGGCGATGCGTGCCGATCCCACGCGCGAGTGGGTGCCGCGGGTCAAGATCTTCGCCGGCAAGGCAGCCGCCGGCTATACCGTGGCCAAACTGATCGTCAAGCTGGCCAACGATATCGCCGCGACCATCAACGGCGATCCATGCGTCAAGGATCTGCTAAAGGTCGTCTTTCTGCCAAACTACAATGTCAGCCTTGCCGAGGTGATTATTCCGGCGGCAGACCTGTCTGAGCAGATTTCGACCGCCGGGATGGAAGCCTCGGGGACCGGCAACATGAAGCTGGCGCTCAACGGCGCTCTGACGATCGGCACGCTCGACGGCGCCAATGTGGAGATTCGCGAGCGGGTCGGGTGCGAGAATATCTTCATTTTTGGCCTGCACGCCAACGAGGTGGCCCAGCGCCGCCGCAACGGGTGGGTCCCGGCGGACACCATTGCGGCTTCGCCGCCGCTCGCCCGCGCGATCGACACGATTACGTCCGGCGCCTTTTCGCCAACCGATCCGCAGCGCTTCGACCGGTTGACGCAAGCGCTGCAACATGCAGACGACTACATGGTGACGGCGGATTTCGAAGATTATTTTGCTACGCAGCGGCGCGTCGGCGCGCTGTACCGGCAGAAGGAAGACTGGGCCAAGGCCTGCATCAAGAATATCGCCGGAATGGGCTGGTTTTCGTCCGACCGTGCCATCCGCGCCTACGCCGCGGCGATCTGGCACGCGCCGCTGTAGCAACTCTTGCTATCGGGTCACGCAATTGCTATATTGATATTGCACGCTCTCTGCGCGATGGCTCACTATGAAGCGGGTACTGCCGGCCTGCTGATGTTGCAACCTGAGGGCGAGAGTTTGCTGTAGATTTGCTGCAGATGCAGCAAGCACCAATTTATGACTCAACGTTTTGTTGCAGCTGGAGGCAGACCGAGAAGGGCAAACACACGGCCCGTTGCCGGTTAGACGAAAGGCGATGTACCGCAGGAGGAGAGCATGACCGAGGCAGTGCGGCTCGGGGTCATCGTGCCGAGCGTCAACATCGTCGTCGAAGAATGGTATCCCCAGGTCGTTCCCGACGGGGTCAGCGTCCATTTCGCCCGCATGCTGATTGACGCCGGTAGCTCGCCGGAAAAGATCATCGCGATGGATCGTGAGGACGGCATGCGCGCGATCGGCCAGATCGCTACCTGCCGGCCGCATGTGGTCGCCTATGGCTGCACCGCGTCGAGCATCCTCCAGGGCCATGCCTTCGATGAGCGACTGCGTGAAGAGATCCGGCATATCGCCGGGGTTCCCGCGACGACCGCGACCGACAGCATCTTCGCCGCTTGCCGCGCGCTCGGCCTGAGGCGGGTGACGGCGATCTCGCCGTACACCAAGGCCGTCGACGCGGCCGAGAACCGCTTTTTCGCCGAGGGTGGGATCGAGACCGTCGCCGGCGCACATCTCGATATCACTGACGGCTATCGCCTCGCCGAGACCAAACCCGATGCGATCCTGGACTTGGCGCTCGGCGCATGGGACCCGCAATCCGACGGGTTGATCGCCGCGTGCCTCAATTTCCGCTCCCATCCGATTATCGAGGCGCTCGAGGCGCGAATCGGCAAGCCGGTCGTCACCTCGACCCAAGCCGTGCTCTGGCGCTCGCTGCGGCTCGCCGGTGTCGCGGCGCCGATCCACGGCTTCGGCCGGCTGTTGCGTGAGCATTAGCAAACCCATGCCAAGGCGAGGTCTGTCACACAGCTCGCATTGGGGGGCCTTCTCGGTATTGCTTCGCGATGAGGGCATCGAGGTCGTGCCTCATCCGCAGGATCCCGAACCTTCGGTATTGCTCAGCAACATTCCGGCCTCGGTGTCGCATCCGGCACGGATTGCTCGGCCGATGGTTCGGCGTGGTTGGCTGGAGCGCGGTCCTGGGCCCGACACGCGGCGGAGCCGCGACGAATTTGTGTCGATCTCATGGTCCCGAGCGCTCGACCTCGTCGCGGCAGAATTGCAGCGCGTCTACGCTGACCTTGGCCCGCGCGCCATTTTTGGCGGATCCTACGGCTGGGCCAGCGCCGGCCGTTTCCATGACGCGCAGAGCCAGATCCATCGTTTCTTGAACCTCGCCGGCGGCTATGTGCGCTCGGTCGGCAGCTACAGCTCGGGTGCCGCGACGGTGATTCTGCCGCATATCATCGGCCCGCAGGGGGCGGTGGCCGGAAACAATGTCAGCTGGGCCGAGTTGGTGGCGGAGAGTGCGCTGGTGCTCGCCTTTGGCGGCATGGCGCTGAAGAACAACGATGTCGGCGGCGGCGGCACGAGCCGGCACATCGCCCGCGAGCAGCTGCGCGCCGCCCGCGATCGGGGGGTCGAATTCCACCTGATCGGCCCGTTGCGTGACGATCTGCCGGCGGAAATCGAGGCGGTCTGGCATCCGATCCGCCCCGGCACCGACGTCGCGCTGATGTTTGGTATCGCCCACAGCCTGGTGACCGAGGGAAGGCACGACCGCGCCTTCCTCGATCGGTTCTGCGTCGGTTATGACGTGTTCGAGGATTATCTCTTGGGCCGCCGCGACGCTCAGCCGAAAGACGCCGTCTGGGCCGCGAAGATCTGCGGGCTTCCGGCAAACGAGATCATCAGCCTCGCGCGGCGTGTCACAAGGCGTCGCACCCTGGTCACCTGCTCGCAATCATTGCAGCGCGCCGAGCACGGCGAGCAGCCGGTCTGGATGGGGTTGGTGCTGGCGGCATTACTCGGCCAAATCGGGCTGCCGGGCGGCGGCTTTGCCTACGCTTTGGGATCGACCTCGAACACCGGAAAGCCTGCCGTCGCGGTGCCGGTCCCTACCCTGCCCCAAGGCCGCAACAGCATTTCCGATTTCATTCCGGTGGCGCGTCTTGCCGACATGCTGCTGCGCCCGGGCGAACCCTTCGACTTCAACGGGCAGCGGCTCACTTACCCCAACATCAGGGTGATCTATTGGGCCGGCGGCAATCCGTTCCACCATCATCAGGATCTGAACCGGCTCCGCCGGGCGTTTGCACGCCCCGATACGGTCATCGTCCACGAGTCGGCATGGACAGCGAGCGCGCGGCACGCCGATGTCGTGTTGCCGGCGACGATCACGTTGGAGCGCGAAGATATCGGCGCCGCCGCCGGCGATCCGCTGCTGGTCGCAATGCATCGGGTGATGGCTCGCTACGGCGAGGCGCGCGATGACTACGACATCCTTGGGGGCCTCGCAGAGCTTCTGGGCTTCGGCGAACAATTCACCGAGGGCCGCTCGCCGCGGCAATGGCTGCAGTATCTTTATGAGTCGACGCGCCGCGCGCTCCAAGCGCGCGGCGTCACTGCCCCCGATTTCGACCGGTTTTGGGAAGCGGGCGAGCTGAGGCTGCCGACCCTGCCGTGGGACGGCGGCATCGTCCGCGCCTTTCGCCGCGACCCCGAGGCCGCACCGCTGCCGACGCCAAGCGGCAAGCTCGAGATCGCCTCCGCGACGATCGCATCCTTCGGTTATGCCGATTGCCCGGGGCATCCGATGTGGCTGCCGCCCGGCGAGGGCGCGGGGTCGCCCGCCATGGCCAGATACCCCTTGCAGCTCGTCGCCAACCAGCCCGCGACTAGGCTACACAGCCAGCTCGATTTTGGCGCCACCAGTCTCGCCTCGAAAATCAGGGGGCGCGAGCCGGTCCGCATCCACCCGCGGGATGCTGCGGCGCGCCGCATTTCGGACGGCGACGTTGTGCGGCTCTACAACGATCGCGGCGCATGCCTTGCCGCCGCGGTGCTGAGCGAGGCGTTGCGCCCCGGCGTCGTACAGCTTTCGACTGGCGCCTGGTACGATCCCGATGACCCGGCGATGGAGAAGCCGCTCTGCGTGCATGGCAACCCGAACGTGCTGACGCGCGATGTCGGCACCTCCCAGCTCGCGCAAGCGTGCACCGGGCAGCTCAGCTTGGTTGAGATCGAGCGCTACGACGGCCCGTTGCGGCCTATTAAGGCGTTCGACCCGCCACCCGGCGCAGCGTGATCGGCAGGTGCACTTATCGGCGAATAGCGGTATCCTGCGGTCCAACAAAGGCGAATGGAGGCTCGCATGATCAAAGGTCTGCATCATAATGCCTATCGCTGCCGGGACTCGGAGGAGACGCGGGTCTTCTACGAAGATTTCCTCGGGCTTCGTCTCGTCAGCGCGTTCGAGATCGACGAGGGCCGTGGGCTACACACCTTCTTCGAGATGGACGACGGCTCCTGCCTCGCCTTCTTCGAGGTGCCCGGCAGGCCTTTCGATTTCAAACGGCAGAACGATCTCGACCTGCACATCGCGCTCGGGGTCGAGCCCGATGTTTTCGACAACATGCTGGAAAAGGGGAAGGCCGAGGGCCGCGAAGCCCGTGGGCCGGTCGACCACGGCTTTGTCCGCTCGATCTATTTCCGCGATCCGAACGGTTATGTCATCGAACTGACCGCCAGCACCGGGATCCATCAGGAAATCATGAATCCCGCGATCTCGAAGCCGCACGAGGCGCTGGCGCGCTGGCAGGCGGCGAAGAGCCACTAGAGGAGGAACACCATGGCGATATTTACACATGTCACAGTCGGCACCAATGATTTGGCCAAGGCGCGCGCATTCTATGACGCCGTGCTGGCGCCGCTCGGCTACAAGCGCCTGAATGATCTCGGTGACAACGGCTCGATTTGGGGTGAATCGGCCGCGGAATTCTTCGTGCTGAAGCCGGCCAACGGACAGCCCGCGACCTTCGCGAACGGTGGTACGATTAGCTTTGTTGCACCCAACCGGGCGGCGGTCGCGGCCTTCCACAAGGCGGCTCTCGCTGCCGGCGGCAAGGATGAGGGTGCGGTCGGGCCGCGCAGCTGGCACCCACATGCCTACGGGGCCTACGTGCGCGATCTGGACGGCAACAAGCTCGCCACCTACTGCTTGAAGCCGGAATAAGTTCGCGAAATTTTGATTTAGGCGGCCGCGGGCGCGACCGCGCCTGCGTCAAAGTCGTAGAGCCACCTCAGAGCGTCGGGCGAGCGGTCAGCAGCCCTCGCCCACTCGGCGTCGCGCGCTTCCTGGGCCGGACCGTCACGCATATGAAAACGCGTCTTGTTGGCGCGCGACAGGTCCTGCAGCCGGGTGACGCGCGGCAGCCGTAGATGCTCGTAACGGCGCAAGCTCTCGGCCGGATCGGCATTTCCACCGGCAGCAAGAGACGCGGCGAGCGCGGCCGCGTCCTCGATCGCCTGTGCCGCACCTTGGCCCATAAAGGGATACATCGGGTGGCAGGCGTCGCCGAGCAATGTCGTACGGCCAACCGACCAGCGTGGTAAGGGATCGCGATCGAACAAAGCCCAGATAAAGCAGGCATCGGCGGCGGCGATGATACGCCGGACCTGCGGATGCCAGCCCTCGAAGGCGGCAAGCGCGCGGGCCACCGTGGCGCGGTCGGTCCAGTCCTCGCGGTTCCATTCATCGTGCTCGGTCCAGCCGACAAAATTCAACAAGCGGCCGCGCGAGACCGGGTAATGCACGAGATGCGACCCGGGGCCAACCCAGGACTGATTGTCGGTCTCGAGTCCGAGATCGGTGATGCGTTCAATCGGCACCAACCCGCGGTAGGCGACGCAGCCGGCAAAGACCGGTGCCTCCTGACCAAAGAGGGCGGCGCGCACGGTCGAATCGATACCGTCGGCCCCGACGAGGATGTCAGCAACGATCCGCGCGCCGTTGTCGAACCACGCCTCGACGGTGTCGCCGTTATCGACGAGCCCAGCCAAACGATGGCCGAGATGAATCTCTTCTGCCGGGAAACCCGACGCAACCACGTCGAGCAGGTCGGCGCGGTGGATCGTGATATGGGGCGCGCCGTAAAGTTCCTCGCATAGCGGATTGAGCGGCGCCCGCTGCAAGGTGCGCCCGTCTTGCCAACGTCGCTGGTGGGTGAAAAAACGGGTGAACCCCTTCACGGTCGAGCCCTGCGCCGAGGCCCAGTCGGCGCAGAATGCGCACCGCGTTCGGGCTCATGTTGATGCCACCACCGATTTGCGTCAGCTCGGGAGCCTGCTCGTAAACCTCGACCTGATACCCGGAACGGCGAAGCGACACCGCCGCGGTGAGGCCGCCGATGCCACCACCAATAACGGCGATCCTCAGCGGTCCTTTGGTCCGCTGCGGGGAGGCGGCTTTCTCGTCCATTGCGACCTCATTGAAGTTTCGCGGTTTGCCCTCTCTACGCGGCCGGGGTCAACCGCTGAAGAAGAGCTTGAGCGGCGGCAGGAGCCCGGACCTTGGCACCACTGATAAAATATACAAAGCAATCGGAGGCCTCTGACGCCGATCGTTCGCGTAAACGCTGCGCCCAGGCGTCGAGCGCATCCGGCGGATAACCGGCCGGCTCCTCGAGTTTGCAGCTCCGAAGGTGGGCGTAGATGAAATTTGCGGTGGTGGCGAAATCCGGACGGCTGTCGTCGACGACGAAAGCTACCCCGCGCCGGCGCAACAGCTCGGCGGCTCGATCCGTCAGAATTTTGGGCCGACGAAGCTCCACCGCGTGCCGCAACGAGCGGCCATCGACACGGTCGGGCAATAGCTCGATGAATGCGGCGAGGGCCCTCTCGTCGGCCGGAGCGCCCGGGGGAAATTGCCAGAGGATCGGCCCGAGCTTGTCGCGCAGCTCGAGCACGCCACTTGAAAAGAAGCGATCAAAGGTCTCGCCGGCGCCAGCCAGATCCGGTCGATGCGTTGCAAAACGCGGCCCCTTGACCGAGAAGACGAAATCCTCCGGCGACTCGTCGTGCCAGCGCCGGAAGCTTGCCGGCGACTGAGCACCGTAAAAGGTTCCGTTGATCTCGATTGTGGTGAGTTGGCGGCTTGCAAAATGAAGTTCTCGCGCCTGTGGCAGCCCCGGCGGGTAGAAGACGCCGCGCCATGGCGGAAATACCCAGCCGCCGATCCCGACGCGGATCTGCGGACCTTTGGTCATCCGCGGATCAGCACTGGAAGCTCGATGAAGGACGGCGTCTCGTCAGCGTGATGAACGGTATTGGTGGCGACGCGGATATCGGCATCACCATCGTTGGCCAGGACCGGGTGGCCGCTGTTGGTATTGCGGGCGCGGCGCGGAAAGTTGCTGCTCGTCACGTCGACCTCGATCCGGCTGCCGGCACTGAAGGTGTGGTGAATGTGACCGAGGTCTATCGTCAGTCTCTCAACGTGACTCGGAACCATCGGCCGGGGCTCGCCCGACGGGTCGCGGTACATGGCACGCGTCACACCGTCCATCAACAGCATTGAATGCCCGTCCGGCGTCAGTTCGATCAGCTTGGCGATGAAATCGGTATCCGGGCAGTTAGACTGGACGTGCAGGCTCACACGAACGGCGCCCGCGATAGTGAGGTCGTCGTCAAGAGGGTTGCTGTGGTAGATGAGACCGTAATTCGGCAATGATTGAACGCTCCGCTGGTCGCGCGGTCCGGCGTCGATCAGCATGTTCCGCCCACCCCAGGTCGGGATCGGGAGGTGGGGGTCGTAGTCGTAGCTGCGTGCTGCGCCGCTGGGACCATCCGCGGCAATGCTGCCGTCGCCGCGCAAATAGAGGCGGCGCGGGCTAATACCCGGCGGCGGCCAACGCTCGGCGTAATGCCAATCATCAGATACGTAGGCCACACGATCCTCGATCCAGGCTCGCGGCGAATAATACACAGCGGGCCCGTCCATGATGCCGGTCTCCGCGCCCTTCAGCCAATAGTCGAACCATTCGAAATAGGGATCGCCCGGCCAAAAATTGCTCGCATAGACAAAGGAATGCTCATTGGGGCCGATCCATAGCTTCTGGGTGCCGGTGCGGGTCTGAATATCGTTGAACGCCGCCAGGACGCTCGTCTGGAAGATGTCGTACCAGGTCGTGACGTGAAACCCGGGGATGTCAATCGAGCGGCGGAAGTTATGCCGCGCGCGAAACATGTCCGGTGCCGGATGAGTGATAATCTCGTCGAGAAAGGGCTGCCAGGTGGCGAAGTCCGGATACCCGGTCAACGGTAGCCGCATCCAATCCGCCGAGCCGACAAACGGCGGGTCGGCTCGGCGCGCGGCATCGAGGCGGACATACCGTGCTGCCGCTGCGCTTGCGGCTGAGTCGAGCTCCCGCTCGCTGACCCCAAATCGCCTCGTCACCGTCTCACGGTGTGAAGCTGAGAGACCCGGGATGTTGCGCGCTACCCATAACCACAGCCGTTCCATCTCGATCGATTGGCCCTCGTAGACTACATCGTCGTAGATGCTGGAAGCCCCGGCTTGGGCAAAGAATGCGCGAAGACTTGGGTGCCGGGTCGATGCGGCGGCGAAGGTGGTGGTGGCGCCTGCGGACGAGCCGGACATGCCCACCATCTGATTGGTCCATGGTTGGGCGGCGATCCATTCAAGAGTATCGTGACCGTCCGCCGCGTCGTCCGCGTAAACGCGGTCTTCGCCTTCAGAACCGTTGCGGCCGCGTGTGTCTTGGTAGACCGCGGCATAGCCGCGAGCGACGATGTTGCGCCAGCCGCGCAGGATCGAACCGCGGAAGGGCTCCTCGGCGCTCGGCAGCCAGGCCTTGGCGCAATCTGTCTTGTCGCAGGCCGCGGATGCGGTGATCCCGTATGGCGTCCGATGCAGGATGACCGGCCAGCGCGGTCCGCCACTCTCCGGTAAAAATACGAAGGTGTTAAGCCTTGCGCCGTCGCGCATAGCGACCATGGCCGGGAAAGCCCGAGCGCCGGCTCGATCAGCGAGCTCCATGGCTAAGCTCCATTCAAAAAAAGAGCCGGTAATCTTACCGGCTCTTGACCGTTGCAGCGTGTGAACGCTTAGCGCGGCGGCATTTCTAAAAGAGCGCGAGACCTCCCATGCTTGGGTGCCATTCCTTGCGAATTTGCTCCTCTACCGAAAGACCCGACAGCGTAAACGGCGCGTGAACCGTGCCTTTAGTCTTCTCGAACACCGCGCGGACCAAATGATCGATGGTCGCCTTTTCCCGAAGGTGCCGTCGCTTCGTGCGACGTCGAGATAAGGTTACCTTGGCCATGCATGGACCTCCGATCTCTAGGCGGATTTTGGTTGAACCGCTTACCGGGGGACGGCAGCTGCGTCAAACTGGCGCAGAGAAAAGACCCGACTTACGGCAAAAAAAAGGCGATCGGACACGATCTCGGTTTACATACTGATACAGACTAGGTCGCCCTCGCCGATAGCGAACACGTGCGAACGCGCCGTCTGTCGCCTAAAATCGTTCACCCCAAGCAATAGCCGGGAGAGCGACGATGCAGTACGGCCTCTTTACGATGCCCTCGCACCCGCCGGAGCGTGGCCTGTTCGATGGTCACCGCTGGGACCTGCAGACCTTGCGCTGGGCCGACGAACTCGGGTTTGCGGAGGCGTGGATCGGCGAGCACCATACCGCACCCTGGGAGCCACACCCCTCGCCCGACCTCTTGATCGCGCAGGCGCTGATCGAGACCCGGCACATCCGGCTCGCGCCGGGTGGCTTTCTGTTGCCCTATCATCACCCCGCCGAGCTGGCGAACCGCGTTGCGATGCTCGACCACATGGCCCAAGGCCGGCTCAATTTCGGCGTCGCGGCGAGCGGCCTGCCGAGCGACTGGGCGATGTTCAACGTCGACGGTAACACGGGTCAACATCGCGAGATGACCCGCGAAGCGCTCGACATCATCATCAAACTGTGGACCGCGGAGGAACCGTTCGATTATGCAGGCACATACTGGAAGGTGACCAAGACTGATCTGATGCTGCGCACGTTGCGGCCGCATATCCGGCCGTTGCAGAAGCCATACCCGCCGATCGGCGTCGCCGGCGTCAGCAAGGGCTCGGAGACTCTGAAGCTCGCTGGTGAGCATGGGTTTTTGCCCATGAGCCTCAATCTGAACCCCGGATATGTCGCGAGCCACTGGGAATCCGTGGAGGAGGGAGCCCGCCGCACCGGGCGCACCCCACGCCGTGCCGATTGGCGTCTAGTGCGCGAGATCTTTGTAGCGGAAAGCGATGCCGAAGCGTGGCGGCTCTCGGTCGGGAACATGATGGGGCGGATGATGCGGGAATATTTCCTGCCGCTGTTGACCGATGTCGGCGTCATCCAATTCTTGAAGCATGACCCCGACGTCGCCGACAGCGACGTCACCCCTGAATATTGTGCGCGGCACAATTGGCTGATCGGGTCGCCCGCAACCGTCGTCGAGAAAATCGAACGGATGTATGACGAGGTCCATAGCTTTGGCGCGCTGCTCCTGTTCTGTTTCGATTACAGCCAAGACCCCCGGGCTTGGCACGAATCGATGCGGCTCTTGGCCGAAGAGGTGATGCCCAAAGTCGCTCATCTTGTTCCGAAAAATTAATGCTTAGCGCGCATCCTTGGCATCCCTTGCGCTGAAACGTTGTTTTCCTGCGGGATGTTGGTCTAGGCAGGGCCATCTACGGATCCCATATCGAAATTGGTCCGCGTTGCCTCGTACCGTTGCGCAGGGCCCGAGGATGGGGCAAGCTGTCGCAGTAAGAGGCTGCAATGCAGTGTGCGGATGGCGGATCAGACGAAAGTGAAGATGATGCACCGACCCAAAGGCACATATAACCGGTGCCGATGACCGGGCGAGCCAGCATAGGAAGCTGTGCGCGACGACAACGATAAAAGTCGATCGAGCGCCGATCCGCTCGCCAGGAGGAACCTAGTGCAGCCCACCGATATCAGCGTTCCGGACTATTTTCACAAGGTCGTCGATTGCCAGTGGGCCTGCCCCGCGCATACGCCGGTACCGGAATATATCCGGCTGATCGCCGATCGGCGCTACACCGATGCATTCATGGTCAATTGGTGGTCGAACGTCTTTCCAGGGATCTTGGGCCGCACCTGCGACCGTCCATGCGAGCCCGCCTGCCGCCGCGGTCGGGTCGAGAAAGAGCCGGTGGCGATCTGCCGGTTGAAGCGCGTCGCGGCCGACAACAAGGGCGACATCAGTTCTTATCTGCCAAAGATCCCGCGCGAGAAGAACGGCAAGCGCGTCGCCCTCGTCGGCGCCGGGCCGGCTTCGCTGACCGTCGCCCGCGATCTGATGCCACTCGGCTATCGCTGCGTGCTATTCGACGGTGACACGAAGGGCGGCGGGATGATGCGCACTCAGATCCCACGCTTCCGTCTGCCCGAATCGATCACCGACGAAGAAGTGGACCTGATCCTCGAGATGGGCGTCGAAACTCGTTTCGGCGAACATGTCAAAAGCCTAAAGGCGCTGCTCAGCCACGATTGGGACGCGGTCTTCGTCGGCTGCGGTGCACCGCGGGGACGCGATCTCGACATCCCCGGCCGCACGGAGGCGGCGGACCACATCCACATTGGTATTGACTGGCTGTCCAGCGTCTCGTTTGGCCATATCGACAAGATCGGCCGCCGCGTCATCGTTCTCGGCGGCGGCAACACGGCTATGGATTGCTGCCGCTCATCGCGCCGGCTCGGCGGTGAAGAGGTCACCGTCATCGTGCGCAGCGGTTTCGAGGAGATGAAGGCCTCGCCCTGGGAAAAAGAGGACGCGATGCACGAAGGCATCCCGATCCTCAACTGGCTGGTGCCGAAGGAATTCACCCACGAGCGGGGTCGGCTGACCGGAGTGCTGTTTGAGAAGGTCAAGGCCGAATACGACGCGCGCGGCCGCCGCAACCTGATCCCGGCCGGCGAGCCCGATCAACATATCGCGTGCGATGACGTGCTGATCGCGGTCGGCCAGGAGAACGCCTTTCCGTGGATCGAGCGCGACATCGGCATCGAATTCGACCGTTGGGACATGCCAAAGGTCGACCCGAAGACGATGCAGTCGACCCTGCCGAACGTCTTCTTCGGTGGCGACGCCGCGTTCGGCCCAAAAAACATCATCTGGGCCGTCGCCCACGGCCATGATGCCGCAATCTCGATCGACAAGCTGTGCCACGGCGAGGATGTCCGCGATCGCCCGCCGCCCGGGGTGACGCTCGTCAGCCAGAAGATGGGCATCCACGAGTGGAGCTACGACAACGATATCTCGAACGACCTGCGCTACAGGGTGCCGCTACGGGATACCGCGGTCGCGCTCAAGGATATCAAGGTCGAGGTCGAGCTGGGCTATGACGAGAAGCTCGGTTACCTCGAGGCCGAGCGCTGCCTCAATTGCGACGTGCAGACGGTCTTTACGGGCTCGCTTTGCATCGAATGCGATGCCTGCGTCGACATCTGCCCGATGGATTGCATCACCTTCACAGACAACGGCACCGAAGAGGAGCTGCGCGGGCGGTTGATGGCCCCGGCTCTCAATCGCGAGCAGGACCTATACATCGGCGATTCGCTGAAGACCGGGCGTATCATGGTCAAAGACGAAGACGTCTGCCTGCATTGCGGCCTGTGCGCCGAGCGCTGCCCGACCGGTGCGTGGGACATGCGCAAATTCCTTCTCGACATGACAATGGCCGGGCCCGCATGCCGCAGCCGCTAACAAGCGTCAACGACTTCGTCGTCAAATTCGCCAACGTCAACGGGTCGGGCTCGGCGAGCGCCAACTCGCTGTTTGCCAAGTCGATCCTGCGGATGGGCATCCCGGCGAGCTCGCGCAACATCTTTCCTTCGAACATCCAGGGTCTGCCGACTTGGTACGAGGTGCGGATCAGCGAGAGCGGCCATCTCGGGCGGCGCGGCGGCGTCGACATGATGGTCGCGATGAACCCTGAGACGTGGGACGAGGACCTCGCCGAGATCGAGCCCGGCGGCTATCTGTTCTATGATTCGACAAAGCCCCTGCCGCTGTCCAAGTTCCGCGACGACATCAACGTCATCGGCGCGCCGCTGACCGCGATCTGCAATCGCGAATACACCGATGCCCGGCAGCGCCAGTTGTTCAAGAACATCATCTATCTGGGCGCCCTGTCCGGGCTGTTGAATATCGATGTGACGGCGATCGAGAAATTGATCGGCGAGCAGTTCCGCGGCAGGGACACGCTGATCAAGCCCAATCTGCATGCACTGCAACTGGGTCGGGATTGGGCGCTCGCCGCGCATGAATGCCCGATCGGGCTGCGCCTCGCGTCCACCGACAAGGTCAGCAACCGCATTTTCATCACCGGTAACGACGCTGCTGCCTTGGGTTGCGTCTATGGCGGCGCGACCGTCGCCGCCTGGTACCCGATCACCCCTTCCTCGTCACTCGCCGAGGCATTCTCGGCACATTGCAATCGCTATCGCCGCGACCCGGAAACCAAGAAGAAGCGCTTTGCGATCATCCAGGCGGAGGACGAGCTGTCGGCAATCGGCGTTGTCATCGGCGCTGCTTGGAATGGTGCCAGGGCTTTTACGGCGACTGCGGGCCCCGGCATTTCGTTGATGCAGGAGTTCATCGGGCTCGCTTATTTCGCCGAGATCCCGGCCGTGATCTTCGATATCCAGCGCGGCAGCCCCTCGACCGGCATGCCGACGCGTACCCAGCAAGCGGACATTCTTTCCTGCGCCTTTGCCTCGCATGGCGACACCAAGCACGTGCTGCTGTTCCCGCAGGACCCGCACGAGAGCTTCACCTTTGCCGCCGAGGCGCTTGACCTCGCCGACCGGCTACAGACCCCGATCTTCGTGATGATGGACCTCGACATCGGCATGAACGATTGGCTGGTCGAACCGCTCGAGTGGAACGAGACCCGGCATTACGACCGCGGCAAGGTCATGACCGCCGAGATGCTCGAGGCCGGGGTCGAGTTCGGCCGTTATCTCGACGTTGACGGTGACGGCATCCCCTACCGCACCTACCCCGGGACCCATCCGACGCGCGGGTCTTTCTTCACCCGCGGCACCAGCAAGGACCGCTATGCCCGCTATTCCGAGGAGGGCCCGGACTACGTCGACAACATGCAGCGGCTCTTGCACAAGTTCGAGACCGCGAAACGGCTGGTGCCGCACCCCATCAAATGCACCGCACGCGAGCCGACGCGCTATGGGGTAATCTATTTCGGCTCTACCGCGCCGGCGATGACGGAAGCGCTTGAAACCCTCGAAGAGCGCGGTATCCATCTCGACACGATGCGCATCCGCGCCTTTCCGTTCCACGACGATGTGCTCGATTTCGTCGCCGGCCACGAGCGGGTGTTCGTCGTCGAGCAAAATCGTGATGCGCAGCTCCGCACTTTATTGATCAGCGAAGGTGATCTCGATCCGGCGAGGCTCGTCCCGATCCTGCACTATGACGGTACGCCGATCACCGCACGCTTTATCGTCAAGGCGATCGCCGACATGCTCGTTGTCGTCACCCTCGCCCCGCTCAAAAGGGCGCTGCCGAGAAGTTCAACGAGCTACGTGCCCTCTCCTCCTTCCCTTCCCCGGGTCCGGCAGGATGGCGGGGGCTGACACCAATGAGATCCGCATGACCTATATCGCCAAGCCCCGGCTGCATCACCCGAAGCTCCCGACCAACGCGCTGGGTTACACGCGGCGTGATTACGAGGGGGCGGTCTCGACCCTGTGCGCCGGTTGCGGCCACGATTCGATCAGTGCCGCGATCATCCAGGCCTGCTTCGAACTCGCCCTCGAGCCGCACAGGATCGCCAAGCTCTCCGGCATCGGCTGCTCGTCGAAGACGCCGACCTACTTCCTCGGCAAGTCGCACGGCTTCAACAGCGTGCACGGGCGGATGCCGTCGGTCTTGACCGGCGCCAACCTCGCCAACCGTGAGCTGATTTATCTCGGCATCTCCGGCGACGGCGACTCGGCCTCGATCGGGCTGGGCCAGTTCGCGCACTGCATCCGCCGCGCTGTCAACATGGTCTATATCGTTGAGAACAACGGCGTTTACGGGCTGACCAAAGGCCAGTTCTCGGCCACCGCCGACAAGGGTTCGAAGGCCCGCCGCGGAGCGGTTAACACCGACTTGCCGATCGATCTGGTCGGCCTCGCGCTCCAGCTGGGGGCCTCGTTTGTCGCGCGCAGCTTCTCGGGCGACAAGGCGCAGCTGGTGCCATTGATCAAGGCGGCGATCGAGCACAAGGGTGCCGCCTTCATCGACGTGATCTCGCCCTGCGTCGCGTTCAACAACAACCCGGAATCGACCAAGAGCTTCGACTATGTTCGCGCCCATAACGAGGCGGTCAACTATCTCGACGTCATCGTCGGCCGCGACGAGATCATCGCCGATTACGCGCCGGGCACGGTCGAAACCGTGGTCCAACATGACGGCTCTATCCTGCGGTTGCGGAAGCTCGCGGTCGATTACGACCCCTATGACCGTGTCTCGGCGCTGACCTACCTGCAGCAGCGCCACGCGTTGGGCGAGGTGGTCACCGGGCTCTTGTTTGTCGAGTCCGATCCCGGTGACATGCACGAGTTCCTTGACACGGTCGAAACGCCGCTCAACCGGCTCGGCGAGGCTGAGCTCTGCCCCGGCACCGAGGTTCTCGCCCGCTTTAACGCCGCGCACAGGTAAGCGCGCCCCCAAACCAGGCTGGCTTTTTGACGCGCTTTTTCCCTGCCGCTCAGGGAAAACGCGGGAAAAAATCGCATCCGAGGCCGGTTCAGCCCTAAAAACCCTTATCTATCAGATAATTAATACATCGGGCAGACGTTTATTTGACGCCTTAGCAGGGAGGCTTTGACGATTTCTTGACATTCGGTCTTGGGGGGGGGTTGACGGGGTTGCCTTTCGAGATAGCGCGTTATTATTTTAGCAAATAACATTAGCAATTGTCAAGCCCCGCCGCGCCCCCGAGATCCTTGCCCCCAACGTCGTCCGTCGAACCAACCTAAGGTACGGACGTCGGTCGTTCCATTCGGTTACGCAGCCGCGGGCTGGGTCAGCTCCAGGCCGCGCTGCGCGACGGCGGCGGTGGCGGGCTCCGCTTCGCCGGCGACCTGCACGGTCGGGAAGGCGAATTTGATGCCGTTCTCGTCAAACGCCTTCTTGATCATCGCATAGGCCTGTCGCCGGATGACGAATTGCTCGCCCGGCAAGGTCATCATCTTTGCCCGGATCGTGATTGAGTAATCGCCGAGCTCGTCGACCCCCTGCATCTTCAGCGGCTCGAGGATCAGCGGCCCGAATTCCGGGTCCTTCTGCAGTTCCAGCCCGATCTGCTTGATCAGCTTCCGCGCCTTTTCGAGGTCGCTGTCGTAGGTGACGCCGATCGCGATCTTGTCGATGACCCAGTCGCGGCTCATGTTCTCGACCGCGCCCAACAGGTTGAACGGCACGGTGAAGACCGGGCCGCGGTGATGCCGCAGCCTGACCGAGCGGATGCTGAAGCCTTCGACGGTGCCCTTGTAGCGGCCGGCCTGAATGTATTCGCCGACCCGAAAGGCGTCGTCGAGCAGGTAGAACATGCCGGCGATGACGTCGCGGGCGAAGGTTTGCGCGCCGAAGCCGACCGCGATGCCCACAACCCCCGCCCCGGCGACGAGCGGCGCGATTTGCACGCCCATCGCCGACAGTGCCATCAACACGGCGACGGCAATGATGACGGCAAACAGAATATTCCGGAAAATCGGCAGCAAGGTGCGCATCCGCGCACGCTTTCGCGCCTCGTCGCTGTTCGGCAGGCCCGGGTCGGCGGCCTCGGCGAGCTTGCGATCGATGGCCGCTTTGATGGCGTGCCACAAAACGTCGGCGACCAGCAGAATGACGACCGCAGTCAACACGCCGTCGACGAGGCGGCCAAGCCATGTGTCTTGCTCGTGGAGGTGGGCGAGGTCGATACCCCAGCCCCAAGCCAGCACCGCAACAGCGCCAATGATCAACAACGCCCGGATACCGCGTTCGATGCACACTTCCACCACGCTCGGCGCCCCGCCATCCACCTGCGTCGAGCCGGGATGTCGAAGCACATTCTCGACAGCGCGCCGGCTGATGCTTATCGCGAGCGGCAAGGTCATGACGACGAGAAGGAGCCAGAAGCTCGCCATCGCGCGGGCTACCCAACACACCCATAGCAGCACGATGCCGATCGTCAGCGCCGCGTTGACCGTGCCCCGCCCGAAACCATGCGTTACTGGTGACGGCGCTTTGCCGGCTACGTCGAGCGCGACGGGCCGGCGCCAAACCGCGTCCAGCGTGATCGCGAGAAGAACGAGCCCGAGCGCATAGGCGACGAGCTGGCGCGCCTCGAGCGTGTAGCCGAGGGTGACCCCGAACCCGACGATCACCCAACCGAAGGCAAACCAACCGACGAACCAAACGACCCGGCGCAGCCAGAAATGCGCGGCCGCCGTATCCATCGGAATGATGCGGAATCGCTCGTGATGCGGCGCCAGCAGGAAGTGGCCGACGACCCTGGCGATCCGCACGACAAGAAAAGCCATGAGCAGGCCGAACAAAGCCTCGCGCAGCAGCGGCGGCCAATCGAGGGCGAGGAAGGGACCGATGCTGCCGAGAGCAAAGGCCGCCACCAGACCGACCGCAAACGCGAAACGCAGAGCGACGACCCGCAGGCGGTCCCCTACGGTTTCCAAGGAGAAGGTGTCGAGCCGGGCCCGGATCCGTTGGGTCGCCTTCCGAAACAGCCATTCGACAGCGATGCCCAAACCGACAAAGAAAGCGAGGAGCAGCAGCGCCTTCGTCCTGCCGTGTTCGCCGAGGTCTGCAGTGACGCGCTCGTGGCCTTGCCAGTACTGGTTCGGCAGATCGGGGACCGCGCTGGCGAGAGCGACGATGTGCTCGCGAATTGCCGCGAGACGGCCATCGAGCGCTTGCGAAACAGACTCCTCCGCAGCGGCCTGCTCCGCTGCGGCTTGGGCCTTGCTCTGTTGTTCAAGCCAATTGCGCACCTTCGGATCGGCCAGCAACGTCATCAGTTCTTGGATCTGCTTCGGCGATGCCTCTTCGCCCGTCGACGGCTTAGCCGCCTTTTGTGTCGCTGCGAAACCGCCACTCGGCAGCACCGCTGCGAAAATTATCGCTCCAAGTGAGATCGCGGCCACACGCCCGGCGACCCCAATGATCCTTTTGCGCTCATCCATCGGATGCCCTCCCTGCGAGCCTGCACCCGTTTCGACCCGCCAATTAGATACCTACTGAGCCATCCGGACAAAGATCTCGTCGCGTCCGAGGGTCAGCATCGCGCCGGTGCTCGTGCCTTGCAGGTGCATGATCACCCCGGCGCTGTTCTGCAACCACAAATCGCTACCGCCCGAGGTGCTCAGACCGGCCGGGCCGGTGCTTTGCGTGTATCGGCCGCCAAAATCGGCGACATTGTTGAGCTTATAGACGGGGCCGGAGGCGCTGATTTTTTCGACCCCACCACCGGGGCCGGCGACGGTGCCGACCAATTTGAACGGATAAGACCGCCCCTGGAAATCCAGCGTGCCATTTCCGCCACCCACGCCTGTCACGAAGTCTTCGGTGATTGTCACGCTGCCCGAAGGAGAGAGGCCCGCAACGCTCTGCGCAGTTGGAGCGCTCGGTCCGCATCCGGCCGTTGCGAGCACAGCCGCGACAAAGGTTGCTTTGATCAACGGGCCGATACGGTGAAATGCAGTTTGTGTCATGTCGGCGAAACCTTCTGTTGTGCGAGGCTAACCGTTATTCGCCGGATCCCCGGCCCGCCGGGCTTGTTAACCGTTGAGCCAGGCACGAGCAAGTATGATCGCGAGGGCAGCGTGAGCGTCAGCCGCGCGTGATAATATCTCCGCCTCTCCACCGTCCAGCTCCCCTTGGCCTGGCACTTCGGAACCGGCGTTCTAGTCCGGAAACATCAACTGTGCTCTGACATTGGCCTCATAAAACGCGGGGCTATCGTCGAACGAAGTTTGGAAGCGTGACCTCGTCCTGGCTATACAGTTTTGGCAGAGACACCGGCGACGACCGCCGACATATTCGCCCGCAGTAGCGGCGCGCCGCCGGCTTCGACACCTCGACCTTGGGGTCGAGGGCGAGCAGCTCGCGGGCGTGGCGGAGTGGGGAGGCAAAATCTCCCGGTCGGAATATCCTTTGCGTTCTGACTAGTTCCGACTAGAAAACCCACCAGGTCACGGATCGCACCGATGGACGCTTGGAAGCTTCACGATGCCAAGGCTCGCTTCAGCGAGGTCGTCGAACGAGCGCTTCGCCAAGGACCCCAGGTCGTGACGCGGCATGGCGAGAACGCTGTCGTGATTGTGGCCTATCGCGATTTCGTCGGCGCGGAGCCAGCACAAGACTTCAAGGATTTCCTGCTGTCGATCCCGCGTGTCGGTCTCGAGATCAAACCGTCGCGACGCCGGCCTCGGCGCACCGAGCTTTGAGCTTCCTTCTCGACACCAACGTCGTCTCCGAACTTACGAAGGTAAGGCCCAACCCCAAGGTAATCACTTGGCTGGGATCGGTCGCGTCAACCGATCTGTTTTTGAGCGTATCACGCTCGGAGAGATCAGGAAGGGCATCGAGAAAAAGCGCGTGAGAGGCCTTCAAGATGCTGCCCGTCTCGAAGCATGGTTCACTGCGCTCGTGCTCCGCTACCGTTCGCGCATCCTTTCCTTCGACGAGCAAAGCGCCGACCAATGGGGAAGGGTCATGGCGCTTTATCCGACGGTGCCGGTAGAGGACAGCCAGCTCGTCGCGACGGCATTGCAGCACCATCTGACCTTCGCAACCCGCAACGTTCGGCATATTGCGCAGACGGGGGTCGCTTTCGTCGACCCGTTCTGATTACGGGCGCGCCTTCTTTTCGAGCTCCGATACCAGAGCCTGCAGCTGCGCGTTGGCGGGATCGAGGGCGAGGAGCTCGCGGGCGTGGCGGAGTGCCGAGGCAAAATCGCCATTGTCACGCCCGATCGAAACCAGCGCCATCAACACGTTGCGGTCCGCCGGGTGTTGCCGGTGCGTCCCTTCCAATAGCGCCAATGCATCACCCGCTGCACCGCTCGAATTCAGTGCCACGGCAAAGACGTAAGCGTAACGCGCATTGTCGGGCATCAGCTCATGGGCGCGGCGCAGCAGATCCAGCGCCTCAGCGTAATCATGCTTGCGCACCAAATAGAGACCGAGGGCATAGCGGACATCGGCGTTGTCCGGCTCTATCGCCATTGCCTTTCTCAATAGGTCTGCCCCCTCTTCGTCCTTGCCGCCCGCGGTCGAGATCCGCGAGATTGACGAGAGCCGGGACGAAATCCGGGTTGAGACGCAATGCCGTGCGATACTCGGCCTCTGCCCCCGCCAGCTCCCGGCGCCGCAGTTCCAATAGCCCAAGGTTCAGGTGGGTCTCAGGCCGGTCGGCATCGACCATCTCGGCGGCGACGAGCTCCGCGGTGGCTTTGACCAAGGCGGTCTGCTGCTCCGGGGTCAGCGCCAACAAGTCGGTGCCGGCTAGTGCCCTTGCCGCTTCGATCAGGACGGCGCGAACGGGGTCGCTTAGCAGCGGAGCGATTGCTCGAAGGATGGCCGGCGGCGCTGAGGCTGGCAGCGCGCGCGGGGCCGCCAGTCTGACGAGCGGTTCGGCGTCAGCGATCGCCGCTTTGATCACCGGCTCCAAGGCAGAGGAGGCATAGGGCGCCAACCCCAGCAACCCGCTCGCCCGTACGATAGCCGGCTGGCTGTGATCGAGGATCAGCCGATCGAGCTGCTGTTCCGCGTCGGCGGCCCCAATCCGGCCGGCATGCAGCGCAGTACCGTAATGCGGGGTGGTCTGGCGTCCGCGCGGGTACCAACCGGCTACGGTCTGCGCGGCCCACCCGGCGGAACTCCCGGCGTGGCATTGGGTGAACGCGTTTGGCGTGCCCAGCGCAACCGACAGGTCGGGGCGTGGGACCCGGATGCTGTGATCGCGCCGGGCATCGACGATCATATAGATCTTCGTCGGCATGTGACAGTTGACGCATTGCGCGCCGGCGCTGCCCGGCTGATGGTGATGGTGCTCGGTGACATCGAACTTTGCCGGCATGTGGCATTGGCCACACAACGCATTCCCGTTGGCACGCAGTTTCGCGCTGTGCGGGTCGTGGCAATCCGAGCACGTCACGCCGGCGTGATACATGCGGCTCGGCAGGAACGAGCCATATTCGTAGACTTCGCCGTCGATTTGCCCGTCGGCGTGATAGAGACCGGGCTCGAGCAATGCCGGCAGATAGGCGTCGAGGTAGGGCCCGCCCGGCGCCGGGTTGTTGGCGATTACCTTGCGGCGCGAGTGGCAGGCCGCACAGGTGTCGAGCTCGTCGGACACCCCCACCCTTCCCTCCCCCGTGATCCCCGGGCCAAGCCCGGGGAGGGGAGCCCCCGGACGGCCGCCCGCCAGTGCGGGCGTTCCGGGGGTAGGGAGGGTACGCCTGGCGATGCCGGTCTCCGGGTTCATCTCCCAATGGCCGCTGTCGGTCGGCTTTAGCCAATTGGTGAGACCCATCCTCGAAGCATCGCCACCCGACGAGTAACCGCCGCCTTCGCCATGCGCCCTTGCCCAGGCGACATGCCGCGAGCCGGGGCCGTGGCAGGCTTCGCAGGACACATCGACATCGGTCCAACTCGTCGCGTAGGTATTGGAGGTGAGGTCGTAATTTTTCTGCAGATTGGTCGAGTGGCAATCAGCGCACTGATAGTTCCAGGTTTGGTCGCGGCCGGTCCAGTGCAGCGGGTCGCCGGGTTTAAGGTTCTGGTCGGGGTAGAGGTGGAACCAGCGCTGGCCGTGCTGGTCTTTGGGCCGGCTGTCCCAAGCGATGCCGAGCGCCTGCAGCCGTCCAATCGCAATCAGGTATTGCTGCAGCGGATATACCCCAAAGGTATAGGCGATCGGATAGTCGTGCAGTGCACTGTCCGGGCCGTCGGTGCGGACCATGAACTTGTCGCCATTGCGGAAGAAGCTGGTCGTGACGCCAGAATGCTCGAGCGATGCGTCGGAGAAATCACCGAGCACTGTTGCCGCCGTTGCCGGCTGCATCGCCAAGGCATGATGCGAGCCCTTCCACGCGTCGAATGCCGCAGCATGGCAATTGGCGCAGGCCTGGGCGCCGACGAAGGTGGGGGCCTCATCGGCGCGGGCAGCCATCCAGCCGGCCACGGGCAGCGTTATCATGATTGCGAGTACGGCCCTGCACAGCGGGTTCATTCCCGCCTCCACATCGCTCCTGCCGTCTCGGCCCAGGATTGGCCGCTCGAAAGGGTTGCCCGTGCGAGGGCGAACGCGAAACGCTTGTTCATTGGGTCGAGGAGCGGTAGTAGACTCTTCCTAAAATAGACCGGCGACCGGTGCGCTCGAGCCTTGGAACGAACGCACACACTGGACCGGTGTCACTCATCGAACAGCACCCCCTTTGATAAGCTTGGGAATCACTGGGCTGATCTTGAGCTGTACGTTCCATTTCTCGCCGGAAAGACTCGACCTATGGCAGACATGTTCAGTAGATTCCTGCATCGGCACCAGCAACAGCCGGCGGTGGCCGGCGTCAACCAAAAGGCACCACGGGTGGCGGCCCTTGGAAGGTGGCCAAATTCTTTAGGCCCTCAACGAGCCCGAGTTCCGGCGCGTAGTTGCGTATCCAAAGATAGAAGGCTCCGGCCGGCGCCGGCAGCCAGTTCGCTTCCTTGTCCGGCCCCGGATTGTCGTGTTGCAGATACATCGTGATCGATCCGTCCGCGTTCTTCTTCAGGTCGTTGTCGCTGCCTAGCGAGTACCGATTGATCGGATTGGGGACGGTGAGATCGGTGGCGCTGTCATATATCGTCAGCGACCAGAAGCCGGGCGGCACAGGCGTCGCGTAGACCATCGGCTCGGTGAACGTTATGGTGTAGCGCTTCGCGCCAGTCATCGGCTGGTTCTTGCCGTCCACCGCCCCTCCGTAATAGATGGTTTCCCTGGCCGCGTTCCAGGTGAGGCCGACGACCGAGGCGACGCCGCGTGCCATGTAGTTGGAACCCCACACGCCGGCGTCCGCGGGAAAGATGACCCATCCGTTGGCGCGCTCGGCGACAAGGAACTTGGACTGGTTCATCGTAACGCCGAAGGCCTCAACCGCCTTTTTCATCTCCTCAAGATACATCGGCCGCACGCCCTCGCTGCTCCAGGGCTTGCCCAGTTCAATGCCCAGATACTTGAACTGCGGAAGGACGGCCTTGATTTCCCAATCAGGCGGCGGGTTCTCGTTCATGGCCGCTGCGAAGATCGACCAGAACTGCATCGGGTCGATGAACTGCATCTGACTGCTGGCTACTTTCGGGTTCACATTCGGAACTTGGTAATCGTAAGCCGGTCGCGGCGGGCTAGCCCCGCCGCTGTACTCGGCCAGCCCCTGTAGCCTGATCGCGTGCAGCACTTTCCGGGCGCCTGGGAGATCGGCTTCATTTTTGACATGCACCCGCGGCTGCAGTTCAATCCAACGGGTTGGGCAATCAATACGGGTGACGCCATCTGGCAGCGTGCCCTTCCAGCCGGGTCCGACCAGCGCGAATTTTCCGCCCTTGTAACCCGCCACCACCCCGGCGGGATAAGCGAAGGCGTTGGTCCACATGTCGACGAGTTCGATCATGTAGTAACGGCCGTCGGAGTCTGGCGCCGTGAGAATGTAAGGCTCCTGGCCGAGGTCGGCAAAACCGAAGCCATACAACAAGTTCACGGTTGGCGAAACGTAGCCGGTCTCCGCGGCGATCTTCGGTGTCGCGATCTGATCGAAGAGCCAGATTTGCCCGGGAGCGGCCTTGGATTTTGGTCCAAAGGACACCGTTGCCCGCAGATTATACATCGCGACGATTGGGGCTGCGTAAGTCGCGGCCTGGAGGGCCAGCGAGTTAGCCCACGTCCGCGACATATCCGGGGCTTTGCCTGCGGCGGTTCCGGCTGCCGGGTGAGAGCCGGTGTCCGACGGTCTCTGTTGCGCCTGCGCCTGGCCGGCCACCAATGCCAGCGCGCTGCCAGCTAAAAGCGCTCTTCTATCAACGCGTGCGATGTCTCGATACTTGTTGCTCATCTGGCGCTTTCTGTTGATGATTTGTCAGGGAACCACATGGCGTGGGCAGCGCGGCCATCGTGATCGCTTTTCCGGCTGTCAGCCGCCATAGCCACCGATCTTTGGCGGATTGTTCGGATCCAGGGCTGGCACCGGGTTCTTGGGGTTTTCCAAATTCGGAATTAAGTCGGTGGAAGATCCACCTGCGTAGCGCTCGATGTTCGGATACTTGATGATCGATTTGTCGAAGTCGATAAGTACCTCTTGGGTCAGCGCGATGGCCCAGCCATTGTCCAGGCCGGCCCATCGCCCTGGCGAGGTCTTGAAGTCGACGCGGGTGGCTGTCGCCCCGTTGAAGAACATGTCGTATTTCTCGAACGGGTCCATGGTGAGGTTGTAAAGCGCCGGTAGGCCGCCCACGTTCTGCGTCTGGCCGAGCCAGGTGTCCTTGGCCGTATATATCGCCTTCCACGCGAAGCGCAGCCATGGCGCTTGCGGGTCGTCGCCGATGTCCCTGCGCACGGCGCCCAAATTTTCGCCGTCAATGTAGATCCAGGCATCCCGCGCCGAGTGCGCCGCCTTGCCCGTGACATAAGCGCTATTATCGATGCCGTCGAAATAGACGGGCTTGCCGTTGTTGTCCTTCCACTCGCCGGTCGGAGGCGGTGAGAGGCCGGCCATTGCGGCCGTCGTCGGCCACACATCCATGTGGGACATCATTTCATGGAGGGTGAGGCCCGCCGGAATTCTCCCGGGCGCCCACATGATGCCGGGGACCCGCCAGGCGGCCTCGAATGGGGTACCTTTCTCGCCGCGGTATTGACTGGTTCCGGAATCCGGATAGGCGTCCTGCCAAGCGCCGTTGTCGGCGGTGAATATAACGATCGTGTTCGGAGCCTCGGCACGGATCGTTTCCATGATGCGGCCGACGTTGTAGTCCAGCTCCATCAGCTTGTCGGAGAAGTTGCCGAGCCGCGATTTGCCCTGGAACATTTTCGACGGTTGGGTCGGGTTATGCACCGCCATGAAGTTGACGTCCATGAAGAACGGCTTGTTGTCTTTGGCGTGTTGCTTGATGTAATCGATTGCCGACTCTGTCTGCCTCATGTCGAATTCCGGGAGGGTCTCGTAGTTGATCCGTCCCACGTTTCGCGCAGGCTGACCCGCCACGCCTTCCCATTCATCCAGGTTCGTAATCTCCTGATATTCCTTGTAAAACTCTGCGTTGTAGGTCGGAAACCAGGGATGGGCCAAGGGTCGTGTGTCGTCGTACAAATAGACGCCAGGGAAATAGGCGGCGAAATGCTTCATCTGGTCATAGCCGTGCTCGATCGGGTAGAATTCGGGCTTGTCGCCGAGATGCCACTTGCCCGAATAGTAGGTCGAGTAGCCGTTTTTCCTGTAAAACTCGGCGATCGTCGGGGTCTCCTTTCTGAGCCCGTTCCTGTCGCCCGGAACCACCACGTCCGACAGCGCCGAGCGGATCGGGATGCGGCCGGTCTGGAACGAGGCACGGCCTGCCGTGCAGCTCGCCTGGCCGTACCAGTTGGTGAACAGAGCCCCTTCCTTGGCGAGCCGATCGAGTTCCGGGGTCGGATGGCCCAATGTAACGCCGCCTCCGACCACACCGAGATCGTAGGAGCCGACGTCGTCGGACATTAGCATGACGACGTCCGGCCGCTGCTGCTGCTGGGCGAAGGCTGGATCAACCTGCGCCGCCCCGACAGTTAGCAGTGCTCCGACGGCAGCGCCGCCGAGCAGTCGACAAAAAGATTTCTGCTTCATTGCATAACCCCCATTGTTTCAACTCCCCGTCGCCCCCGCGAAAGCGGGGCCAGGGCAAATGTAGGAGCCCTTGCAGCTCTGGGTTCCCGCGAACGCGGGAACGACGAAGGTATTGTCAGACATCAGGCGCCCGGACCCTCCATGACGATTTCGATGCGGCGGTTTTTCGCCCGGCCGTCGGGCGTGTCGTTCGACGCGACTGGGTGCGTGTCGCCAAAGCCTTTGGCCGAGAGGATATTGGGATTGACGCCCTGGGCGCGGAAATAGGCGACGACGTTGTCGGCGCGGCGCGACGACAGGTCGATGTTATTTTTGATGCCCGCCTGCTGCAGTGGCGGGCCGACCGGCAGGTTGTCGGTATAGCCGTAGACGACGACTTTGGCGTTCTGCAGATTTTGTAGCCGCGGCACGTATTGGCTGAGCGCCTGCTGGCCGGCGGCGCTGAGCTGATAGCCGCCTTCCGGGAACAGCAGGTCGCCGGCGACGACCCACTTGTTCTCCGCCTGCATTTTGGCGATCTGCTGCCGCTCCGCCGCCGCCTGCGCACGCGCCTGCTGCAGCTGCTGGGTCTGCTGCTCGTAGGTCTTTTCCGACACGCAAGCGGCCAACAATAAGGCGGTGAGCGGGACGACCCGCGCCGCAGCTGCCAGATTTATGGTCATGGTTCTACTCCGAGTGATCCACGGGGCTTATCCGCCCGAACCGAGGAACGCGGAGGAGATTGTCGTGACCTGCTAAATCGTCGGTCTATCCACTTTCAACAAAAATTCGGAAAATTCGACCGCCCGGTCTTGGCGCTGTCCCGCGCGCGGCGAAGCGTGGCTGACGGCGATTCTCCGAAGAGAGAACCGTATTCGCCGGCGAACCTGCCGAACTGAAAGAAGCCATACCGTGTGGCGATCTCCGTCACGGTTGTCATGCCGGGCGCGCCGTCGCGCAGATCCCGCCGGGCCAAATGCATACGACGCAACATCAAATATCGCTTGGGGCTGATCCCCAGCTGCTCATGGCAGCATGTCCGCAATGTCGAGAGCGACACCCCGATCGCCGCGGCCAGCTCGGGGATGTACAGCGCCCGATCCGGGTTTTCCTCGACCGCTCGACGAAACCGCCGCATGATCAGCGAATGGCGGCGCTGGGCCGATCCGTCCTCGTCGCCGGCCGCTCGCTGAGGCACCCGACCATGGCCTCGATCAGCGCCTGCTCGAGGCCGCGCGCCGCTTCCGGATGGGCGATGATTTCGGGGGCGTCTTCCGCCAGCTGCCCGGCCGCAGCGTGCAGCCGCTGAAGTATTGTCATGGCCGCTGGTGGAGGGGTGATCAGCATTGTATCAGGCGGCGGTGTCAAGTCGACGCCCGCCAATACCCCCCCGACCGAAACCATATCCTCGACCGGCAGCGACATCGCGCCCCAGGCTGCCGGCTCGGATGAACGCTGATGATAGTTATCAGCCAGACTGTGTCGCAGGATATTGGTCGGACGCAGTTCCTGACCCCCTGCCAACAGGCCCGGCCCGGATGCGGTGCGGAATTGGACGATTGCCCGTCCGGTGATATGGGCAAAATGCAAGATCCGTGGTAGGTTGTTAGAACACCGCTGCATCCACAGGCGATGAAAATCGATCCGGGTCAGTTTGGCGGTGAACTGCCCGCGCCCGGTGACCGTCGCCTCTACCTGTGCGGCTCGGATCGATGTTGCGTAGTCGTCCGGATCAGAAAAGGTTCGCACGGCGCTCTCTGGCATCTCCCCCTCGCCAGCAGATTTCGGAGCATGTGCTTAAGCGGCGGTGACCCTCGCCCTTGCATTGACCTAAGTCAACGCTGTCCTGGAACTGTCATATTCGGCCGGCGCAGTACGAGCGGTGCAACATCGTTCGAGCCACGCCGCAAGGTGGCGGACGGCAGCTCGCCGTAAATGGCGCGAAAACTGGCGGCAAACCGCCCGAGGGCGCGGAACCCGTAGCTACGCGCTATCGCCGATACGGTTGCCGTCCCTTGGTTCCTACGGCGTAGCGCGCGGTGCACGAGTTGCATTCGCCGGCTACGAAGGTACTCGACCGGACCCATACCGATCTGTTCCTCGCAGGACCGGCGCAGAGTTTGCGCCGAGACGCCGAGCGCCGAGCAGATTTTGGCCATTCGGGAAGACTGCTCCGGCTGAGTTTGCAGCAGCGCCTCAAAGCGGAGAGCCACGTCTTGCCGCTCACGCGTAGCGGCAGATGTTTCGATCGCCGCGCCTGTCGACAGGGACTCAACCAGGGTTTCGACCAGTTGCTGTTCCAGCCCGTGCGCCGCTTCTCCGTCGGCCAGCGCGTTCGATCCGCTTTCGACCAGGCGGATGGCCACCGAATGGAGGTGGCGCAGATGTCTGCCAATTGCCGGCCGCGGCCGCCATAATCCGGCGGTGGACGAGATAGCAAACGCGGCCCCGGTCAACGCGCTGCCATAGCGAACGAGCTCCAAGGCCGGCAGCCAGATCAACCCCCAACGGCAGCGGTCGTCGGTTCGCACGTACAGGCGCTCGCCCGCCCCAAGCGTCATAATCTCCCCTGCGCCGATCCTGATCCCGCCGCAGATCGCCGCGGATCCGTTATCCCCGGGCAGCGATACGACAATCGTGTCGTCCGGAACGGCAAGAAAGGCGACGCGCGGTAGCTGCTCGTCAGTAGCTGAGAGCCGGAAGTGGTGCAGGCTGACCTGGGTCAGCCGTGCCCGGAACTGGCCGCGTCCGGTGACGAGCAGGCCGAGGCAGCCTTCTGTGCGCAAGGCAGCCTCGAAATCCTCCGCATCGCTGAATACCGAAGTGGCGCTGCCCGGCATTTCTTAGACCAGGTTGCTCGCCGCGTTGGCGACGTCGTAACCAGCTTGCGGGTTGTGCAATGCCGTGGCTATGCATTTTCACCAGAATTTGAGCCGCGTGGGTGCTTTTTGCCGACATGCTCGGGGTGCAAAGGTCACGGTGCTGGGCATTGGCCTGGCTCCTGCGTCATCCCTTAGCGGAGGTTATGTCGCTGTCCGGGATCGTCGGCGCCATCCTGGCGACGATGGGCGCCCCACCTATCTGTTCCTCAGCGAAGCCGACAAGATCCTTGGCGGGATCTGCCGGCACATTTCGGCAGAAACATCGGCGACGACCGCTGACGTTGCTCGTCATCGTCACCTCGCGGCGACGAGCCGGCTTCCGGATCGTGCATTCTACTCGCGGCGCTGTCCGCGCGGATTACGGGCGCGCCTTCTTTTCGAGTTCCGTAACCAGAGCCTGCAGCTGCGGATTGCCGGGGTCGAGACTGAGCAGCTCGCGGGCGTGGCGGAGTGCTGCGGCAAAATCGCCATGGTCGCGTCCAATCGAGACAAGCGCCATCAGCACGTTGCGGTCTGCCGGGTGCTGCTCACGCGTCTGTTCCAATAGCGTCAATGCCTCGGCCACCGCACCACTCGAATTCAGTGCCACGGCATAGACATAAGCGTAGCGCGCATTGTCGGGCATCAGCTCGTGGGCGCGGCGCAACAGATCGAGCGCTCCGAGGTAATCGTGCTTGCGCACCAGGTAGAGACCAAGGGCATAGCGCACGTCGGCATTGTCGGGCTCGATAGCCGCCGCCTTCCTCAGCAGCTCCGCCCCTTCGTCGTCCCTGCCGCGCGCCCGGTCGAGATCCGCGAGATTGACCAGCGCCGGGACGAAATTCGGGTCGAGACGCAGCGCCGTACGATATTCCGCTTCCGCCTCATCCAGCTGCCGGCGCCGCAAGTCCAACAGCCCAAGATTGAGGTGCGCCTCCGGCCGGTCGGCATCGACCATCTCGGCGGCGACGAGCTCCGCGGTGGCCTTGACCAAGGCGGTCTGCTGCTCCGGGGTCAGCGCCAACAAGTCGGTGCCGGCTAGTGCCCTTGCCGCCTCGATCCGGACAGCGCGAACGGGATCGATGAGCAACGGTGCCGCGGCATGAACAAAGCGAGGCGGCACAGAGCCCGGCAAGGCACGCGGCGCCGCCATCCTGACGAGCGGGTCGGGGTCGGCAATCGCCGCCTTGATCGCCGGCTGCGAGGCGGGCGACGCATAGAGCATCAGCAGCGGCAGGGCGCTCGCCCTGGCGATTGCCGGTTGGCTGTGATCGAGAATCAGCCGGTCGAGCTGCTGCTCGGCATCGGCGGCCCCGACCCGTCCGGCATGGAGTGCCGTACCGTAATGCGATGTTGTCTGCCGCCCGCCGGGAAACCAGCCGGCGACGGTCTCGGCGGCCCATTGGGCGGATCGATCGGCGTGGCACTGGGTGCAGGAATTTGGCGTGCCGAGCGAAACCGACAAATCGGGGCGCGGCACCCGGATGCTGTGATCGCGGCGCGCGTCGACGACCATGTAATTTTTGGTCGGCATGTGGCAGTTGACGCATTGTGCGCCGGCATTGCCCGGCTGGTGATGGTGGTGCCCCGCCACGTCGAATTTTTGGGGCAGGTGACACTGCGCGCACAGCGCGTTGCCCGCAGCGAGCAGCTTGGCGCTGTGCGGGTCGTGACAGTTCGAGCAAGTCACCCCGGCGGCGTGCATGCGGCTCTGCAGGAACGAGCCGTACTCGTAGACCTCGCCGTCGCTCTGCCCGTCGGCGTGATAGAGACCGGGCTCGAGCAACGCCGGCAGATAGGAGTCGAGGTAGGGCTCACCCGGTGTTGGGTTGCTGGCAATCACCTTGCGGCGCGAATGACAGGCCGAACAGGTCTCGAGCTCGTTGGACACCAGCTTTTCGGTGCGCCTCGCGATGCCAGTCTCCAGGTTCATGTCCCAATGGCCATGATCGGTCGGCTTCAACCAATTGGTCAGACCCATCCGCGAAGCATCCGTGTCCGATGAGTAGGAGCTGCCTTCGGTATGCGCCCTGGCCCAGGCGACGTGCCGCGAGCCGGGGCCGTGGCAAGCCTCGCAGGCTACGTCGAGATCGCTCCAGCTCGTCGCGTAGGTATTGGCGGCGAGGTCGTAGTTCTTCTTCAGATCGGTGGAGTGGCAATCGGCGCACTGGTAGTTCCAGGTCTGGTCGCGGCCGGTCCAGTACAGTGGGTCGCCGGGCTTGAGCTGCTGGCTCGGGTAGAGGTGGAACCAGCGCTGGCCGCCCTGCTCTTTTGGCCGGCTGTCCCAGGCAATGCCGAATGCCTGCAGCCGTCCGCCCGGGAACGCGATCAAATATTGCTGCAGCGGATAGACGCCAAAGGTGTAGGCGATCGGATAGTCGTGCAATGCGCCGTCCGGACCCTCGATGCGGACCATGAACCTGTCGCCATTGCGAAAGAAAGTGGTTGTGACCCCAAAATGCTCCAGCTTTGTCTCGGGGAAGTCACCGAGCACTGCTGCCGTCGTGGCGGGCTGCATAGCCAGCGCGTGGTGCGAGCCCTTCCAAGCGTCGAATTGCGCCGTGTGGCAGCCCGCGCACGCCTGGGCGCCAACGAAGGTGGTGGGTTCATCGGCAGCCGCGCTGTTCGACTGGGGCAGCGCCAGCAAGATCACGATGATCAGGACGGCCGCCCGCAGGGCGCTCATGGGTCGAGTCGGGCGCGCGTCATCGACCTGGTCGTCGGCCGTACGCCCGGCCCCGGGCCTTGTAGCCGCGCTAATCGGCGATGCAGCGCGTCGCCTTGCGGCTGACGAGCCAGGGCCCGTAGGTTTGCTGGTTCTGCGCCATGCGCGGCAGTTTCGCGTGCACGTCGAGAGCAGCTTGGTCGCGCCAGGCCTCGACCAACAAGACGCGGCTCTGATCGTTTTGCGGCAGCAGCACGTCGAATTGCTGGCAGCCATCCTCGGCGCGCGAGAGCCGCGCGTGATTTTTCATCAGATCGACAAAGGCGCTGCGGTGTTCGGGTTTCACCTCGAACTCGACGACAATCATCAGGCGGCTCATAAACATTCCCTCCGGCTCTGTTCCGCGGCATGATCGGCCATCCGTCGGCGGATAGACAAGCCCCCTCTGGGCAAGCGCCGGAAGCCGCAAGGGAGATCTCGACATGGCACATGACGCACTGCGCACGATTCTGCCGATCGCCGGCTGGCCCGAGGAGCGGGCCCGCACGGTCGAGATCACCGGCGGCACCGACCCGGTGTTGCCGACGCCGTTCCGCATCGGCGCCGCCGGTGCCGCGGCACTCGCCGCGACCGGGCTTGCCGCCGCCGATCTCTGGGAGTTGCGCACCGGCCGCCGCCAAGAGGTCGCGGTCGATCTGCGGCAGGCGGTCGCCTCGCTGCGCAGCGGTCATTATCTGCAAGTAAACGGCGCCAAGGTCAGAAACGAACGCAATGCGGTGATGGGCATGTATCCGGCGAAGAACGGCCGCTGGAGCTATGTCCACGCCAATTTCCCGAACCACCGCGCCGCGGCGCTTCGCGTGCTGGGCTGCGAAGAAAACCGCGAGGCGGTGCGTCGCGCGGTTGCGACTTGGGACGCGCTCGAGCTCGAAGAGGCGATCATCGCCGCGGGAGGTGCGGGCGGCATGGTGCGCAGCATGGCCGAATGGGCGCAGCATCCACAGGCTGCGGCGATCGCCTCCTTGCCGCTGATGGAGATCCTCAAGATCGGCGATGCTCCACCCGAGAAACTGCCGCAGGGCGACCGGCCTTTATCCGGCATCCGCGTCCTCGACCTGACGCGCGTGCTGGCCGGTCCGACCTGCGCGCGCACCCTGGCCGAGCACGGTGCCGACGTCTTGAAGATCACCGCGTCGCACATCGCGGCCCGCGATGATCAGGAATACGACACCGGCCACGGCAAATTATCGGCGCGGCTCGACCTGCGCCAGCCACAGGAGCTTGACACGCTGAAGGGTCTGGTGCGCGAGGCCGACGTGTTCTCGCAAGGCTACCGGCCGGGGACATTGAGCAACCGCGGTCTGTCGCCGGAAGAGCTCGCAAAACTACGGCCGGGCCTCGTCTATGTCTCGCTCTGCGCGTTCAGCCACAAGGGGCCGTGGGCGTCGCGCCGCGGCTTTGACACGGTGGTGCAGAACGTCAGCGGCATCACGACGCGCCAGGGCGAGCTGTTCCCCGGTGCGGAGCCCGGCCCGCAATTCTACCCAGTTTCGGCGATCGATTACTTGACCGGCTATCTGATGGCGTTCGGCGCGATGGTGGCTCTGGCGCGGCGCGCCAAGGAAGGCGGCAGCTGGCTCGTGCGCATCTCATTGGCGCAGACCGGCCGCTGGCTCGTCGATCGCGGCGAGGTACCAGCGGCGGGGCTCAACGACGTGCCAAAAGAGATCCCGCAAGCCGACATCGACCGCTGGTCGGTCGACAGCGACACGCCGGTCGGCAAGCTGCGTCATCTAGGGCCGACGGTACGCCTCTCCGAGACCCCCCCTTATTGGGCCCGCCCGTCAGTTCCGCTCGGTTACAACCAGCCGGTCTGGCCCACCCGCGCCGCTTAAAGGACGGTAATCCCCCGCTCCGGTTCAAGGAAGGCTGGCAATTCGAGCACACCACCCTGGTACGCACTATGGCCGGGCCTTGTGAACGTCACGTAGATTTTGCTGCCGTCCGACGAGGTTGCGATGCCGTTGAGGCTGGCATTGTTCAGTGGACCGGGCGGGACGGTGACGCGCCGAACCGCGACGACGGTGCCGTCCTGCTTCATACGGACGATCGTGTTGTCTCCCCAATTGGCAACATAAAAGTCGGAGTCCTCATCGAGCGTTGTATTGCTCGCCCAGTCGATGTCATCATTGTTTCTCTCGGCAGGCGCGAGATCGACGGGCAAATTTAAGGCCAGCGAGCTGATTCGACCAACCGAGCCCAGACCAAAGACCTGGTTGGGGGCGGTTCCTGAGACGACGAGATTAATGACCGCAATGGTGTCGTTGAACGGCTCGCTTACGAACAGCTGCCGCACCGTGCCCGACGGGGCGCTCGTCGGGATATATGGGTTCATGATCACCCCAAACCGAGGCTCGGCGTCCCCGTTTGGAGGATCCCAGCTGCGGCCGAGGATTGACCGAACTGTGCCCGCCGGTGCCAGTCCGTCGAGCCCTTTCTGGGTGTGTTCCTGCACAATGGCGCCGTCGGCGGTCACAACGGCGAACACGGCCTTGCAGTTGCTGGCCGTGCGGTCCGGCGATGGGCCGAGCAATGCCGTGGCCACGGCGCCCGTATTCAGCGCACCCGGAATGACCTGCGGTTGCGAAGGCATGGCCACGACGTCGCGGTCGGTCAACCTGCCCACATAGACGCCGCCGATCTTCGCGTTCGGAGCGCCTTTGAGCGGTAGGCCTGTCGGGTCGAGGATTGATGACGAGCCGGCGCCGGTCTCGCCAAACGGAGCGTTGGCCGGCCAGATCCGGCCAAAGGCGTTGTTGTTGGAAAGGCCGAGGGGGTTGCTTACCCCGGTGTACTGCGCGGTCACGGCCGTCTTGTTGTTGATACCGTTTAGCCACTCGGCGCTGTTGGCGGCGAACATCTGCACGACCCCGTTGAGGGTTGATGCCTGGCCGCCATTGCTCGCGAAATTCGGCGGAACGTTCAGAATGCCCGGCCCGCTCGGATCGATCGACAGGAACGAACCCTCCTGGCCGACACCGGACAGGATCGGTGCGCCGAAATTCGACTGGCTGCCGACGAGGATGCGGTTCGGATCCAGCACAGCGCCGGCTGTGATGAACGACGGGAAATTTATGGGGATCGGCCCTCCCTTTGCGCATGACGTCGGATCATTGAGGAATGTGCCGACTTGCGCCACGGCCGATGCGCCGGGAATATCTATGGCAACGATACGGGCGTTGATGCCTTGAATGGCTTGTGCCCACGCCGCTCGCCACGCCGTATCGCCGCTGACGAGCGCCATTCCGGCCCCGACGGCTAGGATGGGAAGCACAACACGTCTGCTGCCCTGTCTCATGAGCCTCCTCCGTTCATTAGCTCGTGCGTTTCTCGCGCCCGCCGCTCAAATCATCCTAAACTTTATCCCGACCCAGTGCGAACTGGCTCACACTCCTCCAAAAAATCTCCGCTCGCGACCGCCCGAGCAGCCGGCAGGCTGTCTCCGTTTTCATTTGTTCCTGCGTGTTGCAGCCATGAGCAGAAACGGCGGGCGCTGGCGCTCATCCGCCCAGCTCGGCTGGGCCGCGATCTGCTCTTCGGTCGGACCCCATTCCTCGACATGGGAGATCACGAACCCAGTCCCAATCAGCATGTTAATGTAGGTCGCTAGGGTTCGATGCTGCTTGATCACACCCTTGGCGAGCCAATCGGTAGAGCGTGGACCTTCTTCCAGATAGGCGTCGACGGGCCAAGTCTTGCGACCGGCGGCATCGAGCGACCAGTCCGGCTGCGACGGCGCTGTGTAGATCGGGTGCTCGACCGAGAACACCAAAACCCCGCCAGGTAGGAGCGACCGGTGGGCTTGCGACACCAATCCGCTCAGGTTCTTGACATAGTGGAGCGCCAGCGAGCTGTAGACTACGTCGAACGAGTCTGCGGCGAGTTCGAGATGCTCCATGTCCGCCCTGGTGTAACTGATCGCCGGGTCTGCGGTATCGGCTGCGGCGCGCGCCAGCATCTTCTCCGAAACGTCGATTCCCAATACCCGGGCGGCCCCCTGCTGACGCGCCCAGCGGCAGAACCAGCCGAAACCGCAGCCGAGATCCAGGACATTGCGCTCTCGCAGATCGGGCAGCAGGGTACGCAATGCCGGCCACTCAGGAGCGCCGTCCAAGCCCTCAACCGAGCGGCGCAACCGGCTGTATCCGGCGAAAAATCCCTCGTCGTCATAGATGTTTTGCGTCATCGATGATATTCCCCGCAGAGCGGCGCTCGCAGGCGACCCGCGCAAATGTAGTGCAGATACGGATGCCGGCTTTGAAAGCGCCGCGGAGAGTGCCGGCGACTTTCGAATGGCCGGCGAGGCGGCGGCCGTATGGCACCGGAAGCTCCAGGATCCGCAACCCGGCACGGGCCGCCCGCATCTGCATCTCGAGGTTCCAGCCGTAGGTCATCTCGCGCATTCCGAGCCGTGCCAGCGCAGCAGCGCGGATTGCTCGGAAGGCGCACATGTCGGTATAGCGCGTCCCATAAATGAGACCGATTGCGGCGCCAAGGACGTAGCCGGCGAGCGCCTGATGGATCTCCATGCTTCCCTTCTCGCGCACGCCGCGGGTACGCGAGCCGATCACGAAATCGAATTTGCCATCGAGGATTGGCTGGACCAGGCTCGGGATCACCTGCGGCCGATCGCTGCCGTCGCCATCGAGAAAGACCAGGACCTCCGCCCCACCCTCGATGGCCGCGGCGGCACCCCTGGCGCAGGCGCGACCGTAGCCGCGCGCATTTTCGACGAGGACCTTGGCGCCCGCGGCACTGGCTACGGCAACGGTGCGGTCGCCGCTACCGCCGTCGACGACGATGACCTCTTCCACCCACTCGCGCGGCATGTCGGCAAGGACCGGGCCGATCGCCCCTTCCTCATCGAGCACCGGGATGATCGCAGCGATGCGCGGCCGCCTCACAAACTCCAACGAACCCCGCACGACGCGCAGGCTTCGGGCGGCGTGTCGCTCAATAATGCTCGACGGAATTCCTGGTAACGCAGCCCATTCCAGATCTGTCGCAAGCTCTGCTGGGTCGCGTCGCCCAATGTGAACCCGTCATAGCCACGCATCGAAAAAGGCGCGATGCAGCACGGGATCGCTCGTCCATGGGCGGTGAAATACATCAATGTCCAGGGCCGTCGGCAAAGCGACCACGGCTGCTCTTCGGTCGAGCGCTTAAGGCTCGTGCCGGGCTCGGTGGCACCAGAGGCGTTGAACGAGACCCCCAGCGTCTGGGCCAGACGTGCCGCCTCCGCCAGCCGTCTGGGCTCGTCGCCCTCGAGCTGTTCGAATAGCGCGGATTGGGCGCGCGCCAGCCCTTGTCCTTGCGGCATGAAGACGAGGCGCTGCAGATGGATTTCGCCGACGCCGATCTGATGCGCCAACCGGACAAAAGCCGGGAGCTGATCGACCGTTTCCTTGAGCCCGGTCAGCCACAGCGAGACCAGCGGACGGTCGATCCCTTCGGCACGCTGCATAGCAGTGAAGGCCCGGACATTGCGGACGATCCTAGTGAACATGTCCTTGCCGCGCACCGCAAGAAAGGCGCGCGGCTCGGCGGCGTCGAGCGACACGCGCAATTCGTCGAGGCCGGCAGCGATCAACTCCCTGCCCCTGCGTTCCGTCAGTAGAGTCCCATTGGTATTGAACAACACGTAAGCGCCGCGGTCTTTCAGATAGCGGATCATGCGGGGCAGCGACTTGACCATCATTGGCTCGCCGACACCGTGTAGTACGACCCGCGCGATGCGTGGAATTTGGTCGACGATGTGGGTAAAGAGCGCCCAACTCATATCCCCCGGCGGCTCGAGATCCTCGAAGGTGCGCGGGCAAGTTTCACACAACAGATTGCAGCGATTGGTGGTCTCGAGATAGAGGCAGACGGGCTCCTGCTCCGCAATCGGTCCGCGCTCGTCGCCGATAGCTTCGAAGTAGCGGCGCGGGTCGGGTTCAGGTCGCGCGCTCGCCGCCATGCTGCTCTCCGGGCCTCGTGCCACACAAAAATCTCCGGGCAATGTCGACGCACCCAGCTAGAACAAGACCGCCATAGATTGTGCATCCCACCCAGAGCGGGATATGCCCGGTCTCCGGCTCCCAGTAAAGGAGGACCGCGGTCAAAGTCGGCCAGAATGCCGGCCACCACGGCGCCACACACAACAAGGCCACGAGCCAAACGAAATACCAGGCATAGTGCGGTGAGGCAAACAGCATTGCCGCAGTACCCAGCGCCATCGCCCAGGACAGGCTCGCGTGCGGGTCGGCCGGCCGGCGCAATGCGGCGACGGCGAGGCCTGCCATGACCGCCGCCGCCACGCCGAGGTAGGCGCTGACCGGCACCGAAACGGCGCGGCCGACAACGTCGAGAATCCAGAATCCGCTGCCCGAACCGAAGTTCTCTTCGGTCATATAGGCGGGTAGAAACCCCAGCACCCGCGAGCCGACCCCGAGATACGGAAGATAGGCGGCTAGGACGACCGCCACGAAAGCTGACAGCCAGCGCCAATCGCCCAGGTTCCATTTGGTGGGCCGCCACAACGCCGGCACCAGCACCAGCGGGAAGAACTTGACGAGGGCCGCGGCCGCAAGCGCTGCACCCGACCAGGCGCGCCTTCCGGTAACCGCGGCAGCGAGCGCGAGGGCCACGAAGGCGACCACCGCAGCATCGATATGCCCCGAGCCGGCGATCTCCCACACCGGTAGCGGATGCCAGGCATAGAACAGGATGTGCGCTGGCGGCGCTCCCGAGGTCCGCAAGACCAAAAGCAGAGCGCCGATGCCGATCGCCTCGACCCCAACGAGCACCAGTTTGATCGCCGGGACGGTCTCGCCGAAGCGAGTCGATGCGAAAAACAGCATCTGTGCGACCGGCGGATAGATCGTCGGCGCATAATTGTTGCGGTTGATATTCGGAAAGATGGTGGCGTCGCGCAGCGCCGCCAGGTGCGTGTCGGTTGGAATGTACCGGTACGGATTGATCCAGGCGGCCTGGACGCGCCCATCCCAAATGTAGCGGTAGATGTCGTCCGACAGAAAGACGGGCGCGGCGAGCGCCGCAAGCCGCATCAAAGCCGCCGTCGCCAGGATCAACGGAAGGGGCGGACGCCCGGCGCCGCGCGCGGTGATAACCGCGGCGACAGCCCAGACCATACCCTGCAGCAGCGCTGCGATAATGAACCGGTTGCGATCATGGTCGAACTGCGCGAGGAGCCCGAAAGCCTCGCCCGCCAGCAGCAGCAGGGCGAGCAGCAGAAATCGCAACGCTTCAGTTCTTCCCGCGGGTCGGAAGGAGATGCTGGACGGCGCTATTTGCCGAGGTGAGTTTTTCGAGAAAAGCGGCCGTCTTCGGCGCGCCATAGCCGCCATTATAGCAACCCGTCGCCTCGCCCCCGGAAAGCAACTCGCGCGCGAGCAGTCTCAAGGTGACCTCATCATCGACATCGTACCACGGGGCGAGCGCCGCGACCGGCAGGCCGATTTCGCCGGCGCGCGCGATCGTCTGACGGTAGACGCGCTCGGTGCTCCAGTCGATCGCCTCGAACAAGTGCTCGTGGAATCGCTTGATGCCGATCAGGTAGTAGCCGCCATCCGCAGCAGGACCGAGGACGACCCGATCGCCCGGCTCCTGGAGCCGCTGCACCGTCTCGACCAGCAGCTCGGTCGGCAACGTCGGGCTGTCGGCATTGACCAGGCAAGCCGAACCGTAGCCCGCAGCAAAGAGATCACGAGCGGCGTGGAACAGGCTGCGCCCGAGGGTCGGCTCCTTGGGCGGCAGCAGCTTGAAAGCGTTGGGCAGCAGGTTCTGGAAAAACTCCTCGGAGCCTGAAGGATGATAGGCTGCGAACCCGTGGATCGGCTCCCGCGTTGCCGCTGCCATGATGTTCGCCGCGACGTCGGCGAGGCAGCAGGTGTTGAGCTCTGCGGCTTCCTGGTGGGTCAGTGGCGGCACGAGCCGTGTCTTGACCGTGCCGGCGACCGACGCCTTGGCCATGATCGCGACCGCGCAAAAGTCTTCCGACATGACGGCTCCTCCGGACCGGCGGCGTAAGGCCCCATCGGAGCCGCTGAACCAATTGTACTCCTAATCCTCCTAAAAACCGCCCGGGTAATCATTCGTGCCCGGCAGGGCGACGACGATTTCGGTATGCAGAGGAGACCCCCGGCGCAGCATCGGGGGCAAGGGGCTCTGGAAATGCCCGGTGTAGGGCCGTATAGGGGACAAACGGGCAAATATTGATGAGAAGCAGCCACATCGCTGTGAAATGCCACTGCAACGTGCCTGGTGAACTCTTCTCGTCGCGCCACTGCTGCAAGGTTTCTGGCCAGCCGCCGAAGGTACCCCGGCACGGCCTTACAGGTGACACACGACGTAACCCAAATCAGTCCCTTCACGGGAGCCATCCCAGAATTCGTCCAAGAGGATCGCGCAGGCCAATCAAGCCAACTTCGCTCAAAAGGCGGGCCTGCATCCCCGGTCGCGTTAGCGCCGCGATAAAGACACTGCCCCAAACACAGGCAATCGCCCCGAAATAGGCCCGCCGCGATCGCAAACGTTGACTCAGAATCGTTGTGAGGTATGCAACGAGCACGGTCAACGCGGCGGCGCTTATCGTGACTTTATAAGACAGCCCGGGAACTGAATTGAATGGACGCATCTTGATCATCAGATGCGTTGAGAAACCGCTGACTACCATCAGCGTCAACGCCGCGACGCTCGCAGACGCCAGCGAGGACGTCCGCCATGCCCGGATTACTGACCAAACCACGCATCCGACAAACAAAGTACCGGCAACCCCGGCATAGAAGCGCCAAAGAAACAGGTGACTCATCACGACAAGCTGCACGTGTTCCGCATCATACCCATATTGCTCCGCAACGATAATTTCCTTTCCCAAATATGTAAGAGAATTTGATGACGTCACGATGGATGGCAAATAATTGGTTAGAGACTCATACAGTAAAGTGAAAAAATTGGTGATAAAATCTTCGATCATTAAAATGTAATTCGAATAAGTGACCAAAAGTTCTTCCTCTGCTCCGGATCTGACAAATTGCGCTAAAATCTGTAATCGAATGACGAGATATGTTCCGAGCACAGAAATTGTCGCGAGCAAAATCCGGGTCGACGCTGTTCGTATCTCTATATTCCAGTCTCGCGACGACCACAAAATGCCGAACGCCGAGGCAGCGATCATGGCGGTCGCATAGTTGATCCACCACTCTGTCGCCAGTGCGACCCAACACAGAGACGAGATGTATGCGACCAACCACTTCCATCCGGCAAGGCGCCCAGAAACGAGGAGCACCGCGATGGCAAAATTGACCGAAACGTAAATCAGCAAAACATAAAGAACAAGCAGGTCCCCATTTGTATATACGTAATCAAGCTGAGTTCCCAACGCGAACATGAGACTCATTGTAACGGTGAAACAAAGAGATCTGGTACATATCCAAGCCAGTGTAAACGATATTATCTGAAATATACAGGAAAAAATAGAATTTGTGTAGAATGCGCGAAATATTTCGCCACCAAATAAATTGGGATTGAGCTGGTCGTAAGCCAGAGAACCTCGCCCGACTTGTAGACTTGTGGGAATAAGAACTTACGCCAATCACCGGACATTAATTGCCCAGCCGTGTCAAAAAACGCCTCGTTCGCCGGCAGGAGTCTGAGCCATGGTGAGGGGGAGGGTGGAAATAAAAGGAAAAATAAAAGGTAGCTGGCCAAAACGGCTGCGCATGCCAAGACGAGTCTAAGCTTAGGGAAATTTATCTTACCCGGCATACGCAGATGGGTAAGTCTTATGTCGCATTTTTGGCGGAAGAAAGCGGTCGAACGCATTCGGCTCTTTAGGGCGAGACTAGATGAAACATTCATGGCATCGGTCGGCAAATATTTACTTCATTTTCGCCGGAGCTGGCGGATGCGGGCGCGTGTTTGCAACACCAAGGTGCCCGGCAAGCATCCCTGAATAGGTGGCTTCGCCTTCATCGAGGATCTGCCACTCCCCTTCTCTTTCCATCCGACCTGCGCTCAGCACCGAGCACAATGGGATCGATGTGATCTGCGGATCCGGCTGACGAACCGGTTGCCACAAGCTAGGCCGGAGACTGGGCTGCGCACAAGTCGATGCGCTCACCCGTCGCCATGAGCGGCAAAGAAACTCTCAACCGCACGCACGAGACCGCGGGCAAGCTTCTGCTGATAGGTGCGCTGCTGTAATAGACGCTCTTCGGCAGGATTGGACAGGCAGCCCAGCTCGACGAGCGCAGAAGGAATATCGGGCGCGGTCAGCACGGCGAAGTCGGCCGAACGCTGTGGTCGTTCGAGCAGAACGACGTCGCGCCTGAGCTGGTCCACGATGTCGCGCGCGAGGGTAATCGACAGATTGCTGGTCTGGCGCCGAGTAAGGTCCAACAGGATACTTCCGACATCCCGCGGCTGCCGCGACAGGTTGACGCCGCCGACGAGATCGGCCCTGTTCTCGCTGATCGCGAGAGCAGCGGCTTCCCGGTCGGACGCCTGCGCCGACAACGTGAATACCGACAGCCCGCGCATTTCGGTGTCCGGCAGCGCATCGGCATGGATCGACAAAAACAGGTCCGCTTGCCACGCTCGGGCGCGCGCGACCCGCTCCCGCAACGGAAGAAACTCGTCGGTGCTCCTGGTCAGCACCACTCGGTGGTTGCGCCGCGCCGCGAGTTCGCGGGCGAGCTCCAGCGCCATCGCGAGGACGATGTCCTTTTCATAGATCCCGCCGGGGCTGATCGCTCCGGGGTCGACCCCGCCATGACCCGGATCGATGACGACTGTCGCGATGCGTCGTACCGGTGGCGTTCGCCTCCCCAGCGGCTGCGCCGATGCCGAAGCTAACCGCCACCCGGCAACAGCAGAAAAGACAAAGCCGCACAGCACACGGCGACGCCCGCGACTCTCGTCCCGCATGCCCCACCCCTGCGGCAAATCCACATCCCAAAGGGATGCTGCCGATCAATTGAATACTTTACCGCGAAACCGTCCGTGCTGGTAGACGCTGGGGTAAGGGACTACTCGCGGCCGCGACGATCGTCGTTCAATCGCCGAAGCGGCAAAGGCTGAGGAAGCCGGTCACGAACAAAGACTCGGTGAAAACAGTTAGTGATCCGGCGAGCGGCGCCGCGAATCGGTCGCCCGATCGCGACGCGAAAAATTTCGACGACGAAGGTTTCTCCCGGCGCTCTGCGCAGGCTCGTCATGCCGTACCGCCGGTAGTCGGCGACCCAGAGCTCGACCTGGTGTTCCGTTACACCAAACGCCGCCGCAGCTTCGGCACTATTCCACCCATCGACGATGACGCGCTGAACGATAAGAGCTCGCCGCGCTACCGTGATTGTGCGCGGTCCAATGGAAGCATTCTTCATACTCTGCTAACGCAGAGCAGCATCCGACAATTCCCGCGTGATCAACCGCTGACGTCAACGACAATGCGGCCGCGCACTTCGCCCTTTAGGATCTGCGGCGCGAGCTCTGGCAAGCTCGAGAGTGGGACCGTCTGGGTAATGCGTTCGAGCCGGGCAAGCGGCAGATCGCGAACCAGACGACGCCAAGCCTCGATTCGCTCGTCGCGCGGGCACATCACCGAATCGATCCCCAAAAGGCTCACCCCGCGCAGCAGGAACGGGATCACCGTCGCCGGCAGCTCGCTGCCGCCGGCGAGCCCGCAGGCGGCGACGCCTGCCCGGTAGTTGAGCTGGGTCAGTATCGTCGCCAAAGTGGTACCGCCGACGGCGTCGACCGCTCCGGCCCAACGCTCGCTGTCGAGTGGTCGCGACGGCTTTGCAGCGAGCGCCGAACGTTCGATCAGCTCGGCAGCCCCGAGTTCCGTCAGATAGTCGCGCAGCTCCGGCCGCCCGGTCGAAGCGACGACCCGATATCCGAGCCGCGACAGCAGCGATACGGCGACACTTCCGACGCCGCCCGCGGCACCGGTGACGAGGACATCGCCCGAATTGGGCCGCAACCCATGGCCCTCGAGGGCTATCACCGCGAGCATCGCGGTCAACCCCGCAGTGCCGATTGCCATCGCCTGGCGAGCGCTCAGCCCTTCCGGCCGGCGCACCAGGTAAGACGCCTTGACCCGCGCCTTCTCGGCATAGCCGCCCCATTGCGTCTCGCCAACCCGCCAGCCGGTCAGGATGACCGGGTCGCCCGGCACGAACTCGGGCGATTCCGAACGCTCGACGGTTCCGGCAAAATCGATGCCGGGGACATGCGGGTAGCTGCGTACCAGGCGGCCGACGCCCTGCAAGATCATCCCGTCCTTGTAATTCAGGGTCGAGCATTCGACCGCGACGATGACCTCGCCCGGCGGCAAATGCACCTCGTCGACCGCCTCGATGCGTGAAACGACTTTCCCGCTTTCCTCGTGCAGGACAAGCGCGCGGAACGTCGCCATGCTTAGCCGCGCAATGGCTCGAGGATGCTGACGAAATTCGCGACCGCGGCACCCCCCATGTTCATCACTCCGGCGAGCGACGCGCCGGGCACTTGGATCCCCCCTGCCCTACCCGTTACCTGCATCGCCGCCAATACGTGCATCGACACCCCGGTGGCGCCGATTGGGTGCCCCTTCGATTTGAGCCCGCCCGACGGGTTGACCGGCAGTTTGCCGTCTTTCTCGGTCCAGCCTTCGAGGATGGCACGTGCCCCCTCGCCCTTTGGCGTCAAACCCATGGCCTCGTATTCGATCAGCTCGGCTATCGTGAAGCAGTCATGGGTCTCGACCAGATCGAGATCGTCGAGCCCGAGACGGGCGCCGGCGAGCGCCTTCTTCCAGGCGAGTGCGGGCCCCTCGAAGGCGATGACGTCGCGCCGACTCATCGGCAAGAAGTCGTTGATCTGCTCGGCCGCACGGAAAATGACCGCTTTCTTCAGGCTCAGCGCTGTCGCCGTGTCGGCCAGCACGACTGCCGCCGCCCCGTCCGAGACCAGCGAACAGTCCGTGCGCTTGAGCGGTCCGGCGACGATCGGATTCTTGTCCGAGACGGTACGGCAGAATTCGTAGCCCAGATCCTTCTGCATCTGGGCGAGCGGGTTGGCGACACCGTTTTTGTGGTTTTTCGCGGCGATCCGGGCGAGCGCGTCGGATTGGTCGCCGTAGCGCTGGAAATAGCTCTGCGCGATCTTGCCAAAGATGCCGGCAAAGCCGCCCTCGATCGCGTCTTCCTCCTTGCGATAGCTGGCACCGAGCAGGATGTCGCCGACCTGCGCGCCGGAAACCTCGGACATCTTTTCGACGCCGACGACGAGCGCCAGACGCGCGCGTCCGGCGGCAATCGCGTTGAGCCCTTGATGGATCGCCGCCGAGCCGGTGGCGCAGGCGTCCTCGACCCGCGTTGCCGGCTTGAAGCGGAAGCCGGGCTCGGCCTGGAAGACCAGGGAGGCCGGGAATTCCTGGCGCACAAAGCCGCCGTTCATCGTGCCGAGATAGACCGCGTCGATGTCGGCGGCCGTGACACCCGCGTCGGCCAAGGCCGCCTGCGTCACCTCGACGATCAGTGACTCGATGTCCCTGCCGTCATGCTTGCCAAATTTGCTGTGCGCCCAGCCAACGATGCACCCGCTCATGCCGTCCTCCACAACGCCGCCGCGACCCGAGCAGGCTCGGCGCCGCGGCTCTATGCTGATATGGGACGGCTCTGAGCTGTGCGCGACTCCTAGGTGAGCCGCTTGGGACGTGTGGCTCAGTCGTCCTGCGCCGATGCGACCTTCCAGACGTCCACGCTGGTTTGGGTGGGCACGGGTCCGGTAGTAGATCCCGGCGGAGTTAATTGCGAAACAACTTCGTGGACGTGACGCCCGCCGTTGCTGATTACGAAGTTAACCGTAATGAAGCCTGGCGAACCCGACTGGACAGGGAAGTTCCAGTTGAGCCAAGCGCTACCCGTGCAGTCGGAATTGACCCTATAGGTGCCCGTTTCTTGCCCTGGCGGCGTGAAGTCGGGTCCCGCGTGGTCGTTGCCTTGGTAATCACGTTGGGTGAAATGGCCGTTGCCGTCGTAGACCCTGATCCCTTCCCCGACCGACATCGACGTATAAGCTGTAACGCCAAAGGCGTATTCGCCCTTGAGCGTTGCGTTCGAGCACCCGAAATCGTCGGTTCCTCCTGCCCAAGCCGCACCGCTCAGTGCCGGCAGCGCGATTGCGGCTAGCAAGGTTCCTTTTGTGAGCCGTCTCTTCATCGTCAATCTCCCCTTATGGTCGTGGATTGCACTGGGGCTGCTTAAGCCCCGGAATTGAGAGAACGACGACATCCACTGGGCGGGCAATAAAGCCGCGATAAAATCTTTTGAATCGGTTTGAAATCTTGCAAAATTTCTCGGTAAGAAGGGATTGGCCCGCACCGCCGGCCGGGCCTCGTTGCGAACCCTGCTGGTTGTTGCGGAGCACACGGATGGACGCGCCCGCCGCTGCCGACGTTTTTCTGTTCGAGGGGTTTCGTCTCGACCGGCGCGGCCTATTCCGAAGAGATCAGAACGGCGCTTTTATTCCGATCGAGATCGGCTCGCGCGCGCTCGGGGTCCTCCATACGTTAGTCGAACGGACAGGGGACCTCGTCTCAAAGGATGAGATACTGGAGGCGGTGTGGCCTGGAACGGTGGTCGAGGGTAGCAACCTGCCGGTACAGATTGCGGCCCTTCGGCGGGTCCTCGATGAAGGCCGAGCCCACGGCAGCTGCATCCAGACGATCGCTAGCCGCGGTTACCGCTTTGTGACCCCGGTGACCCGGGCTTCGGCGGAGGCAGGTCTTCCGCTGCCCGACAAGCCGTCGATCGCGGTACTGCCGTTTGCGAATCTGAGCGGCGACCCGGAGCAGGAGTATTTCGCCGACGGCATGGTCGAGGAGATCATCACCGCGCTTTCCCGGATCAGATGGCTGTTCGTCATCGCCCGCAATTCGAGTTTTACGTACAAAGGCCAGGTGGTCGATGTGAAGCAGGTCGGCCGCGAATTGGGTGTGCGCTATGTCCTCGAAGGCGCGGTGCGCAAAGCCGGCGGCCGCGTGCGCATCACCGCCCAGCTGATCGACGCCACGACCGGCGCGCATCTCTGGGCCGACCGCTTCGACGGTTCACTGGAAGACGTCTTCGACCTCCAGGACGAGGTGGCCTCCAGCGTTGCCGGTGTTATCGAGCCGACCCTACAAGCGGCCGAGATCCGGCGTTCATCCGAACGCCCGACCAGCGATCTGACCGCCTACGACCTCTATATGCGCGCACTCCAGCACTGGGGCTCACTCGAGAAAAACCGCATCGTTCTGGCCCTCGACCTGCTCGGGCAAGCGATCGAACGCGATCCGCAATATGGCCCGGCTCTCGCCTTGGCGGCTCATTGTCACCAAAGGCTCGAACTGAGAGGCTGGACCGAAGACCCGGAAGCGGCCCGGCACACCAGTGTCGAACTTGCTCGACAGGCACTTCGGATCAGCCCTGACGACCCTGACGTCCTCGCACTCGCTGCCTTCATCCTCGGATACTTCGGCGAGGACATCGATGTCGCCGTCGGGTTGATCGACCGTTGTCTAGCCCTCAACCCGAGCTTCGCTGTCGGGTGGCACTGGAGCGGCGTCCTGAGACTCTTTGCCGGTCAACCCGATCTCGCGCTCGAGCATTTGGAGACCGGCTTGCGCCTCAGCCCGCGTGATCCCGTAGCAAATTATCTGAACGCATTTGGTGAAGCCCACTTCTTCAGTCGCCGGTTCGACGAGGCGGCAGCAAACCTACTCGCGTCGCTCGAACGGGCACCGGGCTTTCCAATAACCTATCGCGTCCTCGCTTCCTGTTTTGTGCATATGGGACGGCTCGACGAAGCGCGCGAGATCGTCCGCCGGTTGCGCGCGATCACGCCTGCCGTGATGGAGCCGGCAACGCGCTACCGCAACCCGGAACTCCGCGAGCTGTTTCTGTCGGGTCTGCGCCAAGCGGCCGGCGAGGCAGGTTGATTCGAGCCAAATGCCAGAAAACAGCGACACCATCACCTTGCGGCGGCCGGTCGATTGGCACCTCCATCTAAGTGACGGTACCATACTTGCCGCGGTGACGCCGGATCGAAAGGGTGGCTGATGACGGATGCGAGACGTCTCTATGACGTGGATTTCGTCGCCTGGACCGAGCAGCAGGCGGAGGCGTTGCGCGCGACGGCGCACGGCGGCACCAATCAGCCGCTCGATTGGGAGAACTTGGCCGAGGAGATCGAAAGCTTGGGCAAATCGGATCGGCGCGAGCTGCGCAGCCAGATCTACAGAATCATCAGCCATTTGGCCAAGCTGCAGTTCTCCCAGGCGACCGACCCTCGCGGTGGCTGGCGCGAGTCGGTGAGGGACGGGCGCAAGCAGGCGGAGCTGGTCCTAGCCGACAGCCCGAGCCTGAAGCCGCAGCTCGACCAAATCGTCTCCGAGGAAAGCCCCGGGGCAATCAAACGCGCCGTTGCCGATCTTGGCGAGTTTGGCGAAGTCGATGCAGCGACGCAGCGGGCACTGCGCCAAACCCGATACATCGTGGACCAGGTCCTCGGCGATTGGTTTCCGCCGGAGCCGAGCGGACCGGCGCGAGCCGAGTAGCCATAATCGCCAGGCTACAAAGGAATGGAGGCGATCACCTTGCGGCGGCCGGACGATTGGCACGTCCATTTGCGCGACGGCGCGATGCTCGCCGCGGTCGCACCCTTCACTGCGCGGCAATTCGCCCGTGCGATCGTCATGCCGAATTTGGTGCCGCCGGTGACTGATGTCTCGGCGGCGCGCGCCTACCGCGAGCGCATCCTCGCCGCGCTTCCCTCGCGCACAGAGTTCACGCCGCTGATGACCTGCTATCTGACCGACGCGACCGATCCCAGGGAGATCGCGCGGGGTTGGGAGGAGGGAGTGTTCGCCGCCAGCAAGCTCTATCCGGCGCACGCGACGACGAACTCGGCGTCGGGCGTCACCGATTATGCTCGAGTTATGCCGGTGCTGGAGCGCATGGCCGAGCTCGGCATGCCGCTGCTAGTGCATGGCGAGGTCACCGATCCGGAGGTCGACGTGTTCGACCGTGAGGCGGTGTTCATCGATCGCGTTCTCGATCCGCTGCGACGCCGTCTGCCCGAGCTGCGCATCGTGCTCGAGCACGTCACCACCGAAGAAGCCGTGGACTATGTAGGCTCAGGGGGGCCGAATTTGGCGGCGACGATCACCGCGCATCATCTGGTGATCAATCGCAACGCCATCTTCGCCGGCGGGATCCGCCCGCATCTCTATTGTCTGCCGATCGCCAAGCGGGAAAGGCACCGGCTCGCCCTGCGCCGGGCCGCGACGTCGGGAAATCCGCGGTTCTTTCTCGGCACCGACAGCGCGCCGCACCCCGCTTCCGCCAAGGAGACCGCCTGCGGTTGCGCCGGCATCTTTACGGCCCCTTGCGCGCTCGAGATCTATGCCGAGGTCTTCGAGGAAGAAGGCGCACTCGACCGCCTCGAAGCCTTCGTCGCGTTGAACGGTCCAGAATTCTATCGGCTGTCGGTGAATGAGACTCGGGTGACCCTGCGCCGTGAGCCTTTTTGGGTGCCGGAACATATCGGCGAGGGCGGGAATGCCCTCGTCCCTTTCCGCGGCGGCGAGACATTGCGCTGGCGGCTTGCCGATTAGGCCGCAGAAAAGCAGGAGAAAGCGATGCGAACAGGGGCGGACTACCGCGCGGCGCTGCGCGACGGCCGGCGGGTCTGGGTCATGGGCGAGGGCCTGATTAAAGACGTGACCACGCATCCCGCCACCCGCGCGATGGTCGACGAATACGTCGCTTGGTACGACCTGCATTTCGATCCCGAATGGAAGGACGCACTCCTCTCGCCTCCCGACACTCGGGGCAACCGGAGGCCCTGGGCCTATGTCGTCCCGAAGAGCGCTGATGACCTTCGCGGCATGGGGCGCAGCTTCTCGAAGACCACGTTTTTGAGTGCCGGCAACATCACCCACACCCCGGCATATGGCAATCTGATCTCGCTTGGTGTCGTGACTGCGGTGCAAGACTGCAACGCCTCGCCGCAACAGATCGCCAACGCGCTGGCCTATCGCGAGCAGATCGCCGCCACCGGCCGATTTCTGACCTTTTGCGGTGGTGCCGCGACGATCGGCTATCGCCTGCGTGAAGACCCGCGCGAGCGCAACGCCCTGCGGCTGGTTCGCGAGACCGATGCCGGTGTCGTCATCAGCGGCAAGATCGGCATGCATACGAGCCCGGCCTATGCCGAGGATGTGTATGTCGGCGCCCTCAATGGCATTCAGATCGGCGAGCATAACGCGAGCTTTATCGTGCCGATCAGCGCCGCGGGCGTTACGACAGTCTGCCGCAAGATAGCGGTCCGCGATCACAACCCGTTCGTCGCCCCGCTGAGCAGTCGCTATGACGAGCTCGACGGTCAGATGTGGCTCGATGAAGTATTCATCCCCTGGGAGCGGGTTTTTTTCGTCGAGGCGTCGCCCGAGCCGATCGCCCGGTGGCTGTTGTGGCATCACCTCTACGGCTGGCTGTCACGGGCGGAGTTCACCCTTGGGCTGGCCCTGGCCTTGACCCATGCGATGGGTCTCGCGGAGCACGCGCCGACGATCGAATATCTCGTCGATCTGATCACCGACGTGCAGACCGCTCGCAGCTGCCAGACGGCTGCCGAGCTCGACCCGCAATTCACCGCCGCGGGTTATTGCGTTCCCAACCACGCGCATGTGATGCCCGGCGGCATCGCGCTGCTCAAGGCGCGCCAGCGGATGGCCGAGATCCTGCGGATCCTGCCCGGCTCGTCGCTGGTCGTCGCGCCCTCCGACCGCGACCTCGGCACGCCCGAGATCGCCGCTGGGCTCGAGGAATCATTCAGCGGCGGCGGGTATACCGCACTGCAGCGCTCGGCCCTGTTGCAGATGGCCTGGGACCACGTCTCGTCGGCGCTCGATGGCCGCGATTCTGCTTTCGAACTGCATGCCAGCGGCGGCATTCCCGCCTGGCGGGGCCGGTTGCGCCGCAGCTTTGACCGCTATAACGAGCTCGCCAACGCGGTGCTGCGCCAACTCGACCTGCCGATGCCCGAGATCGACCTGACGAGCATCCCCGCGGCCCCGGTCGCGCCGCGCCGGCCGGTAACACCAGCGCCCAAGTCATTGTAGATAGAGGCGGGGCACGCAGACGCGATATCGCTCCTCTGCTACCGGCAAGACGGCGACGTCGAGCGAGTAGCAAGCGCGGAGCGTCTCGGCGGTGATGACGTCGACGGGAGCGCCAATCCGCAGCAACTCGCCGCCGGCCAGCACCGCAACCCGGTCGGCGCAGGCGAAAGCCTGTTCCGGGTGATGGGTCGACAACAATACGCTCAGCCCGCGCGTTTCGGCGAGATTGCGAACAGCATCGAGCACCCGCACTTGGTTCCCGAAATCGAGGCTCGCGGTCGGTTCGTCGAGAACCAGGATCCGCGCTTCCTGCGCCAGAGCTCGGGCGAGCACGGCGAGCTGTCTCTCGCCGCCGCTGACCCGCAGCCACTCGCGCCCGGCAAGATGCTCGATGTCCAAAGCCGCGATTGCCTCTTCCGCCGCCCGTCGATCGGCCGCGGACGGCGCGGCAAAAGCTCCGCGATGCGCGGTGCGGCCCATCAGCACGAGTTCGGCCACCGTGAACGGGAACGCGCCGGCGCTGTTTTGCGGTACGTAACCAAAGGCCAGGGCCCGGCGGCGCGAGCTCCAACCCGAAATCGGCTGGCCATCGACCCGCACCGCCCCGGCACGAGGCGGCAGCAGGCCGAGGATCGTTTTGAACAATGTCGATTTGCCTTCGCCGTTGCGCCCGAGCACGCACAGCACTTCACCGGCATCAACGGTAAAGCCGATGTGCTGCCCGACATCTCGTCCCGGATAGCCATAACTCAGATCCTCGACGGCCAGCCGCGGCGCGCTCATTACCATGCCGGGCGCCTGCTGAATGCTAACAGCCATAAAAACACCGGCGTGCCGAACGCAGCCGTCAGCACCCCAAGCGGCAGCTCGATGGTGCCGAGAGAGCGCGCCGCCGTATCGACAGCGAGCAGATAGCCGGCGCCGAACAGCGCACAGATCGGCAATAGCCGCACGAAGGCTGGCCCGACAACGAGCCGCGCGAGGTGTGGCACGACGAGCCCGACCCAACCGATGATGCCGCTTGCCGCGACCGAAGCCGAGGTCATCAACGTCGCCCCCGCAATCACGACAATGCGCAGCATGCGAGTGTCGAGGCCGAGAGCGGTCGCTTCCTCCTCGCCTAAGGTCATCACATCGATCTGCCAGCGCAGCAGGCAAAGGGGTACCAGACCGATGGCCACCGCCGGCAACAGGCTCGTCAGATCGCGCGGGTTGGTCGCCGCCAGGCTGCCGAGCAGCCAAAAGGTGATGGCCGGCAACTGGTTGTAGGGATCGGCGAGATACTTGAGCAATCCGACACCGGCACCAAACAGAGCGCCGATGACGACGCCGGCGAGAACCAACACCAATACCGCGTCGCGACCGCGGATCGCCGCGGCAAGGCCATAGACGATGACCACCGCTGAGAGCCCGCCGGCAAAGGACGTGGCTTCGATCGCGAGGACCGGCAATGACAGGAAGATCCCGACCACCGCGCCGAGAGCGGCGCCCGCAGAAACCCCGAGGATGTCGGGCGAAACCAGTGGGTTGCGGAACAGCGATTGGTACGCCGCTCCCGAGGCGGCGAGTGCGGCGCCGACGGCGAGTGCCGTCAGCACCCGGGGCAGGCGAATTTGCAGAATGACGGTTTCGGCCGGCAACGGCAGCGACGAGGCAGCGCCGGTCGCCTTGGCCACCAGGAACCCGAAGAGGTCCCGCGCCGCGAGCGGGTATGGGCCCAGCGCAATTGCAACAGCGACGAGCAGCACCAGAACTAGCGCAGCGCCGATGACGATCGCGCGGTAGCCGAGAACCGGCGCAGGTTCACGCCGGCTCGGTAAGGAGACCGTCGAGCTGTGCCTCGCTCGGCTCTTGCTGGTAGAAGAGGGCATAAAAACGGCGGGCCTCGGCACGAATGTCCTGTGGGAACGAAGCAGGATAGAGCAGCTTGCCGAGCCAAAGGAGCCCAATCAGCCGATTGGCCGCGGGCGGGTTGTCGAGCCAGGAGAACGGCAGATCAGGCACGAAATGGATGTTCCCGGTCTGCACTGCCTTGACCTCGCGCCACACCGGGTCGGTGCGGATCGCCGCGTGAAACCGCCGATCAGCGGTCAGGATCACCTCGGGCTGCCAAGCCAGGATCTGCTCCCGTGAGACGTCGACGATCGTCCGCGGTGCGGTTTCCTTGCCGGCGACGTTGCGGGCGCCGACAAGGTCGACGACCTCGCTGCCGATCGAACCAGCCACCGCCGTCTCGAGGCCGTGTGGCCCGCGCGCGACGTAAACGCTCGGACGGTTAGCCGGCAGGATCTTCGCTGTCTCTTTCTGGACCTCGGCAAGCACGCCCTCCGCGTAGCGAGCCAGCGTTTCCGCTCGTTCGGCAACGCCGAGCACAGAGCCTACTTGGCGCAGCGTGTCGGCGGTGTCCGCGAGGCGCCCGCCGATCAGCACGGCGGGGATATGGGTCTGCTCCTGCACCCGCTCGGCAAGCGAAACATAAGTCGCAGAGGTATCGCCGACATCGAGCACCAGATCGGGCATAAGCCGGACGACGTTTTCGAGATTGACCGTATTGCCCCGGCCGGTCAGCCGACCGAGTTCGGGGAGGTCGGCATATCGCTGTTGCAGAAAGGGCCGCGCTTCCGCACTCGGCGCGCGGGTCCATCCCAGCATTTTTTCGGGGGTCGCCATGTAGAGGGCAACCGAGGCGGGCGGCCCGGCAGGAAAGACCCGGCGCACCTCGTCCGGAATATCGACCCGACGATCGGCGGAGTCGGTGAAGGGCCTTGCATCTGCGACCGACGGCGCAAAGGCTAGCCCAGCAATTGCGCCGGCGCTTAATCCGAAGAGATCCCGTCGCCTCACTTGGCGACCATCACATCCGACGCCTTTATCACTGCGATCGCATCATCGCCGACTTTCAGGGCGAGATCATCGACGGCCTCGTTGGTAATCGACGACGTGACGATCACTCCACCACCGATGTCGATGCGCACGTGCGCCGTTGTCTGACCCTTGGTTACCGCGACGATCTTGCCTTTCAGCTGATTGCGGGCGCTGAGCCTCATTGTGATCTCCTTACTACCGGCCGGACGTTCTATCTCATCGGATATCACGTTGCCAGCTCGGTGGGTTTATGCAGTAGGCCGACACTGCTAGGATGAACGCCGGTAGCAGAAGCAGAGCCATGATGCAGACCGAAAACAATTCGATCCTTGGCGAGACGATCGCAATGATCGACACCATCCTCGGCCCGGAACTCGACGAGATTGCGGTCGAGAGGGTGGTGGTCGGGCTGTTTTTCACCGGGGTCAAGCTCAGCAACGATATTGCCGGAGCTAGTGCCACGCCGATCAAATCGATCCCCGAGGCGGTGTGCTGCCCCAGCTCGGCGATGGCGATGCCGTTTTCCGGGAAATTGCGCGGGCGCCGCGCAGCCGACCTGGCACGCGAAGCGCTCTCTGCCCATGGGATCCGCCGTGCGGTCGGGATTGCGACCGTCAATGCCCTCGCCGATGTCTGCTGGCGCCGCCGGCCGCATCCGGAAGTCGAGTTGCGCTATGACCTCGACGCTTTCGATGCGACCGATATCCGTCATGGCGACAAGGTCGTGGTCGTCGGCGCCTTTGTTCCGTTTCTGAAGGAGCTGAAGCGTCGAGGCCAAGGGTATCTGGTGCTGGAACAGGACCCCGCCACGTTGAAGGCGGATGAGCTGCCATTCTTCCGTCCGGCCGAACAGGCGTCCGAAATCCTGCCGGACGCCGATGTCGTGCTGATCACCGGCGCCACTTTGGTCAACAATACGCTCGAAGAGCTGCTGGCGCTGACCCGGCCGGATGCCCGAGTCACCCTCGTCGGGCCGACCGTCGGGATGCTGCCTGATGCGTTTCTCGCCCGCGGCGCCGATGTGCTGGGCTGCGTCAGGATTACCGAACCCGACGCGTTCCTCGAGCTGTTGGCCGAAGGTGGATCGGGCTACCATTTCTTCGGCCGCTCGGCGCAGAAACTTGTGCTCGCACGTCGGCCCGCAGAACTCGATATCAGAGCCGCCTAGCCGCGAGCCGGTGCCACGGCCTTGGAAGCTTCATCCACCGAAGTGGTGGATAACCCTGTGGAAGGATCGCCACTTGGCTGCGGAACCCTAAAGAATTCTTAAAACTTCGGTAAATATCTCGTAACTGCTTAAATATTAGGCAGATGTAAGCTACTGATCTTTTTTGTGTTTTTCGAAAGCGTTAATTTCCTTGCAAGTGAATAATACAGAAAATTGATTCAAATTGTTACATTTCCAAGCGCCGCCATGGTGCATAATTTTACATAGCCGGAGCCGCAAACGCGGTTCCGCGCAATCCTGGCGGCCGGCAACTGAACGCGCCGCCGCCGCGCTGCCCGGCGAGTGCTCGCGCATCCGTGAACGTGAACTTTGTGCCGTCGAGACCATCTCTCTCGACGAAACGTCGTGTCCGCCGTCCGCTTCCCGGGAGACGATTAATGCCGCAAACATCCTCGTTCCTCCGCCCGGCGTTGATTTTTGCGGCGCTCCTGCTCGGCCTGAGCCTCGCGTTGCGGGGATTGTCGACAGCGGCCGAGAGCGCGCGCTTAGTCCCGCCGCCGGCGCTCGACGAACCGGCGCACCCGCAGGCGACATCCGAAGTTGCGGTCGTCGCCGGCGGTTGCTTCTGGGGCGTTCAGGGCGTGTTTTAGCATGTCGACGGCGTCACCAGCGCCGTCTCCGGTTATGCCGGCGGCGACGCCGACACGGCGCATTACGAGATGGTTGGCACCAATACTACCGGGCACGCGGAGTCGGTGCGGATCACCTTCGATCCCCGCCAGATCAGCTATGGCCATATCCTGCAGATCTATTTCTCAGCCGCCCATGATCCGACGGAGCTCAACCGCCAGGGACCCGATGTCGGGACTCAATACCGTTCGGCAATTTTCCCGACGAATCAGGAGCAGACGCGTATTGCCGAAGCGTACATCGCTCAACTCGACCAAGCGCATGTGTTCGATGGTTCGATCGTCACCACGATCGAACCCGGCCGGATTTTCTATCCGGCCGAGGACTATCATCAGGACTTCCTGGCGCGCAACCCAACCAACCCTTACATCGTGGTCAACGACTTGCCGAAGATCGAGGCATTAAAGCGGTTGTTCCCCGACCTCTATCGCGCGACCCCGGTGCTGGTCGCAGCGGCAGCGCCACGGAATTAGTATTCAGATCGGCCCACTTCAGAGATCTTGACCACCCGCAAGCTGGAGCGTTTCCCCGGCTTAGCGGATGGCCGATCGCTGGTGGCGCTAGACCGCCAGTCGGCAAGCGGCGATGCCGGTGGCGTAAAGTCCCTGGGAGAAGTATGTGTCTGTCTGCTTGGCGAAATCTTTCCACATGTAGTTGCCGAGGACCCATTCCGCGCCGCCCGGACCGGGACGAAACACCGCCGTATAGAGCGGGCCGCTCGAGCTCTCGACCACCGCGATACCGCTCGCATAGAGGCCTTGCTTGAAATAGTTGTTCACTGTCGTTGCGAAGCTCGACCAGGGTTGTGCGGAGACCACCCATTCGGCGCCGCTGCCGGGGCGGAATGCGGCGGAGTAAAGCACCTCACCGTTCTGGATCGTCGCCGCGATTGCGGCCACGTATAAGCCTTGCTTGAAATAGTTGCTTACGGTGGTGGCGAATTGCGACCAGGGCTGAGCCGAGACCACCCATTCAGCGCCGCTGCCGGGGCGGAATACGGCGGAGTAAAGCACCTCGTTGCCGACCGCCGCGATGCCGAGTGCGGTCACGCACAGGCCCTGCTTGAAGTAATTGTCGATAACGGTCGCAATCGACGGCCACGGTTCGGCAGGCACCACCCACTCGGCACCACTGTCGGGCCGGAAAACGGCCGAATATAGGATGTTGTTGTCGTCAGCGACGATATTCAGCGCCTGCGCGTACAGACCCTGCTTGAAGTAGCCGTTGATCCTGTTGAACATAGAGGACCAAGGCTGCGCGGCTACCACCCATTCGGCGCCGTTGCCAGGGCGGAAGACGCCGGTATAGGCAACATCCTGCAGCGGGAACGGGTTGTCGGTGGTCAACCCCGAGGGTGTGCCGCGCGGATAGGTGCGGTCCATCAACGCCATGAACAACGCGTAGCCGTCGGTCTGGCCGGTGAGGTTCTGATAGGTCTTCGCCAAGGTCGAGTCGCCGGCGGCGATAATCTGGGTCCAGCTATAGCCGAGCTGGAAGCGCATCCAGTTGAGGAACAGCACCGCGCAGCCAATCGACACATAGTCCTGGTCGGTGCCCTCGGTGTTGTTGATCCAGTCAGGACGCCCGGGCGCGTCGAGCCAGGACGCGGAAGAGACGAAGTTCAACGGTTCGGCGCCCGGATAGAGATCGTTGGCCAGCACGCGCGAGAGACCCTCGCCGTTGCTGGCGCCGCAATCCCAGCCGTGACCGAACGCGGCTTCAAACACCTCGTCCTCCTCGGCGATCAGCAACTGGAGGACGAAAGCGTTGTTGATCGGATTGGTCGATTTGGCGCCCAGGTAGAGCGTGGTCGACGAGCAACTCGCGTGGCTGGCACCATTGGTGGCCGTAGTGATATAGACGTTGAACGGCAGGCTGCCCGGTGTGGTGTTGCTGAACCAGCCGCGCAAGGTATTGAAGTCCGCCTCGCACTTGCCGAGCACCGTGTCGGCGGCACTGGCGCCGGCGCTGCCGAGCGCACTGTCGTAGAAAACGACGAAGTGCGCCGTGCTGCCACGGTGTATGTAGTTGGGGTTGTTGCCGACATCGCCGAGGCCGGGGACCGCGTCGTCAGTCATCACGTGACCGCGCGGGCCAAACACATGGAACATCGGCTGGCCGCGGCCGAGCGCCGCATCGCTGCCAGCACGCGCGACGATGGCTTCGGCCCCCATCACCGCATCGCCGCCAGCGACCCCCGGAGCGGATGAGTTGAGGGCTGGCGCATCGCCGCCCGCCACGGCGGCCTGAGCAAACGAGGCAGCGGCCGGCGCGTCGCCGCCGGCCACGGCGGCTTGTCCGGTCGGAGTGGCCGAGGCTGCCGATGGCGCCGTCCCGCCGGCGACGTCCTGGATCGCGCCGAAGTCGCGGACGATGGCGAGTGGCGCGCCGCTGCCGCCTGCGGCAGCCGCGACCTGGCCCGAAGAGGCAATCTCGGCAATAAGATCGCCGCCGCCGGCGGCGCCGTTTTCCGCGCTCTTTGCACTCTTGCCGCCGCCCGCGGTTCGCCTCTCGGCAAGCCCGTGAGTCCTACTCATGGTCTGTCTCTCCTTTTGCGTTGATGAAGGCGCGGGCTGTCCCCGACCGCGAGGAGTCCGGCGGCGTAGTTTGTTGCCCGATGTTGTGGAATTAGCGATTAAAGTGATTTTGTCCCGCAAAGCCCGGGAGCGGAGAGGGCGATGTTATCTGTCCAGCGTCCAATTCTCGTCTGATGGCTTCGAGCACCTTTGTGCGGGGCTAATAAGGTCGATTGCTTCGACGGCTATGCCAAGGCCCCTCATTTCTGCGGCATCAGCTCCGCCGACAGAGCTGCAAATAAGAGAAGGCGCCGCGAGCTGTTATTCGCCCGCCGCTCCGCGTTCCGGCTTGAGGTCGATCAGCGGCGTGCCGTCGAAGCAGTCGAGCCCGCGCACCTGGAGAGTGGTCCCGTCGATCGCCACCAGTTCGACGACGGAGGAAGCGATCGGGTTCGGCCTTACTGGCGAGCGCATGGCAAAAGTTCCGGTGGTCCGCATCGTGCTGAAGGGCGTCTGCAATACCAGATCGCGGCGCGCGCGTTGCATCCAATAGAGGACCTGGATGCGCCGGTGACCGTCGAGACCGGTCAAACCCATCCGCCAGCGCTCGTCGACGAGGATCGAACAGATCGGTCCGTCGAGGCTGCCGCGTTTCGGGCACTCCTGGCGCGTGCGCCAGGGAGTATGGATCGTGCCGATGTAGTAGAGACCGGCGTCGTGTTGCGCCGGCAACGCGACGGCCACCTCACCCTGACGGAGCTCGCTTTCTGCCTCTGACGATCCATCAGTCATCATTGCGCGACCCTGGTTTGACCCAACCGACCCGGGTGCTGTTGACAGCGTAGTCCTCGCCTTGTCAACCTCCGGGGAGCCGCAGGAGGACCACGGATCATGCCGGTTATCAATCGCATCGCCGAGTTTCATGCCGAGATGACGCAATGGCGTCACCAGATCCACGCCCATCCCGAAACCGCCTTCGAAGAGCACAAGACGGCGGGACTGGTCGCCGGGCTCCTCGAATCGTTCGGTGTTTCGGTCGATCGTGGTATCGCCCGGACCGGCGTCATCGGCACGCTCAAAGGCTCGTTGCCCGGCGATCGTGCGATCGCGCTGCGCGCCGATATGGATGCGCTGCACGTCGAAGAACAAAATGATATTCCGCATGCCTCGAAAAATCACGGACGGATGCACGCCTGCGGTCACGACGGTCATACCGCGATGCTTCTCGGCGCGGCGAAGCACCTCGCGGAAACCCGCAATTTCGCCGGCACGATCCATTTTATCTTTCAGCCCGCCGAGGAGAATGAGGGCGGAGCCCGGCTGATGATCGAGGAAGGCGTGCTGGAACGCTATCCGGTCGAGGCGGTCTTTGGCATGCACAACTGGCCGGAGGTGCCGGTCGGTCAGTTTGCGGTCCGGCCGGGACCGATGATGGCCGCGTTCGACATTTTCGAGATCACGATCACCGGCCGCGGCGCACACGCGGCGATGCCGCATCTGGCGATTGATCCGGTCGTCGTCGCGGCGCAATTGGTGAGTGGGTTGCAAACGATCACCAGCCGCAACGTGCACCCGTTGGAGGGTGCCGTCGTCAGCATCACGCAGATCCATGGCGGCGACACCTGGAACGTCATTCCCGATTCGGTGGTGCTACGCGGAACGAGCCGCTCATTCAGTCCGACGGTGCGCGATCAGATCGAGCCGGCGATCCGGCGCATCGCCGACGGGACCTGCCGAGCTTGCGGCGCGCGGATGGAGCTGCGTTACGAACGGCGCTATCCGGCTTTGATCAACGCTTCGACGGAAACCGAGATCGCGGCAGCAACTGCGGCTTCCCTCGTCGGCGAGGGCAACGTCAAGCGCGACCTGCTGCCGAGCATGGCGGCAGAGGATTTTGCTTGCTTTCTCGAGCAAAAGCCCGGGGCTTATATCTGGATTGGCAACGGTACCGCCGAAGCCGGTGGAATACTGCACAACCCGCATTACGATTTTAACGACGAGGTGCTGCCGCTCGGTGCGAGCTATTGGGTGCGGCTCGCCGAGTCGGTGCTGGCGAAGGAGCGCGCAGCAAGGTAATCGACGTAATCTCCAGCGCCGGCGACAATTGATGTGTCTTCGTTCACCTCTCCGGTGCCGGCAGCCCAATTGGAGCAGATCCGTAGCGGGAAAGGATCTGCTGCCCATCCGGCGAGAGGATGAACAGCGCCAGATCAGCGGCCTTAGGGTTAGCCCCTTCGAGTACCGCGAGACCATATTCGGGCCCCGCCGCAATCTCGCGCGGCACCGCCGCGACCTGCAGCTCGGGCATCTGCGACAATCTCGACTTGGCGCCGCTGCAATAGCTGATCATGACATCGATCCTGCCCGCCGCAAGAGCCGCCACAATAGGATCCTTGGGTCGGCAGGAGCGCTGTTCAAAGGTCCGCCGACGATCTGCTGCGCCTTGCTGCTGAGGATCTGGAAACTCCCCGGGCGCTCGGCGTCGGCCCGGCGAAACATCGTCCAGGTATAATCGCCGGATGGATCGGCCTTTGGTGTCGAGGTGCCGAGCTTGACCGACGGGGTCGAGCAGGCGATCGAGGAAATTGGCCGTCGTGAGGCCGACTCGCGGCAGCGCGATCCCGCAAAGCGTATTACGGGTAAACATCGCAATCCGGGTTGCGCGACCCTCCTGCAGCAGCTTGAGCGGATGGCCCATATCGGCCGAGGCGAGCAAATCGGCGTGGTCGATACGCTCGCGCAGCAAACCGGAAGGGCCGAATTCGGCCGCGACGGTTGTACCGGTAGCGGCTCCATAGCGCTCGCCGATCTCGTTCATGGCCTCCCTAAGGCTGCCGGCGGCGAGGACGCGCAGCTCTTCGGCTGTGGCCCCACCAGTAATCGGTATCAGGCAAAGCGCCGACAGCAGCAGCAACCGTGCGGCCATTTGGGATCAGACCCCGCCCATGGAAAGAGTGCGCGAAGTTAGCACCGCAGGGTCGTTCAACGCGGCATAAAATGGCGCCAGCCCGACGCCGCGCAGAGGCAGAAACGGTTTGCCGAATTGACCGCAGATCCGCTTGACCAATGCCACCGCGGCGTGGCTGATGCAATCGACCGGGAACAGCACCGCGTCGGCGCGGCTGATCAGCCCTTGCAGCAACGCGCCGCGTTCCTCGATACCGCCGTCGTGATGCAGGAAGACTGCGCCGGCGCGCTCCGCCAAAGCGCGCAGATGCGCGATCTGGGCCTGCCTGCCGCCGACATAGAGAAGCGTGAGGTCCGCTAGGCACGGCGCCTCTTGCATCGGCTGATTGATTTCGGCGAGTTTCGCGAGGCTTGCCTCGACCTGTTCGAGCTCCTGCTGCAGCGCGCCTTCTCGCTTCACGGTCTCGGTACGCCCAATTCTCTCGGCCTGGAGGGCCGACCGGCACTCTCTGAGCTCGCATTCGAGGCGCTTGCGGCGGCTTTCGGCCGTGGCGAGACGCCGCTTAAGGTCGGCCACGAGGTTCACCCATATCCCTGAATTGGGTTCCGCGGCGGGCCGAGCAGCGTTGTCACGGTCATGCACGATCCGCTCTTCGAGCGTGCGCCGCAGGTCGCGAATCGTCGCATCTCGCGCGACGATGCCATCTCGCAGCTGCTGCTGCTGGCGTCCGACCTTTGCCTCGAGCTCGGCGTTCGCGTTTTCCAGTTGGCGCAGGCGCCGGATGTCAGCCCGATTGGCGGCGCCGACGAGGTGCGACAGCATATGCACATCCGCGAAAATTTCGCGAAGCAGCGCGTCCTTGGTCGCCGGATGGCTCAGCGCCGCCCAATAGGCGCCGGGAATGTCACCGCGCTGCATCGCCTCCTTCCATCTGACGCGCACATCCTGCGCAGTCTTCGCCTTGTCAAATTGGCTGATCGAGACCCGATGCCGACGATCGAGAGTCTTGTGCAGCAGCTTTGCGCCATCGTGGCGCTGGCCGGCGATTACCACACCGCTCGCGTGCAGATCGTGCTCCGAGACGGTCGCCGCTTCCTTGTGTCCGAGCTTGATCAGGGCGTGCCGCAGCTCGGCCGTCGACAGGCAGGTTCCGATGATCGAACAGTGAAGGTGGGTGGCAAAGTCCCAGAGCTTCCGCCGACCCGGTGCCGGCGCGATGATTTCCGCCGCCGGCTCCAGGAGCTTTCGCTCGCTGAGCTGCCGCACCGTCGAACCATCGCCGGGCAAGACATCGAGCCTTACGGCCAGAGGTCGAGGCTCGCTAAAAAACGAGTCCTTCGAAAAGAGATCCAACGGGATGGAACGAGGCATCGTGACGACCCGTCAAGGACAGCCGTAATCTCCGCTTCGATATAACGATACGCCCGACGATATATTCGTGTAAATATAGCGTTAGAACGGATCAGACCGGGGGTGGACCGATGATTGGAAATGGATACAGGAGCGCGGGTGTGCTCGCCTTAGTCCTATCTTTCGCGAAGGCATGGGCACCCCATGCGGCAATGGGGGATGCGGTCATTACGCTCTCCGGCCCGACCAATAACGCTGGGGCGATCGATCTCTCGACGGCAGATGGGCATTACGGCGGGCCGGTCACGGCGGGCGGTGTCACCGGTTACTCGCTCTGGGGATTGCTCGGAGGCGTCAACGCATCGAGCCCGACATCGCCGATCTACGGCGCGATCACGACCACGACGCCGGCAGGTGACAACGGCAAGAACGCAATCCTGCGCTATTATGTGCTCGCTACCGGCAGCAACGGCAGTCAATCGCTGATCTCGCTCGGCGAGATCGATCCCAATTTCAGTGGCAGTTCAACCCCCGAACTGGTGACCTCTTCCGGCAACACGGCCTCGCTGGCTTTCACATTGCCGGGCGCCGGCGGGCGCGACATCACCAATCTGGCGAGCCTTCAGCTGCTGTCCGTTCCGGCCCTGCCGGCGCTGCCGCCCGGGTCCCCCACCCCGCAATCCACGAGCGTCATGCTGGCTGGCAATGTCAGCTTCCCCGGCGCCTACACCTTCCAGGGCTCCGACCCGCAAAACGTCAGCCCAATCACCGAGACCGTGAATGGCGACCAATACACCGGCCCGTCGTTCTTTAACCTGATTGATCCGAGCGACCCCAATATCTTGAACCAATACGTCGTAACTGCAGGGACCGATGGCTACGAAGTCCTGTTTTCGCTGGCGGAACTCGACCCGGCTTACGGCGCCTCGACGGACCCGGCGACCAACGAGGTCGACCTTGTTCCGTTCAAAGACACCGGTGGAAATTTCCCGGGCGACGGCATCGCCCGGATCATCACCCCCGGCGGCACTCCCTTTGCCCATGGGCGATGGGTGTCCAATCTCGACCTGATCGAGGTCGACGCGGTGCCCGAGCCATCAACCTTCGCGTTATTACTGACGGGATTGATCGGCATGGCGTTGGGTGTTCTTCGACGCCCCACCCCCAAGGCGCAGCAGCCTCCTCGCGGCCTGTCATAGCGATGGATGGTCCGCTTTACCCGGCCTCGTATTCGATGGAATATTACGATAGCCGGGGAAAGAGGAGATAATTATGGCTCGCGTCGTGCGATTTTTGGCCTCCCAACGCCTGCTCGCATGCGTCTTTCTCATTTCGTTCAGCGCCGCGTGGAGCACCGCCTCTTTGGCTCAGGCCCCCAAGCTGATCGTTTTCGCCGCGGCTAGCCTCAAAGACGCGCTCGACGAGGTAAATGCCACCTATCAGCGCGAGAAGGGCCAGGAAACCGCCACCTCCTACGCCGCGAGCTCGACCCTGGCAAAGCAGATCGAGGCCGCAGCACCCGCCGATATTTTCATCTCGGCCGATCTCGACTGGATGGACTATCTGGCGAAACGGAATTTGATCAAGCCGGAGACACGCTTCAATTTGCTCGGTAATCGTCTCGTGCTGATCGCACCCGTCAACAGCACCGGCAAGCTCGACATCGCGTCAAACTTCCCGCTTGCACACGCGCTCGGCAACGGCCGGCTCGCCATCGCCGACCCGAGCGGGGTACCGGCCGGAAGATACGCCAAAGCTGCGCTCGAATCGCTCGGCGTATGGTCTTCAGTCGCCAACAAGCTCGCGCCGGCGGAAAACGTCCGCGCGACCTTGGCGCTTGTCTCACGCGGAGAGGCGCCGCTCGGCATCGTTTACCAGACCGACGCGAATTCCGATAAGGGCGTGCAGATTGTTGGCACCTTTCCCGACAATACCCACCCGCCGATCATCTATCCAATTGCCGTGGTGGCCGCTTCGACCAATCCCGGCGCTCCGGGTTATGTTGCCTTTCTCAAATCGCCGACCGCCCGCCCGATCTTCGAAAGGCAGGGATTCACGGTCCTCCAGTAGCACCGGCGCAACAAAGAATGGCGGACCTGCTGCATCTGTCGCCCGAAGAGGCGACCGCCGTGCGGCTCAGTCTGCGCGTCGCGTTCTGGGCGATGACGACGAGCCTGATACCGGGCATCCTCGTGGCTCTGGTGCTGGCTCGCGGGCGGTTCTGGGGGAAAGCGCTGCTCGACGGGGTGGTTCATCTGCCATTGGTCATGCCGCCCGTTGTAACCGGTTACATGCTGCTGCTGCTTCTTGGCCGCCGCGGCCCTCTCGGCCAGTTTCTCGACGAGCACTTCGGCATCGTCTTCGCGTTCCGTTGGACGGGCGCGGCACTCGCGTGCGCCGTGATGGGTTTTCCGTTGATGGTGCGCGCGATCCGCTTGTCGATCGAGGCGATCGACCGCCGACTTGAGGACGCCGCTGCCACCCTCGGCGCCGGCCCGATCTGGGTCTTTCTGGTCATCACGCTGCCGCTCGCTCTCCCCGGCATCATCGCCGGGATGATCCTTTCGTTTGCCCGCAGCATGGGCGAGTTTGGTGCAACGATCACCTTCGTTTCGAACATCCCAGGCGAGACCCAGACCCTCCCCACGCTGATCTATACCCTGACCCAAGTTCCCGGCGGCGACACGGGCGCCCTCCGCCTGACGCTTATATCGATCGCAATTTCGATGCTGGCGCTGCTGGCTGCCGAATTCCTAGCGCGGCGACTCGCCCGCATTTTTCCGGGAACGTGAGGCTAACGGGCGATCGGGCGGCGGCGCGGCGCAACATGTGGTTTGGCCGACGTTGTTTCCTGAGCCTTTCTGCAGGCAGCCTCGAGCTCGCGCAGCCGCCAGGCGGTTGCCGAGTGCGCTTCGGCCTCTATCGCGCGATACTGGTCGATCAGGTTTCTGCCGAAGGGGGTCAAGACCGCGCCACCGCCATGGCTTCCGCCCGCCTGAGCGGCGAGCACCGGCTCGCGGAAGCAATTGTTCAAGTCGTCGACCAGGAGCCATGCACGGCGATACGACATGCCGAGCGCGATGCCGGCTTTGGTGATCGATCCGGTGTCGCGGATCGCCTCCAGAAGCCTGATCTTTCCCGGCCCGATCGCCCGGTCCCCGCCGAGATCGACACGCAGGGTTAGCCGCGTTGTCGCCACTTTCTGGCTCTCATCGTCCGCTTCGTTCCGAGCCACCTATTGAGACCGGAATTTGGGCGCTCGTCAAATCAACCGCCATGCCCGGCCTCGGGTAATGCAAGGTCAATGACGGTGATCAGCCACCCCTCTCGCTCGCCGAAGACGACGACCAGCCAAACCTAAATCCGCGGCGCGTCAGCTGGGGTAAACCGATTAGACCCCGACACACTATCGAAGGGCGATTTTCGGCTGCGCTCTCCAGCGCGCTACTTGCCGCCGAGGGAAAGGCGTCGGTCGAATAGAGCGCTCCACGACCCAGCGGTGCCAGCAGAGTAGTGTGTGTAACTACAGTTTGCGATCGCGACGTAGATCCGCTCACCGTCGGTGGCCAAGCCCCACTCGATACCGCCCAGTGTCTCGCCGAGCCCGACCATCGGCGCAATGATTCTATCGCGCGGCGAACATGGTCAACGAGCTCCTCTAACCTTCATCATGCGCCAACTCTCGTTTTATTCCGCTGGCCGAGAAGCTTTTCGAGACGGGCACGAGGAGCTGCTTCAAGTCAAAACCGCGATCATCTGAGCAATGTCGGCTCGTCGGGGCTGGACGCATCCCGGCTAAGACCCAGCGCGTGCCAGAACCGGGCGGCAACCGCCTGGTCGAGGGCCACCGCGCCAGACTTGCATTGCGGCTGGTCGCCCCCATACTACCCCATTGCCCCAGCCGCCTACATCATACCGCTGCGCATGTCCGGCCCGTCATCATGCGGATAGGCCGGGACCAGCGCCCGTCCCTGCCCGGTTGCCGTTGGGGCACATCCGCCGAGGACCAATTTGACGAAAAGCACGGCGAGCCAACTATGCAGGTTTATTGCACTGCGACCGGTTCGATCAGGCTGGGGTCGTTGTTCTTGACGTTGCCTACGCGCGTGCTGACTGGCCAGCATGTCATTTTTGCCGAAGGGTAGGGCGCGAGCATGGCCTTGAGCTGGGCGCGCGTCGGCAGTGTCTTCCCCGAGCCAAGCCGGCCAGGTCTAAGGGCCGACGACCACCGGCATCCGGTTGTGAAGCTCGGCACATAGCTCGTTGGGCGTCGTGGTGATAATGGCGAAGCTGCGGACCCATTTGCCGGCTGACGAGCGCCAATTTTCCCAGAGCCCGACCAGCGCCATCAGCCCCGGTAGGCCCGAGCGATCGCATAGGGCAGCTTCCCGGTCGCGGTCTTCTTCCACTCATAGAAGTTATCGACAAGCACGAGGCGCCGCCGCCACTGGAACGCCTCGCGGAAGGCCGGCCTGTTCTCGATCCCCTCGGCCTTGGCGTTGATGTTCGCGAAGCCGACGTTGACGTCTTCTCCAGAAGAGCATGAGGCCCCAGCGCGTCACATTCAAGCTACGCTCACCGGCCCAGGCATCCTAGCGGACCACCGGGAGCGGGTCAGTTGACGCCACGTTCCAACCTGGGCGCGAAGTTAGGGGTCGGCCGCTGGGGCGGGATGGAGAAGACGAGCTTGATCTCGCTCACGTCGGAAGAGAGGCGCATCCGGCGACACATAGGGACGAGCATAGCGGGACCAGGGTGCTGGCCCAAGCTTCATCGGGCGGGCGAACAAAAAAACGGCAGAGTACGAAGCCGCTCCGCGAGGTCAGACGGAAATTTCGGTGCCGGTGTGAAGTGGCTCACAGACAGCTTCTTGCAGGATAGGGCACAATGGCATCTCTGAAGTCGCGACAAACATGGCCCAAGTCCGGGGGCCATACCGGACTTCGCGGCAGCTCTCAGGGAGGACAAATTATGGCAACGCCCTCACACTGGACACTAGCGGGTGGCGGCATCACCGTGTTTTATACCCCGGCAGGTGGCGGTACGTTCCACTACGTGCACTTGTCAACCAATCTAACGTTCACTGGTTCACAAATCCGCGTCGTTTCGAATCCTGATCTGGGGACACTCGTCAGCGTAACGCTCGGCATCAGTCCTGTCGCGCAAGCGACCTTCACGGTGCTGATCCCCAACACAGAAGTGGACGCAGCACATCCGGTCGCGAGTGTCCACACGGAAGGAATCAATACCAATCACCTCCTCTTCCCACCGCTCGGTCAAAAAGAATTTTATGCTGTGACAGCGCTTACAGGTTCTGCTTTTCTGTGAGGAGTTCGTTCCGGGAGGCCAATAGACTTCGGTCACTGGCCTCCCAAGGGCGGGGGCCTCCCTTGGTTAGCGGATGAACATCCTGCCCTTGGCCGGCTTCGTTGTGATGGGGATCACTCTCACGCTAAGCCGCATGGGGCAGGCTGGTAAAGCCGTCAGCATCGGCCTAATGACCGCGGGCAGGGCTCTGGTCTTCGTAGGGTTATATGCAGGAGGCGGGGCCTGACACTGGCGATCGGGGACCTGAGTAGCCATATAAAGGGCTAGAATGAAAAGGGTCTATCCCAGCCGTGGAGATTTAACGGCCATATTGCTCTTCACAGCCGCAGCGGCCATTACCCTTGCACTAGGGATTAGGTTTTCGCATCCAACACTCAGGCATGCCCCATCGTTCGTGTCAGATTGGGAGTGCGCAAATCCGGGAGAGCCCGTCTGTTTCAAGAAACGCCCCGAGCCGGGCTCAAATTAGCAGGCTTCTGGAATTCAGGCCGGACGCCGCTTCCCCCTTGCCTGGCTTCGTGGGATCGGCAACGTCGGCAGCATTCCCGCGGTCAGCATGGCGGCGGTCAGGTCCCGGTCGGCCATGTTCGACGCGCTCGCTTTTCGCCGGCTACTGGCGCTCGGTCCCGTGGCCACGAAATCGACATCGCGACCTCCGCATCGGGAACACACCTGTCGCTCGCGCCAATCGAGGATAGAAGTGTCGGCGCCGTATCGGGCAGCCATCTCGGCCGAGTCGGGCTCGGCCTAATGCTGGCAGGCTTTTCCACCATACGATCAGCCTGACCTGGGCCGCGGCGGCAACCCCCAGCGTCACCGGCGGGACGGGTCGGTGTGAACGTCGTCGATTGGTCGGGCCGGCGCTAGAATCACATTAATCGGGGCGCTCGGCGTACGACCCAACGAAGGTAACGTTACAGCCCGAGGCGTTGAGGAAGTTGTTGATTGTGCCGTCGATTGTTAGGGAAAGCGTCGTAATGGTAATATCCGCCGGAGATAAGGCTATCTTATACGTGCCCGTGTATTGTGAAAATGCGGCGTGGCTACCCACCAAGAAACCTGAATAGTTTCCCGAACCGTTCATTTGGTGAACTGTAGCTTCACTCGTGTTTTCCTGCGTGACCGCACCGCGCAGAAACACGAAGGAGAGAAAAGTAGGGCCGCCGATACTTCCAATTTTTGGGCGCAAGACGGACACGTGCGTGTCGCCTGGCGCGGCCCCGCTCACGCCCGAGCATTGCGCGGTCGCCGATGTGACTGTAGCAAATCCATCCCACACACTAGCCGCAGCGAGGGCGGCGCCCGGTAAAGAAGCCAGCGCCACGGGTATAGCCGTTGCTGCCATAGCCGCTAACCAGGGTCCCCGCAACGTTCTCGCCACAATGGTCTTTGGCATTTCGATGCTCTCCCGCATAGGTTCCATTACCGGGGCAGCCTAGCGATACCGTCGATCACTCGTCGACGAGAGCCGTGACGATTCTTAATGTCGATCATCTCACTAGCTAGTCCTCCCCAAAATGCGCTTTCTTCTACGTATGGCGAGCGCTTGCTGGCAAGCGTAGCGCAAGGCAGTACCGGCTGCAACCTTCTGGCTCTGGTCGGGACAGCCCCCCTTCGCGCGGCTCACGTGCCGTCATCAGCTATGGGAGCGGACGGAAATCGGGCAGAGCTGCGGTAGCTTTCGGCAGCCCATGGACTTTCGGCGGCGGCAAGGGTTCGCGGACTCGCTCGGGTCTGAGTTTGGCGAAAATCGCTTCGAGGGTGCGAACGCGCTCCGAGAACGGGTAGCGGTCGCCCTCGATGGTGCCGGTTAGAAGGGCGACGAGAGCGCCGGCTTACTCGTCGTCGAGATCAGGGTGCTGCATGGCCCTGATATGGGGTCGTGGTCCACCGGCGCGAAGGCTGGGCGATGATGGTAGCGGATAACGACCTCTCTTTAGGTGTGGAGGTCACGAGCGCGCGGGTGCGAGCTTCTCTTTATCCGAGAGGTCGAGCGGTATGAACGAGTCGGAGCTTTTGCGTCCTTCAATAGCGCGGCGGCGGTGGATACGGATAATATGGAGGTGGTGGTGGATTGATCGGCGCTGCCTGCAAGCGGTTCAGCTCCTGTTGGTTCAATTGTCTGGCGATGTTGCCGCTCGACCGGCCGGCCTGAGGCGCATAACTCGGTTGAGGTGTATAGCTGGGGGCCGGCGAGTAAGCTGGCGCCGGCGGCGGATAGTACGGATAGTAGCCTGGCGGATAGGGGTAATACGGGTATTGGGCATATAAGCCGGGCAAGGGGATGCCGACGCCGATGGCCACGCCGGCATTGGCAGGCGCCGGCGCAATGGACCAAGTGCCGATGCTGAGAGCAGCGGCGGCGAGAGCGGCAATCCAGAGACGCGAATGCGATGAGATTTTCCTGAAGCTATCCATGTTTGCCTTCGAGCTGAGGAGTTGCGGACGCCACGAGCGATACGGTCAAAATATGCTGGCTCATCCCCTCGGCAACCCCTGACCCGCTCAATGACGCCGGCCGGGAGGGTGTTGCAGAATTGCAATCTTGGCGAGGGGAGAGGCCCCGTGCCAGCGTCTGACCACGAGCGGCCCGGACACGGCCGCGACCGGCCGAGGCGGCACTCGGTATCGTCGATGTCGTCGGGAGGCTCAGTGCGCACCTCGCCCGCTATGGATTACCCCAGCTCGCAGAGGGGCCGTACCGATCTGAGTAGGGATGGTTCCAACCTGCGCTCCAGGCGTCGTGGGGACCCCCGTTCGGAATACAGTGATCCGAGTGCCAATAGCCCCACTGGTCGCGCCAGCGGCTCAGGTGCCAACCGCGTCCACAGCCATCGCGTACCAGCTCAATGGGCGGTGCCGCGCCGAACTCGATCCCCGCCGTGTTGCGCCAAACCGGGGCCGCCTGTGTCGAGGCCGCCAACGCTAGGCCGCCCACAAACGCGAGGATCACTCTGCGCATACGAACCTCGCTCGCTCTTCGGCGACGGCGGCCTGGATAGCGCCGGCGATCTCCAGGGTCAGGGCGGCCTTTGCGGCCGGGCTCAGGTCCAAAGTGGCGCCCATTTCGTCGGCAAACACTTTTTCCGCCACTTCTATCGCTTCGGCAGCGCGTTCGGTCGCGGTCTTCATAAGGCACCGTTCGTCCATCAGCAACGTCGAGAGGCCACGTTGGCGTCGTAACGATAAACACCGGGTAAATCCGGTTGGTGCCGTGATCCTTTTGACGAAAAATCTCCAAGCGGTCCCTTTAAAAATCAAATAATTTTGCTCGATCACCAGCACCCAACGCTGGCTAGCAACTTGTAAGTCTGTCGTGATGAGAATCAGTGGAGTTGTCCATTGGCACATCTCGAGGTTACCGCGTTCTTGGCGGCGGCAATTGGCGTCCTCGGTCCTGATATCGCTCTGTCTGCTTGTCTTCGGTCGGCCTTCGCGTGCGTGAGCTTTTTGGGGTTCTTTCCGCGGCATTTTGCTCTTAATTATCTGCATTAAAGCTCTTAGTGTCTGACCGAAAAAGAGTTGAGTGATTTCGGTAAGTTGTGGTTCGATGGTTGTGTCGAGTAATCAGCGAGGCACAACATGTGGACCGAAATCACTCGTC